>ENA-UOWO01003708-UOWO01003708.1-activated-sludge-metagenome-genome-assembly--contig:-NODE-3708-length-17491-cov-16.406745_pt1 | contig 17491 bp, 13 predicted proteins | sample MGYA00238148_ERZ761564 | MGnify/ENA primary metagenome ERZ761564 (study PRJEB28885, sample SAMN05720194) | activated sludge metagenome | isolation source: Anaerobic digester | place: USA...
GCCTGGATCTGGTTGATGCCCTCGATCTGGTATTCGACCGGGTCCTCGACCGTGATGATCTTGACGTCCGGCGTGTTGAGCTTGCTCAGCGCCGTGTACAACGTGGTCGTCTTGCCGGAGCCGGTCGGGCCGGTGACGAGCAGGATGCCGTGTGGCAGCTCGAGCACCTTGTTGAACTTGGGCAGGAACTCGTCGGTGAAGCCGAGCGTGTGGAAATCGAACACGACCGCCTCGCGATCGAGGATACGCATGACCACCGATTCGCCGTGCGAGGTCGGCACGGTCGATACGCGCAGGTCGAGCTCCTTGCCCTGCACGCGGATCATGATGCGTCCATCCTGCGGCAGGCGACGCTCGGCGATATTGAGCTTCGCCATGATCTTGACGCGCGAAATCACCGCTGCCGTCGATGCCGCCGGCGGCGATTCGACTTCGTGCAACACGCCATCGATGCGGTAACGGACCTTGAGCCGGCTCTCGAACGGCTCGATATGGATATCCGAGGCGCGCTGCTCGACCGCACGCTGGATGACGAGATTGACCAGGCGGATCACGGGCGCTTCGGAGGCCAGATCACGCAGGTGTTCGATATCGTCCTCGCTGCGCGAGTTGTCATCGCTGAGGCTCTCGACGATCGAGCCCATCGCCGAGCGGCCCTGGCCGTAATAACGCTCGATCAGGTCATCGATCTCGGGACGCAGGCCGACGCTGAGCGACACCTTGCGACCGGTAGCGAGCTCGATCGCTTCGAGCGGATAGTGATCGGCCGGATCGGCGATCAACAGCTTGACCTCGGATTCGGTTTCGCCGATCGGCACGACATGATGGTGCTTGAGGAAGCGGACCGAAAGCTGGACGTTCGGCGGCGGCGATTCCGGGAAATCCTTCGCGGCCAGCAACGGCAGTTCCATGATTTCGGCGACGGCATCGGCCATCTCGCGCTCCGAAACCAGGCCGAGCCGGGTCAGCAAAGCGACCAGGCGACCGGACGGATCCTCCTCGTGCAGGCGCCGCCCGCGCACGAGATCGGCTTCCTTGAGACGCCCCTTGGCGACCAGGAACTGGCAGATGCGCTCGTCGAGGGCAGGCCCGTTCAGGATTGGCGCCTTCGGCTCGGACGCGGAAATTTCGGACACAACCGACATCATTTACTCCTGCACATCCAGCTTGTGACCGGGCAAAGCGGTCGACGGTTCCGCTACAGGATGCACCAGCGCGTCGATGAACTGTCGATTGAGGCCGATCCACAGCGCCACCGGCACCACGGCGGGCAGGATCAGATAGCCGAACTGGTAGGCAAGCGCGATCGCATCCGGCGAAATTCCGGCCCCCCTCACGGCATTCGCCCCAACCACACCGGAATCGAAGGCCAGCATCTTGAACGATTCGGCCACGACACCGACTGCCTGGGCGATCCAGATCACTGTCAGGGCGATCGCGAATTGCACGAGACGCCGACGAATCGTCAGCGGAGTCGCCATCGCGAGGCCGCTGAACAGTGGCAGCGAATAGCCGTAGATCAGGGGATTCTGCACGAGGATCAGTTCACCGATGCCGCTGCGCCCATCCGGCGCGACCTGGTTGACGAGCAGGCGCGTGGTGACTTCCATGCTGTGCCCGTTCTGCAGCACTTCGGAGTACAGGGTCGGCCAGATCGACAGCAGGCAGGTCTTGGCGATCTGGATCACCGGCCAGACCAGGGGCGACGAAAACGAAAACCAGACGAAGAAACTCAACGGCAGCCAGAGCACGGCGCGCAGGCCGAGGCCACGGATCGGCGAGGCGCCCATCAGGCCACCCATTCCCGCGCGTTGCGGAACAGCCGCATCCACGGCGAGAGTTCGCCCCATTCGCGGGGATACCAACTCAACTGGGCACTGCGATAGACGCGCTCGGGATGCGGCATCAGGATCAGGACACGCCCCTCGGCTGCGCTGTATCCGGCAGCGCCACCGGCCGATCCGTTCGGATTGAGCGGAAAGCGTTCCGTGGCGCGACCGGCTCCATCGACATAGCGAAGACAGGCCTTGGCCTTCTGCATCGCCGTCGGGTTGGTGAACACGGTGCGTCCCTCGCCATGCGCGACCACCACGGGCAGGCGCGAGCCGCTCATCCCCTTGAGGAAGATCGAGGAAGACTCGGCGACTTCGAGCGTGACCAGGCGCGCTTCGTACTGCTCCGAGGCATTGCGCTCGAATTTCGGCCAGTAGTCCGCGCCGGGAACGATTTCCTTGAGGCCGGACATCATCTGGCAACCGTTGCAAACGCCGAGCGCGAAATGCGAAGGGTCGGCGAAGAACCGCGAGAACTGTTCGCGCAAAGCGTCGTTGAACAGGATCGATGCCGACCAGCCGCGCCCGGCACCGAGCACGTCGCCGTAGCTGAAGCCGCCGCAAGCGGCGAGTCCGCTGAAGTCGGCGAGCCGGTGCCGGCCGCCCTGCAGGTCGCTCATGTGCACGTCGACCGCTTCGAAGCCGGCGCGCGTGAACGCAGCGGCCATTTCGATCTGGCCGTTGACACCTTGCTCGCGCAGGATCGCCACGCGCGGCCTTGCGCCCTTGCCGATGTATTTCGCACTGATGTCGTCGTTCGGATCGAAGCTCAGGCGCGGCGAAATGCCGGGATCGGATTCATCATTGCGCCAGACACTCTCCGCGTCGGCACAGGCGGGGTTGTCGCGTCGCCGCTGCATCGCGTGGCTGGTCTCCGACCACGCCGCCATCAGTTCGCCCCATTCCCAGCTCGCCACTTTCTCGTTGTCGTGGCGTACCTTCACCCTCATGCGCGCGTTCGGCGCACCGACGCAAGCGACCAGCTTGCCGAGGCCGTGCTTTTCGACGAGGGCGAGGAAGGCGCCGCGATCGCCAATGCGGATCTGCACCACCGCGCCGAGTTCCTCGTTGAACAAGGCACGAAGCATGTTGTCGGCCCAACCCGCCAACTCGATGTCGAGGCCACAGTGCCCGGCAAGCGCCATCTCGATCAGGGTAACGATGACGCCGCCGTCGGAACGATCGTGATAGGCAAGCAGCAGGTCGGCGGCGGCGGCTTCCTGGATGGCACTGAAGAAAGCGCGCAAACGCGCTGGATCATCGATATCAGGCGGCAGGTCACCGGCACGCTGGAACACCTGGGTCAGCACCGAGCCACCGAGGCGCCCGCGCTTCGCGCCGAGATCGATGATCCACAGTTCGGTTTCGCCCCGATCGAGGACCAGTTGCGGCGTCAGCACGCGACGGGCGTCGCCGCTGCGAGCGAATGCGGTCGCGACCAGCGATACCGGCGACACGGTGCGCTGAAGCGAACCGTCCTGCTGCCAGGACACCTGCATCGACATCGAATCCTTGCCGACCGGAATCGCGATGCCAAGTGCCGGACACAATTCGATGCCAACCGCGTGCACGGCGTCATACAACGCAGCATCCTCGCCCGGATGGTCGATGGCGGCCATCCAGTTCGCCGATAGGCGCACTTCATCAAGACGCACCGGCGCGGCGGCCAGGTTGGTCAGTGCTTCACCGACCGCCATGCGCGCCGATGCCGCAGCGTCGAGCAAAGCCAGCGGGGTGCGCTCGCCGATCGCCATCGCTTCACCTGCATGACCGGAAAAATCATTCAGGGTGACCGCACAATCGGCTACCGGCACCTGCCACGGCCCCACCATCGGATCGCGCGAGCAAAGCCCGCCGACACTGCGGTCGCCGATCGTTATCAGGAACGATTTGCTGCCGACGGCGGGAAAGCGAAGGACCCGCTCGATCGCTTCATTGAGCTCGAGCCCTTCGGTATCTGCGATCACCGAAAGGTGTTCGACCACGCGGCGGGTATCGCGGTGCATGCGTGGCGGCTTGCCGAACAAGACGTCCAGCGGAAGATCGATCGGCAGATGACGGGAATCCGATTCGGGGAACCGGTCGTCGGTGAGCAGGAGCCGGCGTTCCGCAGTCGCCTGACCGACGACGGCAAACGGACAACGCTCGCGTGCGCAGATCGCCTCGAACAACGGCAGGTCGGTCGGACGCACGCCGAGCACATAGCGCTCCTGCGATTCGTTGCACCAGATCTGCATCGGCGACAGGTGCGGGTCGTCGCAGGGAATCCTGCTCAGTTCAAGCAAACCGCCGACGCTGGAATCATTGAGCAGCTCGGGCAGCGCATTCGACAATCCGCCCGCCCCGACATCATGGATCGAGACCAACGGGTTCGCGTCGCCGCGCGCCCAGCACGCGTCGATGACTTCCTGGCAACGTCGCTGCATTTCGGCGTTGTCACGCTGTACCGAGGCGAAATCGATCTCGGCCGAACTGTTGCCGGCCGCGACCGACGAAGCGGCACCACCACCCAGTCCGATCAGCATGGCCGGGCCGCCGAGCACGATGACCGCGTCACCGGGTTGCAGAATCCGCTTTTCCACATCTCCAGGACGCAGGTTGGCGAGTCCGCCGGCGATCATGATCGGCTTGTCGTAGCCGCGACGCAGGCCGTTCTCGTCAGTGACCTGCTCGAACGTGCGGAAATAGCCGCCAAGGCACGGCCGGCCGAACTCGTTGTTGAATGCAGCGGCACCGATCGGGCCATCACGCATGATCTCGTACGCGCTCGCAAAACGCGGCGGAAACGGGCGTTCCGGTTCCCACGGGCGCGGCAGGCCCGGAATGCGCAGGTGCGACACCGAAAACCCGGTCAGGCCGGCCTTGGGCTTGCCGCCACGACCGGTCGCGCCTTCGTCGCGAATTTCCCCACCCGATCCGGTTGCGGCGCCGGCAAACGGCGAAATGGCAGTCGGATGGTTGTGGGTCTCAACCTTGATCGCGTATGGCACCGACTCGCTGACGGCCGAATAGACGCCGCTGAGCGGGTCGGCGAAAAAACGCTCACCGGTGGCACCGGCGATGACTGCCGCATTGTCCTTGTAGGCCGACAAGGTATGCGCTGGCGATTGCTTGTGCGTGTTGCGGATCATCGCGAACAACGACAACGGCTGCGCCTTGCCGTCGATCGTGAAATCCGCATTGAAGACCTTGTGCCGGCAATGTTCCGAATTCGCCTGCGCGAACATCATCAGCTCGGCGTCGGTCGGATCGCGCCCGAGGGCGGCGTAATTCTCCGCGAGATAGGCGATCTCGTCCGCCGCGAGGGCAAGGCCGAGGCGGCGGTTCGCGGCAGCAAGTGCAGCGGGCGCGTCGTCGCCGAGGTCGATGCGATCGAGGGGCAAGGCGGCGCCGACATCGAACAATCGCTCGAGATCGGAACGCGCCGTGAGCACCGACTCGGTCATCGGATCGTGCAACACCGAGACCAGCGACTGCCAGGCGGCCGAATCCGGTTGTGGCGATCGTTCGAGCACGAGCGCCAATGCACGCTCGACGCGGCTGATCGGCAGCCCGCAATCGCGCAGGATGTCGGTGGCCTTGCTCGACCAAGGCGAGATCGTCCCGACCCTCGGCACGATCCACAGGGTGGCGGGTTTTGGCGCGGCCTCGTCTGCCAGCAGGATGCGCTGCAAGCGCTTGTGGGCGAGCGAGGATTCGACCGGCGCGGAAACCAGGTAGACGTGGCGCGCAGCACGCAGCGCGCATCCCTCCACGACTCGCGCGATCGCGCTGTCGAGGCGTTCGATTCTGAAGGCGGAAAGGGCCGGCTGGCCGTCGAGAACGATCATGGCAGTCGGATTGCGGAGCCGCACATCGGGGCTGCGCATGATAGCCGAAGGGGCGGTCCGGCGAGAACCCGGATCATCCGCCGGCCCGCGCAGGCGCGGGCCTCGCCGTGCCGGTTGGCAGCGCTGTCAGGCGCCGGGCTTTTCCATCGCGGCCACGCGCTCCAGTTGCGCCTGCAGCTGGTCAGGGGTCAGGTAGCCGCCGATCTTGCTGCCATCAGGGGCGAACACGCTCGGCGTACCGTCAACGCCGACGCTGATGCCGAGTTGATATTCCTCGGTCACCGGGTTGTCGCACTGCAGCGGTGCCGGATCGGTGCCGGCCTTGGCGGCGGTGAATGCCTGCTTCTGATCCTTCGCGCACCATACCGACACGGCCTTCGCGAACGAGGGCGTGCCTGGACCGCTGCGCGGGAAGAACAGATAGTCGACCTGGATGCCGCGGTCGTTGTACTCGGCGATGTGCGAGTGCATCTTGCGGCAGTAGCCGCAGTCGATGTCGGTGAACACGGTCACCTTGTACTTGGGCTTGGATTTCGGCGCAAACGTGATCCGCTTGGCTGTCGGATAGGCATCGAGCCTGCCGACATTGACCCGCGCAAGACGCGCCGCAGTCAGGTCCACCTTGGCGTCGGCGTCGTACAGCGTGCCTTGCAGCACGTAGCGGCCATTCTCGCTCACATAGAGGACCTGGCTGCCGATGATCGCCTGGTAGTAACCCGGGATCGGCGATTTCTCGAATCCATCGATCTTGCGGTCGCTAGCCAGTTTCTGCGCGGCAGCGCGCGCGGCGGCATCGGATTCGGCCGCATGGCCGAGCGGAGCAAGTACACACAGGGCGGCGGCGGCAATCAGCGGAAATTTCATTGGTTTATTACCTCAGTAGTGTTGACGCGCTCAGCGCGGTGCAACCGGATTCTTGGCGATGTGCTCGAGTTCGGCGACCAGTCGTTCCGGTGCGAGGGCGATCTGCGGCGCAATCCGGCTGCCATCGGGAGCAAGCATGGTCGGCGTGCCGTTGATACCCATCCTCTGCGCAAGCCGGGTGGTCTCTTCGACCGGATTTTCACAGGTGGCGTTGCCTGGATCCCCGCCGTTCATGGCCGAGGTGAATGCGCTCTTGCGATCCGCCGCGCACCACACCGCTTCAGCCTTCTTGTCCGCGCCGGGGTGGATGTCGAGCGGCATGAACACATACTCGACCGCAATGCCGGCATTGTTGTAGGCCTCGATCTGCTGGTGGAAGCGTCGGCAGAACGGGCAATCGATGTCGGTGAACACGGTCACTGAATATTTCGGCTTGCTCGGCGCGAAGATGATGCGCTTGTCCGCACTGATCTGCTTGAGCGAGGCCATGCGGTTGCGCGCACGCGCGCCTTCGGTGATGTCGCGCTCGTTCTGCGCATCGAGGGCGCTGCCGTCAAGCACGAAGCGACCGTCCTTGCTCACATAGAGGAACTGGCTGCCGATGATCGCTTCGTAGAAGCCCGGCACGACCGACTCCTGGACCACGTCCACCTTGACCTGCGGAGCAAGCTTCGACATCGCCGCCTGGACGGTTTCCTCGGGCGTTGCCGCTGACACATTGAGCGCAAGCAGAACAGCGAAAAGACTCAGAAAATAACGCATGGAATACCTCGAATTTGACTCATTGGCCGGCCGTGGAATCGGCCAGTGGAGCAGACCCGGCGTCACCGGGAATTTCTTTCAGGCGGGCGAGCAGACGCTGTGGCGACAACAGCAGGGTCGAATCGATCATGCTGCCATCGGCGGCAATCGCCGTGGGTGTCTGCGCGACGCCGATCTCGACGCCCGCCTGACGCATGCTTGCCAGCGGATTGCTGCAGGATTCGTGCGCGACCGCCCCGCCCGCGACCGCAGTCGAATAGGCCCGCTTGCGGTCATCGGAACACCATACCGCAATCGATTTCAGATCGGCGCCCGGATGGATGCTGAGCGGGAAGAACACATAGTCGATGGCGATGCCGAGCGCATTGTAGTCGTCGATCCGCGAATGCAGGCGTCGACAGTAGGGGCAATCGACGTCGGTGAAGACGGTGATGCGGTATTTCGGGTTCGCCGGCGCAAAGCTGACGCGTCGATCCGGACCAAATCCGGCGAGCAAGTCGCGTCGCTTGGCCGACATGCTGGCTTCGCTCAGATTGAGGCGCCTGCCGAGATCCTCGACGGTGCCGCGCAGCAGATAGCGTCCATCCGCGCTGGCATACGCGACCTGGCCCGCGATCACGCCTTCGAAGTACCCGGGCAGCTCCGATTTGCGGAAAGCGCTGACCTGCTGCATCGGCGCGATCGACTGGATCGCCGCACGCGCCGCATCACCCTCGGCGGCCCAGGCGAGCACCGCATACAGGCTGAACACGACGACACAGAGGGCGCGCAACACCTTCATGCGAAATGAAAATCCTCGGGGGCAAGATCTTGCTCGGACCATAGAGACCGGGGATGGTTCCGCGCAAGCCCTCGATTTTCGCATGGACTGCCGGACCGCGTAACCCCGCCAGACCCTATCCACGCGGGTGATGCCGTGCGTGCAGGCGCTTGAGTCCTTCCTTGGCCACCAGGGTGTAGATCTGCGTTGTCGACAGCGAGCTGTGCCCGAGCAGCATCTGCAGGGCGCGCAGGTCGGCGCCATGATTGAGCAGATGGGTCGCAAATGAATGCCGGAGCACATGCGGCGAGATCCGTTTTCCGGCAATTCCGGCGCTCGACGCATGCTTCTTGACCAGAACCCAGAACATCTGCCGGGTCATGCCGGTTCGCCGCGCGGTGACAAACAGCGCATCGACGCGAACGCCCTTGAGCAGGACGGCACGCGATTCCGCGACATAGCGTTGCAGCCAGTGCGCCGCTTCCTCTCCGACCGGCACGAGGCGCTCCTTGCCGCCCTTTCCGGTCACGCGCAACACGCCCTGGCGCAGGTTGACCTGGTCCGCGCGCAGGCCGACCAGTTCACTGACGCGCAGCCCGGTCGCGTACATCACTTCGAGCATGGCGCGGTCGCGCAGGCCCAGCAGCGTCTCCGCAGGCGCGCGCAGCAATCCTTCGACCTCGGCCTCGGCGAGCGCCTTCGGCAGGCTGCGCGGCAGCTTCGGCGCATCGACAAGCAGGGTCGGATCCTCGTTGATGCGACCGTCACGCTGGAGCAACCGATAGAAATGGCGCAGGGCTGACAACAGGCGCGCATTCGATCGCGGACTGAAGCCGCGACCGTTCCTGCCGCCTTGTTCCGCGCGGGTGGCAAGATAGTCGTACAACTGGTCGCGCCGGCAATCGATCAGGCCCGAATCCTGCCGGGCGGCCAGCCATCGCGCGAACCCGTCCAGATCCAGCCGATAGCCGGACAAGGTGTTGTCGGCGAGGCCGAGTTCGGACCACGCCCGTTCGAGAAACGCATCGATCAAGGCGCGATCCCCGGCAGGGACTTCGGGCTTGCTGTCCACGCTTGCTGCCACTGCGGCGATCGCCCTTGTTGCTTCACGGACTGCAAACCGCGAGGCTAACGCGAAATCCTGTCCCGCGTACAACCATGCCCGCGTCCGATTCCGCTCCGCCCTGGCGACGCCTCGCCGCCGTCTTCTACGATGTGCTCGTGCTCGTCGCGATCTGGATGTTCGCCGCAGCGCTGGTCCTGCTGGCGTTTCACGGCGAGGTCGATGTCGCCCACCAGCCGGCCCTCTATCACTTCGTGCTGCAGGGGGTACTGCTGGCTCTGACCGCGCTGTACTTTGTTTTCTCGTGGTCGCGTGGCGGCCAGACCATCGGCATGCGCGCCTGGCGCGTGCGCCTGGTCGATGAAAACCGGCGCTCGCCGATGCCGGCGCGGTCGTTGCTGCGGTTTGCCTTCAGCCTTGTCTCAATGCTGGGCGCGTTCGGATTCATCTGGTGCTTCTTCGATCCGGATCGACGCGCCTGGCACGATGTCATGGCACGCACGCGGATGATCGTCGTGCAAAAGGCCTGAGTACCGCCGTGCAGGCTCAGGCAAATCGCCTGAAATACGCCGAGGCCATCGCAATCAGCAGCAGCGGTGGAAGCGCATTGGACACCCCGGGCGGCAATCCGTACACATTGCCCATGCTGACCACGGCGCGCTGCAGGAAATAGAACCCGATCGCGAGCACGATGCCGAGGAACAGCCGCTTCGACAGGCCACCGCTGCGCAAGGCGCCGAACGCGAACGGCAAGGCGCAGAACGCCAGTACCAGGACATTGACCGGATAGAACAGCCGCGACCAGTACGCCTCGCGGAAACCGCGCGCATCCTGGCCGTTGCGTTCGAGGTAGGTGATGTTGCGCGCCAGGTCGACAAGATTCAGGTAGTCGAGCTTGACGATGCTGAGGGCGAGCAGGTCCGGGTCCATCTTCGAATCCCAATGCATCTCGGCCTGCTGCGTGCTGTTCGCCGATGCTTCGCCGAACTCGGTTCGACGCACATCGAAAAGTGTCCATTTCCCTTGCAGGTGCTCGGCACGGGCGGCGACCGACAGGGTCAGCAGACGTCCTTCCTTGTCGAACTCGAACACGCGGACCCGACTCAGGTCCACCGCCGCCATGTCGCCGGCCGGGCGTGTGCGTCCACTGCCCGCATTGACGACGGTGTCGCCCTCGCGCGCCCAGATGCTGCCGCCCTTGCCCAGGGTGATGTCCTTCGATTTCGCCGCGAGCGACAGCGCCTTCGCGCTCTGGTCGCCCCACGGTGCGACGGTCTCGCCGATGACCACCACGATCGCGGTGAGCAGGACCAGGGTCAGCACGACAGACGCGCAGATGCGCAACTTCGACATTCCGGCCGCGCGCAAGGCGGTCAGTTCGCCCGTACCGGCCAGGCCGCCGAGACCGAGCAGCCCGCCGATCAGGGCCGCATAGCCGAACATTTCGTAAAGGCGTCGCGGCACGGTCAGCAAGGTATAGCTGGCCGCCTTGGCCAGCGTGTAGGTGCCATGTCCGACATCGTTGAGTTCGCCGACGAAGATCGTGAAAGCATCGAAGCCGACGAGGACAAACCAGGACAAACCGACCGCGCCGAGCACCGCCAGCGCAACCAGCCGATCGACCTGCTTGAAGGCCCGGTAGCTCATGCCGCAGCCGGCCTGGGCTTGCGGCCCTTCAGGCGTTGCCCGCGGCCGATCAGCCACAGCGCGACAAGGATGGCGGGCAGGTAGACCCACCACAGCCCCCACGCCGGGGCGAGTTTGCCGTGCGCGATCCAGGATCGGCCGAGCGCGAGGAAATTCGCATAGACGATGTAGCCGAGCACGGCGACGATCATGCTGCCGTACCGCGGCTGACGCGGGCTCGTTCGCGACAGCGGCACCGCCATCAAGGCGAGCACAAGGACCGAGATCACCGGCGCCAGGCGCCAGTGCAGTTCGGCCACCTGCAGCGAATCGGAGCTCGACCAGAGCTCGCTGGTCACTACGGCACGCTTGACGGCCTCGGAGCTGTCGACCGCGTCGTTGTCGGCGAGCTTGATGTCGTTGCGCTCGAAACGCAGCAAGCGGAAATCGTCCTTGCCCGGCCGACCTTCGACGCGAAAACCGTCCTTCAGTGCAAGAAAGCGGTCGCCACCGGAGGTATCGCGATACAACTCGCCATTCTTCGCGGTGATGATGTCGATTTGCGAACTGCCATCGCTTTCGAGGCGTTCGCTCTCGACGAACATGCGACTGAAGGTGGATCCTCCGGCCGACATGTCGCCAACATAGATGATGCCCTCACGCCCGGGCAGGGCAACGAACCGGCCCGGCTCCAGCCCGGCGATCAGCAGCGAGCGGTTGGCCTCGTCGACGAGATGCTGGGAAAGCCGCACTGCGGCGGGCGCAATCCAGAATGCGATCAGCGCAAGTGCGGCGGCAACCGGCATCACGAACAGCGCAACCGGTCGCAGCAATCCCGTGACATCAAGGCCCGAAGCGCTGAGCACGGCCATTTCGCTGTCCCGATAGAGCCGGCCGTAGGCGAGCAGCACGCCGAGAAACACGGCCAGCGGCAACAGCACGTTCAGGCTGTCGATCGCACGCAGGCCGATCATCGCGACCAGCAGATCCGCCGGAACACGTCCGCGCGCAACCTGGTTGAGCACGGCAATCAGCGTTTCGCCGATGCTGATCAGCAGCAGGACGGCGCTGATACCCAGAAAAGTCAGGGCCAGCTCGCGGAGCAGGTAGCGGTCGATAATGCGCAGCAACGGAGGTCTATGCCTTAGAATGTCGGGTTCCGCGCCATGCTCTGATTGCGCGCCGGGATGCAAGTCTACCGACCTGCACGCTGCGGCGCGTGGCCTGCGGCATTCTCTGCACCGAATACGGAACCTTTGATGACCCTGAAGTTCAGCCAGACCCTTGACCAGCCGGAATCCTCGGCCAGCCCCTGCCTCGTTGTCGGCCTGTTCGCCGATGCCGGCTTGAGCGAAGCCGCCGCCCGCCTCGACCGGGCAAGCTCGGGAGCGATCAAGCGCCTGCTCGACAGCGGCGACGTCACGGCGAAACTCGGCAACAGCACGCTGCTGTTCGCCCTGCCCGGCATCAAGGCCGAGCGCGTGCTCGTGGTCGGGCTTGGCGACAAGTCCCGGTTCGATGCGGCCGCGTTCAATCGCGCCGCGCTGGAAGCGGGTCGCGCGATGAAATCGCTGCCGGTTGCAAGCGCCGCTTCGTGGCTGACCGACCTCGATGTGCCGGAGCGCGATGGCGCATGGAAACTGCGCACTGCGGCGCTCGCCGCCGACCTGCACGCCTACCGCTACACGGCGACCCTCAAGCCCAAGGAAAAATCGAAGATCGCGCAGCTCGAATCACTGGCCTTCGCCGGCGACGGTGGCGAACGCGCCCTCGCCGAAGCGGCCGCGATGAGCAATGGCGTGCGGTTCGCCCGCGAGCTCGGCAACCTGCCACCCAACATCTGCAATCCGGCCTATATCGCCGAGCAATCGAAGACCATCGCGGCGTCGCATGACGGCGTCAGCTGCGAAATCCTTGAACGCGAGGACATGGAAAAGCTCGGCATGGGCTCGCTGCTCGGTGTTGCGCGCGGATCGGCCAATCCGCCCAGGCTGGTCGTGCTGCGCTGGAACGGTGGCGGCGAAGCCAAGCCGTATGCGCTCGTTGGCAAGGGCATCACCTTCGACAGTGGCGGCATCTCGTTGAAGCCCGGCGCCGGCATGGAGGAGATGAAGTTCGACATGTGCGGCGCGGCAGGCATGCTCGGCACCTTCCTTTCGGCGGTGGAGCTGGCACTGCCGCTCAACCTGGTCTGCATCGTCGCCGCGGTCGAGAACATGCCCGACGGCAATGCGTATCGCCCGAGCGATGTGCTGACCAGCATGTCCGGACAGACCATCGAGGTACTCAACACCGATGCGGAAGGTCGCCTGATCCTTTGCGACGCTCTGACCTACGCACAGAAATTCGAACCCCAGGTGATCATCGATGCGGCGACCCTGACCGGCGCCTGCGTAGTCGCGCTCGGCAAGCACGCCAGTGGCCTGATGACCCAGGACGACGAACTCGCAGGCGAACTGCTCGCCGCCGGCAACCAGACCCTCGATCGCGCCTGGCGCCTGCCGCTTTGGGATGACTACCAGAGCGCACTGGATTCGGCCTTTGCCGATGTCGCCAATCTCGGCGGCAAGTACGGTGGCGCGATCACCGCTGGCTGCTTCCTGTCGCGCTTCACGACCGGCTATCGCTGGGCACATCTCGACATTGCCGGCACGGCATGGAACGAGGGTCGCAAGGGCCTCGCCACGGGTCGTCCGGTGCCGCTGCTGACCCAATACCTGATCGATCGCTGCGCATGAACGATCCGGTCGATCAATGGCACCGGCAGAAGACGACCGCGATCACCGCGATGCTAGGAGTGTCGCTGATAGCCGGCATCGTCATCACCGCGGTCGCCCCCGGTGCCGTGGAGACCGGCATTCCGCTCGGCATCCAGCTCGCCGCGAATGTCCTGCTGTTTGTGCTCGGGTTTCGCTGGCTGCACGCCGACAGCGCGCAACTGGACATCCGGCGACCGCTCTGGCTCAACCTCGGCATCATCCTGCTCGCGGCCATTTTCGTCCCCTACTACTTCTACAAGACGCGTCCCGAGGGCGCGCGGCTGGCACCGATCCTGTCGTTCTTCGGCCTGGTCTTCGCCTGCGCGCTGAGCTCGGCGATCGGCACCTTGCTGATGGGCGCGATCCAGCCGGGCAGCACGCCGCCGGCGACGTTCTGAGCCAATGCCACGCGCCGATTTCTACCTGATCGACAAGCCCCGCTTCCGCGAGGAGCCGTTGCTGCTGGTCTGCGAGCTGGTCCGCAAGGCATTCGCGACTGAGCAGCCGACCGTGATCCTCGCCCGCTCGCAGGATCAGGCCGAAGCCATCGACGCGCGACTCTGGGATTTTTCCGACGACGCCTTCATTCCGCACCAGATCGCCGGGGATGATGACGACGCGATCACCGCCGTGCTGATCGTGCCGCCTGGCATCGAGGTGGACGAGCGTCCGCTTGCGATCAACCTGCGTGATGACTGCGCGCTTGGCCGGCACGAACGGATACTCGAAGTCATCGCTGCCGACCCTGCAGAGCGTGAAGGTTCGCGTCAGCGCTGGAGCGAATACAAGCGCCTAGGCTACGCGTTGACCAAGCACGACATGTGAAGGAACGGGGATTCGGGATTGCGGATTCGGAAAAGCAGGAAGCTGGATCCGCCGCACGATTGAAGGCCTGCGAAATGCTGCCATTGCGCTTGCTTCCAGCGAATCCCCAATTTCCAGACTCCATCCCTGCCTTGACGAATCCCCAATCCCCAATCCCCAATCCCGAATCCCCGCTCATGGACAAAAGTTTCGAACCCGGCCTGATCGAACCGAAGTGGTATGCGCAGTGGGAGGCTGCCGGCGCCTTCAAGCCGCACGGCAATGGCGATCCCTATTGCATCCTGCTGCCGCCGCCGAACGTCACCGGCACCCTGCACATGGGCCACGCGTTCCAGCAGACGATCATGGACGCGCTGAGCCGCTACCACCGCATGCGCGGTTTCCGCACGCTGTGGCAGGGCGGTACCGATCACGCCGGCATCGCGACGCAGAAGATCGTCGAGAACCAGCTCGCAGCCGCCGGCAAGACACGCCACGATCTCGGCCGCGCGAAGTTCATCGAGCGCGTCTGGGAATGGAAGCAGGAATCCGGTTCGACGATCACGAACCAGATGCGCCGCCTCGGCGCATCGGTCGACTGGTCGCGCGAACGCTTCACGATGGACGAAGGCCTGTCCGCCGCCGTGCGTCGCGTCTTCGTGACGTGGTATCGCGACGGCCTGCTCTATCGCGGCCGCCGCCTCGTCAACTGGGACCCGGTGCTGATGACGGCGGTCTCCGACCTCGAGGTCAACAACGAGGAGAAGGACGGCTCGCTGTGGTCGATCCGCTACCCGGCCAGTGACGGCGGCGAAGGCCTGGTCGTCGCCACGACGCGCCCGGAAACCATGCTCGGCGATGTCGCCGTGGCCGTGCATCCGGACGACGAGCGCTATCAGCACCTGGTCGGCAAGACCCTGAAACTGCCGCTGACCGATCGCGAGATTCCGGTCATCGCCGATACCTATGTCGAACGCGAGTTCGGCACCGGCTGCGTCAAGATCACACCGGCGCATGATTTCAATGACTGGCAGGTCGGTGCGCGCCACAAGATGACGCCGATCACGATCCTGACCCTTGATGCGAAGATCGTCGACGAGGCACCCGAGGCGTATCGCGGACTCGACCGCTTTGTCGCGCGCAAGAAAATCCTCGTCGACCTCGAAGCACTGGGCCTGCTCGTCGAAACCAAGAAGCACAAGTTGCAGGTGCCGATCAGCCAGCGTTCCGACGCGGTGATCGAACCGATGCTGACCGATCAATGGTTCCTCGACCTGATCAGCGACGTGCGCGTCGACGGCAAGCCGGGACCCGGCGGGCGCAAGGCGATCACCGAGCCGGCGCTGGCGGCGGTGCGCGATGGCGAAATCCGCTTCGTTCCCGAGAACTGGTCGACGACCTACAACCAGTGGCTCGAGAACATCCAGGACTGGTGCGTCAGTCGCCAGCTCTGGTGGGGACACCAGATCCCGGCCTGGTACGACGAAGCCGGCAATATCTTCGTCGGCGAGGACGAGGCTGATGCGCGTGCACATTCCGACGTGCCGCCGGTCGGCGAACTGAAGCAGGACGACGATGTCCTAGACACCTGGTTCTCGTCGGCGCTGTGGCCGTTCTCGACCATGGGCTGGCCGGCCGATGGCCAGGTCAGCGAAGGCGGCACGGTCGTCGCCGATTGGGCGAAGGACCAGGACTTCATCCCGAGCGCCGTACTCGTGACCGGCTTCGACATCATCTTCTTCTGGGTCGCGCGGATGGTCATGGCGACCCGGTATTTCACCGGCAAGGTGCCGTTCCGCGAGGTCTACATCAACGCCATCGTACGCGACGCCGAAGGCCAGAAGATGTCGAAGTCGAAAGGCAACACGATCGATCCGCTCGACCTGATCGACGGCATCGACCTCGAATCGCTGGTGAAGAAATCGACCGCCTCGCTGCTGATTCCGCAAGTGCGCGAAAAGGTCGAGAAGCGCATCCGCAAGGACTATCCCGAAGGCATCAGCGCAGTCGGCACCGACGCGATGCGCTTCACGTTTGCAGCCTTGGCGACGTATGGGCGCACGATCAACTTCGACCTCAAGCGTGCCGAGGGCTACAAGAATTTCTGCAACAAGCTGTGGAACGCCGCGCGCTTCGTGCTGATGAACCTTTCCTCTCTCCCGCCGGGAGAAGATGACGCGACAGCGTCGGGAACGATGGTCGAGAGTCCGGGCGAAGCAGGCGGCGCAGCCTCATCCCTCACCCGCGGGCAGGGGGACTTGCCGGTCACTGCCGCCGAGCAGTGGATACTCTCGCGCCTCGCGGCGACGCTCGATGAAGTCGAGGCGCAGTTCACGACCTATCGCTTCGACCTGGTCGCGCAGGCGCTCTACGAATTCGTCTGGAACGACTATTGCGACTGGTTCCTCGAATTGAGCAAACCTGCACTCAATGGCGATGATGTCCGTGCGGTCGCCTCGACCCGACACACGCTGTTGCGCGTGCTCGAAGCGATCCTGCGCGCCCTGCATCCGATCACTCCTTTCATCACCGAGGAGATCTGGCAAGGCGTCGCGCCAAAGCTCGACATTTCCAGCAATTCGGTGTCGGCACGAGCGTATCCGCGTCGCGAAGAATTCACGACGGGAATCGATGCCCGGTCCGTGGGCGATATCGAATGGCTGAAATCGGTGCTCGGCGAGATCCGCCACATCCGCAGCGAGATGAACATCTCTCCGGGCAAGCAGATCCCGTTGCTGTTTGCCAGGGGCAGCACGGACGATCGCGCGCGCCTCGAACGCTTCAGCCAGCAGATCGCCTTCCTTGCGCGTTGCGAATCGCAGCGCTGGCTTGCCGAAGGCGAGGAAGAGCCCGCGTCTGCGTCGGCCATCGTCGGTGAGCTGCGCGTGCTGATCCCGCTGGCAGGATTGATCGACCTCGACGCCGAAAAGGCGCGCCTCGGCAAGGAAATCAGGCGCATCGAAGGCGAGATCGCCAAATGCAACGGCAAACTCGGCAGCGAGACCTTTGTTGCCAACGCCCCAGCGGCCGTGGTCGAGCAGGAGCGCCAGCGACTGGCCGATTTCAGCAGCACCCTGGGCGGACTGCGCGAGCAACTGGCGCGGCTCTGAGTCGCGATGTTTCGCTGATCCTTGTGCAGGAAGCGGCTGGAGCCGCTTCCTGCGATCGCTCCTCCCGATTCCCGATTCCCG
>ENA-UOWO01003709-UOWO01003709.1-activated-sludge-metagenome-genome-assembly--contig:-NODE-3709-length-17488-cov-5.610566_pt1 | contig 17488 bp, 21 predicted proteins | sample MGYA00238148_ERZ761564 | MGnify/ENA primary metagenome ERZ761564 (study PRJEB28885, sample SAMN05720194) | activated sludge metagenome | isolation source: Anaerobic digester | place: USA...
CAGCAAGATATAGGAAATGGTTTACATATTATAAAAATAGTTTAAATGATAAGAGTTGGACTTTAAACTGGGGAGCAGCAAATAGTACAACGGGTCAAGTAGCTCCATGTACATTAGTAAAAGATACTGTAGGAGCATCTCCAACATTATCAATAAATTATAAATATAGATTAGGTAAATGGTCTATATATAGTGATTCTAAATGTACAAAATTTTTAGGATCAGTACTAACTCCTGTATATGAAGGATATTAAAAAGCACATATGTGCTTTTTTAATTGATATTTGATATTTCAATGATCTTATTTATATCATCATCTTTTGCAACAATATTTTTATGTATTTCATTGCATTTTTCACATTTATAAATAATTTTATATGTATCTTTATATTTTTCTATTTCTATTGGTATGAGTAGACCATTACAAGTGTTTTTTCTATCACCAGGATATATATCTACATGTTTAGAATATAAACAAAAAGGACAATGATCTCTAGATGTATAACCTAATTTACTAACTTTTTTATTACAGTTTTCACATATAAACTCTTCATCATTTTTATTAAATTTTTTCATTATATCACCAAATATATTATAGCATACAATCTTTATTAATTTTATGATATAATTGTTATTGTTTGGGAGATATATATGGATTATAAAGTTAAAATAGATGAATTCGAAGGACCACTAGACTTACTTCTTCATTTAATTAAAGAAAGTAATATAGATATATATGATATTAAAGTAGAAGAAGTTACTAAACAGTATTTAGAATATATAAAAGCAATGGAAGAAATGAATTTATCTATTGCTAGTGAATATCTAGTTATGGCAGCAGAATTAATAGAAATAAAATCAATGATGTTACTTCCAAAGCCAGAAGTTATAAATGATGAATATGAAGAAGATCCAAGAGAGGAATTAATTCAAAGATTAATTGATTATAAAAAGTATAAAGAAGTAACTGGTACTTTTAAGGATTTAGAAGCAACAAGAAAATTTGTATTTACAAAAGCTCCTGAAAACTATACACTTTATATTAATGATGATGCTAATGACATATCAATAACAAATTTAATATCAGCATTTGAAGACATGTTAAAAAGAACTACTAAGGAAGAAGTATTATATACAAAATCAACTAATAAAGAAATATCAGTAATAGAAAAGATAAAAAGTATTAGAAAAATATTAAAAGAAAAAAAACAAGTATATTTTGAAGACTTATTTGAAGAAAAAAGCAAGACAGAAATGATAGTAAGTTTCTTATCAATATTAGAGCTTATTAAGAAAAATGAAATAAACATTATACAAGAATCAAACTTTAACAGAATAATAATATTACTTAAGGAGAAGACAAAATGAAAAATCAAGGCATATTAGAAGGTTTACTTTTCTTTGTAGGAGATGAGGGATTATCTTTAGAAGAAATAGTAGATATTATGAATATTGAAGAAAAAGAAGCAAATAATTTAATTAATAAATTAAAAGAAGAATATATAGATGAAAAAAGAGGATTTACTCTTGCATATTTAGGTAATAAATATAAATTAACAACAAAAGATGAACATAAAAAATATTATGAAGATCTAGTAGATAGTGAATATTTTCATACATTATCACAACCAGCACTTGAAACACTTGCTATAATTGCATATAATCAACCAATTACAGTAGGTCAAATAGATGAATGTAGAGGTATATCAAGTAGAGAAATGGTAAGAAAATTATTGTTTAGAGAACTAATAATACAGTGTGGTAAGAGTGATCTACCAGGTAAACCAACACTATATAAAACCACAGATAAATTTTTAGATTATTTTAATTTATCTTCTTTAGGAGAACTCCCTAAAATAGATAATGATACAAATATAAATAATAATATAGATTTATTTTCTTCTAAATATATTGAAGAATAAAAAAAGAACTTATGTTCTTTATTTTTATTGGTGCCAGTAGTCGGGCTCGAACCGACACGATATTTCTATCACTAGATTTTGAGTCTAGCGCGTCTACCAATTCCATCATACTGGCATGAAAAAATTATATCATAAATATAATTAATAATCTATATGATATAATATAAATATATTATGGAGGATATATGAAATATTATTGTTTAGGTATAAAAGGTGCTGGTATGAGTACTCTTTCAGAAATACTTTATGATTTAGGTAATAGTGTAGTAGGATATGATGATGTAAAAACTCATGTTTTTACAGAAGAGGGTTTAGAAAAAAGAAATATAAAGATATATACTGATTCTTCATATAAATTAGATAAAGATATTACTGTTACATATTCAGCAGCATTTAAAGAAGATCATCCAGAAGTATTAAGAGTAAAAGAAAGTGATGCTAAAGTAATTAGTTATAATGAATTGTTGGGAGAATTAACTTCTATGTTTGAAACAACATGTGTTTCTGGTACTCATGGTAAGACAACAACTAGTATGCTTATAGCAAATATATTAAAGTCTACATTAGGGTGTAATTACTTTGTGGGTGATGGAAGTGGATATGCAAATAAGAATAATAAATTATTTGTAATAGAATCTTGTGAATATAATAAGCATTTTCTAGCTTATCATCCATATAATACAATTATAACTAATTTAGAACTTGAACATGTTGAATGTTATAAAGATATAGATGATATTATAGATACATTTGAAATATTTGCTAATAAATCTAAAAATATAGTTATAGCATGTGGTGATGATAGTAATATTAGAAAGATGAATATAGTTAAGAAAACTATATATTATGGTTTTAATGATAATAATGATGTTATTGCAAAGAATGTAGTATTAAATGATAGTGGTAGTAAATTTGATGTACATATTAATAATGAATTTTATCATACTTTTAATATACCATTATATGGTAAACATATGGTATTAAATGCACTTGCAACAATAGCACTATGTAATTCATATAATATATCTCCTGATATAATTTCTAATGAATTTAATAACTTTGTAAGCCCTAAAAGAAGATTTAAAGAAACAGTATATAATGATATAGTAGTAATTGATGATTATGCTCATCACCCAACTGAATGTAAAGTAACACTTGAAGCAGCTAGACAAAAATATCCTAATAAAAAACTTATAGCAGTTTTTAAACCAAATACATACTCTAGAACAAAAGCATTATGGAAAGACTTTGTAGAGGCTTTAAATATAGCAGATGAGGCTTATGTAACCAATATATATTGTGATAGAGAAAAACAAGAAGAATATCCAGATATTACATCTGATCTTATTATTAATAACTTAAATAATGGTCATAAAATAAGTGAAGAAACTGTATATACATTACTAAAATATAATAATGCAGTAATAGTATTTATGAGTTGTAAAAATATATATATTATGAAAGAAAAGTATGAAGAATTATTAAAAAACAAAATATAAAAATATCTTGTAAAAGTATATTAAGTTTGATATAATCTACTTGCTTACTTTTTATGGCGATGTAGCTCAGATGGCTAGAGCGATCGGTTCATACCCGATAGGTCGAGGGTTCGATCCCCCCCGTCGCTACCAAAAGATATAAAATCTAACTATTATTAGTTAGATTTTTTAAAAATATTAAATTTTTATGATAAAATATATATGAGGATAAAATGAACAAAGAAATAAATATTGATAGTTATATTGAAAAGATAAATAGTTCTAGAAGTAAAGAAGAAAGAATAAAAAACATATACAATTATGTATGTGATTATTTAGATACTAATTATAACTATTTATGTGATTTTAAAGATGGTAAATGTATTGCTAATAGGTTAGGATTATCAGTACATGAAAAAGATGGATGTTGTTATAAACTTGGTGAAGGATTATGTAAGTATCAGATAAATAATATGTGTACTAATAAAAATCCATCATGTAAATTCTTTTTTTGTGGCTATTTAGAAAAAAAATATAAAATAAAAATAAAAATACCTTATATAAAAAAGTTACTTAATAGGAAACAAGTTAATATAATAAAAAGAAGTTATTTTTATTTAAAAAAAGATTTAATTAATAAATTAGTTGAATATGATAGGAGAAAATATGAAAAAAAATAAGTTATTAATAGTTCTTATTTTATCATTTATTGCATTATCATTATTTATGATTAATGGTAATTTTATATATATTGATAAAGAAGCATTTTCTTTTTTGTCTTCTCATTTAAATGATAGCTATATTGATATATTTGAAATTATTACAAATATTGTATCTTGGTGGAGTTTATTAATAATATGCATTATTATTTTCACAATAATGTATAAGAAGAAAAAAATTAATGATTTTAAATTTTTATTAATAAACATATTTTCTAGTATGTTAATCACAAGGTTATTTAAAATTATATTTCAAAGAGAAAGACCAATATGGCCTTTAATTAATGAAACAGGATATAGTTATCCAAGTGGACATACACTAACAGCAACATGTTTTTATGGAACATTAATTATTTTAGTTAATAAATATTTAAAAGGGAAATTAAAAATATTTGTGAATATATTTTTAGTTATTATGATTATACTTACTGGATTAAGTAGAATATATTTAGGAGTCCATTATTTAAGTGATGTTATAGCAGGTTATATATTAGGTGTAATAGTGTTAATAATTGTATATAGAATATTTAATAAGAAATAATATAATTGCAGGAAAAATATTTTTTTGTTATACTAAACTTATAAGGAATATAAATATGAAAAAGAGTTCATTTTTAAAGGGAGCATTTATTGCAAGTGCAGCATTAGTAATTACTAAAATAATTGGTATAGTATATGTTATACCTTTTTATAGTATTATTGGAGAAAGAGGAGATGCTTTATATGTATATGGATATACAATATATTCAACATTTTTAAGTATATCCACTATCGGTATGCCTCTTGCAATTAGTAAAGTAGTTTGTGAATATAATGCATTAGGTTATACATATAGTAAAATAAGAACATATAAAATTGGTAGAAGGTTAATGCTGGCATCTGGTATTACTGTTTTTTTAATATTGTTTATATTTGCAAAACCATTAGCAATAGCACTTGTTAAAGATAACGTTGGTTTAGTTACAATTGAAGATGTAACGCTTGTAATTAGGGTTATATCAACAGCAATAATAATAGTTCCATCAACGGGTGTTATGAGAGGATATTTACAAGGTCATAGATATATTGGACCACCATCAACAAGTCAGGTAGTAGAACAATTTATAAGAGTAGCTGTTTTACTTGCAGGTAGTTACATAGTTATGAAATGGTTGAAATTAGGTTCAGCAATTGCTGTTTCTGTTGCAGTATTTGGTGCAACAGCAGGAGCAATAGGAGCATACTTTTATCTATTTAATAAAATATTTATTAATAGAAAAGAATTATTACCAAAAGTAAAAAAGACTAGTGAAGAAAAGGGTATAACAGCAAAAACAATATTATTAAAAATAGTTATGTATGCAACACCATTTATTATGATAGATTTATCTAAATCAGCATTTAATTTTGTTAATCTGTTTACTGTAACATCTGAAATGGTATCACTTGGTTACTCGGCAGAAATAGCAGAAAAAGCATTAGGAGTTATAACTACATGGGGTTCTAAGCTAAATGTTATTGTTGTTACAGTGGCATCAGGTATACTTACTAGTTTAATACCACATATATCTGATAGTAATGCTAGAAAAGATTATGGAGATATAAGAAGTATTATTAATCAATCATTACAAATACTATTATTCGTGGCATTTCCTATGGCTATTGGATTAAGCTTTTTATCAAAACCAGTTTGGATGATATTTTATGGTAGTCGTAGTATAGATTTTAAGTCAAGTATATATGCTTTTGATATTTTCTCAGCCTTCTTTAGTTGCTTTTATGCAATATCAATAGGAGTAGTACAATCAATGAACAAATACAAAATAGTTGCAACAGCATTATCACTTGGAGTAATTTCAAAGTTGGTATTACAAATACCAATAATGCGTGCATTTGCAGGATTAGGTATTAATCCAGCATATGGTAGTGACTTTGCCACTATATGTGGTTATTTAATACCAACAATATTTTTACTAGCATATTTCATCAAATCATTAAAAATTAATTATGATGAAACTATTAAACGTGGGTTTGAAATATTTATGATAATAGTAGTAATGCTTGGAGCTTTATTTGCATTTAGATATGTACTTCCTATGGAAACATCAAGTAGATTTGAAGCAGTACTTGTAACAATAGTATATTCAATATTAGGAAGTTTAATTTATACAGTACTTACATATAAATTTGGAATTATTAAAAAAATATTTAGTGAAAGAGTAGTAAATATTATTAAAGAAAGATTTATAAAAAATAAGAAAAATATTGTTGAGTAGTTTACATTTTATTTATAAAATATAAAAAAATTATTAACATAATTTTTTTTTATGTTATTATATAAATATATATGATATAAGAGAGGTTAATATGATAAGAAAGATAAAAGAGTGGTTTACACCCAAAGGAAAAAATAAAGTAGGAAGACCAAAACTAGCAAAAAAAGAACTAATGAAAACAGTAAAAATTGAACTAGCAATGGCATTTGTTTTGTGTGCAACACTATTATTTTCATTTACAAGTGTATTAACAGGTAAAAGTCCTTTAGAATTATTAGGTTTAAGTGATCAAAATAAATATTTTGGTAGTGTAACATATCAAGCGGTAACAGCAAAAACTAATCAATTTGTAGCAGCAGATGGGATTGATACACAAAATGTATGTCATAAGATTTATATACCAACAAATGCAGGTAAAAATTGGAGAATACATGTTTATTATAAACCATATAATCAAAATTATTTTTCAGGTATAGTGTCAAGTACATATTATCAATATACAAATGATAAAAGTAAAGAAGTATGTTTTAAGAAACAAAAAAGTAATAAAGAGACATATAGAATACTAGTAAAATGGACGACAAATACAAGTAGTGATATAGCAAAAGGTACAAATGGTTCATGGAAACCAACAGGATGGTCATACAAAAGTGATATAGGATGGGCATATAAGGACTATACAATTGATTGGTCAAAAGTAACTGTATCAAACACAACAACAACGACAAAAAAAGTAACAACATCAAATTCTACCTTAGGGACATATAAAGTTACAATTACACCAACTCCAACGACGGCTATAAAAACAGTTGCATATGGAAAAGTAATGACATTTCAAACTAAATTTGAAGTATCACCAAGACAAAAATATTATATGAGATGGAATACATATTCTGGTAATACAAGAGTATATTATGGTGTCTGTGAAACAATGACAAATAAAACAATTTCAAGGACTTTAACTATTAATAATTTTAATAGACAAGGTATTTGGATAATATATTCAGATTCTAGTTGTAAAAATGAGGTTAAAAAATATTCAACAGGAAAATATACTTATAATAATTCGGCAAGTGCATATTATACAGCAGCAAGTGTAGGAAGTTTTACAGCAAGCAGAATTACAGTTTATGGATATCAAGGAGGAGGTCCACAAACTTCATGTGGAGAAAAAATAGATGATGGCTACGTATTTTGGGATGTTCAGAATCATAGAACTACTAAAACAAACACTGGAATCAGAGTTGTAGCTTCTTCATCAAGATACCCAAGAGGATCAATAATAAGAATAAATATAAAAGGTAGAATAAATATGGATAACTTTTCTGCTCAATTAAAATCAAGTGTTGTCGATGGGAAAATAATAGCAGTAATTAGAGATAGGGGAGTTTCTGGTGATGCATTAGATTTATTGATAAATAGTGAAAATAATTTAGAAGGGTGGAATTCTAATCCAACCAATGTACCGATCGAAGTGTTAAAATACGGAACTGGATGTGGAAGTTAATAAGAAAACATTTTATATGTTTTTTTTATTTGTGATATAATTATTTTATACTGAGGTGTATAGTATATGGAAAATAGAAAAAAAATAAAAATAATAAGCGGAATCCTAGCGGGTGTACTAGTAATTACAAGTGCTGGATATGAACTTGTAACACTATTAAAACAAAAAGGATTTAAACTTGAAACAGATAGTGAATCTTACACTGCATCAACTATTATTGATACAACTGAAGATAATGAAAATAGTACAATAAAAACAGATGTTCAAGAATTGTTTGATTGTATTAATAGTAATCAAAATTTAAATAAACAAGAAAAAGAGTTTTTTAAAAAATTTTATCCTTTTATTTCTAAATATTATAAATATTTACAAATGGATGAATTAAAGCAAATATTAAGTACAATAGATTTAAAATATAAAAATGATGTAAATATTAATATAGAAGGTAATAATAATATAGCAGAATATAATCATGTTAAAAACACTATTACAATTTATTTTGTTAATAGTATTGATGAATATAATAATTTAGCATTTGATACAAATATTTTGGAACATGAAATATTTCATGTGCTTTCATGTACAAAATCAAATGAGAAAAACATAGCATTTGAAGAAGGAATGACAAGAATGTTACAGAAAGAATTTTTTTCTTGCAAAGCGAAAGAAAATTTACCAGAGTTAGTTGCCATTTGTCAAATGTTATGCGAACTTATTACGCCAGAAAAAATGATTTCAGCATATTTAAATCATGCAAATATGGATATTCTTGAAAACGAATTACTTATTTTAGATCAAGATAAAAGTAAGTCTAAAGCATTTATTAATAATATTAATACTTTCTTTTATATTTTAAGAAATAGTCAACCAGACTCACAATATACTGATTTTGCAATAATAATTCTAAATGAAATGATAGACCAATATAATTATTATTATAAACTTAAATATAATATTGATATTAAAGATGATGCATATTTAATAAACTTTATTAGCTTATTAAATAAAAGAAAAGAAATTAATAAAAATAATGAATATTATAATAATCATAAAGCATATTCAGTTATTAGTGAAATATCAATTTCATATTTTAATAAAAAGAGTAAAAATATGAAAATAGCATATGAAAATTTCAATGAAGATAGTATATCAAATTATTCAAAGATCGTTGTTTCATCTGAAAATAGATATAATAATTCAAAACAAGGTAAGACAAAATGAGACTTAGAAATGTAAAAAATTCACATGTTATTATTAATAGTTCAAAATATGTAATTCAAGAACCAGAAACATATAAAGGGAAATGGAATAAAGTATTTAATAATAATAATCTAATAAATATTGAAATAGGTATGGGTAAAGGAGATTTTATTATTACTTTAGCATTAAATAATCCAAATATTAATTATATAGGTATAGAAAAATATACAAGTGTAATAGTAAGAGCAGTTCAAAAGTTAGAAAAATTAGAAATAAATAATTTAAAACTAATTAATATTGATGCAATGAATATTGAAAATATATTTAGCAAAGAAATAAATTTAATATATATAAATTTCTCAGATCCATGGCCTAAAAAAAGACATGAAGAAAGAAGATTAACAAGTTCCACATTTTTAGGAAAATATGAAAAGATTTTTAAAAACAAGAAAACTATATATCAAAAAACAGATAACGAAAACTTATTTATATATTCATTAGAATCACTAAGTAAATATGGATATATATTAAATAATATTTCATTTGATCTTCATAATAGCAACATAATAAATAGTGCTATGACAGAGTATGAAAAAAAATTTTTAAAAGAAAGCAAAAAGATATATTATTTAGAAGCCTATAAAGATTAACAAAAAGTATTTTAATTTTATGATATATTTGATATAATTAAATAAAGTAGGTGGACGAATGAAAAAAATAATGTTACTATTATTATTAGTTGTAATATTATCAGGATGTTCAATAAAGGATATTAGTAAAACAGATTATAAGAGCATAAAAGCAATGGTATTAAGTAAGAAAATAAAGAATTTTAATACAATAAGTAAAGGATATAAATATTATGCTCCAAGAGGTATAGTAATAGAAAATTCAGATGAATATAATGATACACTAAGAAGAAATAAGATGAAGTATTATCTGTTTGTAGACATAGTAAGTTATTATAAAAAAATAAAATTTGAATATAAAGTACAAGATAAAATTTATCATTCTGAAAAGATTGGTAATAATGGATATTTATATATTACAAAAATAAAAGGTAAATATTTTATAGAAATGATGTATAATTATTCTAAAGTGGAATCATATGTTGAAGAAGAAAATTTAGACCTAGCTATAAATGATATTTCAGTAATATTAGCTAGTATTAAATTTAATGACCTATTGTTAAAGAAAATGTATGAAGAGGGTGGACTTAATTCTAAAGAAGAAGTATTTAATATACTAAGCCCTAAGGAAGAAGAAAACAATATTCTTGAATCAATTGAAGAATATGATAAATATGAAAAAACAACAAAACCAATTGACAATGATGTAATAATAACAACTACAACAACTCAAAGCGTTCAATAAAGAGGAAGGTATTTATATGAAAATAATAAATAAGATAAAAAATTTTATATTTGATGCTGAAGAAGAAAAGGCTGAAAAACTAGAAAGAAAAGAACATAAAGAAGAAAAAGAGGAACCTAAAGAAAAAAAACAAGTAGAAATTATTGATGATATTATTGATGATGATTTTAAAAACATACCTCCAAAGAAAAGATTTGATTTTGATAGAGATTTCTTTCCAGAAACAAGGGCAAAAGAAGAACCACCTAAAGAAATAATTTATCAATCACCATCATATAGAAAAGAAAGTAAAAGATTTAAACCAACACCTATGATATCACCTGTTTTTGGTTTAATATCAGTATCAGCAGATGAAAAGATAAATGAAAAATTACACAAAGAAGAAAAAGAAATAAATCCATTTGATGCAGTAAGACAAAAAGCATATGGTACTTTAACTGATGAAATAGAAGATACTTTAACAAGATTAAACAAAGGTAATTTCTATAAACCACCACAACATATAAAAAAGGAAAAAGAAGAAGAAAAAGAAATTATATATAAAGAAGAAACTATTGAAATAAAGACACATGTTGATGATGAAGAAACAAAAGAATTTGACAATACTGATACACAGGAAAAAATAAAATTTGAAACTATAGATATTGAAAAACAGTTTAATAAAGATAAAGAAGAAGAGGATGATGATACAAAAGAAAGTGACTTATTTAATCTAATTGAAACGATGTATGAAGGAAGTGAGGATGACAAATGATAGAATTTCTAGAAATATCATTACCATTATTAGTTTATGCACTATTAGTAGTATTAATTATATTATTAATAATAATATCAATTAAAGTAATTAAGGCAATGAATAAAGTAAATGTTATTGTAGAAGACGTTGATGATAAAGTTAAATCATTAAATGGATTCTTCCATGTAATTGATGCTGCAACAGATAAAATATCTGTATTCAGTGATGTAATTACAGATGGAATAGTAGCATTAATAAAAAAACTAATTACAAAAAGAAAGAAAGATGAAATTAAGGAGGAAAAGGAAGATGAAGAAGAATAAAGGAAATAAAGGTAAATTTATTATAGGAGCAGCAGTAGGAGCAGTAGTAGCACTTCTATTTGCTAAAAAAACAGGAGTAGAAACAAGAAAGGCACTTAAGAAAAGATTCGATGAGTTATTAGAAAAAGCTAAAGAAATTGATATTAATGAAGTTAGAGATACAATAGAAGAAAAGGTTGAAGAACTTAAGAAGGAACTAGAAGATTTAGATCAAGAAAAGGCATTAGAATTAGCTAAGAAAAAAGGTAAAGTAATTCAAGAAAAGGTTATGGAACTAGTAGAATATACTAAGGAAAAAGGTACACCAGTACTTGAAGATGCAGTAGTAGAAATAAAAAACAAAACAACAAAGTTACTAAAAATAGTAATTGAAAAATTAGAAGAAGATAAAAAGTAATATTTATTACTTTTTTATTTTGTCAACCTTTTTAGTTGACAATAAATATAATTGATGATAAAATTTATAAAGAAAAAGGAGGACACATGGCAGTAAAAATTAGATTAGTAAGAATGGGAGCTAAAAAAAGTCCGTTTTATAGAATTGTAGCAGCAGATTCAAGAACTTCAAGAAATGGTAGATTTATAGAAATATTAGGAACATATAATCCACTTCTTGATCCAGTTAAAGTTGATGTTAAAGAAGAATTAGTTATTAAATGGTTAAAAAACGGAGCAACACCAACAGATACAGTTCGTAATATATTATCAAGCACAGGTCTACTTACTAAATTACATGAAGAAAAGAGTAAAAAATAATGAATTTAGTAGAATTAACTGAATTTATTGTAAAAGAGTTAGTTAGTGATCCAGATAGTGTATCTGTAAAAGAGTTTGATAGTGAAAACGAGGATGAAATAGTTATACAAGTAATGGTACAAGAAAAAGATATGGGTGTTGTAATTGGTAGAGGTGGAAAGATTGCAAGTGCAATTAGAACAATAGTAATGGCTAGTTCATATTTAAAAGATAAAAAGCATGTAAAAATTAACATAGATTCATATTAATAGTAGTATTTATACTACTATTTTTTTTAATAAAATGTTATAATTATATAAGAAAGATAGGTGTTTTATGAAACAAAGAGTAATTAGTGCACTTGTTGCACTTGCAATATGTGTACCACTTGTAATAATAGGTGGAAATATATTTAAATATGGTGTATTAGTTATAGGATTATTAGCATTAAGAGAAATGTTAAAAGCAACAGGATATAATAAATTACCAATATTTATTAAATACTTTTGTTATTTATTTACAGCTCTTTTAATATTAATTAATAAATCAGGATTTTACTTATCTTTATATATTATGATGCTTGTATTTACAAGTACATTAATATTATTAAATAAAGATAAAAAATATAATATAGTTGATTGTTTTACTATAATTGGAATAATAATACTTCTTGGAATAGGGTTTAATGGATTAATAGTAATTAGAAGTAATCTAATGATATTTATATATTTATTTTTAGTATCAATATTTACAGATACTTATGCGTATTTGGGAGGAAGATTTATTGGTAAACATAAATTAATACCAAATATATCTCCAAATAAAACTTGGGAAGGTAGTATTACTGGAAGTATTTTTGGTACATTAGTAGCAGCTTTATTTTATTATTTAAAAGTAGATAGTAATATATCAATATATTTGTTACTTGCTATGACATTAGGACTAACTATTATTGGTCAAATAGGAGATTTATTTTTTAGTGCAATTAAAAGACATTATGGAATAAAAGATTTTTCAAATATTATGCCAGGTCATGGTGGTATACTTGATCGTTTAGATAGCATATTATTTATAATTATTAGTTATATATTAATTAATAATATGTTTTAGGAGGAATAATGACACTAATTTACTTTATATTAATGCTTGGTATTATTATATTTTTTCATGAACTAGGACATTTCTTTTGGGCTAAAAAGTATGATATATATGTTTATGAGTTTTCACTTGGATTTGGTCCAAAATTATTTTCATTTAAAAGAAAAAATGATGAGACAGAATATATTTTAAGATTAATACCAATAGGTGGTTATATTATGATGGCAGGAGAAGAAACAGAAGATGATAAAGAAATACCTGCTAATATGAAACAATATAATAAAACTTGGTTACAAAGATTTATTACAATAGTAGCAGGAGCTTTAAATAACTTTATATTAGGATTCTTAGTACTATTTATAATTGCTATTATATATGGTTCAACAACAACAAAACCATATATTGGTAAAGTAGAAAAAGGATATCCAGCTTATAGCACAAATCTTAAAAAAGGTGATTTAATAATAAAATTAAATAATAAAAAAGTTTATACATGGGATGATGTAGTAATTACTTTTGCATTAGCTAAAAATGATGGTAAAATGAAATTTTATGTAAAAGATGTTAATTCAAAATATAAAACTGAATATATTAAACCAATAAAAGTTACTGATAAAAAGGGTAATGTAACATATAAATATGGAATATTAGCTAATGATACTATGCATACTGGTTTTGTAAATTCAGTAAAATATGCAAGTTCAAAATTTTGTTCATTATATAAAACAATGTTTGTAGTAATAAAAGGATTATTTACTGGAGAGATAAGTGTAAATAATTTATCTGGTCCTGTTGGAATATATTCTGTAGTTGGTGAATCAAGAGAATATGGTTTTGATAGTGTGCTTTATTTACTCGCATATTTATCAATAAATATTGGATTTGTAAATCTATTACCATTCCCAGCATTTGATGGTGGAAGAGTATTATTTTTAGTAATAGAAAAAATAAAAGGTTCAAAAGTAAAACCTCAAACAGAGAATATGATACATCAAGTAGGATTATATATTTTATTTGGACTTATGATATATATTACTGCTAAAGATATATTTAAATTGTTCTAGGAGGAATTATGGAGAAATTAAATATAATATTTATGGGGACTCCTAAGTTTAGTGTACCAGTACTCAAAATGTTAATAGAAAATTATAATGTAATTGGAGTATTTACTCAAATAGATAAACCTTCAGGTAGGAAAAATGAAATTATTTTTTCTCCAATAAAACAATTAGCACTAGATAATAATATAAAAGTATTTCAACCATTAAAATTAAAAGAAGAAACAGAACTAGTATTCGACTTAAAACCAGACATAATAATTACATGTGCCTATGGTCAAATATTACCAGAAGAAGTAATTAATTATCCAAAGTATGGATGTATAAATGTACATGCATCATTACTCCCTAAATTAAGAGGTGGTGATCCAATACATAAAGCAATAATATATGGATATAAACAAACAGGTATTACAATTATGTATATGGATAAAAATATGGATACTGGAGACATAATAAATACTCAAGAAATAGATATTGAAGAGATAGATACATATGATACACTACATGATAAGTTATCACTAGCAGCACCTATATTATTACAAAATACACTAGAAGAAATAATATCTAATAAACATATAAGAATAAAACAAAATGATAATGAAGCAACATATGCCTATATAGTAAAAAAAGAAGAAGAGAAAATAGATTTTAACAAATCTACTAAAGATGTATATAATCAAATAAGAGGGTTAAGTTCAGTACCAGGAGCATATACTACTCTTGATAATAAAATAATAAAAGTTTATAGTGCTAAAAAAGATCATAATGATAGTAATAAAAAACCTGGTACAATAATTAATATTAATAAAGACAGTATTGGTGTTAAAACTCTTGATGGAGAAATACTATTAACAGAAATACAAATGGAAGGTAAAAAACGAACACTTGTAAAAGATTATTTAAATGGAATAGATAGTAAGAAGTTACTTGGTAGGGAGTTAAAATAGTATGAAATGGTATAAGAATTTAAAAGAAAAATATAATAATATATTTGATAATCCCAAGAAAAAGGCAGCATTAAAATTATCAATTGGAATAATATTTCTTATGATTACTTTTATATTACTAAAATATAGCCCAGAACCAAATTATAATGCTCAAAAAGATGAGTATTCATATAGTACAACTATTGAATTACTAACTGATGTAATGGATGTTACTGAGGCATTAGATATATATATTGATGATAACTATGCTTTCTTATATAAAGATAGTAATGAAGAATGTACTGGTAAAAGATACAAAAAAATATATTATATAAAATGTAATGCAGATAAAAAATATTACTTTGATGGTAATAAAAACTATTATTATTTAAAAAATGTAAAACAAAATGAAGAAGCAAGTACTAGTAAATATTTTTATAATTTGGATGATTTAAGAGAATCTACATATGTTAAAAATGAGACTAATTTTGATGGAAGTAAAACATATTATTATGAGAAAGATAATGTTAGTACTAATATTACATTTTATAAACAAGATTTATTAAAAATAGAAAATAGTAATATATTATTTATATATAAAAATCATGGTAAAATGAAAGAAACAGATATTACTAAGAATTTTGAGTAGTACTCAAAATTTTTATTTTATATTTAAATATATTTGATATAATTGTTATAGGTGAAAAAATGAAAAATATATATAACTATTCATTAAAAGATTTAGAAAATATATTTATTGAAATGGGGGAATCTAAATATAGAGCATCTCAAGTTTTTGAATGGTTATATATAAAAAGAGTAAAAGCATTTAATGAAATGACAAATTTAAAAAAAGAACTAATTGATATCCTATCAAATATGTTCTCATTTAATACATTAGATATTGCTAAGATACAAAAGGATAAAGGGGTGAAAAAGTATTTATTTAATCTAAATGATAATAACAAAATAGAAGCAGTACTTATGGAACATGATTATGGTACTAGTCTATGTATATCTACTCAAGTTGGTTGTAATATGGGGTGTTTATTTTGTGAAAGTGGGAGATTAAAAAAAAATAGAAATCTAGAAACTTATGAAATGGTTAATCAAATACTAAATGTAGAAGAAGACACAAGATCAAGAATAAGTCATATAGTTATTATGGGTATTGGAGAGCCATTTGATAATTATGATTCAGTATTAAAGTTTATAGAGATAGTTAATAATCCAAAGGGAATAAATATTGGTGCTAGGCATATAACTATATCTACATGTGGTTTAGTACCAAAAATAGATATATTTGCATCTGAGAAATTAGGAGTAAACTTGGCAATAAGTTTACATGCATCAAGTAATAATATTCGAGATTACTTAATGCCTATTAATAAAGTTTATAATATTGAAAAAATAATTAATAGTGTTAAAAACTATATTAATAAAACCAGTAGAAGAGTAACATTTGAATATATATTAATTAAAGATATTAATGATAAAAAAACTGATGCTTTAAATCTAGTAGATTTATTAAAAGGAATAAATTGTTATGTGAACATTATTCCATATAATGAAACAAGTAATAATGAATTTAAGAAAAGTGATAAGGTGACTACTTTGAATTTTTATGATATACTTAAAAATAATAATATTAATGTTACAATTAGAAAAGAATTTGGATCAAAGGTGTCCGCAGCATGTGGACAACTACGTAGCGAAAGTAGGTAGAATATGGATAGTTATTATTTAACAGATACAGGTAAAGTAAGAACTCATAATGAAGATGCTGTTACAATTGTTAAAAATGCTAATAGTGAGCACTTAATGATAGTAGCAGATGGTATGGGTGGACATAAAGCAGGTGAAATAGCAGCAACAATGGTAGTTAATTATTTATCTAGTGAGTTTTTAAAAGAAAAAGAAGTAGGAAATAAAGAAGAAGCAATTGCTTGGATTAGAAAAAATATATCAATATCTAATGATGAGATATTTAAATATACAGAAGAGCATCCTGAAAGTAAAGGTATGGGTACTACTGTAGTACTTGCAATTATAACAAGTAGTTATATCCTTTTTGGTAATGTAGGAGATTCATCTGGTTATGTAGTTAAAGACAGTAAATTGTATAAGGTTACTAAAGATCATACTTTAGTAAGT
>ENA-UOWO01003712-UOWO01003712.1-activated-sludge-metagenome-genome-assembly--contig:-NODE-3712-length-17468-cov-50.312008_pt1 | contig 17468 bp, 11 predicted proteins | sample MGYA00238148_ERZ761564 | MGnify/ENA primary metagenome ERZ761564 (study PRJEB28885, sample SAMN05720194) | activated sludge metagenome | isolation source: Anaerobic digester | place: USA...
GCATGGGTGGTGGCACGGGCACTGGCGCCGCTCCCGTGGTTGCCAAGATCGCCCGCGACCTCGGCATCCTCACCCTCGGCATCGTTACCATGCCTTTCCCTTTCGAAGGAAAAAAGCGCCACAGCAATGCCGAGGAAGGCATCCGCAACATGGCGGAGTTTGTGGATACGCTCATCGTGATCCCCAATGCCAAGCTCTGCGAGATCTACGCCGACCTGACCCTCCTGGAAGCTTTCCAGCGCGCCGACAACGTCCTCTTCGAATCCGCCAAGGCCGTTTCCGACATCATCAACGTCAATGGCCTGATGAACCGGGATTTCGCCGATGTGCGCACCGTGATGCAAAACATGGGTTACGCGCTGATGGGCGCCGGCCTCGCCGAAGGTGAAAACCGCGCCATCAACGCTGCCAAAGCCGCCATCAACAATCCCCTGCTGGCCGATATCAGCCTGCATGGTTGCCAGGCCTTGCTGATCAACGTCTCCGCCGGCCCGGACATCAAGATGAACGAGTTTGAGGACGTTTCCAGCGTGATCGTGAACGAAACCGGCTCCAACGCCAACATCTTCATGGGCCTGGTCATCGAACCCGACCTGGTGGGCAAGATCTCCGTCACCATCATCGCCACCGGCCTGCAGAGCACCGCGCAGATAGTGGATTTCCTGCCGCCGAGGCCCATGGAACAGGCCAAACCGGCACCGCAGCCCAAGCCGCAACATGCCAAGCAAACCAAACCCGAAGATGACATTGAGGACATCTTTCGTGTCCTGAACATAAACCAGCCTGCCAGCCAGGAAACAGATCCGGATTATCACGAGGAGGAAACCCGGCAGCTAAGTCCCCGCACCGATCTGCCTTCCTTTCTGAAAGCGCTGGATTAGACTTTTCCCTCCTTCCTGCTTAGGTCTCTCAACGGACAGCCCTGTCCGCACAAACCGTCGGCGGTCCCCCTGCCGGCGGTTTTCTTTTTGCCATCCCCGCCCTATCCTACCTTTTTCCCGTTCTCGCGCCCAGCCTCTACCCCCCGCCAGTATCCCGCCTCTATGGCGGGGATCATTCGGGAGACGCCAAAGGCGTGGATAATTTGGGGATAAGAAAGCCATGCAGAGCGCGGATCAGATCGCCGGCCATTTCGGGTGTATCCCTGGCACCGCTGCCCGGTTGTTGGATGTCCCGTTCATGCCCGCGTGACTTCCTGCTTATGGCCTGGCTGACTTTGGCCTGGAGATGGCATCACCCTGGCTTGACCATCCCTAGCCGGGTGAGTGGTTTGTGGGAACACGGAAAAAACCCGGCTGCTTCCAACCGGGCTTGGTGAAAAAGTACTGTCGTGAAAAAGGATTACTTCATCAAGACTGCTTTTACCTTATAGCTGTTTTTCCCAGCCTGCATCATGATGTGGTAAATCCCGCTGGGCAACGCTTGTCCGCTGTTGTCGCGCCCATCCCAGCCAACCTGATGATAACCGGCCTGCAGGTCTCCCAGTACGTAGTGTTTCACTTCTTTGCCGCGGTTGTTATAGATCCGCAGGTTTACTGAATCGCTCTCTTTGAGCTTGAAGGGGATCACGGTGTTGGGGTTGAAAGGATTGGGATAGACCGGCCCGAGAGTGGTGATCTCAGGAGGTTCTGGAATGCCTTCCCCCGGGATGGTATAGAAGATCGAGCTTGGTCCGTAATAATAATCGTGGCCGTCGAGATCGCTGTTCAGCAACCAGTAATAATAGGTCCCCTCTTCCTGCAGTTCGTCATCGGTGAAGACATAGCTCATGGTTTGGGAAGTGTTGGTGGCGGGGATCAATCCGCTGATAGTGGTGGCCATGGTAAGTTCGTCAGTGGAGTTGCGCAGTATGTAATATCCACGGACCCCGGTCTCCGTCTGAGTGATCCAGGTGATGTTCACGAAATTGTCCGCTGAGATAGTAGCCGTGAAACTTGACAGTTCAATAGGCACGGTAGGCCCATAGGAAGAGCTGAAGCTCACGACACCGTTTTCGGCATCCGGGGATACGTAGGCGGAGGTGGGACCCCAAGGGCCGTATCCCTCTAATTCCACTGTGTAAGTTCCAAAGTAAGTGGTGTTTGGCTCGAACCGGTGGGGAGCAGTGTAACCGGTGTAAACACCGTTGAGGTAGATGCGAGCCGCAACTGGAATGAAAGTGCTGGGCGGAATATAATAGTTGGTGAAAATATCGGTCCAGAAACTGTAACCAGCGGTAAACAGAGTCAGCAGGACCAGCAGCAACAGTACTTTTTTCATGATATCCTCTCTTGGATTTTATCTAGTGCCAGAAAAGCGCTGTTTGTTTTAATGTCAAGTTTTATTTTATAATTTTTGGGTTTTTGCGATGGATTATTTTCCACAGGCCTGGCTCGATCCTTACCATTTCCTCGTCCCATGCCAGTTTTAGCTTCATTGAACACTACCCGTCAAGGGACCTACAGTATTTGGCAAGACTGCTGGAGCCATACTCTCCCATAAATATAGGATAGACTAAACGTAAATGGAAATGGCTGTTACGACCCCATCCTCGGTAAGCTCTCCCTGGCAGGGAGCTTGGGGAAGGCAGAAAAAACCCGGTGTCTCGCAACCGGGCTTTTGTTATAGTACTCTTGTGATAACAGAGTTATTTCATCAAGACTGATTTCACCTGATAGCTGTTCACGCCAGCCTGCATTTTGATGTGGTAGATCCCGCTGGGCAGGGTTTGTCCGCTGTCGTCGCATCCGTCCCAGCCAACCTGGTGATATCCCGCGGGCAGATTCCCCAGATCGAAGTGCTTCACTTCCTGGCCGCGGTTGTTATAGATCCGCAGCTCGATCGTGCTGCTATCCTTGAGCTTGATGGGGATCATGGTGTTGGGGTTGAAGGGATTGGGATAAACCGGTCCGAGGGAGGTGACCTGAGGTGGCTGAGGCACCTCGCTGCCGGGATCAGAGAAGAATATCGTGCTGGGGCCGTAGTAATAAACATGGCCGTCCAGATCGCTGCTCTGCAACCAGTAGTAGTAAGTCCCTTCTTCATACAGTTCAGTGTCTTTGAAGTTGTAGGTGGTCGCTTGGGAGGTGTTGGTGGCGGGGATCAGCGCGCTTATCGTTTCCGCGGTGCTGATGTCTCCCGAGCTGTCGCGCAGGATGTAATAGCCCAGCGCGCCTGTCTCAGTTTGAGTGGTCCAGCTTACGTTCACAAAGTTGTCAGTGGTCAGGGCAGTGCTAAAACTGCTTAGTTCCACCGGAAAATTAGACTCATCTATGTTAAATGACATCGTATACAAATAGTCAGAACCCTCTGGCGCGAAATAAGTGCCTGCAGCAATCGTGTAATGCGTAGGTGTCCATTGGTCTGAAGGTAAAGGAAGACCAATTGTCCATGTTCCAATCAACTCAGCCTTAGTGGCTCTGACAATATCTGTTGTACCCTGGGGAGTAGTAGCACCCACGGCTATCCCGTTCTTATAGATGGTGTAGACACCCGCCACGTTTGTTTGGACTCTAATTATGTAAGCGCCAAACAACCCCCCGCAGGCTAACAACGCGAGCAACGTTAATAATACAAATTTTTTCATATCTTTTCTCCTCTCAGGTTGCCGTGAACATGCCAGGCGTAAATCGCAACCCGCTTCTTTCCGCCTGACTAGAAACATGCTGGGTACAGCACGTGTCTCTTGATACACTATGTTTGCCACACCCCATACTGTTCGGAGGAACTGATACGTCTGGAACGATTTTGGCTGTGTGGGTCATCATGTCAAGATTTATTTCCATATTTTTTTATTATCTTGTGGATTTATTTCCATTCCCCCACGTCCCCATCCCCATGCGTAGTACTCAAATCCTTACTCTTTCAGGGAGTTGACACTGTCAGTTGAACTTGGTCGGAACTGACCTTCATTAAAACAATATTCCGAAACACCGCCGCGAAAACAGCGGGTGTCCGTGAAGCCAGGTTGATGAGAATACGGGATGCGCCCGAGCGGATAATCCCATTGACAATTACAGGCCTTTTTATATCTTAGCTTCGGGAGAATTTGAAATGAACAAAATTGGACTCACGGATCAGGACATAGTGGCGCTGGTGGATTGCAACAACTTCTATGTGTCCTGCGAACGCGTGTTTGACCCTTCCCTGGAGGGCAAACCGGTGGCCGTGCTGTCCAATAACGATGGCTGCCTCGTTTCCCGCTCCAACGAGGTCAAGGCCCTGAAAATCCCCATGGGCGCTCCCGGCTTCAAGCATGAAGCGCTGATCCGCAAACACGGCGGCACGCTGCTTTCCTCAAACTACGCGCTCTATGGCGACATGAGCCGGCGGGTGATGGATGTGCTGGGCAGATTTTCGCCGGAACTGGAGATCTATTCCATCGACGAAGCTTTTCTGGGCCTGAACGGCTTTCGCATCCGCGATCTGGAGGCATACGGCCGCAAGATCCGCGACACCGTGCGCAGATGGACCGGCATCCCCGTCTCGGTGGGAATTTCCCGCAGCAAGACCCTGGCCAAGGTGGCCAACCATTACGCCAAGCGCTATTCCGGCTATCGCGGCTGCGTGCTGATGCTGGATGAAGCCAGGATCCAAAAGGCTTTGGAGCGGCTTCCCGTCGCGGAGATCTGGGGCATCGGCCGGCAGTATGACAAGTTTTTGCGCCAGAACAAGATCGAGAACGCCTGGCAGCTTCGCAACGCTCCCGAGCAGTTCATCGACCACTACATGACCAGCGTCGGGCACAAAACCGTGCTGGAATTGCAGGGTTTTTCCTGCATCAACATGGACGAAGCGCCCTCCCCCAAGCAGAGCATCGTGGTCTCCCGTTCCTTTGGCAAGCAGGTGTCTGACCTGGCCGAACTGGAGGAGGCCGTTTCCACCTACATCACCCGCGCCGCGGAAAAACTGCGTGCCCAGCACAGCGTGGCGGGTCATCTGATGGTGTTTCTGAACACCAACCGCTTCAAGGAAGGCCCTCAGTACAACAACTCCGCCCAAGCCACGCTTTCGCCGCCCACGGCCTATACGCCGGACCTCATCAAAACCGCTTTGGAATTGCTGCGCGACCTCTATCTTCCCGGCTTCGAATTCAAGAAGGCCGGCGTGATGTTCGCGGAGATCATGGATGAGAACGACGTTCCGCTGAACCTGATCGAAACCAACTACCTGGACGACGACCGCAAAAAGCTGATCGACACTGTGGACAGGATCAACCGCCGCTGCGGCCGCGACACCGTGTTCTTCGCCAGTTCCGGGATCAACAGGGAATGGCAGATGAAGCGGGCGAAGCTCTCGCCCTGCTACACCACCCGCTGGTCGGATCTGCTGAAAACGAAGTAGCGCCATGGCATTCAACACCATCTCCGCCCCCCTTTCCTGGCAACAAAAGATCCGCCGCAGCACCTTCATCTGCTTCCTCCACCCCATCGCCAGCGCGGATGAGGCCAAAAGCCTGCTCAGCGCGCACAACAAGGAACATGCCAACGCCACTCACAATTGCTTCGCCTACATCTGCGGCTTTGGGCAGGAAACCCAGTACCACAGCGATGCCGGGGAACCGCACGGCACCGCCGGAAAGCCCATCCTGAACGCCCTGCTGCGAGCCAACCTGACCAACGTCCTCGCCATCGTCACCCGCTTCTACGGGGGCGTAAAACTCGGTGTTCCCGGACTGATGGAAGCTTACGGCAGCACCGTCGAGAAAACGCTGGAACTGGCGGAATTGCTCCCCGCCACCGCCTTCACCGAATTCATTGTCCAGACTGAGTACGGCAGCGTGGACCAGCTCCTTGGCCTGCTGAGATCGCTGGCAGGCAGCGTGGCGCGGGAAAGCTGGACAGACAGGGTGGAACTGGTTTTGCGCGTTCCCGCGGAAAACGCCGCCGCCCTGCGGGAATTCCTGGCTGGCCAGGCAGCCCAATCCCGCTTACAATATCAAGAGGAGATAGATTTTGCTTAGAAGAACCACTCACGCCGGGAGTTTTTATCCCCGCTTCGGAGACCAGATCTCCACCCAGATCCAGCGTTGGACGGAAGGCCAGCCCACAGCCAGAAGGGAAGAAAATTGCCTGGGGCTGATCGTCCCCCACGCCGGCTACGTCTATTCCGGCGCCTGCGCCGCGAAGGGCTTCCACTACATCGGTGAACAGCACTTCGACAGTCTGCTGATCCTGCATCCCAGCCATCAGGGCATCAATTTCGATTGGTCCGTTTCGCCCTTCGACCAGTATGACACTCCTCTGGGCATGGTGGAGCAGGACCCCCGGATTTTTGAGCTGCTCACCCGCAACACCGAGGACAAGAACCGCGAGAAGCGCCTGCACGAGCTGGAACACTCGCTGGAGATCCAACTGCCGCTGATCAAATATTTCTTCCCCGCCACACCCATCTGCCCGGTGATGATCGGACGCCCCCATCCCGAGGTGGCGATGCGTTTGGCGGAGCAGATCCGCGAAGCTGTCGCGGCCAGCGGCCAAAAAGTGGGCATCATCGTTTCCACGGACCTTTCCCACTATCACGATTCCGACCGCGCGGAAAAGATGGATTCGCTCATCATCCGCTACATCATGAGCCTGGACGCCGACGCCCTCTGGCAAAGCGTGATCTCCAAGCGCTGCGAGGCCTGCGGGATCGGCGGCCTGCTCGCCCTGATCATGTACGCGGGCATTCACGACGATGCCAAGGCCAAAGTGATCGAATACACCCACTCCGGCAAAGTGAGCGGCGACAACCAGCAGGTGGTGGGATACCTGAGCGCCCTCGTTTACCGCTGAGAAGGTCGTGATGACGGACGCACAGAAGCAAACGCTGCTCCGCCTGGCCCGGGAAGCCATCCTCTCCCGCTTCGACCCCAGCCAGCCGGAACTTCCTGCAGAACCGGAGTTTCAGGCCAAACGGGGACTCTTTGTCACCCTGCGCCTGGATGGCGACCTGCGCGGCTGCATCGGCCTGATCCAACCCCGCCGCAGCATCGCCGAGGAAGTGGTGGATATGGCCCGCGAAGCGGCTTTCGGCGATCCCCGGTTCCCTCCTCTGCGCCGGGAGGAACTGCCGCGAATAGAGATCGAGGTCTCCCTCCTCAGCGAAATGATACCAGTTAAAGACATCTCCGAGATCGTGATCGGTCGCGACGGACTGCTGCTGCGGCAGGGATTCCGTTCCGGAGTTTTTCTGCCCCAGGTGCCGGTGGAATGGAACTGGGACCTTCAGACCTATCTCAGCCAGCTCTGCCGCAAAGCCGGCCTGCCGGACAGAGCCTGGAAAAGGGACGACGCGGAACTCTTCCGTTTCGAGGCTGAGGTCTGCGGCGAAACGCATATTTTGCCTTGACAAAATAGACCCACCCAAATTTTTGGAGCTTCGAAGTCATGAGCGGGAATAGCTCAGTTGGTAGAGCGCAACCTTGCCAAGGTTGATGTCGCGGGTTCGAGTCCCGTTTCCCGCTCCATTTATAACTGGCGACATAGCCAAGCGGTAAGGCAGAGGTCTGCAAAACCTCCATCCCCGGTTCAAATCCGGGTGTCGCCTCCACCCTTTTCCAGGCCGGAGTGGTGGAATTGGTAGACACAAGGGACTTAAAATCCCTCGGGCTTACGCTCGTGCCGGTTCAAGTCCGGCCTCTGGTACCAAGCGGGAATAGCTCAGTTGGTAGAGCGCAACCTTGCCAAGGTTGATGTCGCGGGTTCGAGTCCCGTTTCCCGCTCCATTTTTTTATACCTCTGAAATTTTCATCCTGCCTCCGTTTGACAGTTTTCCCCACGCTTCCGGATAAAACTTTTCAAAAAAATATATGGCAACCTCGCATCGTTTGGAACAAAACTTGCTACTCTTAGCCAACAAGTCAACAATGACTAAAAGGGAGACAGAAATGAAGAAGATGTTTTTGATCGCGGCATTGTTAATGGCGGTTTTGGGCTTAAGCGCGCAGGAAGTCGCCCTGCGCCAGGCTTGGAAGCTGGACTTCAGAGGGATCCAAACGCGCACCACGGATGATTGCGTGATCGCCCTCTGGGAAGACACCGATGCCGGCGACACCGACATCTACGCGCAAAAGTATGATCCCTCCGGCCTGCCCCAGTGGCCCCAGCCGCGGATCATCGCCGGCGAACCCGGCGTGCAGGAAGCCGTGGCTTGCGTGCCCACCTCAGACAACAATTTTGTGTTGCTCTACCAGCAATCCGGTTATGGCTACGAAGCCGGCGTCTGGCTGCAAAAATTCAGCTCCAACGGCCAGCGGCTCTGGGGTGAAAGCGGGGTGCGCATCCGCAGCGGCCAGGCCTATCTGGCCGACGCCTGCCTGGTGCCTAATGCCCTGGGTGGCGTTTACGCGCTCTACCCCCATTCTTCAAACGGCTACGCGGTGATCGGCCAAAATGTGGACAGCTTTGGCAATCAGCTATGGCCCAGCGGCGGGCTCACCCTGGCCAGCCATCCCCAGTTTCTCAGCCTCGATGGCGCTGTCAGCGATGGCGAGGGTGGCATCATCATCGACGTCACCCCCTATCAGGGCACCAACACCCTCACCCGCTGGTCCCCGCAGGGCACGGTGATCGGCAACAACCCCATGCTTCCTGCCAACGCGTTTCCTGGCGGCCAGTTCTCCATCCTGCCGGACGCCACTGGCGATTACCTGCTCTACAACTACCACAGCGGCACCCTCATCCTGCAGCGGATGAACAACCAGGGCGAGCTGCTCCTGCCCGCGGCTGTGCAGATCAACCTCCAGATCGGTTATGCCGATTTCAACCCGCCCCGCCTGGCACCTCTTGCCGACGGCGGCCTCATCTTCGCCTGGGAAGTGCAAACCAATGGCGATAACAGGGAATTGCGCGCCATCCGTTTTGATTCAAACTTTGCTTCACTTTGGGGCCCCAGCGGCGTGCAGATCGCCAGCGGTGTTTCCACCAACTGGCTCTACATGGGACTTGATCTCTCCGTTACTGACACTGGCGCGGCCTGGCTCAGCTGGTACGAATCGCTTTCCGGCGAATTGCCCCACACCCTCAAAGCCCAGTTCCTGTCTCCGACCGGCGCTGTTCCCTGGGACGAGGGCGGCATCGCCATCAACGCTGGCGACTTCATGCGCGGCGGCCCTGTGGCACTGGCTTTCGCGGACCGGGGCATGTTTCTTTGGGCGGACCGGCGCGAGGCGAGCGAGGCCCTGCGGCTGCAGGTGCTTAGCACCGGCGGCGCCGCCTTCCAGGACCTCGGCGGCGAAGCGCAGGTAACCCGCTTGGGCGGCCTGGCCGACATGTCGGAAGTGATCGCCCTGCAGGACAGGTATCTGGTCTTGTGGTCAGACCTCCGCAAAGGCTATTATGAGTTATATTACCAGATCTGCGATACAAATATGAATCCCCTGCTGGAAGAGGGAGGCCGGCCGCTCTGCCCTCCGATGGGATTGCATGTCACCAATATCAAAGCCCTTGCCATGCCGGACAACAGCGTGGCTGTTCTCTATGAAGCCAGTTCCGGCAGCGGTTGGCTGCCGCTGCAACTGCAGAGGATAGATTCCGCTGGAAACCTCATGTATCCCGACCTGGGCCTGCAGATCTCAAACGATCCGGGTATCCAATACCCCCGGATTAGCAACAGCGGCAACGACATTTACGTGGCCTGGACTGCTGGCAGCTATCCCCAGTATCATCTGATGGGGCAAAAGGTCTCCGGCGGCCAGACCCAGTGGGGTCCTTCCGGAAAAGTCCTCTATACCCCGCCCCAGGAATTTGCCCTGGGCCTGGGCGGCCTGAAAGACCGCTATGTGATCTTCAACACCACCGATTACAACACAGATGCGCATAGCGCTAGAGTGCTGAGGATAGACCCCAACGGCGATCCCGCCCCCGGCTGGCCGGCAGAGGGGATCGCGGTGGTGAGTGGAAATGCCGTTATCGACAGCTATAACCCCTCTTTGGCCTTGCTGGGAGATGATCTGGTGGCTTTCCCCGTGATCTATCTCGACATCACTGTCAAAGCCCAAAGGATCTCCCCCGCCGGAACCAAACTCTGGTCCGAAGCCGGGATCCAGCTTCCCTTTGGCGGTATCCAGGGCCTGGTGGCCGCGGACGATGCCATCACCCTGCTCTATTCCTCACAATGGGATCCCGACCAGGACCTGCGCCTGCAAAAGCTGGCCGGCGACGGCAGCCTGCTTTACGGAGACGGAGGCCGGCTCATCGCCACCGGTTTGCACAACGCTTACGACGCCACATTGGTCCGCTTCGCCAACGGCAACCTGGCCAGCCTTTGGAGTTCCCGTAACCCCGGCCTCTACAGCTACCGGGACGTATTCATCCGCCACATCAACGCTCAGGGCGAAGCTCTGGGAGCTGGACCGGAGGTCCTCTGCGGCGCCTGGCTGGAACAGGAACACGTGCGGGCCGCCGTGATCGGCAATTCTGCGTTGGTCTGCTGGGATGACGCCCGAGCGGGCATCCTGGACAGCGAATACTTCGTGAACTCCATCTACGCCACCCGGGTGAACAGCGGCGGCGTGGACAGCTCCGATCCCGAGACGCCCGCGCTGGACGCTCCGGCGCTCAGCCAGAACTATCCCAATCCCTTCAACCCGGAAACCACCATCAGCTTCAGCCTCCCGGCCGGCGGAGAAACGTATCTGGCCGTGTACAACCTCAAAGGCCAAAAGGTGAAAAGCCTGGTCTCGCGGATCCTGCCCGCGGGCGATCACAGCGTGGTCTGGAACGGCCGCGACGATCAGGGCCAGCCCGTGGCCAGCGGCATCTACTACTGCCGCCTGGTCTCTGCCGGACAGACAGTGATGCGGAAAATGGTACTGGCGAAGTAAGCATTCATACTCCAGTCTATAAGAAAGCGCCGAGGCACAGTGTCGCGGCGCCTTTCATTTTTCCTGTGGAATTATTTTTATGAAATTGAGTGGGTACGGGCGCTCACCCAGCCAGAAACCCGGAGGGCGACAGAACGATAGCGAGGGCGCGTAAGCCCCTCGAAAACGCCCCCCATCAAAGCCTCGCAGAGGCGGCAGAACATGGCAGGGGGGACAGAACATGGCGATGGTGCCGAACATAGCCAAAGCGGCGAACATGGCGAGGGTGCCGAACATAGCCAGAGCGGCGAACATGGGGAGGGTGAGAACCGAGCTCAAAGACGGAAGGCGGTGGCTTCAGCCACCGTGCCCCGAAACATCTGCGCGTGATAAAGACGATGTCCGGTCGGCTTCAGCCACCGGAGGAGGGATCAGCCTGCCCAGGTGAAGGTAAACCAACCGGCGGTTGAAACCGCCGGAGATCGTTTCCTGTACTGCTGATAACCGGGAACGGTGGCTGAAGCCTCCGCCTTCCGTCTTTCACATCAGGGCAACCTACTTTGCCTGGCTCCCAATATCATTACGGTATGAATACGGAATCATTGCGGATGAAACCCGTATTGATTCCGTATTCATACCGTATTGATGCTTGGGGCCAACCTGGATATGTGGCTGGATGGAGCCAGAACTATTTCAGGTGTTCGTGCAGGAAGTCGTGGTATTCCTGGTTGTTGAAGACCAGTTCGTCGTGGGTGCCCTGGTGGGCGCGGCCCCGGTCGTCGATGAAGAGCACGCGGTCCACATAGTGCAGGGTGGAAAGCCGGTGCGAGATCACGATGGCGGAAATGCCCGGATAGTGGAGGTTGATGTCCTGCCAGAGTTTTTCCTCGTTCTCGGCGTCGAGCGAGGCGGTGATGTCGTCCAGGATCAGCAACTGGGGTTTTTTGATCAGCGCGCGGGCGATGGTGATGCGCTGTTTCTGGCCGCCGGAAACGCCCAAACCGCGGCTGCCCACGCGGGTTTCATCCCGGTCCGGAAAATCGGCGATCTCCTCTTCCAGTTGCGCGGCCCGCACGGCGGTGCGGTATTCCCCGTCGGAAGCCCCGTCCACGGCGAAGAGCACGTTTTCCTTCACGGTGCCGGTGAAGAGCAGCGGGTCCTGCGGCACGTAGGCGATCAGGTTGCGCAGGGAGGTGAGGTCGATATCTTCGATGGGGATGCCGTTCACGGTGATCTGGCCGGAATCCGGGCGCAGCAGGCCCAGCACCAGATTGGCCACGGTGGTCTTGCCCGCGCCGGTGGAGCCCAGGATCAGCAGGCGTTCGCCATCCTTGAGCTCGAAGCTGCAGTCCGTGATGGCAGGCTCGTCTTTTTCCGGATAGGTGCAGGTGACCTTGTCGAAGCGCAGTTCGCTGATCCTGTTTGGGCTGGCGCTGCCCTTCCAGCTTGCGTTGAAGCTGGGAAAGTCTTTCATTTCCTCCAGGCGGTCGATGTTCACGAAGGCCTGTTTGCCGCTCACAAAGAGCTGCGGCAGGTCCAGCAGCGGATAGATCATCATGCTCAGGTAGGTGTAGAACATGTAGAAGGTGCCCACGCTGATCTGGCCTTTCACGGCCATGTAGCCGCCGAAGATGATCACGCCGATCTGGGCGAAGTAGTCGATGTACTGATAGATCAGGCTCAGCACGGCGTTCAGCTTCACCACGCCCATCTCGGTCTTGAAGCGCCGGGCCAGGGCGAGGTCGAAAAAGCGGTTGTATTTTTCCTCGCTCACAAAGGCTTTCACGATGCGGATGCCGGAAAAGCTCATCTCCAGCTGGCTGTTGATGTCGCTGATGGCCTGCTGGTTGAGCTCGAAATTGCGGTAAAGCTTGTCCGCGGTGAAATAGAAGACCACCATCATCAGCGGCAGCGGCGCGATCGAAAGCAGGGTGAGGCGCGGGCTGATGCTGAACATCACCACCAGCGAAAACATGATCAGGGAAAAGGAATTCACCGCGCGGAAGATGCCGGAACACATGAACCAGCTGATCTTGGGGAAATCGCTGAGGTCGTCCGTGAGCCGTGTGACCACGTCGCCGGTGCGGAATTTCTGGAAGAAGCGGAAGTCCTTGCCGAGGATGAACTTGAAATAGAACATGCGCAGCATGTTTTCAAAACGGATGTTCACCCAGCCCCGGAAGGCGGCGTAGAAACCGGTTACGAACTGCGCCGCGCCCAGCCCCAGCAGGATCCAGATGATGCGGTCCACTTCCGCCATGGGGTCCGGATATTTATCCGGCGTGGCCAGGATGTTCTTCAGCAGGTCGATCAGCCGGCCAAACACGATCGGATGGGCGATGGCGACCGCGGAGCTGCCCAGCGTGAACAGCAGCATGATGATCAGGAACCACTTCTGGGTCATCCATTTCCGCACGATCCAGCGCACGTGCTTATTCAACCGCGTCCTCCGTGCCGATCAACTGCAGTTCCACCAGCTTGCGGTATTCCTTCGAGCTTTGCATCAGCTGCTGGTGTTTGCCGCGGTGGATGATCTGGCCCCCGTCGAAGAAGAGGATCTGGTCGGCGTCCAGCACCGAGGTGAGGCGATGGGCCACCACCACGGCGGTCTTGTTCGAAAAAACTGTCTGCATGCTGCGCTGGATCTTGGCTTCGGTTTGCGGATCGATGGAGGCGGTGGCCTCGTCCATGATGATCACTTCCGCTTCGAAGGCCAGGGCGCGGGCGAAGCTGATCAGCTGTTTTTCGCCCTGGGAAACGTTTTGGCCGCGTTCCGCCAGCTCGGAATCCAGGCCGAGGTTCTGGTTGCGGATGAATTCGTCCAGCTGCACGATGTTGATGGCTTCGCGCACCTTGGCTTCCGGAACGGCATCGTTGTAAACCCGCACGTTTTCCAGGATGCTGCCGGGAAAGAGGAAGATGTCCTGCAGGATCAGCCCGATCTTGCGGCGCCAGGCGCGGAATTCGATCTCGCTCAGGGGCACGCCGTCGATCAGGATGCGGCCCTTGTTCACGGGATAGAAGCCGCAGAGCAGGCTCACCGTGGTGGTCTTGCCGCTGCCGGAAGCGCCCACCAGAGCTATCTTTTGCCCTTTGGGGATGGTGAAGGAAACGTCTTTGAGGATCCAATCCTCGTTCTTGTAGGCGAACCAGACGTGCTCGAAGCTGATCTCGTGCTCGAAGGAGGGCAGCTCGGTTCCGGTGAAAAGCTCTTCCTCGGATTGCAGTTCCGTGAGCTCCAATATGCGTTTCAGCGATACGAAGGCCCGCTGGATCTGCATCACGTTTTCGGAGATCTGCATCAGCGGCCAGATCATCCGGAAGATGTAATCCACAAACACGATCAGGGTGCCCAGGGTCACCGCTCCGGTGATGATCCGCGGCGCGGTGAGCTTGATGATCACCACCAGCAGCAGCACCTCGAAGATCAGCATGAAGAGGCTTTGCGAGCCGTATTCGGTGAAGGAGGTGCGCGTTTCCAGCTTGTATTTGTCGTCCGAGGCGGCCTTGAGGTCCTCGTAAACCTTGTTTTGCTGGTTCAGCGCCTGGATGATCGGCATGCCCTGCACGAAATCCGTGATCTTGGCCGTCACCAGCGCGTTCTTTTCCCGGATCATCCGGTAGAATTTGGAGAGGTATTTGATCAGGAAGTAGTAGCCCACGATGGCCACGGCCATCATCGGCAGCACGTAGATGGCCACATGCCAGTCGCGCAGGAACATCACCAGGAAAACGCCCAGGAAGAAGAGCAGGTTGCCGATGATGCGGATCGAAAGCTCTGAAAACAGTGCTTTCACGCGCTCCGCGTCGGATTCCACCCTGGCGATCAGCTCCCCCACCTGCTGGTGGCTGAACCAGTCCACCGGCAAAGTGAGCAGATGGCGGAAAACCTGGGCCTTGAAATTGGTGATGATCTTCACGCCCAGCTTGGAAAGCAGCACGATCTGCAGATAGGAAAGCACGCCCGCCACGATCACCGCCGCCACGAAGAACCCGCCGAAGCGATACATCTGCGCCACGTCGGCGTTGGGGATGCTTTTGTCGATGATCTCGGCCAGGATGAGGGGATAGAGCAGTTGCAGCGCGGAGGTGCAGAGCATCGCGAACAGCCCGAAGAGCAAAAGCCCCATATCCTTTTTCACAAAAGGATAGAGGAGCTTGAGATAATACTTCAGGTTAATTTTTTCTTCAGGCATGTTTCCTTCGCGGAGGCCATTTAAAAAACAATGGTCGGGATGAGAGGATTTGAACCTCCGACTTCTCGGTCCCGAACCGAGCGCGCTAACCGGACTGCGCTACATCCCGACCGGTCTGGCTCAAACTTTGTTGAGCCGGGTTTCTGTCAAGATTTTATTCTCGGCCGATGGCCTTCAGCAGGCGCTCCGCCTCCTCCGCGGTGATCTTGCCGCTTTCCAGCATTTCCAATATCTTGGCCCGGCTGCGTTCGTCCACGGCCTGTTTCTCGCTGTCGCTGAGGTCCTTTCCCTGGGCTTTGGCGAGGGTGGATGCCACCGTTTTTCTAATGAATTCTTTCAGAATGCCCGGTTCCGAATAGTCTTCGTCGCTGGCGTGGTGTTCAGGCGCTGGTCTGCCCTCGGTGTCCTTCACCTTGCGGAACACGCTTTTCAGCGTGTCGGTAACCTCATCGCCGATCTGGTCCACGGTTTTCACCACCTTATCCGAGGTCTCCTTGAAATCGAAGTCTTCCACAGCTTTTTGCAGCTTGCCCAGCGCGCCGCTGAGTTTTTCCTTGATCTTCTCCTCGTTGATGGAGCCGATGGCCTTTTCCACGGCCGCTGTGGCGGATGCGAGGGTCTTTTGAACTTTTTCCATGTCCTCCTCCCCCACCGCGGATCCGATCGCGCCTTTGAGGTCCTTGAGCTTCATCTTCACGAAGCTCATGTCGTTGCTGCCGTCCGCGCTCAGCTTGATGACGCCGTTTTCGGTTCGGATGCTGATCTTGAGGCCGCCCTCGCCGCGCCGGATGACCTTGTGGCCGTCGGCCGCGTTTTCAACCGCTCCCAGGGAGCTGGAGATCGCGCCCACATTGGTCTCGGCGTCCAGCTCGAAATTCTGCTCCTGGGCCAGCACGAGGTTCACGATCCCGTTTTCGTTCACGAAGTCCATCTCGCCGCTGTCCAAAGGCAGGCTTTCATAGTAGATCACGCCGTTCTCGTTGCTGATCTTCACCCGGGGGAAGCTGGCCAGGCGGATCTTCACGGGGCCGTTTTCGGAATTCACCTCCAGGTTCTCCCCGCTGAGCTTTTCCGCGACGAGGGGGCCGTTTTCAAGGCGGATCTCGAAATCCCCCGCGCAGGAATGCAGCTTGATGGGGCCGTTTTCGTTCTGCAGATGGATGTGGCCTTCGCAGCCATCCAGCTTCAGGGGCCCGTTTTCGTTGTGCAGCACCAGCGCGCCGGCGATCCCCTCCGCCTTGATGGGCAGGTTGTCGGTTTTGGCGATCACCGCCGCGCCGGAGGGAACCTTCACCCACACCTGCGAACGGCCGGTTCCCAAAAAAGCCTCGTTGAGCTCCGGAATGCGCTCCAGGCCGATCTCCAGGGTCTTGCCGTCCTCATCCACGTGAAAGTACTCCGCGAGGTCCGTTCCCGGCGCGAAAGAGGGGATGCTGAGTTCGGCCCGGATCTCCACCTGGCCGCTTTCTGAACGCCCGATGTGCAGCGGCGCCATGCTGTTGGTGATCTCCACTGTGTCTTTGCCCCCAAAGTCGTAGTTGAGCTCGATGTTTGCCGTTTTCATGATTTCCTCCTTGTGTCTATCATGCTGATGGCTTCCTCCACGGAGATGAAACCCTGCTCCAGATCGCTCAGGATATCGCCGAAATCCTCCACGGAAGGGCTTTCGTTCACGATCAGGCGGATGATCTCCGCCAGCCGGTTCTTCACCGTGGGATAGGATATGCCCAGGCGCTTTTCCATCTCTTTGATGTTGCCCTGGACAATGATGAATAGTTTCACGAATTCCAGCTGCCGGGGGTCGAGGCCGCCCAGCCAACTTTGGCTGAAATTCCCTCTGTAACTGATCTCGCAGGCCGGGCAGCGAAGCTCCCGGATCTCGAGGGCATGCTTGCAAATCGGGCAGGATGTGATTTCCATGATCTACTCCTTGATATTCTCAAGGTCAGAATTAATTATCTTGAGATTATGTCAAGTTTTATTTTCATTTCTCTGAGGTTTTCTTCTGTTTTCCCGATGTCTTCACTGATTCTCCCTTTGCCCCAGCCTACTCACATCCCGGTAACAACCCGCTTAGTTCCCACTTGACAGGCGGGAACTAAGCGGGAAGTTCAGGGGAGGCGGATGGGAGAAGAAAATGGGCGGTTCGTCATTCCAGACTCGTCATCTCAGCGCTGCCGTCATCCCAGCGAAGGCTGGGATCCAGACAAGTTCGAACCCGTAGCGCAGGATGCCGATCCTGCGGGATGCCAGGACGCAGCATTGGCATGCCGCGCTACATAGTTCTGGCGCTGGCGTCGAGCTACGCAGGAGCATCGACGACAGCAGAAAACAGGAGTGGCAGACGTCCCCGTCTGCCAAGGCCCGCAGGGGCTTTCAGAACCCAATAACAAGACCCGCAGGGGCTTTCAGAACCCAAAGACAAGGCCCGCAGGGGCTTTCAGAACCCAATAACAAGACCCGCAGGGGCTTTCAGAACCCAAAGACAAGCTTCTCCGAAGCTTTGC
>ENA-UOWO01003713-UOWO01003713.1-activated-sludge-metagenome-genome-assembly--contig:-NODE-3713-length-17461-cov-8.430943_pt1 | contig 17461 bp, 7 predicted proteins | sample MGYA00238148_ERZ761564 | MGnify/ENA primary metagenome ERZ761564 (study PRJEB28885, sample SAMN05720194) | activated sludge metagenome | isolation source: Anaerobic digester | place: USA...
TCTGATTTTACAATAAATCGAAATTATTGAAGGCTCGCTTTCTTTTCTTTGCCTTGGAGTGTGAAGATTCTGTTATTCGGTATACTGTAACTATCACTTGAACGGTAGTTGTCCGATTGTTGTTCTTAGTATATCACATAAATCACGATTGTGTCAATAATATCCATGGACTCTGTTCGTAAGGTTCTCCGTTGAGGTGAGACAGATAAACCTTGCGTATTATGGAATCCCGACGTATTGGATCGAAGCGCCGGCGTCATCTGGGTCTGTGAACTCGCCCGATATCGCCTTGAAGAGCGCACCGCCCCCCCGGAGGTTCGTGCCCGTTCCCGTGTACATCTTCGTGTCCATCGCGCTGAATCCGGCCTCTCCTTTGAATCCGCAACTTCCCGTTCCGTTTTTCAACAAGAGCCCTATCCCGACTTTCGCCCGTTTCTTCCAAACCGGTCGAAAGTTGGGATAGGGGCTGAACAAGGGAAAACGACAATAAACAAGCGAAGCAATGATCTATCTGGCCGCGATTGCGATGAACATCGACCGTTTTACGCGGTGATATTTTTGTATTTTTTTCCTGCTGTTCGAACAGCAGGAAAAAAACGCCCAATTTTTGTCTTGAATCTTCTTTCAGTACCGGGGACTTATTCATTAAACCCGAAATAGTCTTGGAGATATCCCCTTACGCGGAATAATGACTTCCCCATTGGATAGCGGAGAGGAAGCACCGCTGAACGTCGGGGAATTTTCCGAATCCAAACGCCGAACCTTCATCGCCTGGTTGTGGTTGTTGCGGATAGATTAATTTCGGGAATTCCAGCAGTCGGCGGAGTTTTATCCATGCTCTCGTATGGGATAACCGTTTTCGCGATGCGAAAACCAATCCGAACCCACCGATAATCGGGAGTGGAGCTGCTGCGGTACGCGACGCGGCTACGAGTCGCGGAGTGACCGTAACTTCCTCCCCGGAGAGCCCGAACAGTGCCAACAACAGGACCAATCGGATTTGTTTTGTTCGAGGAAGTATAGTCTCCCAACCAGTCATGACACCATTCGTTGACATTTCCGCTCATATCAAAAATCCCTAATTCGTTAGGGGCTTTCCTACCCACTGGTTGTGTTTTACCGCCGGAATTACCCTCATACCAAGATACTTCTTCGATTTGATCGCTGCCCGCGTACTTATACCTCGGTGGTATCGGAATGGCACGATGTCCGCCTGATGCAGCGTATTCCCATTCGGCTTCTGTCGGCAATCGGTATCCTTCTACCTTCGTTATGTCTGTCGTGATCTTTCCGCTGTTATCCTGAAGATTCCCGTTTAAATCATAGGCTCGAGCGAAACCTTCTTGATCGCTTAACCAGTTGCAATAGGCGATAGAATCCCACCAATTAGCATAGATCACAGGCCGATCTCCTCTTCCCCATCCCGCGTCATTAGGTTTGCTTAATCCCGTCGCTTCACAATACGCATCGTATTCTCCGAAAGTTACCTCATATTTTCCTATCCAATAATCGTAGGTAAAAGTGACGGTGTGTGTCGGCCTTGGGTTTACTCCTTCCTTTATGTCACCGATTTCGTCGCCCATCTGGAAGGTTCCGCCTTCGACGAGCACCATCTCCGGATTAAAACCTTCTATAAAAAGAAACACCGGCGAGCTGAAGTACTTCTCTAAATTGGATGTCGCAGCATTGTTCCACGCGCTGATAGCGAGGTAGGGTTTGTCTGTCTCGACCATGGTTTCCCGTACCTCTTTCTCTACGACCCCTACCCGCGCGGCATGATCGACTGTCGGAACGAATCCTTCCGTCGCGTCCAGCGCGTATAAGTAAAACTCTTCCTGGTAGTCGTTCGGGAATGGCATCTCCCATGTTATCCCGTACTGGTCGCCTCCCAGCGAGTATACCCCTACATTGATAGGCGCAAACGGCGTGTTTATTCTTTCAACGGTCGCCCCGTAGGCATTGAGCAATAGAATTAAATCCCACACGTCGACTTTGTTATCTGGACCGGCAACATCTAAATTATGGCTGAACGGCCCTTGTGGCGGTACAACCACAGTCGAGCCCAATCGTCCCAAATCAGCCATGAGATTTTCCGTATTATATCGATTGAGAAGATAGATCAAATCCCACACATCTATGATCCCGTCGGAAACACTGCTTTGCCCTCCGGTACTTGAAATGTCTCCCGCTCTTCTCAATTCGCTGCTCGGTATGTACGATCGCTCTTTTTTTGTTTCTTCGGTAATCGGATCCCCTTTTCGATAGAGCCGTTCCCCTTCTTCCGAATAGATTTCTATCCTATAAATGCTGCTCTCTCTTTTTTCATCCATGCTCCATATAGCCGAAAGGACGACCAACTGCGGTTCTTCTTTTGGCTTCGGCGTAAACCAGAGGTACGCGTTTCCTTTTTCCGCGTCTTGTCCCGGAATTTTCCAGAACACACCTTCCGCTTCGGTTATTCCGCTTCCGCAGAGTAAAACGACTTTCGTTTTACTTGGTAGGTACAAAAAAGGTTCCGGAACGCCTTTCACGGATCGCCAAACCAAACCGCCTTTGGTTTTGTCGATTTCTTCTATGATGCGTATCTCGAAGGCCGTCTGCTTTGTTTCAAGCACTATTTCACCTTCATACCGCACGTATTCTTCCTCTACGAAAAGATGAGCTTTACCCGCTTTTGCAGAGAATCGGACTATACCATCTTCGGCGCTATTGCCGAAAAATATCTCTTTTCCAAGACTGTCTCGGATACGGACTTTCGCCCAAGGAATTGATAGACCTTCCCGGTCACGTAGTTCCAACTCGTAAGCCTCAGCTTTTTCTTGAAAGAAAAAGCATCCCGCAAAAAACAACACTAAAAGAACCGTTAAACTTACAAGTCCGATTTCTCGTCCTTTTGCGATGTTTTTCATACCCTTCCTCCCTTGCCTTCCGATTATTTTCTACACTTTTTAAGAATGGGTTTTCCAGAACAGAAGCGATGGCTATATTTGTAATATAATTATGAATTTGGTTTTACGTTAATATGTATTTTCCGCATATAAGATGTGTTTATTAACCTTTTATTTTTGTTCTTTCGCTATACGTTAACATATTAATCATATCATAAGGATAACGTAGAGTCAAGTTCTTCGGAGAACACCTGATTTAATTCGGCTGTATGGTTTGCAGCCTTTCCAAGGGGCAAACTCGATTTACGACGATAAAAAAGAGCGGGATTCAACCCGCTCCTATCGTTATGACTGCTTATTTTCGGTTAAAAACGCGCTTCCATAGATATCATAAAAGCTATGGAGAAGTGGCGGAATGTTGGCCAAAGATCGCCAGGTCCCATATCGTCGAGCCAACGCTATCCGTGTTGTCCAGGTCGCTGTAAACGCTGATGTTATCCCATCCGGCATCCCCTCTTTTCAACCCATATCGTTGGCTGAAAGCCAACCAATCGGTTTGGTTGACCACCGCGTCCTGATTCAGATCGCAAAAATGGTTCCTACGGATTTCGGTAAGGGGAACCGGATTTCCCCCGCTATCCGTGCCGCTCATCGTCACCGTATAGTTTGGGTAAGTCCCCGAAGCGCCGGTGAGGTTAATTCTCATAATCGATCCGTAACCCGTGTGCGGAGACGTTTTCGATTGCAGAGAGAGTGATAGCGTATTGGAAGACCATGAGGAAGACAAGATGTTCCAGTTAGTCGAAAATACTTCATAATTAACGTAACTCCCTTGAGTGATCGTTAGGCTGAGTTGTAGGGTTTGCAGACCAGTCGTCTGAAGGAGTTTGACAAGAATTGGGGCACCGCCGGAAGCCGGAAATTTCGGCAAGAGATAGGCAATCTGAGCGTTTCGTGCTACGGTCGGATTATAATGCGCGCGTATGAGCATGGGGTTGCTCGCGGTGGTAGATAGCGGAAGCGTGCTGCCTAAGGTTGCGCCGTTGACTTCCCAATGTGAAAACGTGTAGTTCGGAATGACTGGGGCCGAAAATTGCGCAGAGGTTCCTGCGTTGTACCACCCTTCTCCGCTCACGGTTCCGATGCCGGCAGGATTCGTCTCTGTCTTGATGTACACCTGCTTCGCCATCGTTGCGGTAATACTGCGATTGGCGGATAATGCGACCGAGCGGGGGTTATTGACCGAAGCGTCTTCCCATTGCTGGAAGGTGTAGCGGGTGTCCGTTCCTGGAACGAAAGCGCTTTCGTCCCTATTAGATTGGGGAATTTGAACCTGATAAGAACCGGCAGGAAGTGAGGCGGTATACGGAGAAAGGTACGGATTGCCGGCTAGCAGGATATCCATCGAGTTGTACGGAGTTGTTAACACGGTGAGGGTGTAGTTGGCAACGGCCGCCGCGAAGTTCATGCTAATCTGGTCCCCTATCTTTTGAATCAGGGACATTTGTAAAGCGCTGTTGCCGTTGTCATACCATTTGGCGTTTGGATTGCTCGAATCGCTAAAAATTGTTGTGTTGGAAGTACCGGGAAACACATCTCCCGCGTCACCGCGATTTGTTTTACTATCCAAATGATTCAGCCCGTCCGCCTCCTCAACGTCCACACGTTTATGAAGCCAGGTCCCCAAGTCGTTGTTGCTCATGTGATCGTCGATATGCAATAAAAGCATACCCTCCCCCGGAAGTCCCCGATCGAATCCCGAGCGCTTTCGGTTTTCCATCAAGAAATACTCCAACGAATCGGAGGGTTTCGTGTATTTCAAAACTGTTTTACTGGTTACTGAAGGCGTCAAAGTCTTAGATCCGTTATATCCGTTGACCGAATCAAGGGTAGACCAACCGAGTTCTTTTTTTGACCACGCGCAAAAGTGGGCGGGACAATCTCCGGGATTCGTGATTTGGTTCCAGCTGCCCGATCCCATAATCCCCCATTGTCCGATGCCGTTCGTCGTATTGGAATAGTCGTATAAATCAGGTAAACCGAATGCGTGGCCCGTTTCATGCGCGATGACTCCGATCGAGGTCATCTGAGAAGCGTACATCTCCGGCTGCAAGGTGTACTGGTAAGCCCGGACGCCATCCACCAAGACGCCTGGGTGTGCTAAACTCCACTGATGGGACCAGATATCCGTTGAGTTTCCCGATTCCTCCTCTCCGCGTCCCTGATGGATCACGATAACCATGTCGATGAATCCGTCCCCGTCATTATCGAACTGAGAGAAATCCACAAATGGATCCGCCGCCGTAATCGCTTCGGTCACCAAATCCCTCGGACGGAGATCATACCCGTACGCGTCGTTCTGACCGTAATAATCGTGCCCATAGGAAGAAACATACCAGCCCAGAACTGATCCGGTTAATGTCAATTGCTGGTAAGACACTTCGTAATAATAATCCTTCATCGAACCATAAGGCGCCAAAGCGGGATAATTTCCGAAAATTAGCTGATTAAAATTGGCGTTCGTATAAGTCGTCGATCGGTCCGAAAAATTGATTATAATAACAGGCACTTTTATGGTGCCTGTCGTCGGCGCAGAACGTTCTCTCATAAGCATTTGTCGAAAAATATCGCTATTCTCCCAAACAGCCCTACGCGCGTTCTTAATCTCTGCTTCCGAAGGCGCCGGGAAGCGCGCGTTAGATCCCTCCTGAAGCGATATAAAAGGAACCGTTTCGTCAATTCCGGGCAACGCGGCGTGAACCCAATACCCGGACTCTTGATCCAAATTTATCACCGAACCGGTATGCGCTTCGATCACATAGTGGAAAAATTCGTCTCCGATGATTTGCGCTAGAAAGCGATATCCATCTGGTTGTTCGATCTCAAAAGGCTCCGGATATGCCGGGGCTGCAAAGCCGATTTGGGCGGTAACAAAAATCGAAAGAACGATCCATAAAAATACGCTTTTCATCTCGGATCACTCCTTAAAAGACCTGGATGTTGATCATCGGCCCGGTTTGTAGCGCCGTAGCGTTTAAAGAAGCGTCGATAGCCTGCCCTCGGTTAAAAAAGAGAGTTCCGGAAGTATTCGCCACAATCGAATAGGTGAGTAGAACACCTGAAGCCAGAGAGCTGTTTTGCCCAAACAAATGGGTCGCGTGAGCGAATATCCCCGTTATCGGTGTTTGTCCGTTCACCAACCGCGCGTTTGTGTTAAATACCGGGCCCATCGCAATGCCTAACGCTTGAAGATTGCCCGTATAGCCTAAAGACACTTCGATCGTTTGGAATAATGCCACGCCCTGCGCCAGTACTCTCACAATAATCGTCGAACCTGCTGGTACAGAATAACTCGAAGTTTCGAAAGATAGATGAGGTTGCGGGCCAGGCGTTAAAACATGGAAAGTGGGGCTGCTAAAAAACGTAAAAGGTTGACCCAGGGAGGTATTGACGGCGCACAAAGCAACATACTGTTTTACTGTAGAAAAAACGGTTTGAGAAACGGACTTAGAAACCGTCGTCAACGCGGCGGTCGTTGTTGAAAATTCAGAGGGATCGTTTAGATCATATAAACGGTATTGCTCGTGAACGTCCTGAGCGTAAATCGGATGCCATTGAATCGAATAAGAACCCGACGGAACTAAAGCGGAGACGGTATCGATCACGGGCTGAAAAGGCGTGTTTATTTTCTCCCATGAAGCGCCGTAAGCGTTGAGGAGCAAAATCAAGTCCCATACGTCCACGTATCCGTCCGGATTCACATTGGCCTGAAAAGGGCCGTAAGGAGGCAGCGTTATGGTATCGCCCAAGCGGCCGATATCCGCTGAAACATCGTAAGTTTTGTAGCGATTCAGCAAATAAATCAAATCCCATACATTAACCAGCCCATCTTGGCCCGAAACCATCCCCGAACCCTGACATAGGTCTCCCGCATTTCTCAACTGAGAAGGCGGGATGATCGCGCGAAATATTATAGGAGATGGGTTCTCTTGAGAAGCCTGTTCCGAAAGGGAAGACTGCGTATGGACTTCAAGGATTTTTACCGACAATCCGTCCGGGACTTCCGCAAGATAAAAGGCAGCATTAGAAGATAGATTCGGGTTTACCCAAAAAGCCCTTTGAGATTCCGCCTCTTTTTCTTTTGGCAGAGTAATCAACGGAGTTTCTTCTGAATTCCACTCAACTCCGTGCAGCTCAAGCGCGGCGAAAATTACCCTGGAATCGGCGGCCAACTTCGAAACCACTTTGCGCCCTTCCCATCTCGAAACAACGGCGATGGTACTTTCTTTAAAAGCACTCAGGCAAACCGGGTGGGAAGAACTATTGACTACCTCCAGCGAAAAATCATTATAGAAGAAACCATCTTCGACTGTTACTGAGTAATTACCGAAAGGCAACCATTTTTTGACGATCCCTTGAGCATCGCAAACGGAAAAAAAAGAGAATCCCTCCGAAGAAACCCATTCCACCTGGGCGTAAGAAACAGGAATCCCACGCGGATCTAACACTTCCAGAGTGACTAGCCCTTTTTCGCTTTTTAGCATGCAAGCGGTAAGTATAACTAACATAGAAAGAAACGGAATTATCCATCTTTTCATCTAGATCCCTCCATTCGTTTAGAAACGCCATCAGGATCCGAGAGCCATTCAACCTTATTATACGCTTTTTTCCAATTGAAAATCATTCGAGAATAGAACCCCGAGCTTTTATCAATTATCCCAGACTTCCTTCGAAGGAAAAAATCGAAAAAAGGGCGATTGGATCGCCCTTTAATTCTAAAATTAAAAGAAAGTATAAAAAAACAAAGAAATTATGGTAGCGTCACACTCTGCCTTGCTGGGTCTATCGGAATATCTGACCCAGAAGTAATCGTATCTAACCCAATCGTCCCGGCAGTCGAAGAAATGACTGTAAATAACACCAAATTACTCGGAGAGAACGCGGACAACTTCGTACTGATTTCCGAGGTATTCAAAGACAAGACCACCGTATAATTCCCGAATGTTTCAATCTGATCGAATTCTGGAACCATCGCCAAATTAGAAGCGTTTAGGGTTGTAGATTCAAAAACCATCACGAAGGGAGCGGAAGGCGCGAAATAGTTCATCGATTTTACTTGGAACCCGTTTCCAGAAGACAATTTCTCCAAATAGATCGGGCCACCAACAGAAGGCGAAGTCGTGAAGCTATAAACCGCACTAGTCGCTCCGGCGCCATAAGCGTTCGTCGCGAAAATCTTCCAATAATAGGTCCTCCCCTGGATCAATCCGGAAACAGTAAAACTGGCTAAAGCCGTCGTCCCTTTATAATCTCCTGGGCTGCCCAATGTCGGCGTTTCCCCAAACCATACATGATAAGTAATAGGGGCGGTACCCTCGCAGGACCAAGTAAGAGACGTGCTAAGAGGAACGGAGGCCTGTCCATTATAAGGAGAAAGCAACGTTAGGTTTGTCGGCGGAATCCCACTTCCTCCCCCTGTCGTGAATGAAGTCATAACCCCAGCGATGTTTCCTAGGACGCTCTTGGCGACAACACGCCAATAATAGGTGGTATTCGGCTCTAATGACGGTGTCGGAATATAGTTTTGGGAAATGTTTTGACCCAGCAAGTCTGTAGGAGAAGCCGAATCGCCGAAGTACACGTCATAAACGATAGGTTGCGTCCCTTCGCTATGCTGCCAGAGCAAATATAATTGCAAAGGTACGCCAACCACCCCTTGAGCGGGATATAGATTTGTGGGTGTCCCAGGATCGGTTACGGTTGCCTGAGTTGTGAAACTTGTCACCGCGCCGCTCACAGGACCTCCGAAAGCATTGCGCGCCTCAACGCGCCAGTAATAGGTCGTAAAAGCTTCGAGCATTGAAGGCGTGAAATTCGTTAGCGATAAATTATTCCCGATTTTTGTCGTCGGAGTGGTATTCGTATCAAGATAAACGTCATAATAAATCGGAGTGGTTCCGGTACTGCCTTGCCAGATCAAGACAGGATTCAATGATACTTGTGACGCTCCCGCCGTCGGGAGAAAATTTACCGGGCTTGAAGGTCCAGCCCCCGTAACTCGAGTAGAAAATTGCCACACGGCGCTTTGAGCGGAACCATGTTCATTCCTCGCCACTACCTTCCAATAATAAACCGTATTGGGTAGCAAATTTGAGTAATTTGCGGTAAGCAAATTCGTCCCGTTCACGATTTTCGTTACGGGATTAGGATTCGTGTCCAAATAGACATCGTAAACGATCGGAGCTGTACCGGTTGAAGAGGGGTTCCAATACAGCGCTACGGGGGTAGCCAAATCGGTAACCCCATTCCCGGGAGAATAAGGAACCGGAGAAGATGGGGGAACGCCAGACACAACGGTGGAAAACCTCCAAGTATTGCTTACGGCGCGCCCACCGCGATTACGTGCAATTACTTTCCAATAGTAGGTAGTGTTTTGCAGCAACACTGGAGAATTTACTGTAGTCGCTTCAATTCCTGCAGCGGGCGTAATCGGGGTCGAAGGATTAGGGTCTGTATCAAGGTACACATCACAAACGATGGGAGTTGTTCCCTCGCTTTTCGTCCAACTTAAAGTTACTCTCGTCGCAACACCCTCCGAGTCGTTCAAAGGAAATATGACAAACGGTTCTGAAGGGGGAACAAACCAATAGTAGCAACCTGCTGACGCCAACCCGACAAACACAAATACTATCAGAAGCCATAATCGCGGTTTCTTCATACTTTAACCTCCAGTAATAAACGCTGACTTTCTTCTTGTTGTTAAACTGTGCTCTTACCAAATTATAATCATTTTATTTTACCACAAAGAAGCACTCGGAAAAAAATCGAAATCTGTTTTCGGAACTGGGATTAATAGTTAAGAACAGAATTCATAGACGAAATCGGTATCATCTCTCCACTATTAAAAAATTCGGTCAGCAACAAAGAACCGGACTTCGGAGAAGAAAAAATCACTTCAGCAATGACTCGATCGTTTTCGTCCGTATAAAGAATTTGACCGTTCAAGTCGGCCACCTGGTTGCTGTACACAATATCGGGAAGGCTAATGATCGGGTTGTAGACAGCTTGCGCGATAATTCCATTGGGCAAAAATTCCAGGCTCGTCAGATTAGGCGTCAGTGTAGAGGTTACTTTCAGACTGACGGTCGCACCTATAGAAAAAGGTTCGACAGTCTTAATGAGAAAGCCGGAACCTCCGGGCAGGGCTTCTAAATATACACCGGGAGATACTGCGCCTAAAAACGAAACCGTATCTGTCGCTCCGATCGTCACAGTTTCTGCTCCGTTCTTGAACGAAACTAACCGCACAACCCCTTGCGTCGGAGCTGCAAACGTGACAGTCGCCAAAATCAAATCTTGTGAGGAAAGAGACAAGGCGTTGCCGTTTAAATAACCGCCGACATTATTATAAATGACTTCCACGGAACTACCTACATTGGGTGAGGGAACGATCGGATTAGGGACCAATCCTTCAATGGTGCCACGTGGAAAAAATTGGTCCGTTTCGAGCGGGATTTCCGTGCTAAAGTTCAGAGATACCCCGGCCGACAATGAGAAAGGCAGCGTTGAACAGATTCTAAAGGATTCTTCATCGATTTTCTCCAAATAGACCGCAAGTGTCGAAATCGGTACCGCTACCGTAAAAGATGCCGTTCGGCTTTCGGCGATTCCCGAAGCGTTCTTGCCGACTACCCTCCAATAATAAACCCCGTCAGACAAACCCGAAACCTGACAATCAGTGCCTTCTTGATCCTCCTCCAGCAGCGTTACAGGATAAGGGTTTTGGTCGAAATATACGTCATAGGTAATAGGAGTGGCGCCAGCAGATGCACTCCATTGCAGTAAAGCCGTATTTTGAATGATCACCGCTCCTTCTTGAGGTAAAAATGGAACAGGCGCAGTAATGGTCGCCGGTTGGTCAGCGCTTATGTTAAATGACCAAGTTTCGCTAAAAGCTTGCCCAACAAGATTTTTTGCCAATACCTTCCAATGATAATTCCCGGTGGGAAGTACCGTCAATGCCAGACTTGATACGGCCATATCGGTCGCCACAATCGTAACAGGGTTATCAAACGTATCGGCATAGACGTCGTACATAATCGGTACCTCGCCGGAAGAAGCCGCCCACTGCAATGTTATTGGCTGAGTGAAAACAACCGCTTCGTTCGTAGGGTTCAGAAGGGTTGGAGGGGTCGGGGGCTGAGGAACGGTAACGGAAACCAAAAATGAGAAAGTACTGCTTTGAGCTTCACCGAAGGCGTTTTTCGAAACGACACGCCAATAATAGGTACCGCTCGTTAGAAAGGATCTTAAAAAAGTAGTGGTCGAAAGGTTTTGCCCCGCTAACGAGATCGAATCCGGAGCACTGCCAAAAAATACATCATAGCTAACCGGCGCAGAACCCGCGGAGGCGGTCCATTGCAACAAAACTTCCTCCGACTGCAGTTGGCTCCCGTTAACTGGAAAACTCAATTGCGGCGCTGTAGGAGCATTCCCCCCGACGGTGAACTGTCGGATCTCACTGGTAATCTCCGATTGGTTATTTTGCGCTTTCACCTTCCAATAATACGTAACTCCCGCCTGCAAACCCGCCACTTGAACGTTCGTATTTGAAATATCCTGCCCGGCGGGCAAAGGGGTAACCGGATTCGGATCGACACCGAGATAAACGGTGTATTTTATTGGAGCTTCCCCCTCGCAGGCGCTCCAGGTAAGCGCAACAGGCAACTGGATCGCCACTGCATGGTCCGAAGGAGAGTAAAGAACGAGGCCGCTCAGTTCTTTTTTGAGAAATAGCTGACACCCCGTAAGAATTAAACCTATAACAACAAAGATTCCTAATAAAATCGTGATTGTGACCCTTTTCCCCCACATTCCTTAACCACTTCCTCTATTATTTTTCTTTACCATTCCTAAAAAACGCTCCTACTCGATGTTATGAACCCTTCTGCCCTTTTTTGTCTCGATTTTATTTCTTGGCTTGCCAACTTCCGATCCGGTTCGTGACCCCACCTTCCCCGACTATGAAAACCGATCCGGTTACTGAAATCGGGCCATCGAACGAACCGATAATCAAAATCGGTAGTCCTTCAACCGTCGTGGAAATGCGGAGATCTCCGTTACTGTCGAATCCACCTTTGCCTTTGTAGGTTTTACCTTCGTAAACGACATCGACTGAGAATAAACCGGATCCAGTTTTGACGATGTTTAAACTTATCGAACCATTAATAAACACAATGTAAGAGATCGAAAAAGTGCCTGACCAAGTACCTTCGATATCGTACTGTTCTGGTTGAGACTCCTCATAAATCTCGATACCGATTAGCCCGGTTGAATAAGGTGCGCTCTTCTTCCCAGTCATATCCTCTGAAGCGACTTTCGCGTATAACTCGTAATAGCCAACCTCCTCAAATTCGCCCCCCGGAGAAGCCGACAGATCGCAATATACTTCGCGTTCTATTGCAAAGTATGCTGTATTCAGCTCCTCATACTGTTGAGACAACAAATTCCACAAGCTTTGACCTTTTTTTCGATAATAGAATTCCAAGGTGATAGACTTCAACGAAACATCATCTTCCGCTTCCAGATACAACTTTAGCTTCCCGATATTGCCTACCTTCATTCTTCCGTTCGGATTGTAAGGAAGTGAGAGTGAAGCGTGCGTGATTTCGGGGGCCACCTGATCATTCAGTTCTGTTTCAAAGACCCAAATCGGGCCTTCAGTAAACCCGAAGGCGTTGATCGCTATGACTTTCCAGTAGTAAAGCGTATTCTCGTTCAAAGAATCGATCGTAAAAGAAGACGCGTTAAGAGGCGATTGGATTAAGGACATATGTTTTGGATCCGTCCCTATGAATAAGGAAAAGGTCTCTGCCCTGCCGCTTTCCCATGAAAGCCCTAACGTAACGGGAACATTTATCGCGTATGATGCGGGGACTGGCATTTTCGGAATCTCGGGCAATTCATTTGCGGTTGGCCCGCGAGTGGAAAACAAAAAAACGCCAGATTCCGAAACCGCCGAATCCGTTATTGCCTTGACCTTCCAATAGTAAGCGGTACTCCTTTCCAATTCATTTAGGCGGTACTCGTTATGTTCTAAACCCTTCACGATAGGGAATTGCCCCATGTCAGCCGGGTTTTCCGAGAGATAGAGTTCATATGTAACGCTCTCCCCCGATGGAGAGACAACAGGAGTCCAAACAAGGGTGGGGGTCAATTCCAAACCGGCAGCTCCGTGCGAAGGAAAGACATTCAGCGCCGCAGGAAGAGGATCCGCCTCTGTTTTAAAACGCCATATCGGCCCTTCCGAGAAACCGAAACCGTTCGACGCGATCACTTTCCAATAATACTGCGTGTTCGCACCCAACCCAGTTAACTGGAAAACGGGAACCGTCAATACAGATTGTATTTGAACCAGATTCTCCGGAGATAAGCCCAACCAAAGGTGATAATTCTCTGCGTAGGCACTATTCCAAGTTAAGGTTATGTTTTTCTTTACATCGCTCTCGTTATCAGAAGGAGATGGCGAAGAAGGAACAGAGGGAAGCTCTTCCGGATCGTTATAGACAGTTTGGAAATAGTAGACCGAAGATTCGGTAGATCCATAAGCGTTCTTTGAAACGACCTTCCAGTAATACTTCGCTCCTTCAGTCAGTGTTACGCCAGAAAAATTCGTATTCTTTAGGTCAAATCCGATTTTTTCATGTTCACCCAAAAGAGCGGTTTCCCCTAAATAGAAATCATAAACCACCGTACTTCCAATTGATTCGGGGCTTACACTCCACAAAAACGTCGGAGATAGACTGATATCGCTATCGGCGTTTTTCGGGTACAAGGCTTCCGCTTTTGGGGGATAAGGGATCGAGGTATGAAAAGTCCATACAGGGCCTTCAGTTAATCCCTCTTGATTGTGAGCGATAATTTTCCAATAATAACCATTACCTGGCAAGCAGGTTTCAACCGAATAACTCTTCGTCCCGATATTCGACGCGATCAAAGAAAGAGACGCCGAATCCGTTCCTAAATACAATTCAAAACGGTCGGCGCGATCACATTCCCAGAAAAGGGAAACGGAGTCCGCAGAAATCGTCGTATGATCGGCAGGTGTAGGCTGAAAAGGGGTTTCAGGCAATTCTTGTGACGTCGGTTGTCGCGTTGAGAAACGGAACACTTCTGATTGGGATTGCCCGCTAACGCTTTTTGCCTCCACTTTCCAGTAATAGTCCGTCGTGTAAGCTAATCCGCCTACTAGATAGTAATTCTGCGAGATTGATTCTCTCATTGTATTCTCGGATGAAAAAGAAGGACTATCCGAAAGATAAAGTTCATATATGACTTCCCCGCCTAACGGACATAATATTTTCGACCATTCTAAGAGAACCGCCGTGTCGATTTCGTCGGCGTTATTTTGGGGATACACTGCTTCCGGTGGCAATAAAACCATGCTGGGAGTATCGAAGCTCCACACCGCGCTTTTCACAGATTGAAAAGCGTTGACCGCTTCGACTCTCCAGTAATATGTCTGATTCGGATTTAACCCTTCTATCGTAATATGACTGTCTGTTGATCCCGAAACGAATAAACCGGGATTCGGATCTTCCCCGAAAGAAACATTAAAGTAATCCGCCCTTAAGGAAGACCATTCAAGCACAGCCTTGAAAAGCGCCCCTTGAGGTTCGATTTCTTCAACAACTTTTAAGGGTTCGGCGGGATAATACGGGATCGCATTTTCGATAGTCGAAAAAAAGCCGATTTCGCTAAAAGCCGACCCTCCTTCACTTGCCGCTTCGATTCTCCAGTAGTAGGTTTTGTTAAAGTCTAAGGGAAGCGGTTCATATTCCCTCTGTTGCCGTTCGGCGACTAAATGCCGCGAATCCAGTTGCGGGGTTTCTCCTAAATAAATATAGTATTTTTCGGATCCGGAACCAGCCCACTGGAGTTTGGGGAAGATCGTCACATTCTTTTCATTATACTGAGGGTATAATAAACGAGGGGTAGAAGGTTTTGCGGTAAACATTTTATTGATCATCAACTTAACCCCCTTTTCTTATTCCCTATTTCTACACCCTGCTTAATCTGCCGATGATTCATACTAAAAAAGAAAAAGTCTCCGCGCTTTTAGGTCATTATACCAAATTTTTGCTTCTATTGCGAAAATATCCAAGAAATCGTATTCCAATAAAAAGCCCCCCCTTGCGGGGGGGCGGGTCATTTTCGATTACTCCAAGAGCGTTTCAGCTTGGGCTTCGCTTATGACTGATGTGTTGTTAATCGTTATCTCCTTTGCCAGTGTAATCGGGGGGCCCGGATTTAGCGCTGTATTTCCGATTTTCACACCCGTATTAAGATTCGGTTGTTCATATACACCGCTAAAAACATTCGAGTTGGAGCCATTGAGGATCGTGATCTCTCCGTTCGTATTATCAAGGTATATCCCTGAAGTCGCAGACCCTCCGAATGTGTTGGACCGAACCGTGATATCTGTTTGGTTACCATTAACTATTCTTCCCAGAACCAGCTCATATTGCCATTTCTTCGTATTCAAACCTTCGAATATGTTGCTCGTAATGAACAATTTCTCATGAATATCGTTCGCGGTATCGGTAGCAGGTTTCACATAGATACCGTAAGGTCTGAATGTATCGGATCCGCCTCTCCCACTGGTCTTGAAGAGGTTATTCGTGATTTCATTGTCTTGCGTGGGAGTACTGTCCGTGAGGACTTGTAAGGCAATATCCCCGTAATGAGCCTCGAAGAGAGCACTTTGAACCATGAACATATTCCTGTCAATCATAACCCCATCGTGATTTTGCCCGTCGTTATCAAACACTAACAGTCCGACACGTGTAGCGCCACTCGTTTCTGAAAGGATCTGGCTTACGTCAAATACGTTTTTCTCGATATGTATATCCGTGGCTTGTTTCGTAATCGACAGAAGCACAAGAGTCGCTGCATCGGTTGTCGCCGTCGGTTGGAAGGTCAAACCGCTGATAGAAACATCGGAGGCCTGAATCGTCCAACCTTCGTGGTCATTGTAAGGACCGCCTATGTCATGTAGCTTTGGCTCCGCGTTCTCGTCTGTTTGGACGATGGCTTCCGGTCCACGTGTGTTTTTTCCGCCGGGTATTGGGCTGTTGAAACTCTTGAATGCCGTTTCGCTCTCATCGATTTCCACGTTCGTGGCATAAACGCTGGGGAGCAAAAGCAAGGTGTCATACAGATTTCCCAGCTCCTGGAACCACCTTGAGAATGAAGGTTCATCCCAGACCCAGAATTCGTTGTCCGGCACTTCTGGGCTTTCCCTGCTTTGGACGGGGGAAAGACTTTCCTTTTGCTCTAACGGCCTGATAGAATCCCTTCCGATCAGCCGGTTCCCGGAGCCTGAAGTGACCTCTCTGTCCGGGTAAGCTCTTTCGGCCTCTCTCATCTCGCTCAACGCGAATTGCGCGTCCCCTTTGAGTTCCACAAAGACCCATGCGTCGTTAACCCCTTGGGTAAACACGTCGTACGGTGCTGCCGAGATCGGGAAGTCCATCACCCACATGGCAACTTGCGGATCTGCGGTGAAGTCCGTGTACACGGAATCGAATATCTTATTTTCGGCGGCAAGATTCGTCGCCGTGATTGCCTCACTTCGGATACCGTTCACATACACGTACTGGTTCGGATTCAGATTCCCGTCCAGTATCTGCCTGTCCAGCAGGAACGCCAACGTGTCGACCCGTCCGTCGGCTGGGATAAGATCCAGCGCGATAGCTCCGATGAAGAAGCGTCTTTCGGAGTTCTTCAGCGACAGGTTCATCGGGATGCTGTTCACGTATGCCGCCTGATAGTAAGAGCCATTGTACGGCGCGATGTTGCTGTTCGCATCGTTGTTGACCGCGGGGTTGCTTCCCGGGAATGCCGGAGAGATCGCCGGATCGAAGGTGTGCGTCAGCTCCACCTGCCTCGATGCCGGATCCAACTGCCGCCCGTCCACACTTTCGAAGTTTCCCGCCAATGTCACGTTACACGAGAAATTCGTTCCGCCGTACATGCCGTCCCAAGCGGTCCGGGGCATCACAACCGTGACTCCGTCCCATCCGGTCGTAATGGCATGGTTCAGCTGTTGCACCAACGCTATGATTGTCGTTCCCGGCGTCAGACCCGGCCCCGCCAACAATCCGTGTATCCCCTGCAGGATGTACGATCCCGCCGGCAGCTCATAACCCCGGAATTTGTAGTTCATGGTCTTGTCCACACCATTGGAAGGACCAGCTTTCATCGTATCGGTGAACTTGATGTGTACCACATCCCGGATTTCTCCTCCGCTAAACCCGTCGTTCGGTACCCAAACATCGTTCAGGAACCCAATCCACGCCACTTTCGGGCTGACCGTCGAAGGCGGCACATTCACTTCGATCGAGACGGTTTCATAAGAGTTGCCGTGATCATCGGACATGTGATAGATATACATATCCCAGATCCCGCCTGTCAGCTTCGTGTTCGGCCTGACGACAAAAGATTGATCGTCTTGGGCTACCGATCCCGGCACCAAAGACCCTTTCGTCGTAATACTCGGGTTCGCCCGATTA
>ENA-UOWO01003717-UOWO01003717.1-activated-sludge-metagenome-genome-assembly--contig:-NODE-3717-length-17440-cov-21.123957_pt1 | contig 17440 bp, 8 predicted proteins | sample MGYA00238148_ERZ761564 | MGnify/ENA primary metagenome ERZ761564 (study PRJEB28885, sample SAMN05720194) | activated sludge metagenome | isolation source: Anaerobic digester | place: USA...
AATAACCAATAACCAATAACCCCTACAGCCTCCGCATCTCATCCGCCGCCCCGGTAGCCCTCCGCCGCCGGTCTTTCAGTTTGTTGTTGCCGAATTTGTTCGACCAGGTCAGCATGAACGTGCGTTCCGTTTGCTGATAAGAACTTTTGATCAGCAGGTTCAATTCCGGCTGGTCGGCGGTGCCGAACCAGTTATTGGTAAGAAAAATGTCATTGACATTCAGGTTGAGGGTTCCCCATTTTTCACTGAGTTTCTTTTGAACGCCGATGGACAGGTTGCCGTTCGGGTTCCATTTGTAAACGCCCCAGTAGCCGGGCGAAAAAAAGTTGGCCGAGACTTCCAAAGAAAAGGCTTTGGGAAGGGTGAAAGATTGCGTGGAATTGACTCCAAAAAACACGTTTTTGAGTTTCAGGCTGTTGCCTTCGTACTGAAAATCCGCCCGCTGATGTACGCCGAACAGGTTGTTTTGCATATCCCACCATTTGGCCGGGTGCAGCTGGAAAAAGAGCGAGGCAAACACCCCTTCCGAATTACCCACATTTTCCGGCCGGTTGAACTGCGTATTTTTCACATGATCGATTACCGGAATATCCCGGATGGATTCGTCTTCCTTGCTGTATTCCACCGAGAACTGCCAGGATTTGATGCGGTAATCGAATTTCACGGAGTTGGTGAACGACGGCTGCAGGGCAGGGTTGCCGCCTTCGAGCGTAGTAGGGTCGTAAAAAATCAGGTAAGGCGCCAGTTGGGTAAAACCGGGGCGCATGATGCGGCGGCTGTATGAGAGGTTGGCGCTCTGGTGCTCGCTGATCGTGCGCGACAAATAAGCGCTTGGGAACCAGCTCCCGTAGCGGCGGTCCACCACGTCAGGCTGCTCTACCGAACCGAGGTTGGTGCGGGTGTACTCGTAGCGCAAACCCACTTTTACATCCGTTTTGGCATTCAGTTTCAGAGAAAAAGAAGAATATGCCGCCGCGATATCTTCCGTGAGTTTGAAACGGGAAGTGAGTTCCGGATCGGCAATCCAGTTTTCCTGGTCCTGCTCTTCCACCTGAACATCGTTGTCGAAACGCGAGGAAGCACCTTTCACCCCGGCTTCGAACTGCACTTTCGGTCCAAAATTCTGGTTGTAATCGGCTTTCACCACGCCGATTTTAATAGGCGTATCTTTGAAAAGCCGCAGTTTGCGGTCCTGTTCCGGTCCGGTGTACCGAATGTCGTAATTGCTGGGGTTGTCGATGTGGTAATAGATATAATCGGCATCCACGCTCAGCGTTTTGTCTTTTGTGAACTGGTGCGACAGGTTCACGTTGCCTGTCCACGAATTCCAGTGGTTCACCTCGGTTGTGATCATTTCCAGGCGACTGGTTTCCTGCCGGTTGGTGGAATATTTCACGTCGTTGACAGCATACATGTCCCAGTAGCGGTCGAAAAACGTACCGAGCACACCGACCACCGTTTTGGGCGTTACCTGAAAATCGGCGCCCAGTTGTGCATTTTGGGTGTGCAGGTTCGGGTCGCGGTCGCTGTAACTTTCCGTTTCCAGAAAATTCGGCCCTTCCTGAAGTGCCCGGTAATTGGTGAATACCTGTAGGTTTTTATCGTACCGGTAATCGTAACTGCCGAAGAGATTCACTTTTTTCTTCCTGTAATTGAAGTTCATACTCGCCCCATATTTCTCGCGTCGGCCGTATCCGGCGTTGACGGAATACCCGCCGTTCAGGCCGGCGTCGGCCGTTTTTTTCAGGATAATGTTGATGATACCGGCATTGCCCTCGGCGTCGAAACTGGCCGGCGGCGTGTGAATCAATTCGATGCGTTCGATGTTATCGGCGTTCATGCCGCCCAGCATCTGGAGCAGCGCGTCGGCAGGCATGCGGTTGATTTTTCCGTTGATCATGATAACCACGCCGGCTTTCCCTGAGAGAGAAATGGCGTTGCTCTGGCGATTGACCAGCACGCCCGGCGAGCGTTGCAGCACTTCGAGCGCGGTGCCGCCCGCATTGGTGGCGCTGTTGGCCACGTTGATGACCATGCGGTCGATCTTTTGTTCGAACAACGGTTTTTTGGCCACCACACTTACTTCGCCGAGTAATTCGGTGGCTTCCTGCAATACAGTCGTGCCCAGGTTTTTTGCAGGAGTGGCATTATCCACCATAAAAACCGGCGAGAGGTTGTATGTAAATCCCAGCATGCTCACGCCCAATCTGTATTCGCCGGGTGCGGTTTCGGTAAAAGTGTAAGCGCCGTCGGAATCGCTGAGCAGGCCTTTCACCAGCGTGGAATCGGAACTGTTCAGCAGCAGAACGGAGGCGGCAGGAAGCGCTTTTCCGTTGGTGTCGTGAATAAGGCCTGTAATGCGGGTTTGGGCCGTTGCTATGTGCGTCCATAAAAAAATCAGGGCCGACAAGGCAAAAGTCAGTTTGTTTGTAGTTGTTTTCATATCTGTTTGAATAAAGCAAGAAGTTGTATTCAAAAGAGCGTTTCGAAATCCGGAATGTTGCACGAATTAAAAGTTTAGTTGAATTGAAATATCGCTACATCGACTAAAAGCCCCGAAATTTACCCGAACCGAAAAAAATCGAACGTATTCAACAGGAGTCGCAACTCCTGTTTACACCCAACTCACTTCTATGCGTACTACCTGGTTCATTTCCATTCTATTTTTCTCAATGGCGCTGTGGCTCGGCTGCAATGCCTCCCGGTCTGCCTCCTCCACACCCATGACTTTCGCTCAATACCCTGAATATGCCGGTAACGACCTCGGCGTAAACTGGTCGCCCGAACGCACCGTTTTCAAATTGTGGTCGCCAGCCGCTCAAAAGGTTCGTTTACAGTTATATGAAAAAGGCACCGGTGGTATTCCGCTCGAAATTTTCAACCTGAAAAAGTCGGAAAAAGGGGTTTGGCAAACTACCCTGAAAGGCAACATGCAGGGAAAATTTTACACCGTACAGGTACAGATCGCAGACAAATGGCTGGCCGAAACCCCCGATCCGTATGCCAAAGCAGTCGGACTGAACGGCCAGCGCGGCATGATCGTCGACCTGAAAGCCACCAACCCGACCGGCTGGGACCAGGACCCACGGCCTGCTCAAGAAGCATTTACCGACATCATATTATACGAACTCCACGTGCGCGACCTGTCGGCGCACATCAATTCGGGTATTACCCACCGCGGCAAATTCCTCGGCCTCACCGAAACAGGCACCCACAACCTTACCAACCAGCGTACCGGCCTCGACCACTTCAGGGAACTTGGCATTACGCACCTGCACCTGCTGCCGGTGTTCGATTTCCGGTCTTCGTCCATCGATGAAAGCAAACCCGAAACGCCGCAGTACAACTGGGGCTACGACCCTGAAAACTATAATTCCGTGGAAGGCAGTTTCGCCACGGATGCCGCCGATGGCTCCGTGCGCATCCGCGAATTCAAACAGGCCATTCAGGCGCTGCACAAAAACGGCATCCGCGTAGTCATGGACGTGGTGTACAACCACACCGGCGCTACTGACGAATCGGTGTTCAACCGCGTCGCACCGGGCTACTACTACCGCCAGACCGCCGACGGCAAATTCTCCAACGCTTCGGCCTGCGGCAACGAAACGGCTTCCGAACGCGCCATGATGCGCCGCTATATGGTCGAATCGCTGAAATACTGGGTGCAGGAATACCATATCGACGGGTTCCGCGTAGACTTGATGGGCATCCACGACATCGAAACAATGAACCAGATCAGCCGGGAACTGCACGCCATCGACCCGAGCATTTTTATATATGGAGAGGGCTGGACGGCAGGTTCGAGCCCGTTGCCCGATTCTTTGCGGGCGCTCAAAGCCAATACCGGCAAACTGGATCGTATCGCCGCTTTCAGCGACGACTTCCGCGATGCGCTGAAAGGTTCCGTTTTCAACCACGATGAAAAAGGATTTGTGAGCGGAAAGCCCGGGCTGGAGGAAAGTATCAAATTCGGCATCGTGGCTTCCACGCAGCACCCGCAGGTGGATTACAGCAAAGTGAATTATTCCAAAGCGCCCTGGGCCAAAGAGCCTTTCCAGACGATTACGTACGTCGATTGCCATGACAACCACACGTTGTGGGACAAACTCGCCATTTCCTGTCCCGAGGCCTCCGAGGCCGAACGCATTCGTATGCACGAACTGGCGGCCGCCATGGTGCTCACTTCGCAAGGCGTGCCTTTCATACATGCCGGCACGGAAATGCTGCGCACGAAACAAGGTGTGGAAAACTCCTTTAACTCGCCCGACAATATCAACTGGATCGACTGGAGCCGAAAACAGCAATACGTCGCTGTGTTCGATTATTACCGCGCACTCATTCAGTTGCGTAAAAACCACCCGGCTTTCCGTATGCCATCCACCGCGATGATTCAGCAGCATTTGAAATTTTTGGAAACAACTGAAAAGAACCTGGTGGCGTATCAGATTTCGGGAAACGCCAATAGCGATACTTGGAAAAACATCGTCGTCATTTTCAACGGGAGCCAAAAATCCCAAACGGTAAAAATTCCGGCCGGAAAATGGAAGGTGGTGCTGGAAGGGGAAAAGGTCAATGAAAAAGGCGTGCGGGAAGTACCATTGGGTTCGGTTCTGGTTCCGGGTATTTCAGCGTTGATTCTCGTGGCGGAATAGCCCGGGGAAATGCACGGTAAAGCCCTGAAAGGGCGCCAGCATCAGCCCCCGGCATCGCCGGGGGTGAATTAATCAAACAACCCGACATCGCCGGGGGTGAATTGTGTGCGTATCAACCACAAAAATTAAATTCAATTTCAAATTGTTATTTGAACATTTCCCGGCGATGACGGGATTATTGGATTGCGCACATTCCACCCCCGGCGATGCCGGGGGCTAATGCTGGCGCCCTTTCAGGGCTACCCGAGAGCGAAGCGGTGTACGCTACGCATTCTCACTTCTCTCACCCTCTCACCCTCTCACCCTCTCACCCTCTCACTTCTAAAAAAGAAAGGGTCCGGTAATTGCTACCGCCCCTTCTCTAACTAACCCATTTTCGTATGAAGTTTAATTAAATCCTGATGGCAATAATATGCGGGAACAAGATGTACGCATATTAGAATTTCTACAAAGATGAGCCACCCCACACGGCCCTACAGGTGGTTTTCCGGCCAAAACAGGGGGCCTATTCGACCCGGGCAAATAAAAATCATCCTTTCAGGCCCTCCTGCAAAATTTACCCCTCCTATTTGACAGAATTACCCCCCGGATATTGGGAATCCGAAAGAGCATCTTTGACAATACTACGGTAATGCACATTATCACTTAACCATTCTATTGTTATGATGCGAACATTTACTTTCCGGGCAGGATTGCGGTGGATAGCCTTGCTACCCATGCTTTGCTGCTTTACGATGCTGTCTGCCCAATCGCTTACGATTCGCGGCACAGTGACGGATCCCGGCGGAGAACCCCTGATCGGGGTGACCGTTCGGGTTGTCAATTCTCCCACCCGGGGTACAGTTACCGACGCAACGGGCGCCTATTCCCTTCAGGCCTCGCCGGGTGAACGACTCAATTTTGTGTACACCGGCTACCTCGACCAAACGGTAACGGTACCTGCCGACGGCTCGGCCGTCAACCTGCTGCTCAGCCCCAATCCGGAAGTGCTGGATGAAGTGGTGGTGGTAGGCTACGGTACGCAGAAGAAGAGCGACCTGACCGGCGCCGTATCCTCCGTGTCGAGCGAACAACTCAAAAACTCGGTGGTTACGAACCTCGACCAGGCGCTGCAAGGCCGCATTGCCGGCGTGCAGGTGACGCAAAACTCGGGTCAGCCGGGTGGCGCAACTTCCATCCGGATTCGCGGCGCCAACTCCATCACCGGCTCCAGCGAACCGCTGTACGTGATCGACGGTATTCCGTTCCAGGGCGACGGCACGGCCGTGTCCGGTTTCGACTGGGCAGGCGGCGCCAACGGACAGAACCGCGTGAACCCGCTTTCGGCCATCAACCCGAACGACATCGTGAGTATCGAGGTGCTGAAAGACGCTTCCTCTTCCGCTATTTACGGTGCGCGCGCTGCCAACGGCGTGATCCTGATCACTACCAAACGCGGCAAAAAAGGGGAGTCCAGAATTTCCTACAACGGCTACTACGGCAACCAGTCGCTGGGCCGCAAACTGGACATGATGAACCTCCAGCAGTACGCCGACTACCAGTTGCAGATTTCCAAAGACCTGGGACTGCAACCCAACCAGCGCTACCTCGATCCTTCGCTGCTGGGCTCCGGCACCGACTGGCAAAATGAAATTTTCAGAAATGCCGGCATGCAGAGCCACCAGTTGTCGGTTTCGGGCGGCAATGACAAAACGACTTACGCCATTTCCGGCGGTTTTTTCAACCAGGACGGGATCGTGATCGGTTCCGATTTCGAACGGTATTCCGCGCGGATCAACCTCGACAACCAGGTAAAAGACTGGTTTAAAATAGGCGGCTCGCTGGCATACGCCACCACCAACGAAAAAATCACCCTAAATGACGGCGGCGACGGCGTCATCATGCAGGCGCTCCTGACCCAGCCCGATATCTCCGTGCGCGACATCGACGGGAACTACGCAGGTCCGGAAACGCAGTACACCAGCGCCAGTTACAATCCGGTCGCCGCTGCCCTGCAACGCAACAATACCCTCGCCCGCCAGCGCCTGATGGGCAATGTGTACGGCGACATCGCCCTGTTCAAAAACCTGACCTTCCGCTCGGAAATCGGTTTCGACGACAACCACGGGCTCAACAAAGCCTTCCACCCGACGTATCGCTGGGGTGTGCTGGTGAACACCGAAAATCAGTTGCGCCAGCGGGAGGAAACCAGTTTCTTCTGGGTGTGGAAAAACTACCTGACCTACCAGGTGCTCGACAACGAAACGCACAAACTGACCGCCATGGTGGGTCAGGAAGCGCAAAAATCTACCTGGCAGGGCTCGCAGGTGACGAAGAAAAACTTCTCCTCCAACGACATTCCGGTGCTCAGCGAAGGTGAAGACATTACGTCCCGCACCTTTGGCTGGAAAGACGCGGCTTCCATCGCTTCCTATTTCGGTCGTTTCAATTACAGCCTGTTCGACCGCTACCTCGTGACCTTCACGATGCGTGCCGACGGCTCCTCCAAATTCGGTCCGGAAAATCGCTGGGGTTATTTCCCCTCCGCAGCCATCGCATGGCGCCTGGGCGACGAGGCGTTCATGAACTCGCTCAACACCAACCTGAAACTCCGCCTCGGCTACGGCGAAGTGGGCAACCAGGCCATCGCCAACTACCTCTACGGCGCTTCGCTGCTCGCGATCAACTCGCCGTTCGGTACCGCTTACCGGCTGGAAAAAATTTCCAACCCGAAACTGAAGTGGGAGGCGACCAAACAATTCAACGCAGGGGTTGACATTTCCCTTGTGAAAGGCCGCATTGACTTGTCGCTGGACGTGTACAACAAACAAACCACCGACATGCTGCTGCAACTTTCCGTTCCGAGTTACCTCGGCGGCACAGGCTGGCAGGATATTCGCGCGCCTTTCGGCAATGTGGGTAAAATGGAAAACAAGGGTTTCGACCTTTCCCTGCACACGCACAACATCGAAAAAGCGAAGTTCAAATGGGGCACCGACATCACGTTCTCCCGCAACCGCAACAAGGTGAAAGAACTCGACGATGCCAACCGCATTTACTGGCGCAATCTGTACTGGTACAGCGAGTTCCAGACGGCTACCAAAACACAGGCCGGACAACCGCTGGGCCAGTTTTATGGCTACCAGACGGAAGGCCTCTTTACCAGTAAGGAGGATATTCTGGCACATGCCTTACAGGTGAACGACCCGAACAACGACGGTGAAAACCTCGTGGACAAACGTGCAGGCATCTGGATCGGCGATATCAAATTCAAGGACCTGAACGGCGACGGCGTGATCAACACCGACGACCAGACTATCATCGGCAACCCGAACCCGGATTTCACGTTCGGTTTCAACAACTCGTTCACCTACGGTCCGCTGGATCTGGTGGTGTATTTCACGGGTTCTTACGGCGCCGACATCCTGAACTATTCCCGCGTGCAGATCGAAGGTATGACCAACGTGTACGCCAACCAGGCCGCCACGGTATTCGACCGGGCCCAGTACAACCTGATCGATCCGAACGGCTCCGACCTCGATCCTGCGAACGTCACGCTGGCCAATCCGGGCACCGACATTCCGCGGCCGACCACGACCGACAACAACGGCAACACGCGTATGTCCGACCGCTTTATCGAAGACGGCTCTTACCTGCGCCTGCAAAACGTCCGCCTGGCCTACATGCTTCCGGTGAAATTCACGAAAAAATACCGCGTGGAACGCCTGAAACTGTACGTAAATGCTCAAAACCTGTACACTTTCACGAAGTACACGGGCTACGACCCCGAAATCGGCGCATTTAATCAGGACCCGCTCCTGCAGAACGTCGACATGGGCCGCTACCCGACGCCGAGGGTGTATACGTTTGGGGTTGATGTGGATTTTTAGGGTTGATGAGTTAATGGTTTATAGTTTATGAGTTTATATGGTACACTCGCAAATAAACCTATAAACCATAAACCTATAAACCCTTAAACCTACAAACCCAACCAACAATCATTCAATTTGCCAAAAATAACATGAAACATACATTCAAATATATCCTCTCTCTCTGCGTGGCGCTGATGCTCGGCTCCTGCTCGAAAGAGTTCCTGGAAATTGAACCGCAGGACCGGCTCACGGCCGACAATTTTTACAAAACGTCGGGCGAGATCAAGGCAGCCACCGCTTCGCTGTACGGTTTTCCATGGTTCGATTTCAACGACAAGTTTTTCTGGCTGGCCGGCGACGTGATGTCGGGCAACATGTATTACACCTACGATCAGGAAGGGCAGTTCTTCTACTTTTCCTACACGGGTGGTAATGCGCACCTGACTTCCGGCTGGAAAGGCCTGTTCCGCGTGGTTTCCTACGCCAATTCCATCATCAACGACATGCCGCGCGCGGCAGCCGGCAAGGTGGACGACGCGACCATCAACCAGGCACTGGGCGAAGCGCGCTTCGTACGCGCTTACTGCTACTACATGCTCGCCGAGTACTGGGGCGAGGTGCCGATCGTGGAAAACTCCACGGAACTGGTGGCTACCAACAACCTGTTTCTGCCGAAAAACACCCGCTCCAGCGTGATGGAATTCGTGCGCCGCGACCTCGTGTTCGCTGCCGACAACCTGCCCGCCGTCGACGTACCCGGCCGCCTCACCAAATGGGCCGCCAAAGCCATGCTGGCAAAAGTGCACCTCACTCTGGCTTCCAACCTGAGCGACGGCGCTTCGGCGGAAAACTTCACGAAAGCGAAAGAATACGCTTCTGACGTGCTGACCAACAGCGGATTGTCGCTGATGACCAACTACGAAGACCTGTTCAAAATCGAGAACAACAACAATACCGAGTCGCTTTTCGCCCTCCAATGGATGGAAGGTTCCTACGCTTTCGGCAACAGCCGCCAGGCCAACTGGGCGCGTGGCAGCCAGATCACCGGCAACAGCGAATGCTGGGGCGGCGGCAAATCTGCCACCTACGATTTTGTGAACAATATCGAACAAGGCGACCGGCGCAAATCGTCGATCCTCATGTCCCTGGGCGATTTTTACCCGGAAATCAACAAGGCGGCCGGCGGCTACCATTACAACATCGTAGCCCGCGACCCGAGCGACCCGAACGTGGTGCTGGAAGGTGCGGCGCCAGTGCTGAACAACGCGAAAAAGTACATCGTGGGCAGCGCAGCCGACACTGGCGGCAAGGTTTCTACCGGCCAGGCTACGGCCATCAATCAGTACATGCTCCGTTTGGCCGACGTGTACCTGACCTATGCGGAAGCAACCCTCGGTTCGGCATCTTCCTCCAGCGACGCACAGGCTTTGACGTACCTGAACGCCATCCGTAGCCGGGCAGGTTTGCCTGCGCGCTCCAGTTTTACATTTGAAGACCTCCTGAAAGAACGCCGCGCGGAATTCGGTTTCGAAAGTATGTACTGGTTCGACATCAAACGCGCGTTCTACCGCGACGGAAACGCCACCCTGGCTGCCCTGAACGCACAACAACGCGAAATCACCTACCAGCGCATCACCACGCCGAACGCACCCGATGAAAATACGGTGGAAGGTTACGCGGTTATTCCGCCGCCCAGCCCGATTGTCATCGCCGCTTCGCACATGTGGATGCCCATTCCGGCTTCCGAAATCGTGACCAACGGATTGCTGGCGCCTTCGGCCCCGGCGGAAGATTACAAGTTTCAATAACACAAAATTCTAAACGATTAAATGTTTCACAACATGAAATCATTGCTAAAAATAACCTTGTTGCTGGTGATCGCATCTATTGTCACCGGCATCGTTTCCTGCAAAAAAGAGGATGACAAGCCCAACGACGGCAAACCCGTCGTGTACTACATCCGCTCGACCGATCCGGCAGTGTCCGACTCGCTTTTGGTAGGAACGTTTATGGGCAGCCTCATCGCCATTGTGGGCGACAACCTGGCCGACACCAAAGAGATTTGGTTCAACGACCAGCCGGCCACGCTCAACCCTGCGTACATCACCGCTAAAACCATTCTGGTCAGTGTGCCGAGTACCGTGCCGAGCACCGTGACGAGCAAGATCCGTTTTGTTTTTGCCGATGGCAGCGAATTGCTGCACGATTTTGCCATCAACATTCCCGCACCGGTCATTGCCGGGATTAAAAGCGAGTACGTACCCGACGGAGAAATAGCCATCCTGTACGGCGATTTTTTCTTCGAACCGAAAGTCGTTTTTCCGGAAGATAAAGAGGGCGAGATCGTTTCCCTGACCAAAACGGAGATTCAGGTAAAAGTACCCGCAGGGGCAACCCCGGGAAACATACGTGTCAAAACGAATTTCGGCACGGCGAAGTCGGCTTTCCTGTTCCGCGACAACCGCAACGTGCTGCTCGACTACGACGGCAAGAACCACGAAACGTGGACCGCGCCAATCGTGAGCAGCCCGCTGCCACCCTGCTCCGGCAACTACGCGTTTTTTAAACACAATGCCGACGGCGCCTGGATGTGGACCAACGAACTGACCATGCAGTACTGGGCGCCCCGCGGCCGCGGCAACGTACCCGTAGCCACCGGCAGCGTGAACGATCTGGTGCTGAAATTCGAGGCCGACGTGCCGATCGAATGGAAAGATGTGCGTATGGAAATTTTCTTCGGCCCGTTTGCCGAAGACCATGGCCGCGACGCTCCGGGTACCGTGTTCGCCCGCTGGAAGCCCTGGAAAAACGGTCCGTTTAAAACGGACGGCTGGGTGACCATTTCCATTCCGCTGACCGAGTTTAAATACACGAAAGACGATGCCGACGACAACGAAAACGGCACCACTTCTATCAGCAACCTGAGCTCCCTCACGAACGTTACCATGATGCTCTTCGGCCCTGCCAACGGTACCAACCCGGTGCAGATAGCGGTTGATAATCTGCGTATTGTTCAAAAATAATTAACCGGAGAAGTTATTGGTTATTGGTTATTGGTTATTAGTTGTACATACGTTCAGCGACTGAAATCGCCAAGCGCAGGCACAACTAATAACCAATAACCAATAACCAGTAACAAATTCCCAACACCACTCAACATGTCACAACTCTTCAAAATAAAGCCGTTGTTGCTCCTCGTTTTCCTGGCTTCGCTGTTCATCGTCGAAGCATGTAAAAAGGATGATGACACGGATTCCGATCAGATACAATTGCTGAGTTTCGGTCCTTCGCCGGTATTGCGCGGCGGCGACCTGCGTTTCATCGGCACCAACCTCGACAAGGTCACGTCCATCGTGCTGGCAAACAACGTGGAGGTAAATACCTTCAAAAGCAAAACGGCCGGAGAACTCGTCATCGTGGTGCCCGAAGCCACCGTCAACGGCAAAGTGGTACTGAAAACCCCGCAAGGCGATATTCAGGCCAAAACGGAACTGAAAATTTCCGAGCCGATCACGATCACGTCCTTCAGCCCGGCAGCGGCCCGGCCCGGTGCAGTCATCAGCATCGAAGGCACGTACCTGAACCTGATCAAAGAAGTCATTTTTACCAATAAAAAAGTGGTAAAAGACTCCGCATTCATCAGCCATACCAAGGAAAAAATCGAGGTAAAAGTACCCGACGACGCTAAAACAGGCATCATTATCATTTCCAACGGCGAAGCGGACCCGATTCTGGTAGAATCTGCTACCGAACTCGTCGTAACGCTCCCGACCGTCACGCAAGTGTCGCCGACGCCCGTAAAAGCAGGTACCGCACTCACCATCGAAGGTACCGATCTGGACCTGACCCGGGAAGTAACCTTTACAGGTGGTTCCAAGGTGACCAGTTTCACCAGTATTTCGGGCACACAATTGGTGCTCAACGTACCCGCAGACGCCAAAGACGGCCCTGTTAAACTGTCCGTCGCTTCCCTCGAAGAAGTAACCAGCACTGCAACGGTGGTCATGTCTGTTCCGACCATCAACACGATTTCCCCTGCTCCGGCCAAAACCGGCGGCACCGTTACCGTTAGCGGCGTGGACCTCGATCTGGTGACGCGCGTAACTTTTGGCGGCGACAAAGTGGGCGCTATTCAAAGCACTTCGGCTACCGAACTCACCGTAAACGTACCTGCCGACGCCCAGGACGGGTCCGTTACCTTCAGCACCGCAGCGGGAAAAACGGTTACCTCCAATGCTTCCCTGACGATGGTAAAACCCACGATCGGCACTATTTCGCCCACCGATATTCAGGTGAACAACGTGCTGACGATTACAGGTAACGACCTCGACATCGTTTCCAAAGTACAATTCATGGGCGGTACGGAAGCACCGGTACTCAGCGCCAGCCTGACCGAACTGACCGTGAACGTACCCGTTGGAACGCAGTCCGGCCCGATACACCTGATCGCGAACAACGGCGACGACGTGATTTCCGCCATATCGCTCACCATCCTGGCTTCCACTTCCGCAACCGTCACCTCCATGCCCGCCAGCGCACGGCCCGGTGACATGATCGACATCGTAGGTGTGAACCTCGACGTAGTGACACAGGTGGTATTCCCGATCGACATTACGGCTACAATGTTCGGTATCAAAACCGAAACACTGATCCAGGTAGTCGTTCCGGAAAACGCAAAAACCGGCAACGGCACCATCAAACTGATCACCGCTACCGGAGAGATCATCGAAACGCCCGTCATCAACATCACCGGCGTAGACCCGGTGGTGGACCCGACGCTGGTGTTCTTCAACTTCGACGACCTGACGTACTGGTGGAATGACACAGGCACCGCGCAAAACGATCCCGCCCTGTCGCTCGACGGCTCGAATTATTACTACGTCGACCACAGTTGCAACGGCTGGACGGGCTTTTTCTGGCGCAATGGCCAGAACAACTTCCCCGGCGCCACCATCGGCACCAACGTCAATGACTACGTTCTGAAGTTTGACATCAACGTGCTCGATCCCATCACCGGCGGCGAATTCGCCTGGCGCATGAAAGGTTCTTCCGGCGATTTCTGGTACTACTGGAAACCCTGGCAGGATACCGGCACATATGTTACCAACGGATGGGTGACGGTTACGATTCCGTTGAACTCGTTCTACGCAGGTACCACACAAATCGCCGATTTGTCGACCATCACCGAAGACTTCGGCGTGGCATTCAACAACGGTGCTTCGCAGGTGAAAGCCTGCATCGACAACGTTCGTTTCGAACACCTGTAAAAGTCGTCAGTCCGAAGTGCGAAGTGCGAAGTCATAAAGCCGCTCGATGCTATGGACTTCGTACTTCGCACTGACGACTTCGCACTGTTTTCACTCACCTCTCACTCTCTATTGTATGTTCCGGCATTCATGCCTTCTTTTCCTGTGCCTTTTCGTTATTTATAACAATGCAACGGCACAAAGAAAATCACCCACCGCCGATCCGGAGGCGACCAAACGCACGGTAGCGCTGTTTCAAAATCTCCGACAAACAGAAGACAAACGTATTCTTTTCGGCCACCAGGACGACCTGGCCTACGGCGTGTACTGGCGCAGCGAGGAAGGTCGTTCCGACGTACAGGAAACCTGCGGCAATTACCCGGCGGTATTCGGCTGGGACCTCGGCAGCCGCTTCGGCCCGGGGAAAATGACCAATATCGACTCCATTCGTTTCCGCGACATGGAGCACTGGATTCGCAGGGTGTATGAAATGGGGGGCGTCAATACGCTCAGTTGGCACCTCGACAACCTGGCCACCGGCGGCAGTTCCTGGGATACCACTGCTGCCGTGCGCGACCTGCTGCCCGGCGGCAAATTCCACAACCGGCTGACTGAACAATTGGACGTGCTCGCAGAACTGTTCAAAAGCCTGAAAACGGGCGGAGTGGTTAAACACCAGATTCCCGTTATTTTCCGGCCCTGGCATGAGCATACCGGCAGTTGGTTCTGGTGGGGTGCACACGGCTGCACGCCCGAGGAATACAAAACTTTGTATCGCTTCACGGTCGATTACCTGCGCAAAGAAAAAAATGTGCACAACGTTTTATACGCCTATTCTCCCGACTTTTTTGTCGATTCGGAACATTACATGCGCAATTACCCGGGCGACGACTATGTCGATATTTTCGGGCTGGATTATTATTACCGGCTGGAAAATCTGGACCGGATTCAGGTAGATTTACCCCTGAAACTCGGCATCATGGCAAACCTGGCGGAAAGCCACCAGAAAATCGCCGCTTTTACCGAAACAGGTTTCGAGGCCATCCCAAATGAAAATTACTGGACACAAATGTTGCTCAGTACCCTCCATACCGCATCTGCCGAAAGGCGCATCGCTTACGTGCTGGTTTGGCGCAACGCTTACCACGCCTCCAAAGCGGAGCACTATTATGCCCCTTACCCCGGCCAGAAAAGTGCCAAAGATTTTGTGGCCTTCAGCCGCGACGAACGCATGTGTTTTCAGAACAACCTGCCCAAACTTTACAAAAAACCCAAAAAAATCACTTCGATGAAGAGTAAGGCGCCTGTGACGGTTTCGGAAATGAAGTGATACATTTGAACAGGATTTAAGGGATTAAAAAAGGATTTGAAGGATTTCTTGCAATGAACGGAAATCCTTCAAATCCTTTCTAATCTTGTTAATCCTGTTCACAACAACTGAAAAAACATGAAAAAACTACCCCTCCTTCTCTCCGCGCTCTGGTTATGCCACTTGTTAAGCGCCCAGGTTGCCGTATCTCCGCACATCCGCCTCGACCAGTTCGGCTACCGGCCCGACAGCAAAAAAGTAGCGGTGCTGGCCGACCCTGTCAGCGGTTTCGATGCCGCCCAGAGTTTTACCCCCGGCAATACCTACCAGGTGCGGCGGGTGTCCGACAACCAAAGCGTTTTTTCCGGCTCCCCAACTGCCTGGAAAAACGGCGCCACCCACACGCAGTCGGGCGACAGAGGCTGGTGGTTCGATTTTTCCACCGTCACCACGCCGGGCGATTATTACCTGTTCGACGTTTCCCAAAATGTGCGCTCCTACCCTTTCCGCATCGGCGCCGATATTTACAAAGACATCTTGAAACAAGCCGTTCGCATGTATTTTTATCAGCGGCTGAGTTTTGCCAAACAGCCGCCTTATACCGACGAAAAATGGTCGGACGGCGCCGCATACGATGGCGCCAACCAGGACCATGCCGCACGTAGCCGCTGGGCCAAAACCGACCCCGCCACCGCCCGCGACGTGCACGGTGGCTGGATGGACGCCGGCGACGTGAACAAGTACACCACCTTCGCAGAAGGCGCGGTGATCCAATTACTGGAATCGTACCGCCGCCACCCGGACGTTTTTACCGACGATTTCAACATCCCGGAAAGCGGCAACGGCATTCCAGACCTGCTCGACGAGGTGCTGTGGGAACTGGACTGGCTCAAACGTATGCAGGACGCCACGGGCACCAACGGTTTTCTGTTGAAACTCGGCGTCGACAACTACAACGAAGTGTCGCCGCCCAGCCTCGATACCCGCCCACGCTACTACTTGCCCGAATGCACGTCGGCGACACTGGCCGGCGCTGCCATATTTGCCCATGCCGGCACGGTACTGATTGGAACCAGCCACCCCGATTTGCAGAGTTACGGCTACGACCTGCTCGGGCGCGCCGAACTGGCTTGGCAACGCGCAGCAGTGACGACCTCCAATTTTACACAATTTGAAGAAACCTGCGACGACGGCGACATCAAATCGGGCGACGCCGACCGCAATGAATCGGGTCAACTCGAAAGTGCAGTCGTAGCCGCCGTTTACCTGTTTCAGGCCACCGGAAACAGCGTGTACAAAAACTTCGTGGAATCCACGTACAACCAGATAGAGCCCGCCTCCACTTCCTGGTGGGGGCCTTACAAATCTGCCGTTGAAACGGCCCTTTTGCGTTATTCGGAAATGCCGAACGTGACCACCACGATCGCCAACAACATCCGTAACCAGAAAGGGAACATGAACTACGCATTTTCCCTCGACTCCTACGATGCGCAAACGGACCTCTACCGCGCTCAAATGGATGACTGGGCGCACCACTGGGGCAGCAACCTCGTGCGCAGCAACTGCGGCAGCCTGAACATGGATTTTGTGGAATTCAACATCAACGCCGACGATGCCGACCGGTACCGCGAAACGGCCGAGGGCTACCTCCACTGGCTGCACGGCACCAACGCCATGGGCATCGTGATGCTGTCCAACATGTACGCATTCGGCGGCGACGCCTGCGCCAACGAAATATACCACACCTGGTTCGGCGCCAACACGCCTTACGACAATGCGCTGACGTCGCCGAAAGGTCCGGCGCCGGGTTACCTGACAGGCGGCCCCAATAAGGACTATTCCTACACCCAATTGTCGCCCCCGGCCGCGCAGCCGCCCCAGAAATCGTACCTCGATTTTAACGACGGGTGGCCCCAGAGTTCGTGGGAAATTACCGAGCCCGCGATTTATTACAACGCGGCGTATATTATGTTGCTGTCGAATTTTGTGGAAAATACGGTGGTGCCGACGAAGGAGCCTGTAGCGCTGGAAGGTTCAATGTTCGAGGTGTTCCCCAACCCTGCTGCCGATCAGTGCACGCTGCGTTTTCAGGAACCGGGAACCCGGGAAATCAGTATTTACGATAGCCGGGGCAAATTGATCCGATCTGTGAAAAGCAGTGAAAAAGAGGTGGTGATAGATTTGAAAAACCTGCCTGCCGGCGTGTACAACGTTGCGGCTGGCGGCGTTCAAAAACAAATTGTAAAACAATAATTATTTAACCACAAGAAGCACAAAGGTTTTTTCACAAAGTGCACAAAATGTAGATAACGAACGCTTTGTGAACCTTGTGAAAAACCCTTCGTGTGCCTTGTGGTTTTAAAAAAAATATAACCACTAAGG
>ENA-UOWO01003723-UOWO01003723.1-activated-sludge-metagenome-genome-assembly--contig:-NODE-3723-length-17416-cov-12.849663_pt1 | contig 17416 bp, 11 predicted proteins | sample MGYA00238148_ERZ761564 | MGnify/ENA primary metagenome ERZ761564 (study PRJEB28885, sample SAMN05720194) | activated sludge metagenome | isolation source: Anaerobic digester | place: USA...
CTGCCACAAGGGCAGGGGTCGTTGCGGCCAATCTTTGGGTCGCGGCGAATTGGGGACACCTTTTCTCGCGGGGCGTTGGTCGACTCGGCTGCAACACGGCGGCGCGGATCTTCGTTTTCGGCCCGATTGGTTTGGGTGCGTGAAACCTCCAGGGCCCGCTGTTCGCGTGCTTGTTCCAGGGTAGTTCCGTCGGAGAACACCAGGGTTCCTTTCGATAAATAGCTGGTCACCAATTGGTTGACTTCCATGAACATGTCCTGGAACAAATCGTAGCCTTTGAGCTTGTATTCTACCAGCGGATCTTTTTGGGCAAAAGAAACTGCTTGCACCGATTCTTTCAGTTCGTCCATGTTGCGCAGGTGCTCCTTCCATTTTTCGTCGATGATGGCCAGGGTTACCGTGCGTTCAATATCGCGAATGATGGTTTTTCCATTGGATTCCACCGCGTCCTTGAGGTCGGCAGTTACGGTATAGGGGTGCGTGCTGCCATCCGTAAACGGAATCACGATGCGCTTGTAGATGTGGCCCTGGTTGTGGTACACCTCCTGAATCTGCGGCAGCAGTACATCGATGATTTGCTCGGATTTGCGGTGGTAAAAGGTATTGAACTGGTTGAAAAAAGAAGCTACCACCTCGTGTTGCGGTGCATCGCGGAAGGATCCTGCATCCAATTCAGGGTCAAGTCCCAAAAAGCTGATGGATTCCCGGCGGAAGGTGTCAAAGTTACCGGCTTGGCGGTGCAACGAGATCAGGTTTTCCACCATGGATTCGAAGCTGGTGTTGAGGTCTACGGAAAGGCGTTCCCCATAAAGGGCGTTGTCGCGTTTTTTGTAGATGTTCTCCCGCTGAACGTTCATGACGTCATCGTATTCCAACAGCCGTTTACGGATGCCAAAGTTGTTTTCTTCTACTTTTTTCTGGGCCCGTTCGATGGATTTGGTGACCATGCTGTGCTGAATCACATCGCCTTCCTTGTGGCCCATGCGGTCCATCAATCCAGCAATGCGCTCCGATTGGAACAAGCGCATGAGGTTGTCTTCCAAAGACACATAAAACTGCGAAGTACCTGGATCACCCTGACGTCCGGCACGACCCCGCAACTGGCGGTCTACCCGGCGAGATTCGTGGCGTTCGGTACCGATGATGGCCAAACCACCCGCAGCTTTCACCTCGTTGTTGATCTTGATGTCGGTACCCCGTCCTGCCATGTTGGTGGCGATGGTTACTTTGCCGGGGCGGCCTGCTTCGGCCACAATTTCTGCTTCCCGCTGGTGTTGCTTGGCGTTGAGTACGTTGTGGTCAATGTTGCGCATGCGGAGCAGACGGCTCAATTTTTCGGAAATATCCACCGAAGTTGTACCCACCAGTACGGGGCGACCCGCGTTGCTGAGGCTCACAATTTCGTCAATCACTGCATCGTATTTCTCCTTGGCCGATTTGAACACCAAATCATCCATGTCCTTACGGGTCATGGGGCGGTTGGTTGGGATAACGGTTACCTCCAATTTGTAGATGTCCCACAATTCTTTGGCCTCGGTTTCAGCAGTACCGGTCATACCCGCCAATTTGTGGTACATGCGGAAGAAGTTCTGGAGGGTAACAGTGGCATAGGTTTGGGTGATTTCTCCCACCTTGACGTTTTCCTTGGCTTCCAGGGCCTGGTGCAAACCGTCAGAATACCGGCGGCCTTCCATCATCCGGCCAGTTTGTTCATCTACAATCTTGACCTCACCTTCCATGACGACATAATCTTCGTCAATTTCGAAGATGGTGTAAGCCTTGAGCAACTGACTGATGGCGTGTAAACGCCGCGATTTGATGCCAAAATCTTGAGAAAGTTTGGTTTTTGCCTCGTTTTTCTCTTCCCTGGTCATTTCAGTATTGCGGTCGATTTCCATCAACTCGGTAGCCAGGTCGGGCAAAATATAGAAGCTAGGATCGGAACTGCCTTGGGTCATGTATTCTACCCCTTTGTCGGTCAATTCTACCTGTCGATTTTTTTCATCAATGGTAAAGTACAACTCCGCGTCCACCAAATGCATGTGTTTGGATTGCTCCTGCATGTAGTGGTTTTCGGTTTTTTGCAAGTGGACCTTGACCCCCTCTTCACCGAGGAATTTGATCAAAGGACGTGATTTGGGTAAAGCGCGGTAAGAGCGTAACAAAGCCATACCTGACTGGCCTTCTTCTACTCCAATTTTGCCTTCGTTGTACAACTTCCGCGCCTGAGCCAGGTAATCTGTTGCCAACTTGCGCTGGATGTTGATGAGGCGTTCAACGTCAGGTTTAAGGTCTACGTAGTCCTGGTCTTCAGTAGTATACCCGACTGGGCCAGAAATGATCAAAGGTGTACGCGCATCGTCGATCAATACGGAGTCAACCTCATCCACGATGGCGTAGTGGTGTTTGCCCTGTACTTTTTCTTCAACGGAACGTACCATGTTGTCACGCAGGTAGTCGAAACCAAATTCGTTGTTGGTGCCAAACGTAATGTCACAGCGGTAAGCAGCGATGCGCTCATCAGAATGTGGCTGGTATTTATCGATACAGTCTACGGTAAGGAACAGGAACTCATAAATGGGCCCCACCCACTCGGAGTCACGACGAGCCAGATAATCGTTGACCGTTACAATGTGAACGCCTTGACCACCTACCCCATTCAGGTAAGCGGGTAGGGTAGCCACCAGGGTTTTACCTTCCCCTGTGGCCATTTCCGCGATCTTGCCATCGTGGAGTACCATGCCCCCGATGAGCTGTACATCGTAGTGTACCATGTCCCAGGTAATCTCACCACCAGCGGCAACCCACTGGTTTTTCCAGACGGCTTTATCCCCTTCGATGCTGATGTAACGTTTGCCTTTGGCGGCCAAATTGCGGTCGTGTTCGGTGGCAGTTACCTCCAGGGTGGCATTTTCTTTGAAACGGCGAGCTGCTTCCCTACACACGGCGAAAGCCTCGGGAAGGATTTCTTTCAGGGTTAGTTCGAGCTGTTTATCGCGGTCTTTATGCGCCTCGTCAATTTCATTAAAGAGTTGCTCCTTTCTGATGAGGTCTTCTTCCTGAGCGGCATCATCGTGCAAGCCCTGGATTTCTTCGTCAATGGCCGATAGCTGTTGGGCTATATAGGCGCGAAACTCCAACGTTTTATTGCGCAGCTCATCATTGCTGATTTGGCGAAGTTGTTCACCGATGTTGTTGATCTCCTCCACGAGGGGGCCGAGACCCTTCACATCTCGCTCGTGCTTGGTGCCGCCGAGGATCTTGGTTAGTGCTTTTCCAATAGTACCAAACATGTTGGGTAATTTGAAAGTTAAGAGCTTTCTATGCTAAATTACAGCTCATAATTGTCCCAAAGATACGGCAGAATAGTGAATGATGGATGGCGAATAATGCATGCTGTAAAGTGTATGCTAAAAAACAAGACTATTTTCCATTGATCATTTGAGGTTCATTTCGCTTTTTCTTTGGACGAATATTAATTATCGCCCAATTTTGTACCAAATTTGCAGAAAATTGAATACTGAGCCATTTTGGCAGAAATGGCCTGTTTTTAACGACAAGAACGATAGCATCATGAAAGGAAGTTTTCTTTTAGCCAGTTTTCTTTTATTTGGCAGTTTGCTGTGTACCTGTACCCGACAAAATGACACTTCTATCGATGTTCGGAACTACTATTTTCCACTCAAGGAATTGACGGAAGGTCTGGTTTACGAATACGATTTTGTTGGAAATGACTCCATTGCACCCGATTATTGGTATTATCGATCTTTAATTCAGGATGGCAAAACATACCTGACCAGTACCCTGTATCGCCCCGGAGATCTCAGCCCGCAAATTCATGCCCGGGAAATTATGGTGAGGAATGGGATGCTGTTGGATGAAATATTTTTTTACGAGAAAGATACGAGTGGCAGGCCTGAGCAGCTCCAAGTTCCGGTGAAAATTGTGGCAGGTAATGTCTATCCTTTTTATGTGCATAACCCTGGCGGTGTTTTTTTGCTGCGTATAGAATGGAAATCGGCATTAGATACGCTGGAAAAAACGGTACTGATCAAAAATCGGAGTTTTGCGGGCATAACTACCTTTGAATTCGAAGGTAAAAAACATTCTGCGGTTAAATTTGCCCTCAAGGAAGCCATTGAAGTACACAAAAACGGCTTGTTTGCTCCTGCGCCTTATCCTGGTGATGAAACTTTTATCAAAGGCATTGGCAAGGTACATTACCGCAAATTTGTGGGCAATCAAATCGTGGAATACAAGTTGGCAAAACGTTATCCCATGTCTGAATTGGAGAAGAAATTTAAAAGTATGCAGCAACAATAGTGTCCCAGCACTTGGGTCATCCAATCAGCAGATAGTCATAATGCACCAAGGCCTTTTTGCCTTTTTGTCCGAGGTACTTTCGTGCAGTAAGCGCGCTGTATTGGGCCATACCTATGCCTAGCTCCTCCGTGCCGCAATAGATGGCCACAATATCGCCCCGTTCAAATTCCCCTTCGATAGCGGTGACCCCTACCGGGAGCAAACTCGACACCCGCTCTTCGGCCCGCAAGGCTTGTGCAGCGCCTGCATTGATGATGATTTTACCCTTGGGTTCAGCAGCTTGGTAAGCCAGGCGTTTTTTAAGGTTAGAGGTCTTTTTCTGGCTGGGGAAAAGGGTGTATTCGCCGGTTTGAAGCCAGATTTCGTGCAGGATCTGGTCTTTTTTGCCGTTGGCGATGATGGTATCTACCCCTAAAATAGCTGCTTTGCGGGCAATCCGGTATTTGGTATTCATGCCCCCCCGTCCAAAAGAAGAGGTGGAAGGCAAAATAAAGCGTTGAAATTGCGCATCGTTGGGGTCGATCTGGGGAATCAGTCGGCTGTTGGGATCATTGGGATGCCCATCGTAAATCCCGGCCACATTGCTCAAAATGACCAGTGCATCAGAATTGACTGCTGCGGCGACCAAACCTGCCAGCTCGTCGTTGTCGGTAAACATCAGCTCTGTAACAGCTACGGCATCGTTTTCATTGATGATGGGGACGATTTCATCGCGGAGCAAACCTTGCAAGCAAGATTTCATGTTGAGGTAGTGTTCGCGGTCGCGAAAATCTTCTTTGGTGACCAACAATTGCGCAATGTGGGTTCCATGCGCATCAAAAAGCTGCTGGTAAATCTGCATCAACCGTGGCTGTCCCACCGAAGCCCAAACCTGCCGGCGCAAAACGGGATTGACATGGCTCAATTGCGGCAAGGCAGAACGCCCCATGGCTACTGCTCCTGAAGATACCAAAACGACTTCAGCACCTTGGCTGCGCAACCATGCAACCTGCTCGACCAAATGCGCAATGCGTAAGAGATCCGGACGGCTTTGATCGTCCGTCAGCACATTAGAACCGATTTTGATAACTATGCGGTGATACGTTGAAAGTGACATGTTTTTTTACCCGTTGCGGTCTTATTGGTAGGCGCGGCGAAGGTAAGGAGTTTTTTTACGCTTGTTCCTGATTTGCTTTAATTAAACGAATCGAGAAAGTAGTCCCCTTGCCTTCTTCCGAACGTTTGACAAAAAGTTTTCCGGAATGGTATTCCTCGATGATGCGTTTGGAGAGGGAAAGCCCCAGGCCCCAACCGCGTTTTTTGGTGGTATAGCCGGGCTGGAAAACCGTTTTGAATTTTGAACTGGGGATACCTTTACCCGTATCGGTTACATCGATGTTGACCATATGTTCTTCCTCCGTGACATCGACCTGGATATTGCCCTGTCCATCCATGGAGTCGAGGGCGTTGCGCAATAAGTTTTCGATCACCCAATCAAACAAGGGTGGATTGAGCCGCACACCCAATGTTTTACTATTGGGATCTGGAAAAATGAATTGTACCTTACGTGAAGCCCGACGCTGCATGTAGGCGCGGCATTTTTCCAATTCAGTATAAATATTGACGGGTTCCAGGGAGGGAATGGAGCCAATCTTGGAAAAACGATCAGCAATTAGTTCAAGGCGGCTTACATCGGTGCGCAATTCATCTACTATTTCAATGACCTCTTCATCGTCTTCTTTGATGGCCCGCAGGTTTTCCAACCAAGCCACAATGCCGCTGATGGGTGTACCCAATTGGTGGGCGGTTTCTTTGGCCATACCTACCCACACGCGGTTTTGTTCGCTGCGCCGCGCTGAACTGAAACCAACATAGCCCAAACCGACAAAAGCAGCAATGAGCACCAATTGAATCAGGGGGAAATACCGCAATTGACGCAGGAGCGTAGATTCCTGGTAAAAGATTTTATTGCCCGCACTGCTAATGGGTTCAAATCCACTTTTTTCCAATTTTTGAATGACCCCTTGCAGAAATTTTTCATCCTTGTTTTGTTCTACACTAAAATTTTTGGCATCCACGATCTTGTTTTGCTCATCGATAATAATGACCGGGATGGTGGTATTGCGCTCCAGAATTTGTAATTGCAGGGATAAATCTTCAAACTCACTGCTGGGGTTGTTGATTTGCTCTAGTGCCAAGACGTAGTTTTCTACACGATATCGTTCGCCGTCAGCTAGTTGCTGGGAGAGGTAATCTGTATAATAAACCGAGATAAGCAGTATGATCACACCGACTGCTGCCAGATAAATTTTCCACCGCGATTTTCGGCTATAAATGTCCATAAAAAAAGGTTCGAAGGTTCGGGGGTTCGGGGGTTCGGAGTACCGCTTCCGAACCCCCGAACCTTCGAACCCTACTTGATCATCTTTTCCAAAAATACCCCACTCGGGCCAGCGCATTTTCCCTAACGTTGGCATAAAAGAGATTGAAATCTCCAATATGGTAGTTGGGATTATTGTAAAGGAAGCTACCTGGAAACTTGGGTTTGTTGACCCACAGCAATCCATCGTAGACCTGAGCGTCGCATACTCTTGGGATAACTTTGTTGAAACTGCGCAAAACCGCGCCTTTATTCAGTTCACGGGAGGCATAGAGGGTATCAGTTGACCAGTTTAACGGATTTGTACTGACAATATTGTTTCCTTTTTGGTGAATCTCAGGATAGTGCCCCCGCAAGTAAGTCCGCCAGGAACAAAAGCAGCCAGTTTGTTCGGGCCGATCGCAGGGAGGGATGTTTTCCAGGTAGTTTTTCTCTACGGGCATGCCCACTAAATAAGCCACCACCAGGCGATTGCGTAAGTTGGTGCTGTCAAAAAACTCCTTGAGCAATCGTCGGGTATGGGTAGTTCCCTGGCTATGGGATGCAATGACGATGGGGCGCCCCCGGTTGTAATTGTCTAAATAATACTGGAAAGCCCGGCGCACATCGCTGTAAGCCAGGTCAAAAATCCGTTTTTGGAGTTCAGGTTCTTTAAGCCAATACGCGCTGATGTGCGCCTGCCGGTAACGGGGCGCATACACCCGGCCAACGCCATTAAAAATGCTCGACTGAAAACGGATGGCACTGTCATCCACCTTTTTGTTCATTTTTGCGTTCTGGACATCAGCATTCCAGGGTTCCCCATCTTCCCGCTGCTGAGTATATATGGTGGGGTGTACAAAAAATACATCTACTTCGCCATCCTTTTGGCGGTCTTCCATCCCTTTTGGGACAATGTCGGCTGCATCCAGCTGATCGGGGAGGGCTGCCCAGGAAGCCGTCTGTGTATAGTCTGGTGCTGGTGGAACCGAGGAATTGCCAACGAGGGCTTCCCGCTGAGTCGTACAGGCAAAAGCCAACGAAGTGACGAATAGGGAAAGGTATTTTGTTGCGTTCATAACTTTACAACGGGTCAAATGGTAGAAATTTGATGGATCAAAACATGAGTGCTGGAACATGAAACGAACTTTAAAGATAAAAAAAGATATTTCTCAATTATTTTTACCGTTTCGTAAACAAGTCTACAGTAATTTTTCAATCTCAGTTGTTATTCCTCTATCATTCACCAACCCGATACAACCTTGGCAACAGAACAACCTAAAAGTAAGTTCAACTTCTACCTGCTTCGTCGGGTTATGGCTCAGGCCAAACCTTACCAGAGCGTGTTGATTGCTTCAGCCATCATGGCGATAGTATTGGCTCCACTGGGTACATTGCGCCCCTGGTTGGTGCAGGTTATGGTGGATGAACATATTTTTAAGCTCGATATTAAAGGGCTGGGAACGATGGCCCTGATCTTTTTGGCATCCTTGCTTTTTCACGCCTTTTTGCAATACGTATTCCAATACGCCACCAGTTGGTTGGGGCAATGCGTGGTGCGCGACCTCCGGGTAGGCATTTTTCAGCACATCACCAGTTTGCGCTTGCGCTACTTTGACCGCACCCCCGTGGGCAACTCGATTACCCGTACCATCAGCGATATGGAAACCATCAATACGGTGTTTTCGCAAGGGGTAATCACCATGATTGCCGATATTCTGACCCTGGTATTCGTATTGGGGATCATGTTTTACACGAGTTGGAAACTGACCCTGGCTTGTTTGCTCACTTTGCCTTTTTTGATGGCCACCAGCTATTTTTTTCAAAAAAATGTAAAACGTTCTTTTCAGGACGTACGCACCCAGGTGGCAAGGATGAATTCTTTTTTACAAGAACGCATTACGGGCATGCGCATCGTGCAGATTTTCAATGCTGAACAACAAGAAGGGGATAAATTCCGCGAGGTTAACCGCGATTACACCAAAGCCAACCTCGATTCGGTATTTTATTACGCCGTGTTTTATGCTGTGGTGGAAATTATTGCTGCCGCTACCCTTGGCCTGATGATTTGGTGGGGCGCACGTGGCGTCATTGCTGATGAAGTCACGATGGGTTCCCTGGTGGCTTTCCCCATTTACCTCAATATGCTCTTCAATCCGATCCGTACCCTGGCCGATCGGTTCAATACCCTGCAAATGGGCTTGGTTGCCGCCGACCGGGTTTTTGCACTATTGGATGACCCCGAAAACCTGGAACAAAACGGAAGTTTTAAACCCGATAAGTTACAGGGCGAGGTCGACTTTGACCGGGTGTGGTTTGCCTACAACGAAGAGGATTTTGTGTTGAAAGACGTCAGTTTTCATATCAACCCAGGCGAAACGCTCGCCATTGTGGGGGCTACGGGTTCTGGCAAATCGACCATCATCAATATCCTCAATCGCTTTTACGACATTCAAAAAGGGAAAATCAAGGTCGATGGGGTCGACATTCGTGAGTACGATTTGTTTGCCCTGCGCCGCCGGGTAGCGCTGGTTTTGCAGGATGTATTCCTCTTTGCCGGAACCGTGCTGGAGAACATCACCCTGCGCGATGATACCATCACCCGCGAACAGGTCATCAACGCGGCCAAAATGATCGGTGCCCATGTATTCATCGAAAGACTACCGGGAGGCTACGATTATCAGGTGATGGAACGTGGTGCAACGCTGTCGATGGGGCAACGGCAGTTGATTTCCTTTGTACGTGCCCTGGTTTTTGAACCGGATATTTTGATCCTGGATGAAGCAACGTCTTCTATTGACCCCGAATCTGAATCGGTGATTCAATTTGCCATCGAAACCATGATCGCCAAACGTACCTCGATCATCATTGCCCACCGCCTTTCAACCATTCGGCATGCCGACAATATTCTGGTCTTGCACAAAGGCGAAGTTCAGGAATACGGGCCACACGAGGAGTTGCTGCGCAATGAAAACGGGCATTACAAGCAGTTGTACGAGATGCAGTTTTTACAGGTTGGGGTGATGGAGGAGTAACCTAGAACTTAAAACTTAAAACTTCCTCCAACCACTGCTTATTCCCCAAGGGTTGCAACACCTGTACATCCCGATCCAATTGCCCCTTGAACCCAGCTACATCCCGAATATCTGCGCTCGCATACCGCAACTGGCACAAGCGCTGAAGGATGTGCAAAAAGTTGTGGCTGGACTTTTTTTGATAGTCCGACAATTGTCGATTGCGCTGCACAAAGCGACGGGTCGCGTTCATGAGTGACAATAAGGCCTCTGTTTCCGCCAAGAGGAAATAGCTCTTCAACTGGATCAGCTTTGCCGAAAGGTGATAAAAAGCATCGGTAAACTCCACATTGTGCAACATGCGCAAAGCCGAGGGGTAGTCTTTTTTTTCAAAATACAAATTGGCCAGGTTGTAGGTATATACGTTCTGGCGCAAATCCGGTGCCAGGTATTGTTGGTAATCCTGAATGAACTGCTCCGTCCAGACATAATCCCCCGTGCGGATGCCTGCGGTGATGATGTTGGTAAACGTCCATTGAGTCAGGGTGCCATTTTTAAAAATGATGGCCTCATCCAGTAGCAATTTGTACAGGTAAAGAATTTCCTGGTAATAATGCGTTTCGCCAGAGTTGATGCGCAATACGGCAAAATTGAGCACGTAAGTGTATAATAGGCGCAGCTCGTGTTGGGGAATGACCTTTAAATGTTGTTGCAGCAGTTGTTTCAGCTCCTGGTATGCGGCCTGGCCGTTTTGCTGGGTAAACATATCATAAGCGGCCAGATAAACTTGCAGTGCTGGAAATCTCGCCAACTCCTCCCCGTTTAGGCGATACCAGGCAATGATGTCCTCAATAAACGCACAGTGGTAATCGGCATTTACGGCAGTACTCCGGCTGGCCATATCGCAGGCAATTTTCATTTTTTCCAGTTGGTAAAAACGATCGAGTGCATCGCTGCGCGATTGAAGGTGCGGCGTGTATGCCCGTTTTTCCTGACTCATCAGGTGTTGATCTTGCAGCTCCTGTAGTTGGTATTCCGCAAACCAATAATTGCCGTCGCGCCAGGCTTGGGCTTCTTGAACCTGCGTGTAGCGTTCCAATTGCAGGACGCAGGGTTCCAGCCACTCGTGATCCAGTAAACTGCGGATGAGCAATTGTTTTTGCAGGCTGGTTTCCCGGGTGTAGCGGGCTTGCGCCAAAAAATCATACAACAAATACAGCAGATCAGAAATTAGATTGTTGAATTTTAACTCGTTGTACACCTCATCTGCAAAACCAAGGCTGTAAATTTCCTTTTTGTCGATGGGTTTTCGGGCTTTGATTTGTTGCTCAATGGCATCTATCAGCAACCTCAGGTTTTTGTTTTGGTTAAAAAAAGAAGAATGGACATACAAAACAAATTGCTTTCGTTCTTTTGCATTGAAATTTTGGTACAATTCTAAGAAGCGGTTCTTTTTCAAAATTCTATAATTTTATTGATAATAAACTGATTAACAAAAGTATAATTTTATTTTAGAGTATTTTAATTTCTATAAATTCATTTTTTTGTCCTTTACTAACCCTACTTAGACCCCTACTTTTGTAAGAACAAAAAGAAAAATCTCATGCAACGTTTTTATGCATTCTTCACATTTCTGGCTTTGTGGTCAGTGCAATTGAGCGCACAAAGTGCCGATTGCCTCAACGTCTACCTGGCTCAATCTGCTGCCAGTAGCTCCGATACGCTGGTGCTCGACGTACGGGTACGCGATTTTAACGGGGTTGTAGGATTACAGTACACCAGCAAGTGGGATACCGCCGTGCTGGACTTCATCGGGGTGTCAAATTTCGGACTGCCTGAATTACGCATCAGCAATTTTAGCCTGGGATCACCTAACCTCAGCAAGGGCTTGCTCAGCCTTTCATGGTTCACTCTCGACAGCCTTTATCTACAGGATGGTGCAAGGCTTTATACCTTAAAATTTTTCATCAAAAATAAAACGGCAACAGCTACCAGTATTCACTTTGCCGATGAACCTGTGCCGAGTGAGGTGGTGTACAATCTTACTCGGACCTTATCCATACCGGGTTTGATTGGTCTGAAGGTGAATTTAAAAGGCACTAGCGCAACTGATCCTCTGCACATTACCCGAATCTGCTCGGCGATGAGCACCTGTCGGGATTCTCTGGCCAGTGCTTTTGTGGAAGCCAGTGGAGGAATAGCTCCTTATCGGTATTTGTGGTTGGGGAAGTCCCAAAACTTTCAGGAAAGAGCAATTACAGGAGCAAAACCCGGCCCCTATTTGCTTTGGGTTATCGATGCCAAGCAGGATACTGCATTGGCACTGGTAGGCGTGTCTAAAGCCAGTCAAGAAAGTTTTGGTATTTACGTCAATATATCGATGGCTTGCGACGATACCAGCAAACAAAAAGCCACGATCACTGCGGCCAACCTGGCCTTGCCTGGCACTTTTAGCTTTGCCTGGAGCAATGGCCAACGTGACGAAAATGTGGCAGTAAGTTCGATCAGGGTGTCCAAAGATAGCATCTATAGTTTGACCGTAACGGATGCAAGCGGATGTAAAGTCACCTTGCCCAATTTGTCGGCGGCGGTATGCTACAACGATATCAATCCTATTGATACCATTCCTCATGATACCATTCCTCATGATACCACAGTGTACCTAGGTGCCAGTTTGAGCGTGGAAAACACCATTGCCAAATCAGGTGAAGTTTTTTGTGCCGATGTAATAGCGAGCAATCTTCCGTCTTTGAGCGGATTGCAGTTTGCCCTACGCTGGGATACCACCATTTTGACTTTCCACAGTATAAAATATCCCAAACCGGAAGTAAGTGATCCCAGTACCTTAGGCTTGAATAAGACAGCCAAGGGGGAACTGCGCTTTGTCAAGGTGTATTCTCCCCAGGCAGTAGCCTATGCCTACGAAAAACTCTTTGAGGTTTGTTTTACCAGCAAATCGAGCGGAGATTCTACCCAAATTGTTTTTGCCCCCGACATCCTGCCAACACTGGCAGTAGATGCGCAACAAAACATCATTTCCCTGAATACCTATACCGGATCGGCGATTGTATTCCCGGCCATCTGGCCCGGCGATGCCGACCGCAATGGCACCGTAGATCAATTTGATTTATTGCCCATTGGTTTGGCCTATGGCACCAGTGGGACCACGCGCAGCAATCCACAAATCATCTGGGAAGCCCAAAGCACCCAGGAATGGGGTAAAAAACTGGTCAATAGTAACCTTGATCTCGCCTTTGTAGACGCCGATGGCAATGGACTCATTGATGCCGCTGATACTTCGGCAATGGCCCGCAACTGGCAACGCAAACACAATGATGGTTTGCCCAAGCTCAATCAACCCGAAATTCGTACGGGCGGTGCTTCGCTGTTCATTAATGCCGATACGGTGCTGAGTGGCCCCGGGCAGTGGTTTCCACTGGAATTGGGTACTCCTGATCAAACTGCGGAGAATGTATATGGTTTGGCCTTTAGCGTGGTGTACAACCCCAACGAAGTTCAAGAAAATGAACTGAAGTTTAGCCCGGAAACTTCCTGGTTGGGCACCATGGGGCAAGACTTGATTGCTTTTCAACGCAACAACCCGACGGCAGGCCGCATTGATGTAGCCCTAGTCCGTACCGACGGCCGCAATGTTAGTGGTTCTGGACGTATTGGGAAAGTAAAAATCACGATTGAAGACGTTATTTTGAACCTGCGTGATGGCGAAAACCCCAAAATTAAACTGGGCATTGAAAACGTGCGCCTGATCAACAACGCCGATCACCTCATTCCTACCACGCCCTTGTCGAGTACCCCGAGCGCCAAAAAACAAGTCAGCACTTCGGCGTACGATCCTTATTTGGATGCAAAGATTCTAGTGTACCCACAACCAGCTACAGATCGCTTGTACCTCGATTATGGCGATTTGCAACTGCGCAGCATTCAATTGCTGCAATTGGATGGCAAGGCGCTGAGTGGAATGCTGGCTCCACAACGTAGCCTGAGTTTGGTGGGAGTCCCTGCGGGGGTATACCTGCTCAAGGTGGTGGCCGAAAGGGGTGTAGCCATGAAAAAAGTGTTGGTTACTCATTAGTCCCACTTGATTGGTGCATCATTCATCATTGTCCTAACAATTTAGCTTAACGTATTATGAAAACATCCATCATCTTCATACTTTCTTTATTGCTGTGCGGCGTAGTGTTCGGACAGTTGGATTCTAACAAAATCATTTCGGGCAGGCTAGAGTGTCTAAACGGTTGGCCTTTGTCTGGACAAATCGTCGTGTTAACGGATACCCTGAGCGGGCAAAAAATAGAACAAAGCATCGACTCATCTGGAGTATTTTTGTTCCAAAACGTCCCAACAGGCCGCACTTACCAACTGAGTTTGAAAAATGCGCTTCCACCGATCGATACTTTACGCGCCATCTCGGTGCTCGATCTGGTAAAAATTAGCCACCATATTTTAGCGATACGCCCATTGAATCAAGCAGCACAGCATGCCGCCGACCTCAATGAATCTTTTGGCGTTACTACATTCGATTTGGTGCTTCTGATGCAGTTTCTACAAGGCAAGCGCAACAATATTGGCATCAAAAGATCTTCGCTACTGCTCAACGGAACCACTGCATATTCCCATAACATCATTCCAAACTTCAGCAGTAGCCTCTGGGGACTGGAGTTCGTTTATGTCATCAAAGGTGATGTGGATGGATCGGGTTGCCCTGATTGATTAAGCCTAATTGAGTATGTTTTGAGCCTGTTTCGTTTGGAACAGGCTCATTTTTCAATTACTGGCATTTTTTTGCCTCGCCCTCCGGGTCTTTTTCCCTACCGAACCAAACCACCGCATAATTCCCGTACAAGCCCACCCCACAAGCGTTCCAGGTCAGTTTTTTCCACATGCTGCGATTGATCATCATATTGTTGTGACCGGCACTTCTTTTCCATCCGGCAATGGCCTCATTGGCATTGGCGCCATTGCTTTGCCAATAGGAAATTTCAAATCCTTCGCCGGGATAGGAACTCAGTTCTTTGGGTTTTTTCCACATACATTCAGCTTGGGCGTGATCGTCAGTATAGCAACAAGGTGACCAACTGCCCTGGTCTGACCAACTGTGTAAATTGCAATTGCCTTTCACGGGCTGGTTGGTTTCCAAATCTTTGGCATGGGCCTGAGCTACCACGGTCATCGAAGCCGACAAGGGGATGCGGGGCAATTGGTACTGCTTGCGGTAAGCATTGAGTTGTTCGTAAATTTTGTATTCTTCTGCCGAAAGGCATACTGCAGTGGGAGGCGTTTTTTTTGCGCCAAAAGCCACGGATAGGGCCACGGCAACGTAGAGCAACAGGGTTTGCATGGATTGTTTTTTTCTTTCCCTAAACGCGTTCTCCTAGGAATTAATTATTCACTTGAGCAACTACACCATGTAAGGGCATCTCTGCCGGGCGGGTACGTTTCCAGCGGCGATGTGTCCAAAGCCAGTATTCGGGGCGCTCCTGAATGACTTTTTCCAGCACCCGGGTATGTGCTTCGGAAATTTCTCCAACCTGGGTTTGGTGTGGTTCGGCACAGACGAGTTCAGCATTGACCTCCAGGTAGCCGCGCTTTAAGCGCTTGACTTTAAGAAAAATTACCGGACAATCGTATTGCAAGGCGTAACGCTCAGCGCCCAGAAAGACAGGGGTTTCCTGGTTGAGAAACATCGTCCAGTAGGCATTGTGCGGATTCGAAGGCGCTTGATCAGTACCAAAAATGGTGGCAATGCTGCGTTGGTGGTTTTCGGCGTAAAAGGTTTTGACATCCCGAGTGGGCACCATCTCCATACCAAAGCGACTGCGCGATTGTTGGAGTTTCTCGTTGAGAAATTTATTTTTTAAGGGGTGGTAAATGGCTACACCCGTATGGGGAATTTGAATACAGATCGCCATCGCGGCCAATTCCCAATTGCAATAGTGACCACCGGCAATGATCACTTGCTTGCCTTCCCGGGCATAACGATCAAATACCTCAATGTCATTCACCCGACAGCGCTCCAATAACTCTTCTTTTGACATGGAAAACAAACGGATCGTTTCGACGACCAGGTCAAAAAAGAAACGGTAAAATTCATCGGCAATGGCTCGGATTTCCTGCTCGTTTTTGTCAGGAAAAGAATTGCGCAGGTTTTTCAATACCACTTTGGTACGATAGCCGAATCCGCGGTACAAAACCCAATACAAAAAATCAGCAAGTTTGTGTAAAACCCCTAATGGCAATCGCGATAGGGGAAGTAAGATGAGATAATACAAGATTCGGCTCATAGAATGAGTTGTTTCCCGGCAAAAATAGGCTTTATTGCCCGTTTTCACTACTGCATCTCCAGTAATCGCATAGATTTTATTTACTTCTTGGCCACGACATCTCGTGCCGAATCAATATAAGGCCGCCAGTACTTACTGGCCGTGATGTTGTCTACAATCACTCCACGGGACGTGGTGCTGTGTACCACTTTGACTTCTTTGCCATCATTAGACACCACTAGTGAAACGTGGAATATTGGCTCGGAGGCGCTGCGCCGATAAAAAATCAAGTCGCCCGGTTTTACTCTGGTCACATCAATGGATTTGCCTTGCAGGGCTTGGTCGCGCGAACTCGAGGAAATTTTGATGCCGTATTTGCTCATCACGTAAGAGGTGAAACCAGAACAATCGAAGCCAGTTTCCGGTGTTTTTCCAGCATAAAGGTAATTTTCTCCCACCTGGGTTTGGGCAAAAGTGACGATGTCTTTGCGCAGCAACATTTCTTTGCTGGAAGTTGTGGGGGGCACCGGACCGTAATTGTTGTTGGGTTCCTCCGTTGGTTCTTTGGGGCGATCCGTGGTCAAATCCCGAAATATTTCACAACGTACCGCCAACCAGGCCAACAGCAGTAAAAACAATAACCGTTTGGTTTTGAACATTACGATGCGGAATTTGGTGGGTCGTTGTGTAGGCATATATGTGTATTTAGGCAAAGGTTCAAGGCTAAAACAGCCAAAGCCTGTCAATTATTTTCTTCGATTTCAGCCAGATCCAAAATTTAATACAATTTTAAGAGAAATAAAACGCACGTATCGCTGCTGCCACGCTTGCCACATGCGCAATCGGCATCCCCGGATACAAAGGCAAACTCAGGCATTTTTGGGCCAATTCCTCTGCAATGGGAAACTGCCCAGGCTGAAATCCTAGCGCAGCGTAGGCTTCTTGCAAGTGTGGTGGAAGGGGGTAATGGATCAAGGTGGCAATGCCCTGCTCGGCAAGGTAAGTTTTTAATGCATCGCGTTGTTCGGCCAAAATGACGAACAAATGCCAGACGTGGGTACAATCTTTTCCTATGGTGGGCAAAACGATCGATTCAATGTCTGCTAAATGGGCAAAATATTCCTGGGCAAGCTCTGCACGCATTTGGTTCCATTGTGTCAGGATAGGAAGTTTTATCCGCAAAATCCCAGCTTGACATGCATCCAAACGAGAGTTCAGGCCAGGCATTTCATTGAAATAACGCTCTTTTGAGCCATAGTTGCGGTACATGCGGGCAAAGTCGGCCAGTGCTGGGTCGTCGGTCGTCACCGCCCCGGCGTCACCCAATGCTCCCAGGTTTTTGGTGGGGTAAAAGCTCACCCCGTTGATGTGACCGAAACTCCCGGTGAGTTTGCCACGCCAGGCCGCACCATGGGCTTGGGCATTGTCTTCCACCACCCGCAGTTGGTGGCGGTCAGCCA
>ENA-UOWO01003727-UOWO01003727.1-activated-sludge-metagenome-genome-assembly--contig:-NODE-3727-length-17406-cov-13.791828_pt1 | contig 17406 bp, 16 predicted proteins | sample MGYA00238148_ERZ761564 | MGnify/ENA primary metagenome ERZ761564 (study PRJEB28885, sample SAMN05720194) | activated sludge metagenome | isolation source: Anaerobic digester | place: USA...
TTTGTAATCAGCAGGTCGTGGGTTCGAGTCCCTCCGCCGGCTCAACAGAAACCGTAAGTTTATCGCTTACGGTTTTTTTATTTTGAAAAACAATGTTTTGAAAACGTTGATAATAAATGCAAATAATATATATTTATCAACACTACCACGTTTTCGCTGTTATAATAAATATTACTTTTGTTGAACTGATTCATATTTTTCTAATTTTAGCATTCAATAAATATAATGTATAGTAATTAATGTGTATTATTCAAAAAATTTACATTTAAAACACTAATTTTTAGAGTAAAATTATTGAAACTTATTAATTTGAAAATTAATGTCTATCTAACATCAAAACAATATCAAATGAAATTATTTTTTAAAAAATTACTACTTTCAGTAGTATTCTTTTGTGGTTCGTTATCATCAAACGTCAATGCGCAATCATCGGCAAATATTAATGATATTATGATGCAAGCTTTTGGTTGGGATGTCCATAACCAAGCATCAGTAGTTGCAGAAGGTGGTTTGTATAACTATCTCAATAATCGTGCAGGAGGTTATGCTAAGGCGGGCTTCAATGTACTTTGGCTTCCGCCACCGAGCAAGTCGCTTGGAGGAACTGGATATATTCCAACTGAATTATTCAATTTTAGTGTGACATCTTTTGGTACCGAAGCGCAACTTAAAACCTTGTTGACAACTTTAAACACGAGCTCTCCAAAAATTCATCCTATGGCTGATATTGTGGTAAACCATAGGGGAGGTTCAACAAATTGGACAGACTTTACTAATCCGACTTGGGATTGCAAATCAATAACAAGTACTGACGAGGCAAATTTTGTTACAATTACTGGTGTTAAACCTTGTGGCACAGCAGATACTGGAGACGATTTTAATGGAGCTAGAGATTTAGATCATAATGATCTACAGGTTAAGAATGGAGTAAAAGAATATCTGACAAGACTGAAAAATCTAGGTTTTGATAGTTGGAGATGGGATGTAGCTAAGGGATTCTCGGCAAGTTTTTTTGGAGATTATATTACTGCTTCTGGACCATATTCAACTGTTGGAGAGTATTGGGATGGAAATGTAAACACATTAAAATCTTGGATTAATGGGACAGGTGGAAAATCAGCTGCTTTCGATTTTGCAATGTATTATAGTGCATTACAGCCAGCATTTAATAACGGAAATTTTAGTGCTCTTTCTGGTAATCCAGGTTTAGCGGGTCAGTTTGGATATGCAGATAAAGCTGTAACTTTTGTCGATAACCACGACACTTTTGTTTTGTCAGGTAGTTTTGTTACAACTACTAATATAATGAAAGCGTATGCTTATATTCTTACTCATCCGGGAATTCCTTGCGTTTTCTTCCCACATTATTACGGTGGAACATATACAAAGGACGGTCGTAGTGTCACATACACTTCAAATGAAATAGATATTAATAAATTAATAGCCATTAGAAAAGCTAATACTATTAATGCCTATAGCTCAGTTTTGATTTCAAATTCAAGCACTTTTTATTCTGCTATTATTGACAATAAAGTGGCGGTTAAAATTGGTCCAGGATCATGGAATCCTGGGGATGGTTGGATATTAAACACTTCTGGAACAGATTATGCTGTTTGGTCTAAATCAGCTATTAATTTTGCTCCAACCGTTTCCATTTCACCCATTGGAGGTTCTTTTATTTCAGGCTCTCCTAAATTAGTAACGATTACCGCTAGCGATGATAAACCGGGTTCTACAATCTATTATACAACGGATGGTTCAACTCCAACTTCAACATCTACGGTTTATTCAACTCCTGTAAGTCTTTCTAGTACAACAACTTTAAAAGCTATTGCCATAGATTCTGAAGGTTTGTCATCAGCTGTGGCCTCTCAAATCTATACTTTTTTAAACGACGGGAATATCACTGTAAAATTTAAACCACCTACAACTTGGCTAGTTCCAATTAAAATTTATCATTGGAACGCGCTACCTTTAGCTAATTTACCTAACACAACATGGCCGGGAAATACTATGACAGGTCCTGATTCTAGTGGATATTATTCCTATACTTTTAATAATATTGCTAGTATAAATATAATTTTTACAAGAGGAACAGGTTCTCCACAAACGGCGGATATTGTTGGAGTGACGCAAAACACATGCTATAATATGTCAAGTGGAACATTAGTGGTTGAAGAATGTTCGAATTTAGGATTGGATCAAATTGACTCTACCTCAAATCAATTAAAACTTTACCCTAATCCAGTTTCTAGTATGTTCAAAATAAACGAAGAAGTTACAGAGTTATATATTTATGACCTATCAGGTAAAATAGTAAAACAATTTGAGGGTTCATTTAATAAGGATACAAATTTTGATATTAGAAATTTAGAAAAAGGAATGTATCTTGTAAAAGCAATATCGGTTGACAGATTAGAATCGACATTGAAATTTATTAAAGAATAATACCTTTCGATAACAAAATCAATTCTTGTTAAGGAATAAAAATAAAAAACCCATCTTGCTTTTTAGATCAAGATGGGTTTGATTGTTTTAAAACCTAAATTACTTCGATTCCTGTTTCTTAATTTTTATAACATATTCAGTCAGTTTTTTTCCATAAAGCGATTGTGCTACTTTTGGTGACATGGATTTTTGAATGGTGTCTAAATACTTAATGTTGATATCGTAAATATCCGACAAAGCGATGTAAGGCGAAATGTCGTAATCTCTATTATTGATTGCAAAATTAGTTGCAAAAAGGTATTTGCGCTTTGTATTATTTTCTTGTTTAAGGTTCAAACTATCGATTTCTTTTGTTTTGCCACTTTTAAGGGCTTTGAATTTTAGTTCAATCATATCAAGATTTTGATCTCTAAATCGAGAATTTATTTTTTGGTACTCTTCGTATTTTTCTTGATTTTTCGAACCAGTTATTTTTGCACTTGAAATATAAGAATCTATATTGGTTTCGATATTCATTATACCTGGTTCTGCAAAAAATAAAATGTTGTTGTCCATAGAGTTTGTTACACCTCGGTCCAAAAATAAATACAACATCTCGGCAGATTTTAAATCAATATCAGTTTCAAAATTAGAATCTCCATCTATAGTAATCGTGTCAATAGCAACTAAACTGGTATCGACCACTCTTTGAATGTATAAAGTGCCTTTTTTTAATCCTTTAATATTTCCGGTTAAGTGAAGATTTGTTTTAGATACTTCTTTGCTACATGAGGCTAAAAATAAAAGTGTAAAGAATAGAACGATAGATTTTTTCATTTTGGATTTTTTGTTTTTTGCAAAATAAAGCAAATTGCGGGAATTATTAGCTACTGTTTTACGGAATTTCATAAAAAAAACCAATCTATTTCTAAATTGGTTTTTTTTAAATGGAATAGATTTTTATCCTTTTAACCAAGCTTCTTTCAATGCTGATTTCGTGGTATCTTTTGCTTCAAAACTTTCTTTTTCTTCGTAAGGAAGTTTTACATTTCCTTTGATGACTTGTTCTTTACCATCTCTTTTTATTTTAACGGAAATGGAGTCATTTTCTTTCCACTTTTCGCTGTCCGAAATCATATCATAAATATTGTCTAAAGAATAATTTTTGTCATTAATAGCCACTAAAATATCACCTCCTTTTAGTCCAAGGTTGGTGTAGAAATCATTCAATTCAATGTTTGGAATAACAATAATTTCTTTGGTCGATTGATTTACGGTAATGTAAGGTACTTGACCTTTTAAGAATACATTTGTTGGTGCTTTTTTAGTAGTTTTTGTCACACCTACTTTTGCTAAATAAGTTTCGTAAGGAATTGGGGTTGGCCCTGAAATATATGTTTTTAAGAATTCACCCACTTCAGGATAAGTCAATTGAGTGATTTTTGCGAAAAGTTCTTCATCATTAAACGCTTTTGAAACGCCATATTCATTCGATAATTGATGCATTAAGTCTAGAATTCCTTTTTTGCCATTGCTATTTTCTCTAATAATAATGTCCAAACACATTCCTATCAAAGCTCCTTTTTCATACACATTCAAATATTGAGTTTTGTAAGGTTCCACAAAAACATTTTTGCTCATAGTTGTAAACGGCATTGTATCATTCAGTTTACTGGCGTTTTGAATTTTTTCAGCCATTCGCGTGTAAAACTCATCTTCATCAATTAATCCTTGGTTTATTTGAAAAAGATTGGCAAAATATTCGGTTACACCTTCATACATCCATAAATGTTCCGACATTTTTGGAGCATTGTAATCAAAGTTTTGAATTTCTTGTGAATGAATGGTCAATGGTGTCAAAATATGAAAAAACTCATGCGAAACTACATCTTTCATCATTTTTGCCAATTCATCTCCTGGCAACATTTCGGGAAAAACAACAGTGGTTGCTGTTGGGTGTTCCAATGCGCCAAATCCCTGAGCATCATTATTCAATGTAGATAGATACAACAAAACACTGTATTTTTTTGTTGAATTTACGGGTCCCAAGAAATGTTTTTGAGCCGTCATCATTGTTTTCATTTCAGGAGTAATGCTTTCGGCAGTGATTTTTCCTGTTGGAGAATAAACTGCAATTTGAATTTCCATATCATCCACTTTGAAAGAAGTGTAATCTGGTTTTGAATACATAATTGGATTTTCGACCAATTCGGCATATCGTGAAGTCACAAACAAATCGTTTGTAGTTGCAGCATCCAGATCAGTCATAGAAGTTGCACCCCAAAAATCTGCTGGATGGGAAACCGTCAGTTTATAAGGAACAGCCATATAATTTGAAAAATAGCCCACAAAACAATGTGTGTTGAGCATTACGTTTTTGCCAGCTTCAATATTTGAACCACTTGGCGAAAAAATTTCATCACTTCCAAAACCTTTTCCTGTTTCGGTGTCATAGGTGTCGGATACTAAATAAGTGATTTTATCCAACATTTTTGCATTAGAAATAGACCAAGAATTTACATCTAATTTATTTACATTCAATGCGTTTCCTTTTTTGTCGTAAGCTTTTACATCTTCGATATATCTTCCGTAATTATCTTCTGAATAGGTTCCTGGAACTGTTTTTGGAACGTAATAAATCACTTCGTCTGTTTTAATTTTTGGTGATATAACAGTTACTAATACCTTGTCATCCTTAATTTCATTTAGATTGATGTTCACCTGAATTTCTTCTTTTGCAGAAGCAGATGTAGAGGAACTAGCTGTTTTACAACTCCATAGAACAGTTGCAAATGCGAATACAAATAGTATTTTTTTCATTTTGTTTTTATTTTTGATATATGACTTTGAAAAGGGGGAAATGTTACAGCATTTTACTGTTTTAAGAGAGAATTTTGATATTAAAAAAAACTCCTGCAAAATCAGGAGTTTATTATTAATCGAGTTTGTTTTTTATATAATATTTGCCATCTAAATCTTCGTCAAAGTCGTCAATTTTTGCAGGTTTTGGTTTTGGTTTACTGGCTAAAGCTTTCTTTTTCCACATTTCAAATTTTTCAGCAGGCATCTTTTTTTTCATGATTTCAAGAACCTCTTTTTCAGATAACCCAAATTCTTTTTTTATGATTTCAAAAGGGTTTCTTTCTTCTAAGGCGAACGTAACAAGTTTTTCTGTTTGTTCCCAATTTAATTCTGTGCGGTTACTCTTCTTCATTAGGTGAAAATTAATTCAATTTTATTGTAATGGTTAGTTAATAAAAGATTTGTTTTTAAATGATTTACCAATATTAATAAAAAAAATAATTACTTTTTATCTAAAGCCAAATTTTTTTAAAGTTTTTAGCTGTTTTTTGGTGAACGGCTTTCTTGGAACGGTATTTTTAATAAATTCTTCAATCGATTGTGCTCTTCGGGATTCATATGCGTATCAATTCCATAAACGATATCTTCCTTTTTGAGATACATAAATGTACCAAAAATGCGATCCCAAACCGAGAAAATATTACCATAATTACTATCTGTATAAGGCAATTTATAATGGTGATGTACTTTGTGCATATTGGGCGAAACGATGAAATAACTCAAAAAAGAGTCTAACTTTTCGGGAAGAGCAATATTAGCATGAGTAAATTGGGTAGAAACAACCGAAATGGTTTGGTACAAAAAAACCATCCACATTGGGCTTCCTACAACAATTACGCCCAAGATGGTAAAGGCAAATCGAATCACGCTTTCGCCCGGATGATGCCTGTTGCCCGAAGTTGTATCAACCCAAGTATCGGTATGATGAATCAAGTGAAAACGCCATAGAAATTTGACTTTATGCTCAATTAAATGCACTAAATAAGCTCCAATAAAATCTAATAAAAGCAAACCTATTAAGGCATAAAGCCACAAAGGCATTTTTGGTAACCATTGTAAAACTCCAAAATTATTGGCAATTGTCCAATCGGAAGTGGTTAATAATAAAAAAGCTAAACTAAAATTGATAGCTATAGTTGTAAACGTCATAAAAAAGTTTATTCCTGCATGTTGCCATTTTTTATAACTAAAACTAAAAAGAGGGAAAGCATTTTCGATTAGCCAAAAAAGAGTAATTCCACCAACCAGAATTAAACTTCTGTGCGAAGACGGAATTGTAGAGAAATAAGCAATAATTTCGTTCATATTCAGCTATTTGATTTCAAATCTACTGATTTTTTTGAATATTCTATTCAATTACACGAAATGTTAGATTTATTCGTGAACCGATTGTTTTTGAGGTTTTCGGGATTTGATGCTTCCAGAAGTGCTGAGTTGTTCCTTTCATTAGCAACAAACTTCCGTGTTCTAGTAGAATATTTTGTTTTAGATTCGAAATTGTATTGTGCTTCAATTGAAAAATTCTTTCGGTTCCAAAACTGACGGAGGCTATTATTGGATTAGTGCCTAATCCTTTTTCGTTGTCGGCGTGCCAACCGTTGCTGTCTTTTCCGTCTCGATATAGATTGAGCAAAACTGTGGTGAAATTCGTTTCGGAAACACTTTCGACCCTTGATTTTATCTTTTGCAAAAGAGGATTCCAAGGATGGGGTTGCATTTTGATATTCGAATAGGAATACGATTTTCCTTCATTACCGAACAAAGCGGTCAATCGCGGTTGTAGATGGGTTTTTCCAAATACCCGAATGTCATCTTGTTGCCAAGGAATATCAGAAGTTAATTGGTCAAAAAGTAGATCAGCCTCTTTTTTATCAAAAAAATGAGGATAATAAATGATTTCTGCGTCTTGCAAATTGAAAGTTATCGGTTCTGATTGAAAAAGTGAATTCATTGTACAAAAATAAAGAGAAAAACGAAGATTTTAACCTTTGTTTTTCTCTTTAAAATATAATTTAGAAAGTGACTAAGCTTCTGAAGTGTCTTGAAGGAAATTTTTATAAATTAAACCTGCAACAATGGCTCCCAATATTGGTGCCAACCAGAATAACCAAACTTGTGACAAGGGTTCTCCGCCCACAAAAACGGCTTGAGACAAAGAACGAGCAGGATTTACAGAGGTATTAGTTATCGGAATACTGATTAAGTGGATTAAAGTCAGAGCCAATCCAATGGCAACTCCAGCGAATTTTCCGTTGGCAAATTTATCTGTAGCTCCGAGGATTACCAACAAGAAGAACATAGTTAATATAAATTCAGCAATAAAAGCAGCTTGCATTGTATAACCATCAGGAGAAAAAGCACCAAAACCATTGGATGCAAACGCACCAGCTTTAGTAGCGTCAATTGCAAATCCAGCTTTTCCAGATGCAATTGCGAACAATGTTCCGGCGGCTGCAATAGCTCCAACGCATTGTGCAATAATATAAGGTACTAATTCCTTGGCAGAAAAACGACCGCCAGCCCATAGACCAAAAGAAACTGCGGGATTAAAATGTCCTCCGGAAATGTGCCCAACAGCATAAGCCATTGTCAAAACGGTTAAACCAAATGCAAGGGAAACTCCTGCAAATCCAATTCCTAAATCTGGAATTCCAGCAGCAAATAATGCGCTACCACAACCCCCAAAAACCAACCAATACGTTCCAAAAAACTCTGCCAATAATTTTCTCATAATGTAATTTTTAGATTGTTAATACATACGAAGTTAGGTTAAATGTATTTTAAAATCAAAATATTTTGTTAATTTTTTTGAAAAACAACAGAATTTTAACTCAAAAATCGTTAATACTACTTAATCAACTGAGTTGGCTTTACGAGGAAAAGAATTTAATTAGTCCGAAAATGCTTTGTTAAATAAAAAATATTGACTCCTAATATGAAGGCATTTGAAATAATTATTGGCCATGAAGTTGCCAATAGAAAACCATAAACAACAAATAATAAGCAACCCGTGGAATTTATTATTCGTAAGGTGTTAATGTTTTTCATCAAAAATGAAATCATTAATACTAATGAAGCCAAATAACCTACCCCTTCTGTCATTGAAATATCAAACATAATTTTTTGTTTTAGTGGAGGGCAAAAGTAAGGTATAGTTATGAGTTGAATGCTAGAAATCTCTGATTTTTTTAGAACAATCCTTCCAAGGCTTTGTTTTGTATTCCAATTTTGGAGGAATCAAAATTTAATTTGTTTTGCAAAAGGGAGGCATAAACACTTCTAAAATCAATTTGGTGTTTCAAATCGCCATTGTCCAAATCCGAAAGGTTGGGATTGTTGCCAATAATTTTTCCACGGTTATTTCCACCAATAACAAACATTGGAGCAGCAGTTCCGTGGTCAGTTCCTCGTCCGTTGTCTTTTACACGCCGACCAAATTCAGAGAAAACCACTATGGTCACGTTTTGCAATTGTTGCGATTTTTTTAAATCTTCGTAGAAACTGTAAATCGCATCGTTGAGTTCTGTCAATTTATTTTTATGAATGGCCAATTGATTGTCGTGAGTATCAAAACCGCCCAGCGAAGTATAATACACCTTAGAATTCAGGTTTCCTTTTATCAATTTCGAAATCCATTCGAGGTTTTTAGCCAAACCCGTTTTTGGGTAAACCACATCAGAGACGGCTGATTTTGCCAATGCTTTTTGAATATCATCAGAACCTTCCACAACGGAATTGGCGATTTTTCGAACAAAATCCAGTTGTGGATTGTTTGATAATTGGCCATCATTTTCGGTTTTTCCTTTAGTTCTAAATCGGTTTGGATCTTTTACGGTAATCGAATTGGGTTCTTCGCCTTTCAAAGCTAAATTATCAATAGAATCCAAGTTTATCCCGGCTGTAGGTTGGTGCTCTTTGCATTGCAAATCGAGATAACGTCCGAGCCAGCCATCGCTTAAATATTCCTGATTTGTGGGAGCTGTTTGCCAAATTTCCTGACTTCGGAAATGTGAACGAACCGGATTTGGATAGCCTACATTTTGTATCACCGACAAATCTCCGCTTTGCTGCATCGTGGCAAATCCTTTCAAAGCGGGATGAAAAGCCATTGCTTTGGATGAATTCAAAACCTCGTTTTTGGAAAGAGAAATCTTTGGACGCAAGTCATAATAAAGTGCATCTTCAAACGGAATAAAGGTATTAAGTCCATCGTTTCCACCATTCAATTGAACAAAAACCACGCATTGTTCGCCCAAAACCAAATTAGTTTGAGAACCAAAAGAATATAAAAAATCAGGCAATAAAAGTGAACCGCCAGTGAAAGTTCCTGTAAGTGCTAAAAAATTTCTTCTGTTCATACTATTAGACTTAAATGAGTTGGAATTCTGGAGTTTTGACCATAAAATTGAACAAGCGCATCACGGCATTTTCCGAACCTTCGGTTTTGCTGTCGAAATCGTATTTTAACATTTGTTCAAAATCTTGCTGATTGGTTGCATCCGTTTGAAATAATAATCGATCCGAAAGTTGAGCAATAATTTCCTTGTTGTTTCCTTCCTTGTCCCAATTCAGCTTTACGTTCAACTGCTTATTTGGGTTTTGTTTCATCATCCTATTCTCGTTTTCTTTCTGTGCGCGAGTTATATTTTTACCGTTGCAAAGTAAATCGGCAACATTGTTACGTTGCAAGAAAACTTGGGAAGTCAGCCACGAATTTCCACCATCCCAACCTTTTACATTGGGTTGGTTGAACAAGTCCATTCCTTGTTCCTTGATAAAAAAAGCGATTAATTTTGAATTGGGATTTTCCACATTCAGTTCATTCATCAATTGCAAACTGTATTCCAATGGGTTTTTAATTTTGGAACCTGCATTGTTTTTGGTAAACTCTTCGGTAAAAATTTTGTTTAATAAAGGTTTGATTTCAAAATTCATTTTCTTGAAATAATCGCCATAATAACGCACCAATTCTTCTTTTGGATTGTCGTAAATGAACCATTTCAATATCTTTCGGGTAATCAGGTATGGAATGTTGGGTTGTTCGAAAATGATGTCAATCATTTCATCGACTTTGAAATTGCCTTTTTTCCCGAGATAAACAAAGGGTTCGTTGTCTTCGAAAAACTTTCTGTAAACAGCGTTTTCTTCGCCAATGCCCAATCCGGCCAGCCCTTTTGCTCCGTTTTTAATGTCTTGTTCAATATAATTCCCGATGCCAAGGGTAAAAAGTTCGAGCAATTCCCGACTCAAGTTTTCGTTGAGTTTATCTTTTCGGTTGTCCACATTGTCCAGATAACGCACCATTGCATTGCTTTGAATAATTTTTTTGGTCAGCGTTTTAAAGTTGCCAAAAGCATTCTCCCTCAGGATTTGATTGTGTTGGAAAACCCAATAATTGACTTTCACTTTTTGAAAAGTGGAAACATAATGATTGTGCCAAAAACAAGTCATTTTTTCACGCAGCGGAAATTCGTCTTCCCTCATTTTATCAATCCACCAGGATTTCATTGCCAGGGAAGTCTGAATTTCTTTTTTGAGCATTTCCTTTTTGGCTTCGGGATTTGCAGCGATTAAAGTTTTTCGAATTTCTTTTAATTCTTGAGATGATTTTGGGCTGTCTTCCAGAAAATTAGGAATTTTAGAATCAACTTTCGTGGCAAAGGATTGTTCCAAGAACTTTTGTAAGCCTATTTTTTCGATAGTTTTTGCTTGTTTTGCCGAATAACCGAGTCGCAAGGACCAAAGGGTGAAGTTGTCCATAATCTAATGTGCTATAAAAGTTGGACTTAGATTTTATAAAAGGGTTTAATGGATGGTGATTTTTTTTAAAATTTACAAAAAAACAGGATTATTTTACTTCTTTTTTCTCCATCAAATCACTCAAATGCACTCGAAGTGCACCAACAGAAATGTTGATTTCCCAAAACGATAATCCCAATGAAATAAGCAGACTAAGCAGGCTTAAACCAAAAAAGGAAACGCCAAATTCTTGTTGGTCCAAATACAATAACAACATTGTGAAAACCGACAAGAACAAACTCAAAACGCCCGCCATTTGCATAAAGCGAATGAGTGTCAGTCGCAAGTTCAGGTTTTTGATTTCCAACAAAACCATACTGCTTTCTTTTTCCTTGTAGGCTTTTTTCAATCCTCGAATGATGGTGGCAATGGTAAGAAAACGATTGGTGTAAGCCAGTAAAATCAAGGAAGTGGCGGAGAAAAGCAAGGCAGGAGTTTCAATTTGTAAAGTCATTTTATTAATGTTTAAAATTTTACTTTCAAAGTTCGGGATTCTTTTTTCAAGAAGCCGTTTTTTAAACAAAAAAAGACCCGCAAATTTTCATTTGCAGGTCTCAATTACTTCGTCCATTCGCTTTCGCTCGGGTCTTAATACTTTTTTCTTGATGCTTATTTCTTCAAAAGTTTGTCGAGGGTTATTTTTAAATCTTCAAATTCTTCCATCGAAAATCCGGTCGAGGCATAAATCACTTCGCCTTTTTTGTCTATCAAATAATTTCTGGGGATGTATTGTTTGGCAAAAAGCGAGTAAACGACTTTGCCTTTATCGGCATAAATGGGAAAAGTGAATTTCTTTTGTTCGATGAATTTGTCTATTTCTGCCTGTGAATGATCCCTGCCAAGACTAAGAAGGACAAAATCGGGATTGTCTTTGAGTTTGTTCCATATTTCATTTTCGATAAGCGGCATTTCTTGCAAGCAAGGCCCACACCAAGTGGCAAAGAAATTAATCAGGATGACCTTGCCTTTGAAATCCGACAACTTTGCTTTTTTGCCATCGCTGGTGGTAAACGAAAATTCGGGAGCAGTTTGCTTCAGTTGCACGAGACTGGTTTTTATGTAATCATTGTTTGAATCTTGGCAAAAGCCGTAATTGAATGATAGGGCAAGAATAAACAAAACTATTTTTTTCATTTCGAGAGGATTTAATTTGAAAATCAAATATAGGAATTTTTTCTCAAAAAAAACCGCAAATTTTCATTTGCAGATTTCAATTTCACACCTTTGGAAGGGGAGGATTATTTGATCAAATCAAAACTTCTCTTTACGAAAGCCGTCAATTCTTCTCCTTTCACTTAATTTCGTATTCTTCATCTTCATCATCTTGTTCATCTACAATTTTATCATTCTCATCTTCATCTTCGTCTTCAATTTCATCATCATCTCCATAAGATTTTTTAATACGGTATTGAATAAATATTGTTATCAATAAGATTAAAGTAAATAATAGCGAAAACATTACAAGTCCAACTAATGGCATTCCACAAGCATTATTGTTTTTTTGAAGATAATATGCAATTAGGTTAAATGCCAAAATGGTGAATAGGATTTGGCCCAAAAAACTAATTAAACAAATTGTTCCAAAGCTCAATTTAATATCTCCTCCAATAGCTTTTCTGCCAAAAATAATTTGAAATAATAGAGGTATTATAATTAAAATTACGTGCATTTATTATTAGTTTCTATTTGTAATTTTCTCAGAGCTAGTGCGAGCGTCTCGCTCGTACCCATTTCAATTTGTAATTTATTTGTTTTTTATTTTGATTGTGTGCACGAGCGGGACGCTCGCGCCAGCAGGGGTTTTTTTACTTTTCTACTTTTTTAAGCAAATACGCTAATTCATATCCTTCTTTAATTGCTTTTTTGTCTTTGTTGGAAAGTGTAAAATCAGAGTTATATTGCTTACCAACAAAACGAACTTTTACGGGTTTGTCTCCGCTTTCTGCAATCGCTCTTATTATATTATAGTCTTTGTCATCTGTGTAACTAATTTTTTCCCATACGCTTCCATCGCTATTTTGTGTAGCGTTATTCTCGTTATATGTTTCCACTATAGAACTATTGTAAATGTTTTCGCCAATTTTTACTTGAATTGATGTATGAAAAATCCAATCATCAGAATAATATTGATCTTCAAGATAAATGTAACCATCAGAGTTTATGTGTGTCTTTAAACATTTTCTATTCCAAGCATTGTCTACTGTCTGATTTTTATGAAGATACCAAGCGGTATTATTAAACTCGTCTTTTTTAAAGTTGAAATTCTTTTTTAATGCTTTTAAGCGTCTTTTATATTCCTCTTTTTTTGCTTCATTTAATTTTGTAATGCTATCTGTTTTTGCTTTTTCGATAGCTTCATTTTTTTCTTTTTGTACCAAGTCAATTGTTTCTGTTTTGGCATCAGTCTGTTTATCAGGTTTTGTTTGGTTTTGACAACTAATTGTTGTTGTCAATACAGTTAAAGCAAATAATAATTTTCTCATTTTCGTATTTTGTTTAATATGTTAATTTTATTCTTGCATTTCATTTAGCATCTCGTCCATATACCATTTTTTATTGAAGTCATTAAAGTCTTCCATCTGTTTACCAAGTACCGCTAACATTCCTCCATCCCATTTACTGTAAGATGGTTCGCCATTCGGATTATACAAATTTTCAGGTAATGTCCTCATTGTATACATTGGGTTTTGTTCTTCAAATTCACTTCCAAGTCGTCTGTAATAATCTCCATTTAAAATAAATTTTAGCGTCCCTTTGTATTTTAGTTCAACTTTGTCAAAATTTTTGTCTTTGAGAGCTGAAGAGGTTTGTAAAAAAACTCTAAATATGTCTGCCGAAGCTTTGTCATAAGGAACTTTTTTTAAGTTAAGTTCTAAAGTATTAGGGATAACATAAAATTTGTAATGAGCATCTAATGAAATCCCATCATTTCTGCTATCCTCATTGATTTTACTCATTGTTGGCTGAATAAGAGTTACAAAGTTGAATATGTAAATTCCGATTGCAATAATTACAATTGACCCAATTGACCAAAATAATTTCTTCATAATGTTTGTTTGTTTGTTTGTTTGTTTGTTTGTTTGTTTTTTGTTTCTGCTTCTTATGCTTGCTTATAACGTCTTGGCTGTTAGCGGATGGCTTTATTGCTGTTATCGTTAATTTAAAAAGTCATTTCTTAATCTAACACTTGATTTTTTTAAATTTTCAATCAGTTCTTTTATAAATTCATTTTGTTCCGCAAGCATTGTTTTTAATCTGAATGTTTCTGTTTGTAAATTGATATATACATTTATAGTTTTCGAAGTACAAATCCATAAGTTTCCTGTGTTTTCATCAAATTCAATATGTTTCGAATGGCATTTGTCTAATAAAGAAAGAGTTGGCTTTAAGAATAATTCATATTGAGCTTTAATGATTTGATTTTCTTTAAAATTTTTTAAATCTTCGGAGGCTTTATTTATTTCATACAGTTTATAAAATAATGGATCATTGGTTTCTTTTAATTTCACAAGACTTTTGCCGAAAAAATCAGTGCATTCTCCAATATTCTCAAAAAATATTTCCTTTAAATTATGCTCAAATATCTGTTTACTTTCTATATCAATATTAATTTGATTGAAGATTTCATTGATAATTCCGCAGGAATCAACAATTTGTTTGAAGTCATTTAGCATTTTAAGTTTATCATCTTTTTTATAGAATTTTAGATATGAAAGTAAGTAGCTTTCTTTATCTAATTTTTCAGCGATTATTTTCAAATCATAAGTTGGATGTTTGTAAAGAGGAATTGAATTAAAATCTGAATTTTCAATTTTTTTTACTAATTCTTCAATATTATCATTTTGTCCGATTGAATTTTCTATCGCATTATGAATAATCATTGAAAAATATGTCAATTTGTTTTTAATGTCTTCATTTATAGATTGTTTATTTTTCTTTTTTTCATTCAATAACTGTCTTATGAATAAAAACCAAGCACCAAAACCGCTAATGATTGTCAATAATAATGGAAAAATAAAATCTTTAAAAATATTATAATACAAGGTGTTTTCTGGACTTTCTGTTGTTGTTTTAATTACCTCATTTATCATAATTTGATTATTATTTTTCTACAATTAATTACGTTTTTTTAGAAGCTATCCGCTAATTTTTTATATACGCATAAATTGCCAGTTTTTATTCTAAATTGTTGTGCTATGCGTATGTTTTTGGTTGTATTTATGCGTAGTATTATTTTATCAAATATATAAATATTTATTTACAAATAATCAAATAAGTGTTTAACTTAAAATTAAATTGTACTTTGAAAAACTCTATTTATAGGTGATTATGGTCTATTGGAAAACATTCGTTTTGCTCCAAAACAAAAAAACCTGCAAATTTTCACTTGCAGGTTTTGAATTTTCTAATTTCTAAAAGATTCCGAACCAAGTTCGGAATAAGCGATTCACTCCATTTTATTGCATAAAATGGGTTCTCTGCTTATTTAATCAAGTCAAAACTTCTCTTCACGAAAGCCGTCAATTCTTCGCCTTTCAACAGGTTTTGGGATAATTTGGCCAAGTCCAAAGCTTGTTTGACCAAGTTTTCTTGAGCCGATTTGTCTTCTGTTTTCAAAATGTTGGAAGCCAAATCTGAGTTGGTGTTCACCACCAAGTTGTACATTTCCGGCATATTACCCATTCCGAACATTCCGCCACCACCAGACTGACTCATTTCTTTCATACGACGCATAAATTCCGGTTGCGTGATGATGAATGGAGCGGCGTTGCTGTCCAAAGCTTCCAATTGTACCGTGTAAGCTTTTGGAATATAAGTTTCCAATGAAGTTTTCAAACTTTCTTTTTCGGTGTCCGATAATTTAGAAATAGTAGTTTCCTCTTTCTTGATCAAATTATCGATGTGGTCTGAATCGACACGAACGAAAGTTAAATCTTTATTGTCACCTTCGATTTTTTGGATTAAATGCGAGATGATTGGCGAATCCAAAAGCAATACTTCATATCCTTTTTCTTTGGCGATTTCGATATAAGAGTGTTGCGCTTCTTTATTTCCTGCGTATAAAACAACTAGTTTTCCGTCTTTGTCGGTTTGGTTTTCCTTTAGATTTTCTTTCAATTCATCTAAAGTGAAGTATTTATCATCTACTGTTGGATATAGAACAAAGGCACCCGCTTTTTCGTAGAATTTCTCTTCGGAAAGCATTCCGTATTCTAAAACGATTTTGATGTCATTCCATTTTGCTTCAAAATCTTCACGATTTTCTGTAAATAAAGATTTCAATTTATCGGCTACTTTACGGGTAATGTAGTTCGAAATTTTCTTCACAGCACCATCGGCTTGCAGGCCAGAACGAGAAACGTTCAATGGAATGTCCGGTGAATCGATAACTCCTTTCAACATCGTCAAGAATTCAGGGACGATTCCTTCTACGTTATCAGTTACATAAACTTGGTTTTGGTACAATTGAATCTTGTCTTTCTGGATTTGCAAATCGGATCCCAATTTTGGGAAATACAAAATTCCAGTTAAATTGAATGGGTAATCCACGTTCAAATGAATGTGGAATAAAGGTTCTTCGAACTGCATTGGATACAGTTCGTGGTAGAATTTTTTATAATCTTCATCCTCCAATTCAGTTGGTTGTTTAGTCCAAGCTGGATTCGGGTTGTTGATGATGTTGTCCACTTCGATAGTTTCGTTTACATAATCTTCAGGAGCATCTTCAGGTTTTGGTAAGGTTTCTGTTTTGGTTCCAAATTTAATTGGAATAGGCATAAACTTGTTGTAACGGTTCAACAATTCCTTGATTTTGTATTCTTCCAAAAATTCCAAAGAATCTTCGGCGATGTGCAAAATAATCTCTGTTCCACGTGTAGTTTTATCAGAAGGCTCCAAAGTAAATTCTGGGCTTCCGTCGCAAATCCAGTGCGCTGCTGGTTCGTCTTTGTATGATTTGGTAATGATTTCCACTTGCGAAGCCACCATAAAAGCAGAATAAAATCCAAGACCAAAATGACCAATAATTCCTGAATCTTTGGCTGAATCTTTGTATTTTTCTAAGAATTCTTCGGCTCCAGAAAAAGCAATTTGGTTGATGTATTTCTCTACTTCTTCGGCAGTCATACCCAAACCTTGGTCGATAATGTGCAATTTTTTGCCTTCTTTATCAATTTTTACTTCAATAATAGGATTGCCATATTCCACTTTGGCATCTCCAACACTTGTTAGATGTTTTAATTTTAAGGTAGCATCAGTTCCATTCGAAATTAGTTCACGCAAAAATATTTCGTGATCGCTGTACAAGAATTTCTTGAT
>ENA-UOWO01003729-UOWO01003729.1-activated-sludge-metagenome-genome-assembly--contig:-NODE-3729-length-17402-cov-5.318384_pt1 | contig 17402 bp, 17 predicted proteins | sample MGYA00238148_ERZ761564 | MGnify/ENA primary metagenome ERZ761564 (study PRJEB28885, sample SAMN05720194) | activated sludge metagenome | isolation source: Anaerobic digester | place: USA...
TCTGATTTGTATAACAATAAGTATGTTGTTGTATGCTTGCTCTTCTTGCAAAAATGAGAAAACTAACAACAATGATAACAACAATGCCGATAGCATGGCAACTTATAAAATGTTACCAGTAGAACAACAAGAAGTAATTGATATTGTTTACAAATGGAACGCCGTGCATGATAGTATTCATGTTGATAGTCTTGAAAATTACTACAACGACCCAGTCTTATTTTTCAAAAAAAGAATTGCGCGTGGTGCTGTTATATCTAGTAAAAAATACAAAATCAAACATGCTGACACTTATCGTGAGCGCATCATAGGTCGTATTGGTATCTATGCTTCTGACACTGGCGATTATAAATGTGAGTTCTTAAAATTAGTAACCATTAACAACAAACCTAATGTTTATCATTCGTACTTAATTTTTAAAAAACAAGCTGATGCAAGCTGGCGAATTATTGTAGAGAGCGATAAAGAATCTGACTTGCGTCCTGAACTTGTTTCTTTGTTTGAGAAGTTTCAAGAAAGTGAAAGTTTATCTTCTGGTGATTTTAATGGTGATGGAACAAAAGAAGATTTAATTGTAATAAAACCTGAACGCGATACCAGCGGAAAATATCTCTCTACAGAAACTAAAATTTCGTTTACCAACATGGACTTACCTGAAATCGTTGTTCCGAATTGTGTTGGCGTAAATGTATTAAATGAAAATGATGTTGATGGCGACGGCTCTGATGATTTTTCCATTGTAGTTAAAACACCAGATGGAAATGTTGGCGATGTTATTCTATATAGTTTTAAAAGAGGCAAGTGGCAAACACTAGCAAAATTTAAAGCACCAGACGATGAGGTTTTCGACTCGCGACAAAACTTAATTGAGTTTGCTGGTAGTGGAAATATTAAATACAGAACTGTAGAAAAAACACCAGACAATAGAGATAGCTTGGTTATAAAAACAATTTCTACTTGGTAAATTAATTTGAAAATGTGTCAATTTGAAGATTTGAAAATTGATTTTTAAACAGATTCTATTTTTTATTTTCAAATTAGTTCATTTTCAAATTTTCAAATTATTGTATGTATATACCAAAACATTTTGAACAAAACGATAAAGAAAAAAGCATTGCTTTTATGCAAGCATTTAATTTTGCTTTATTGATTTCTGTAAAAGAAGAATCGCCTATTGCCACACATTTACCTTTTGTAATAGAAGAAAGAAATGATGAAATAGTCTTAGTTGCTCATTTAAGTAAAGCAAATGAACAATGGAAAACCTTCGCAGATAAAGAATTGCTGGTGGTTTTCTCTGAACCGCATGCATACATTTCGCCAACTTTGTATGAAAAACAACAGAATGTTCCAACTTGGAATTATGTAGCAGTGCATGCCTACGGAAAAATTAAAATTTTGGAAAGCGACGAAGAAAAATTACAAGTATTGCATAAACAAATGCAAACCTTTGAAGCAAGCTATATCAAACAGTTTAAAAGCTTAGATAGAAAGTATATCGATGGTTTATTAAAAGGTATTGTAGCTTTTGAAATGTTGGTTACAAAACTACAATCCAAAGAAAAATTATCGCAAAACAAAACAACAAATGAAAGAGAAAATATAAAGCAGCATTTGCAAGAAAGCGATGATACAACTCATCAAACATTAGGCAAAATGATGTAACCCAAACCTGACATCTGTCATAAAATAAATAATTTTTTGATTTTAACTTTGCAACATCATGTTGCCATTCGCATTAATCGACAAATACAATGTTCCAATTCCAAGATACACCAGCTATCCAACCGTGCCATTTTGGAAAGATGGTTTAACAGATAATGCCGACTGGAAATTACAAATCGAAAAAGCCATTCAAGCCAACAAAACAAAAGAAGGTATCAGTTTATATATTCATTTGCCTTTTTGCGAACAGCTTTGCACTTATTGTGGTTGCAACAAACGCATCACTAAAAATCATGCTGTAGAAAATGTGTACATCAAAGCATTGCTGAAAGAATGGAATTTGTATAAAAATATTTTGGGAAATGATATAGTTGTTCGCGAATTGCATCTTGGTGGCGGCACACCTACATTTTTTAGTCCGGAAAATTTGGTCTATTTATTAAATGAATTATTGAAAGATGTAAAAATCCATCCTGAAAAAGAATTTAGTTTTGAAGGTCATCCAAACAATACCACTAAAGAACACCTTCAATCACTTTATAATATTGGCTTTCGACGCGTAAGTTTTGGTGTACAAGATTTGAATATAAGAGTACAAACTGCTATCAATCGTATTCAACCTTTTGAGAAAACAAACCAAGTAACACTTTGGGCGCGCGAAATCGGTTATGAATCTGTCAACTTTGATTTGATTTACGGCTTGCCTTTTCAAACCATTGATACTATAAAAGAAACAATTGAAACTGTTATTCAATTGCAACCGAACAGAATTGCATTTTATAGTTATGCGCACGTGCCTTGGACACAAAAATCACAACGTGCTTACGATGAAAATGATTTACCTAAAGGAAAAGATAAATATGCATTGTATGAATTAGGCAAACAACTTTTCACGCAAGCAAACTACACAGATGTTGGCATGGATCATTTTGCTTTGGAAAATGATGGCTTGCTTATAAGTAAACAAAATGGTTTTTTGCACCGAAATTTTATGGGTTATACTACAACAAATACCGAAATGCTAGTTGGTTTAGGTGTTTCTGCCATTAGCGATGTATTTTATGGATTTCGTCAAAATTATAAAACCGTTGAAGAATATTATACTGCTTTAGAAAATGATAGCTTGCCAATTCATCGTGGTATTAATGTAAGCGATGAAGATGTAATTTATCGCAAACAGATTTTAAATATTGCTTGCAAAGGAAAAACGAATTGGAAAGATGAAATTGAAATAACTACTTTGATGGAAAACCAACTAAACGATTTGCAAAAAGATGGTTTGATTAATTGGAAAGAAACTAATCTAGAAGTAACCACCTTGGGCTGGAATTTTCTCAGAAATATTTGTGCTGTGTTTGATAAAAAAATGAACGACAGCCAACACCAAAAAACGAACACGCCGAAATTTAGTCAGGCTGTTTAATAGTATAGCAGTTTTTATGATTCTAAAATGATTACAATGATTTTTGTATCTTCATTTTATTAACCAATTCATTCAATCTGTGTTCCAAACCACTTCTATATATCAAATCTATCCACGTTCATTCTATGATAGCAATGGCGATGGCATTGGCGATATTCAAGGCATCATACAAAAATTAGATTACATAAAAGATTTAGGTTTCGAAACGATTTGGATTTCTCCGTTTTACAGTTCGCCACAAGCCGATTTTGGTTATGACATTTCAGATTACTACAATATTGCACCAGAATATGGTACCATGCAAGATGTAGAACAACTGATTGATGAAGTGCATCGTCGCGATATGAAAATATTGTTTGATATGGTGATGAACCACACATCAAATCAACATCATTGGTTTTTAGAATCCAAAAAAGATAAAACAAATCCAAAAGCCGATTGGTATATTTGGCGCGATAAACCTAACAATTGGAAAAGTATTGTTGGACCAAAAGGTTGGCAATATTGCGAAGAGCGCAATCAATATTATTTTGCTTCTTTCTTGCCATTTCAACCAGATTTGAATTATAGAAATCCAGCGGTAAAACAAGCTATGTTTGATGTTTGCCGCTTTTGGCTACAGAAAAAAGTAGATGGTTTTCGCCTGGATATTTTTAATTGTATTATTAAAGATGCAGCTTTTAAAGACAATCCATTTTCTCTGTTACATATTGTTCCAAGTGAAGATTTTCCAGGTGGTAATTTTCAAATCAGGAAATATTCTTTAAACCAAGAAGAAAATTTTGAATTAGCCAAAGAATTAAGAAATGTAGTAGATGAGTTTCAACCAGAACGAATTTTATTAGGTGAAGTTTTCGGAAAGAATGAAGTAAAGAAAAAATATTTAGGCAACAATGATGGTTTGCATTTAATTTTCTTGTTTGATATGCTGTTCTTTAAATTCAAAGCAAAATTCTTTCAGAAAAAAATTATAGAATACAATTATCACTATCCGTTTCCTCTTGTACCAACTACTGTTTTCAGCAATCACGACCAACTGCGTAGCATTGGAAGAATTGGAAATAATTTGGCAAAAGCAAAACTTCTGGCTTTATTACAGTTTACTTTGCGTGGTGTTCCAACAGTATATTACGGTGAAGAAATTGGAATGACCAACGGCAAAATACCTATAAAAAAAGGCAAAGATCCGATTGCTGAAACTTTTCGTTGGGTTCCGCAATTTATTGCCGATATGTTGCCAGTTGGAATTAATCGCGATAATTGCAGAACACCGATGCAATGGAATAATGGTAAAAATGCAGGCTTTTCTGATGGAAATGAAACTTGGTTGCCTCTTAATACTGATGTAGAAAACAGAAATGTATCGCAGCAAAAAGCAGATAAAGATTCTTTATTAAATGTGTTTAAATCGGTTATTCATCTTCGCAAAAATAATGCAGCCTTACATGCTGGTAATATCGAAATTGTATCTGTATACAATCCAAACATTCTAGCTTTCACAAGAAGTTATGAAAAAGAAACGCTTTTAGTTTTACTCAACTTTAGTAATAAAAAAATCAAAATAGAACTCAATCAAACTATAAAGCAAATTTTATTTTCTATTAAAAATAAAGCGTCTTTTAATGGATTTTTAGATGGTTATAATGGTGTTGTTTTAAAATTATAAGCAAACATTTCTTTATAAAATCTTTATACAATACACCACTATTTTTACAGCATATTTATATCATATACAATACCTTTGTTGTATAAATTTTTAGATGGAAAAATTATCTGGAAATAAATACTCTTTACAACATCAATTTATTGTAAGTTCAATTATTGTTGTTATTGTTGCAAGTATTAGTTATAGCTTAACAAATTTTATTGGTTATAGAAGCGTTGCTTTAATATTACTATTCACCGTTTCTATTCTAGCTACTTTGCTAGATATTTTTCCATTAATATATACTGCACTACTCAGTGCATTAATTTGGGATTACTTTTTCATTCCACCAAAATTTACATTTCATGTAGAAAGTACAGAAGACATCTTATTGTTATTAATGTATTTTGTAATCGCATTTGTAAATGCCATTTTAATTAACAGAATCAGAAAAGCAGAGAAAGAATCAAACGAAAAAAGAGAAAAAGAAAAAACCATAAAGTTATACAACACACTTTTAAATTCCTTATCGCACGAGCTGAGAACACCAATAGCAACTATTGTTGGCGCAACAGATGCATTACAAGAACAAACTATTAATTTATCTAATGAAGATAAAACAACTTTAGTTTCAGAAATTTCATTAGCAGCTTTGCGACTCAACCAGCAAGTAGAAAACTTATTAAATATTCAACGTTTGGAAGCTGGTTTTTTACAACTACACAAAGATTGGTGCGATGTTAGAGAATTGGTATATCATGTGATACAAAAAATTGAAGCTAAAAAATCGAAACATACCTTTAATGTTCAGATTTCCGAAGCGTTGCCTTATTTTAAGCTAGATTATGGAATTATGGAACAGGTTATTTATAACATTTTATTAAATGCAATTATTTACACCAAACCATCAACCATCACTATTAAAGTTTCAAAATTTGATTTTAATAAAATAGATGTTGCTGCTCCTGATAATATTCCAGTAGAGTTAGTCATCGTAATAAAAGATGAAGGTGATGGTTTTCCAGAAGATGAAATAGATAAAGTGTTTAATAAATTCTACCGATTACAAAATACAAAAACAGGTGGCACTGGTTTAGGATTATCTATTGTTAAAGGCTTTATAGAAGCACATAATGGAACTATTAAATTAAAAAATGGTGTAGCTGGTGGTGCAGAATTTACCATTGTCATTCCAGCAGAAACAACTTATATCAATGCATTAAAAAATGAGTAATCAGCCAAACATATTAATTATAGATGATGAACCACAAATCTGCAAACTATTGCAAATTGCTTTAACATCTAACCAGTATAAAGTAATTGAAAGCAATACAGCGCAAGATGGAATTGTAAAAGCAGCCAATTATTTGCCAGATTTAATCTTGTTAGATTTAGGATTGCCAGATAAAAACGGACAAGATGTTTTGATAGAATTGCGCACTTGGTATCATCATCCAATTATTATTTTGTCTGTACAAAAAGATGAAGAAAATATAGTAAAAGCACTTGACAATGGAGCCACAGATTATTTGGTAAAACCTTTTAGAACAGGTGAACTATTGGCACGTATACGTTCTGCATTGCGTAACTCGTCGCAAGAAAATAAAGAACCTATCATCAATTACAACACATTGCAGATTGATTTAGTAAACAGAATTGTAAGAAAAGAAAATGAGATTTTAAAGTTAACAACTACCGAATATGCTTTGTTGGTTTTATTAATAAAAAACGAAGGTAAAGTATTAACGCATCAATATTTATTAAAAGAAATTTGGGGAAATACTTTTGTAAACGAAACACAATATCTACGTGTGTTTATAGCACAATTAAGAAAAAAAATTGAAAATAATCCAAATACACCCAATTATATCATAACAGAAAGCGGTGTAGGATATCGTTTTATTGGAAACTAAAAATGAAAGATTATAAGATAATATACATACAGCTACTTAAAGCTATCTAACCATCCACTAACATATTAATTTAAAAAAATGAAATCGAATCTTCAAACGTCGAACAAGGTAACTATTGCCTCATTATTAGTAGCGCTCGGAATTATTTATGGCGATATTGGCACTAGTCCATTGTATGTTTTAAAAGCTATAGTTGGTGAACGCGAAATCTCCGAAATACTAGTATTTGGTGGCGTTTCGCTTGTCTTCTGGACATTGGTTTTTCAAACAACTTTAAAATATATTGTACTTACTTTAACAGCTGATAACAATGGTGAAGGTGGTGTTTTCTCGTTATATGCATTAGTTCGCAGATATGGAAAATACTTAGTAATACCAACTATTTTAGGTGCCACTACTTTATTAGCAGATGGTATTATTACACCACCTATTTCTGTTGCATCAGCCATAGAAGGTTTAACAATGGTACATGGCTTAGAAAATATTCCAACAGTTCCAATTGTAATTGTTATTTTGTCTTTCTTGTTTTTCTTTCAGCGATTTGGCACGCAAAAAGTAGGCAGTTTATTTGGTCCTATTATGGTCGTTTGGTTTTCTATGTTGCTCATAATTGGAGCCAGAGAAATCTCTTTATTTCCATCTGTAATCAAAGCTATCAATCCTTATTATGGTTATGAATTATTGGTAAAATATCCACAAGGTTTTTGGTTGTTAGGTGCTGTTTTTTTATGTACAACAGGTGCCGAAGCCTTATATTCAGATTTAGGACATTGTGGTATAAAAAATATTCGCATTACTTGGATCTTTGTAAAAATTGCTTTGGTAACAAATTATATTGGACAAGCAGCTTGGATTATGCATCAAGGCGAACCAACATTAGCAGGTAGAAATCCCTTTTTTGAAATGATGCCATCATGGTTTTTAATTCCTGGAATTATCATTGCAACACTAGCAACTATTATTGCTTCGCAAGCATTAATTAGTGGTTCTTATACTTTAATTAGCGAAGCCATGAGTTTAAATTTTTGGCCAAGAGTTGCTGTTCGTCAACCAACGGAAACCAAAGGACAAATTTATATTCCTAGTGTAAATACTATTTTGTGGATTGGTTGTATTGGTATGATATTATATTTTAAATCATCAACACACATGGAAGCTGCTTATGGTTTTTCAATCACTATTGCGATGATGATGACAACTTATTTATTAGCCTACTTTTTACTATTTAAGAAAAAATGGAATAAATTTTTGGTTGGCATTATTATGTTTGTTTTTAGTGTAATTGAAATCTCATTTTTTATTACCAACTCAGCAAAAATAAAAGAACGATGGATGTTCTTATTTTTTGAATTATTTATTTTTCTAACGATGTATGTTTGGTATTATGCACGCAAAATCAACAATGGATTTGTAAAGTTCGTAGAGCTTGGAAAATATGTTCCATTAATGCAAGAATTGAACAAAGATGATGCTATTCCAAAATTTGCTACGCATTTAATTTATCTGACAAAAGCCAATCATCGCAATCAAATTGAAGAGAAAATCATTAAATCTATCTTTGCAAAAAAACCAAAAAGAGCCGATGTTTACTGGTTTCTGCATATCAATCGAACAGATGCACCTTATACTTTAAACTACGAAGTTTCAGAATTATTAGATGATAAAGTCATAAAAGTAACTATCAATATTGGTTTTAGGATTCAACCACGTACAGAAATTTATTTTAAAAGAATTGTGCAAGATTTGGTGGCAAGAAAAGAACTTAATCTACACATAAGACCAGATGGTTCAACAAAATATAACCATGAACCTGATTTTAAATTTGTCGTGATTGAAAAATTCTTATCTATAGAAAACGAGTTTAATTTACGTGATGGATTGTTGTTGAATGGTTATTTTTATCTTAAAAGTTTAAGTTTGAATGATGAAAAAGCTTTTGGTTTAGAAAAAAGTGATGTAATTGTAGAACAGTATCCACTTATCTATCATCCAATAGAAAAAATAGAACTAAGCAGAAAAGAATTGGTTTAAAAATCTGGTAAAAAATCTAGAAACTTAAAAATATTATCTATTTTTAAATCATGGAAACTAAAGATTACCATATAATCGAGAAGTTTAGAGAAATGGTAGAAAAACGCTACGATTTTGTCGAACTTAAGAAGCGGTTTGATTTACCGCCAACAATTACGGAAGAAGTTATTGATGAAATTGAAAACTATTTTCTTTCAACCATCTATCCACCAGCACAAGAGCGCAAAGAACTAGAAGAGGCGTTTTCTGATTTGGCTGCTTATGTAAAGCAACCTAGAAAAATATGGAATTTGTTCGGTGATATGGCGCGTGCTTTGTTCAAGTTTGGTCGCCATTTTATGACTGCACTCAAAGCAGGAATGGATGCTTTAGATTCATTTATGGGCGCCAAAAACTTTGAAACATCTATGGCCGAAATTGCCAATAAAAACGGTATTTTACCGCCAATGAGCGATGAAGACTTTGAAGATACGATGTATCAATTACCACGCGAAGAGATTGAGAAATTTATAAAAGATGTAAAGAGTTTGTTTGGTGCAATGGTCAATACAACTTTGCTCTCTAAAACCTTGAGTATTTTAGAGCACGTTATTCAAACAATGGAAAACAAACCTAATGTTTTTCCTCAAAAAGAAGTAGAAGGCATTAAACTAGGTAAACAATTACTACAGAAAGGCTACGATTTGTTTTCAAAATATGACGAAAATACCAAACAGCAAATTGTTGATTTTATCTTTAAAAATGAAATGTGGTACATCGACGAAGTTTATAAAAAGAAAGAAGAAAAATAGCTTACTTCTTTATCGAAAGAGTTATTAAAATTAAGCTTTTTTACCTTTTTAGTATTATTGAATATTGCTTTTTTAAAGTACTTTTGTAATCCATTATTATTTTATCAATCAATAAATTTTAAGATGGCGCGTAAGATAATTTATACTGATGATGCACCTGAACCAATTGGTCCTTATTCACAAGCTGTTTATGTAAATGGTATGTTGTTTGTTTCTGGACAGATTCCTTTAGATCCATTTTCTGGAACGCTTGTAAAATCTGGTATTGAAGATGAAACTGAGCAAGTAATGCAAAATCTAAAAGCAATTTTAGAAGCAGCAGAAATGGATTTTTCTAATGTGGCAAAAACCACCATCTTTTTATCTGATATGCACGATTTTCCGAAAGTGAATGAAGTGTATGGTAAATATTTTAAAAGCAATCCACCTGCGCGCGAAACTGTAGAAGTAAGCGTTCTGCCTAAAAATGCCAATGTAGAAATTTCCTGCATCGCCATTCGTTAATTATAAAAAAACTACATGAATAAATATATTACCACTCTTGTTTTCGTTTTAATGAGTATCGTTGTTTTTGCCCAAAAAACTGAAAGCAAAACAGCAACTAAACCAAAATCTACAAAACCTTTTTTTACTGCTTCTGATAGCATAAAAAAAACACGTATCAATAATGAAAAGCCTAGATTTATTTCTGATAGTATTACTATTCTAAATGCTGATGCTGTTGGTTGTAAATCTGCTGATGATTCTATTGCAGCAAGAAGAAAACGTGGCGAAGTTTCGTTCTATCTTCCAACAAAATACAGTAAAAATCAATACTTTTATTACATTATAAGTAAGAACAAATACATCAAAAAACAAATGCCAGAAGGTTTTGCGACCAAAACATTTTTGTCATGCTATAATAAAGCAGCTCAAAAAACATTGGATACAACATATAAGGTTGACTTTTTTAGAAAAGCTGATTCGATACTAAACATTTATGACAAAACAGGACGTGGTTATCGAAATGCAGATTTTCCTGGTGGTGTTATTGCTCTTCAGAAATTTCTTGAAAAAAATATTGTATTGCCTACAACGGCAAAACCTAGCGATGCAGATAAATCTATCAGAGTATACTATTCATTTGTAGTAGATGAGAAAGGCGTTATTTCTAACTATGAGTTATTAAAATCGAATTGCAAAGATTGCGAAGAATTAGTTTTAGCTGCTATAAAAAAGATGCCTAATTTTGTTCCAGCCACAGATGCAGGCGTTTATAAAAAGGTGAAATATATACTACCTTTTGCAAAACCAATTCAGTAGTCGTTTATCTGTCAAGCAATTTCGGCAAACTAACATTAACTATTGATAGTTTAAATAAATAAACACATCTTTGTTTATTAAATAACACAAACGTTTCTAATAGTTATACTCTATGCAATCTCAAACATTTAATGAACGGTTTAGACAAATAATCTTTTTTCTTTTTTTATTAGCGCTAGGTATCTTAATCTTCTTACAAGTTAAATTTTTAATTCCTGGTGTATTGGGCGCAGTTACATTATATGTGCTTAATCGTAAATTCTTATTTAAACTTATCTATCAAAAAAAGTGGAATAAATATATATCTACGGCTATCATCATATTAATAGATGCTATTCTTTTACTTATTCCTTTTGGATTGGCGACTATCTTTGTTGTACCTAAATTGCAAAATTTTACCGAACATGCTAATGATTTATTTTTAGGCGTAAAAGAAATTATTAAAAAAATAGATGAAGCAACAGGCATTGAATTATTGTCAAAAGACAATTTAAGTAATATTCCAAGTATTGTTTCTTCATTTTTACCTGATTTTTTAAGTACTGCAGCTAATGGTTTTATCAACCTTAGTACCATGTTTTTTGTACTATTCTTTATGATGATAAATGCTCAAAAAATAGAATCGTCGTTGCTAAAATTTATACCTTTAAAACCTGAAAATAAAAGACTAATAACCACAGAAACAAAGAATATTGTTACATCTTATGCTATAGGAATTCCTGTTTTAGCAGTAGCACAAGGCATTGCATCATATATCGGTTATTCTATTTTTGATATAACAGATCCAATGCTTTGGGGTTTTATTACCTGTGTTTGCTCTGTTATACCTTTTGTTGGAACTATTATAATATGGTTACCACTTGCTGTATTTTTATTTGCAGGCGGACAAGAAGCAAGTGCTTTTGGGTTAATTGCTTATTGTGCAATTATTGTATTAAATATTGATAATGTTTTACGCTTATTTTTATTAAAAGCATTTGCAGATATTCATCCATTAATTACTTTATTTGGAGTTATAACAGGCTTAAAATTATTTGGTTTTATTGGATTAATTTTTGGTCCGTTATTGGTTTCTTATCTACTTTTAATGATTCGAATTTATGTAAATGAATTTGCTGTGCAAGAAGAGAATATTTAACATTTATTGTCTTTCTTCTTTTACAAAAGGTTCAAAATTTGTGATTATGAAAACGTATGATTCAAAAATGGCGAAATAATAATGAAATTGCTCAACACATTTTTAGTGGTTCTACTACTATGATTGGCGTTTGCATTACCGTTATTTCTTTATTTAGAATTATGAAGATTGGCAAAGAAACATTAGTTGATGAGATACTTGGTATAGATACTTTGATTTTTATATTTGCTTGTTTCTTATCTTATTTATGCTTGAGAAATTCTGAATTAAAACACATTGAAAATATAGCAGATTTTCTATTCTTTGTTGGTTTACTATTGTTGTTAATAGTTGGTTTTATTATTGTTCTCACTACATATTGAACGACGTATTTTATTTAAGTTGCGTTTCAAAAAACTTCATCATATTATTAAAAGCATGTTGACCTTTTTCATTATTAAAGAACAAATGAGGAATGCCATGTGGTAAATTGTACCAATGTGCTTCCAAATTTCCGTGTAATTCTTCTTCTAATTGTTTAACACGCCAAATTGGACAAAATGGATCAACATATACAAAATGACCTTGTATTTTTTTATCAATTAATGAAGAACAGCTTTTAGGAATACCACTACCTTTTAATCCAAACGAATGGTGAAACACAACAGGTGCTTTTACTTCTGGACGAATAGCTGCATGCAATACAAAACCACCAGTTAAACATTGTCCAACAACTCCAATATTATTTTCATCAACAGTATCAAACTCTTTAAACTGATCTAATATTTCAAAAAATTCAGCTAGTGGTGCATTACCTGTTGGTTCATTATTTCTTGCCAATGCATTAAAGAAAAATTGAGTACAATATTTTTGAGCAGAAGTGCCACCACTATATAAATTTGGAATTAGCACGTTAAAATTTCCTTCATTACATAATATTTCTGCACTCTTATGTGTTGTCTTCTGAACACCAGTTAAATCAGGCAAAAACAAGATACCTGGTCTTTTTTCATTTGAATCAGCTTCATAAAAGTATGCTTCAAGTGTTCTGTTTAATAAAGGAAGTTCTACGGTTTGCATAATTAGATTTGTAGATTTTTAGATACTTGAACTAAGACTTTTCTTAATTCATTCAAGAAAGTTAAGATTATTTTTTCAAAAACGAAGCAGTGATTTCATTTAGCTTGTTTACTTTTTCTTCAAAGTTTCCTTTTAATGTCTTTCTGTAATCATTAAGGTTCACAATTAAATCGTCAATATTTTCTGGTAGAATGTCTTCAAAAAATTCTCTAATTCTTTTAGATAAAGTAGGTGATTTTCCGTTTGTAGAAATTGCAATTTTTAAATCACCTTTGGTAACGATAGAACCTAAATAAAAATCACATAATTCAGGTGTATCTGCAACATTTATTAGAATGTTTTTTGCTTTTGCCGCATGATAAATACTTTCATTTAAAGCTCTATCAGCCGTTGCAGCAATAATTAATTGTTTGTTTTCTACATCTGTTGCTTCAAATGCTTTTTCTATTAAAACCGTCGACTGTCGACCGTCGACTATCGACCGAATCTCTTGAGAAATCTCTTTAGCAACCACTGTAATATTAGCGTTTGGCGAGTTTTTTAAAATAAAAGATAATTTTTCTGTGCCAACAAATCCACCACCAACAATTAAAATATGGAAGTTTTCGGTTTTAAGAAATATTGGATAAAGTGTGTTCATATTAGTCAATAGTCATTAGTCAATAGTTTTTATTAAAATCCGTCGACTCTTTTACAACTTCGCCGATAATTATAATTGCTGGTGATGTGATATTTTCCTGTAAAACTTTTTCTTGTATATTTAGTAAATTTCCGTTTACAATTTTTTCGTTTGCTAATGTTCCATTTTGGATAATGGCAATTGGATAATTTTCTGGTTTACTTTTTTTAAAAACTTCCACAATTTCATCGAGCTTTCCAATTCCCATAAGTATCACAACTGTTGCTGTTGACTGCGCAGCGAGTCCAATATCTGTTGATAGTTTACCGCAAGAAGTGGTGCCTGTGGTTATCCAAACACTTTCGGTAATGCCGCGTTTTGTAAGTGGAATTTTTTGTGCGGTTGCCAATGCTGTTGCGCTCGAAATGCCAGGAATTACAGCTGTTTCGATGCCATGCTGTTCTGCAAAATCTATTTCTTCTTGTCCACGACCAAAGATATATGGATCGCCACCTTTTAAACGAACTACACAGCCATATTTATGGGCATTTTCAACAATCTGCTGATTGATTTCATCTTGTTTCATGTAGTGCGTACCTGCACGTTTGCCACAAAATATTTTGACTGCGTTTGGCGCATGTTGCAATAATTCTTCACTTACCAATGCATCATACATGACTACATCAGCTTGTTGCAAAGCCTTGATTCCTTTAAGAGAAATCAATTCCGGATCACCAGGACCAGCACCAACGAGTATGAGTTTTTTGATCACGAATTTTTTTGATTGTCAAGTATATTCTTAAACTCAATTGTATCTATAATATTTACAATAGGAAATGAAATTTGTTTCAGTATATTGAAATCTTTATCGTGTGTAACAATGTAATCTGCATTACTTGCAATTGCGCAATCAACAAATTTATTATCATCTGCATCTTTCAATAAATTGAATTTATAGTAAGAAGTTATAAATTCTATATTGCTTAAATTTTCCAGCACACCTAAGGCACTCTCACTTGCTACTTTTCCCATTTGCTGTTCAATGATTTCAGCATATTCAGCTAATATATCTGTTGTTACACAAAGTATATATTTCTCTTCTAATAGATATTGAAAAATCCAATGTAGCTTCGATTTTCTTGAAATGGAAACTAACAAAACATTGGTATCTAAAACTATTTTATGCAAAACTTATTTAGATTTTTTGCGAATCTTTGTTGTCAATAATTCGTCTACTTTTTTATCATTCCAATTGTTCTGTTCATACACTTTGTCTGCTTCAGATATTAAGCGCTTTGCAAAAAAGTTTGCTATCATGTTTTTAAATTCTTTTAAATCATTTGAATTTAATTGATGAGAAAATGACTTTAATATTTCTAACTGAACATTGGTCAATGGTGTTTTTAGTGTATTTTGCATAATTCAGTTATTTAATATTTAAAGTTAAAGAAAAAAAATCATTTACGCTTTATAGCTACTTTCTATCACTACTTTATTTGCATTTAGAGATGATTCGCGATGTGCAATTACTTGTTTTAAAAATAAGTGAAATTGAGCTACATAATTTTCTGCAAACAACAATTCCGGTTCGTGTTGATTAATCTGTAAAACCAAATTTTCAAAACCATCTTCTATCTTCAATTCACCAGTATTTACTATCTGTTCGTCAAAATCTTTTAAGATTTTAATTTGTGTGTTGCACTCAATATCTTTACTTAATAACAATGCTTTTGCCGCAATGATAAAACCTGTGTATGCGTAATAAATAGCTTCCGGATATTTATGTTTTGCTAAATTTTCTTTTGCTTCGATGTATTTATTTTCAGCGTCTTTAATAATACTTCCAACCAAATCAAACATAACACCTGCACATTCACCAACGCCAATTTCTGGAACAAAATTTTCTAATCCATCATAATCAATAAAGTCATCATCTACATATAAATCAGCATTTGCCAATGGTTTTAAAATCGTATAGAAATAATTTTTTCCTTGTCTTCTATAATAATCATTGAAGTATTCGCCTTCTGTGCTGTTGGTTTCGTAATCATTTAAAATGATACGTAACATTTCTGGTGTTCTTTTTGTTGGAAGTTTCACAATTTTATCGCCAACAAAACCAACGCCATTTACATCAACGCCACCACCTAAACATACTTGCATCGCTGGCGCCACTTTCTCGCCCACTTTTATAGAACTGCCGTGCAAACCAATGTTTGCAGCCATATGCTGACCGCAAGAGTTCATGCAACCACTTATTTTTATTTTAATTTCAGAATCAAAAATCAAATGATAAAATTCATCTTGTATCACATCTTCCAAAATTTTTCCTAAGGTCATACTGTTCGTAACACCTAAATTACAAGTGTCTGTTCCAGGACAAGTAGTTACATCTGCAATCGTATCGAACCCTGGATTTGCAAAACCCATTTTATCTAACTCTTGATAAAAATAAGGCAGTGATTCTTTGCGCACAAACTTTATCATCAATCCTTGATTCATGGTAATACGCATATCTTCTGAAGCAAAATTTTGTGCCAATTCTGCAATCTTTCTTGCTTGGTCTGGCTTCACATCGCCTTTGGTTACTTTCAAAGCAACTGCATAATAACCTTGTTGTTTCTGTTCAAAAACATTTACTTTCAACCAATCTTCATAACGTTTTACATCTTCAATTTTCACTTGCGGTGCAATGTTATTGTGTGTTGGTGTGCCTACGTCAATAGTTGTCGTATCAATCTTGAAAAGCTTTACTTTATTGGCTTTACGTTCCAACTCCACCAATTCCATAAATTTCTCCAAGCCCATTTCTTTCAATAAAAATTTCATGCGCGCTTTATGTCTGCGAACACGTTCACCATATCTATCGAACACACGCAAAGCAGCTTCCATAAATGGAATGATTTGGTCTTCGTGCAAAAACTCATACGCTGTATGTGCTAAAATAGCTTGAGCACCTAAGCCTCCACCAATTACTACTTTAAAACCACGTTCGCCATTTTCTATTTTTGGAATGAAGCCAAAATCGTGTAAAAAAGTATATGCAGAATCTTTCTCAGAAGAAGAGAAAGCTGGTTTAATTTTTCGACCCATATCTTGACAAATTGGATTGCGCAAGAAGAACTCGAAAGCAGCCTGTGCGTAGGGCGAAACATCAAACAATTCATCTGGATCGATACCTGCTTTTGCTGATGCCGTGATGTTACGAACTGTGTTACCACAAGCTTCTCGACCAGTTGCACCAACATCTTCTAAACCAGCCCAAATTGCTGGAGCATCTGTTACTTTTACGTAATGCAGTTGTATGTTTTGTCGTGTGGTTAAATGCAAATTTGAGCTAGCATATTGTTCTGATAATTCAGCAACGCGAACCAATTGTTTTGGTGTAATTTTTCCAAAAGGAAATTTAGTGCGGAACATTTGCACACCTAATTGGCGTTGACCATAAACACCACGCGTTAATCGAAAGGCTTTAAATTTGTCTTCAGGAATTTCGCCATTTTGGAAAGCATTGATCTTTTGCTGCAGTTCAAAAATGTCTTTTGCTGCTTCTGGTGAGATGTTTTTAGTGATGGTTATACTCATTTTAATTTATGATTTCAGAATTATGAATTCAGAATTGCTTCTACAAACCATAATACTATTTACAAAAAAACCTATCTTTTTACAGATAGGCATTTAATTTTTTATATAATAAATCAACCTATCCGCTATTGCAGAAAAGAACAACAACAATTGTATAGCTTGACTAATTTTTTCATTTCTATAAAAATATAAATAAATAATGAAAGATGTTGGTTGTTAATGATTTTTTAA
>ENA-UOWO01003730-UOWO01003730.1-activated-sludge-metagenome-genome-assembly--contig:-NODE-3730-length-17396-cov-4.762816_pt1 | contig 17396 bp, 14 predicted proteins | sample MGYA00238148_ERZ761564 | MGnify/ENA primary metagenome ERZ761564 (study PRJEB28885, sample SAMN05720194) | activated sludge metagenome | isolation source: Anaerobic digester | place: USA...
GCTTCCGATACGGTTTCTGCTCCTGGGTATTCATGGGGTGGGGATACAAATACGGGGTTATTTCATTCTGCAGCTGATACCCTTAATTTTACGACTGCTGGTACTGAAAGGATGGAAATTAGTAGTACTGGTTTAGTTGGTATAAATACAGCACCTACAACCGGGTATACATTACACGTTGAAACTTCTAGTGCGACTTCTACTTATGGTGCTATTCGAGGCGAATCAACTAGTGCTTCTTATGGTGTGTATGGTATTTCTGTATCTGGAAATGCTTTGCAAGGTATTTCATCTACTGGTCGTGGTGTTCGTGGTGAGGCAACTTCTACGACTGCCGTTACAAATTATGGAGGATCATTTTTGGCTAGTGGAACCACAGGTATTGGTGTTTTTGGAGAAGCATCAGCAGGTTCTTATGGTGGTTATTTTCAAAATACCAGTGGTCCTGCAGCTGGATTTAATAGACAAACAGATGATGGTGTGGTTGTCAATATTAGACAGGCCGGGACAACAGAAGGTACAATTACTGTGTCTGGAACGACAGTGAGTTATACTGCCTTTACTGGTTCCCACTATGCTTGGCCTAGTCAAGAGATTGATCGTGGATATTTAGTTTCTTTTAATAATGATAATAAATATTTAAATGGAAACGAAAAATCAGAAGTTATTTACGGTGTGGATATAACTACCAAGGCTAACAGTAAAGATGTTTTGGGGTCTTATTTAAGTATTCAAACCCCTAAAGAAGAATTAAGTGTTGAAAATCCGGCCCTTGTCATGGCCGTCGGTAACGGTGATATGTGGGTGGCCGATAACGGTAGTAATTTGGAAGTTGGTGACTACTTAATTTCTTCCGATGTGCCGGGTCATGCCATGAAAGTGACTGATGAGTATCCGGTGGCTTACGTGGTGGCGCGTGTCGCCGAAAATGTGGATTGGTCCAAAGTGGAAGAAAAGACTGAAGATGGTATTAAACATAAGAAAATTTCCGTGTTGTTTGAAAGCTTTATTTTGAATCAAGATTTGGGATTGGCCTTTGATAAAAATCAAAATTTGGATGATTTATCTTGGTTCTACGCCATGGAAGCTAAAACTCCGGTGGAAAAAGCCATTCAAACCCAAAAACAACAACTTGATGCTTTGGAAACCAAAGTGGAAAGAATGGAAAGTGAGGGTTGTGCCAATACCGATGCTGAGTTAATGGAATACATCAAACAATTGGAAGCGCGGGTGGAAGCTTTGGAAGCGGAAAAAGCCGAACCGGTGAAGACCAGTTTTTGGAGTAAATTGTGGTAAATTCGTGAATTAATAAAAAAATCCCGCGAATGCGGGGTTTTTTGTTATATAATTTTAAATTATATATTATTACGATCCCTGTGCCACATTTTTGGATTGTTTTGAATATATTGACGAATATTATATAAAGAGACATCATCGCGGATGATATGTTCATAATAATTGCGTTGCCAAATATAATATGGACCATTTAATAAACGAATAGATTTTGTGGTGGTGGATTTAAAACCACGAATAATTGATCCCAAATTATTTTTTGGTGATTGTAATCCCCGTAGGGGCGTATTGCATACGCCCCGGTTTGTTTCGGTATTGCATACATTGTTCATAATTTGGAAATGTTCATGTTTTATGGTTGGTTGTTTGTTTTTGGGGGATACGGGGTGATTTTGTTCGGTGTGTATAATTTTATTTGGTTCGGGGCGTATGATTTTATTTGGTTCGGGGCGTATAATTTTATTTGGTTCGGGGCGTATAATTTTATTTGGTTCGGGGCGTATGCAATACGCCCCTACGGATGCGGTTTCATTTGTTTTTTTATCAATTTTTACAATAAAATGAATATGATTGGGCATTATTATGAATTTATCAATATATACATTCGATCTAATTTCATTTGTTTTACATAATTCAACCCTAATAATTTTTCCATATTGATTTAATATCATATTTTCATTAATAATTTCACCAAATAAATGTTCACGCTTGTGGGTGCAAATGGTAATAAAATAGTATCCATTTTGAGAATAATCAAATGAACCATGGCGGATTGTTTTACGTTTTTTATTGAGGCATTCAATCATTTTTGAAGTTTTTTTTTATATTTTAGCAAATGTAATGTTAAATTAACGTAAAGATTTCTTGTTTTATCCACAGGAGGTTGTCATTATTGACACAATTTTTTAAAAAGGCTAAAATACTTTCAGCTTTTCCGCGGTAGCGCAGTGGTAGCGCAGTTGGCTGTTAACCAATTGGTCGTCGGTTCGAGTCCGACCCGCGGAGCCCCCAAACACATATAAAAACCGCCATTTGGCGTTTTTATTTTTTCTCTTGGATTTGGGGTATTCCTTGATTATTGTCATTCCGGGGCGACCGTAGGGAGAGCCCGGAATCTCATGAATTAGCTTATTTCTTTGTTTTGTACAATTTAATATTATTTTTATACCTATGGAAATTCGTAACATCGCCATCATCGCTCACGTCGACCATGGCAAAACCACTTTAACCGACGTTTTGATGCGTCAATGCGGTTCAGCGGAAAAGAAATTTGTCAGTATGGATGTCAACGCTTTGGAACAGGAGCGTGGCATTACCATTTATTCCAAAAATACTTCTATTTTTTACCCGCCTTCGCCAAAGGCTACGGACGGGCAAGTAAAGACTACCAAGATCAACATTGTTGATACCCCCGGTCACGCTGATTTCAGTTCCGAAGTGGAACGTGTTTTGCGCTCTATTGATTCGGTTTTGCTTTTGGTGGACGCGCAAGAAGGTCCGATGCCCCAAACCAAGTTTGTGCTGAAAAAATCTTTGGAATTAGGTCTAAAACCGATTGTCGTCATCAGCAAAGTGGATAAGCCAGCGGCTCGTCCGGAGCAAGCGGTGGAAATGGTTTACGAATTATTTTTAGATCTTGGTGCCAATGATGAACAATTGCAATTCCCTGTGGTTTATACCGTTGCCAAGCAAGGTTGGGCCAAGAAATATTTATCCGATACCAGTGATAATATGAATCCTTTATTAGATGTTATTTTGGAACACGTTGAACCTGCTTCTGATGAAGCTTTAAATGATCAAGATTTGGCTGCCCAATCTTTTAATTTATCTTATGATAATTATTTGGGGCGCATGGCCGTGGTGCGTATTTATGCCGGTACTTTAAAAGCCGGGCAAAATGTTTTCATTAAAAATGAGCAGGGGATTCGTCGCGGACAAATCGGTAAAATCTTTACTTTTTACGGGACCGTGCGTCAGGAAATCGCCGAAGCCCAAGCCGGTGATATCGTTTCTGTGTCCGGTTTAACGGATATTGATATTGGTGAAACCATTTGTGTTAATGAGGAAACCGCTTTGTTGCCGGCTATCAAAATTGATGAGCCGACCATTTGTTTGAATTTCTTGGTTAATAATTCACCGTTTGCCGGTCGTGACGGTAAATACGTCACCAATCGTCAGTTAAAAGAACGTTTGGAAAAGGAGTTGGAAATGAATGTCGGTTTGAAAATTGATTTTTCCTTGATTGATAGTTATAAAGTTTTCGGTCGTGGGGAATTGCATATCGCCATTTTGTTGGAAAACATGCGTCGTGAAGGTTATGAAATGCAGATTTCCATGCCCCAAGTTATTTTGAAAGAAGAAAACGGCCAGACTTTGGAACCGTTTGAAGAATTGCAAATTGATGTTCCGGAATCTTATACCGGCGCGATTATTGAAAAATTATCCAAACGTAAAGGTCAGTTAAAAGAAATCAAACCGAATTTGGCAGATACTCGTTTGTTGTTTGAAATTCCCACTCGTGGTTTGTTGGGTTATCGTAATGAGTTTATCGTCGATACGCGTGGTACCGGTATTTTGTGTAATCATTTTATCGGTTTTAAACCTTATGCCGGTGATATTTCCACCACTGATTTGGGTTCCATGATTTCCATGGAAACCGGTAAGGCTTTGGCTTATTCTTTATTTACTTTGCAGGAACGTGGCACTTTGTATATTGATCCGAATACTGAAGTTTATGAAGGAATGGTTATCGGTAACACTGCCAAAGGTCAGGATATGGCTGTCAATCCGATTAAAGGTAAACATTTGACCAATATGCGCGCCTCCGGTTCTGATGAAAATATTAAATTAACGCCCCCGCATTTGATGACTTTGGAGCGTGGTATGGATATTATGAAAGATGATGAATATTTGGAAATCACCCCGAATCACATTCGTTTGCGTAAAAAAGAGTTAACCGAAGAAGCGCGGGTGAAAGCAAAGCGTAAATAATTTGGATTATTGATGACGCTGGTTGGTTTTTAAATTTTAGCTTTGCTATAATTTCCATAGATAATTTTAATAAAAAAATATGTTTATTTTATCTTGGATTTTTGAATTTCTACGCGATTCCTTGCTGTCTACGGTTGATTCGTGGTTTTCGTTTTTGCCTTTTAGTATTTGGAGCGTGGTTTGGCAGGGTTTTGCTTTGTGGTATGCCGCTCGAAATCGGCAAATAGCGTGGTTTATTTTGTGTTTGGTACTCTCGTGGGGCGGGGTTGTGCCAATGTTGTATTTATCTTTGTTTAAAAAAGATAAAAATTTGCCGCCGGATGATGTGAAGAGCGTGTGGGCGGATTGATATGTTGTTTTTGTATGGGCGTATTGCATACGCCCATACAAAAGAGAGATTTTTTAAAATGATTGTTTTGTTTGTGCCGCCCATTGGTCCGCGAAGGACATAATTTTGTGGTGAGTTTGAGTGGTTTTGGCAAAGCCAAAATCCGAGCATTTTGTTTGAGTCAACCGTTTTGTCTTTGTAAAAGGCAAAACGGTGACGAGTTTGCGAGGAAACGAAAAACGAGCCCAAAATTATCCGTGCGGACCAGCGGGGCGGCGTTTTTTGGTGTTACCTTTTGCACACGCAAAAGGTAGCAGGAAAATCAGGTAGATGAAGAATGTTTTATCTTGAAATTATTATTCTTCTATTTGCGTATTAAATAATGAAGTGCAGGGCAGTACCGGGGATAACCGGTGTGGTTTTTTATCCGCACTAGTTATCAACCGGTACTATCTTGCCAAAGCTTTAATGATATATTAAGATAATTACACCTAATTAGTCTAAATAATAAAAATAAGGTATGGAAGAACACAAAACTAATGAAAAACCATCGTTTTTGTTGGGATTTTTCGTAGGAATGAGCATTATCAGTTTAGTCTCGTTTTTCGTCTTGTTTGGTTTGATGTGGAAGTTGAATGGCAGTGATAATTCTAGTGCCAGTGCTACTGGGACAACCGTTAACGAAACCGGGGAAGTGGCTGATTCCGGTTATGGACAATATCCGGCTCCGGAAGTGGTCCAACCAACCGCGTTAAACGCCAAAGATCATGTTTATGGCAATAAAGATGCTAAAGTGACCATCATTGAATATTCTGATTTTGAGTGTCCTTATTGTAGCCGAAATTTTACTACCATGGAGCAAATCAAGAAAGCTTATGGTGACAAAATTAAAGTTGCTTATCGACATTTTCCTTTAGATTTCCATAAAAATGCTCATCCGGCTGCTAAAGCCAGTGAATGTGCTGCTGATCAAGGAAAATTCTGGGAAATGCATGCTAAAATTTTTAGCAATCAAGCTTCTTTAGGAACTGCTGGTATTTTCGTCACTTGGGCCAAGGAATTGGGCTTGAACGAGGGGACTTTTACTCAATGTTTTAACGGTGCCAGCAAAGATGGCTTGATTCAAGAAATGATGAGCATGGCGATGGCTGATGGCGTGCAAGGCACTCCGGCCGTGTTTATCAATGATAAATTTGTTTTTGGGGCCTATCCATATGAGTATTTTGCCCAAATTATTGATGAAGAATTGGCTAAATAAGTGCCTAAATTGTTGACAAAACATAGTTAATACCATATAATTTCATCTGTTATTCAAATTTTTAAATTATTTATATTTGATGTTATGGCTAAAATCGCAGTAATCCAAACCGGTGGCAAACAATACCCCGTGAAAGAAGGATCAAAAATTACCATTGAAAAATTGGACGCTGAAGTCGGCAGTGAAATTAAATTTGACAATGTTTTGTTAATTGCTGATGAAGATGGTTCTGCTTTGGACTTGGGAAATCCCAATACCGGCAAAACTATTGTGGCGAAAGTCTTGGAACAAAAACGTTCACGAAAAATTCGTGTTGGTAAATTCCAAAACAAGACCCGTCATCATAAAGTGCATGGTCATCGTCAGCATCAAACTGTGGTAGAAATCCAATCAATTTAATTGATACAAAAAATCCCCCGTAGGGGCGTATTGCATACGCCTGATAACGGGGGATTTTTTTTTTGTTTACAATTCCTTTCTGCCTTTAAAGGCATTAGCCAAAGTCGCTTCGTCGGCGTATTCAATGCTCGCGCCCATCGGCATGCCCTTGGCGAGGCGGGTTACTTTCAAATTGTATGGTTTAAGAATTTTTTGTAGATAAAGAATGGTGCTTTCGCCGTTAATATCGGCATCCAGTGCTAAAATGATTTCATTGATTTGGTTTTCTTCCAAACGTTTTAGTAGACTGTTGATGCTTAATTTATCAGGAGTAACGCCTTCTATCGGGTTAAGTGTGCCCCTTAAAACATGATAAAGTCCATTGTATTCATGAAGATTTTCAATGGCAATCAAATCCTGCTGCCGCGCTACTACGCAAATCACGTTTTGTTCGCGTTGCTTGTTTTGACAAATCGGGCAGAGCGCTTCGTTCACGGACGTAAAATTGTGACAGCGCTCGCAGAGTCGAATGTTTTTTGCCAGTTGAGCGATTAAATTGGCTAAACGATTGATTTCTTCTTCATTTTGATTGAGCAAATAAAAAATATACTTTTCCGCGGTCTTTGGACCAACGCCCGGAAGTTTGCTCATTTCATAAGCCAGTTTCTGCAGTAATTCGTTGAGTAGAGGATTATTGCGCATTATTTTGACGACCAGTTAAATTATTTTTGTTCGCCTTGCGCTTTATCCAAATCTTTTAATTTACCCAAGACGCCACTGAGGCCACCCTCGGCTTTCATCATTTGTTCAGCCATAATTTTCTGAACCTTTTCGACTGCTTTATTGGCCCCTTCTAACATTAATTCTTCTAATTTATTTTTCTTATCAGGATTTAATAGATTTTGATCAACTTCAATTTTGGTAAATTTTTGATTACCATTAATGGTTAAACGGATTTTATCACTCCAGCCGACTTCCACGGTTTCGGAAATGGTTGATAATTGTGCTTGCATTTGTTTAGCTTGGCTTTTCAAATCCTTGATTTGTTTCAATTGACTGAATACTCCCATAGTTGTTGTTTATTATTAATTACGGTTTATATAATATTGTTTTGTATGTGATTCTGTTATGAGTGACTTCGCCCACACGGGCTCTTTAGTAGTCATTCCGGGGCTGTCCAAAGGACAGAGCCCGGAATCTCGTGATAGTAAGTAGTTAGCTTCGTTCACGAGATCCCGGACAAAAATTTTTTCAAAAATTTTTTCCGGGATGACTACCTTACCGCCGGGGTTTTCTGTGAATACCTCCCTTATGCCCGGGGTTTTCAAAATCCCCTAATTACAGCTTGCCCCCGTACCTCGTTGGCATAAACTCCGGCGGGGGAAGCAATCCTACAATTGTTCATGCGTTCGGTCCAAGTTCTTGAAACTGGCTTTGGTTTGATCAAAGTACAGTTCTACCGTGCCGGTTGGACCATTACGATGTTTGGCAATAATGATGTCCGCAACATTCTTTCTTGGTGTTTCTTTATTATAATATTCTTCACGATAGACAAACATCACAATATCAGCGTCTTGCTCAATGGATCCAGATTCACGCAAGTGTGAAAGTTTCGGAATTGGCGGTTTTTCCATTTCCACTAAACGAGAGAGCTGGGACAGTGCCAAGACCGGAATGTTTAGTTCACGGGCTAATTGTTTTAGACCACGTGAGATTTGGGCAATTTCGTTAACTCGGTTTTCATTATAAGAGGAACGGCTTTCCATCAACTGCAAATAGTCAATAACAATCAGGTCCAAACCATGTTCCGCTTGTAAACGACGGGCTTTGGTGCGGATCTCCATAATATTACAACCGGCACTATCATCAATATACAAAGGGATTTCCGATAAAACTCCCATGGCATGACCTAAACGGGGAAAATCATCATCACCGTCGCTGTCTGAGAGTTTACCAGTACGTAATTTCCATAAATCAATGCCGGCTTCGGCGCAGAGCATACGATCCACCAATTGATCTTTACCCATTTCCAAGCTGAATAAAGCGACCGGATGATTTTGTTTGGCAGCATGTCGCGCGATGTCCAAGGCTAAAGAAGTTTTACCCATGGCTGGGCGAGCGGCCAAAATAATTAAATCGGTTTTTTGTAGACCGGCCAATTTTTTATCCAAATCAATGTAACCGGTCGGAATGCCTCGTAATTTATCAGCGTTTTTATTTAAATAATCAATACGAGCAAAAGTTTCGCTCAAGATGTTTTTGATGGGAATGAAATTGTTTTGCAAAAATCTTTGAGTTACTTTAAACAATTCTTGTTCTGAACGATCCAACAAAACATCAATTTCGTCTTCTTCGCCGGCGATTTGACCAATTCGTCGGGAACTTTGCATTAAATTACGACGCGTCGCTTTTTCCCGAACGATTTTAGCGTAATTGACGATATTGGCAGCGGTCGGCACTTTTTCCGCTAAATTGGCCAAAAAAGAACGTCCTCCGATTTGTTTTAAAACACCTTGTTCTTCTAATTTGTTGGATAAACTTAAAATATCAATTGGTTCGCGGTTTTGATATAAAGCCATCATGGCAGCATAAATCATGCCATGTGCTTCCTTATAAAAACAGTCCGAATCTAAAATATCAGCCACTTTGACGACTGCTTCGCTGTCAATCAACAAAGCTCCCAAAATCGCTTCTTCCGCTTCAATATTGTGCGGTGGCACGCTTTGAAAGTCAGCCGTTGCATTGTTTGTTTCAAATTTTTTCGGCATATTTTTATTTTAGGATTTAGCTTGGCTTTTTATCGTTAAATTATATAAATTTTCCATTAACATCGCGACCGTCAACGGTCCGACACCGCCCGGTACCGGTGATAAATAGGCGGATTTACCTTGTAAATCTTGAGCGTCGGCGTCACCGGCCAGCGAACCGTCCGGCAATTTATTGATACCGACATCAATGATAATCGCTCCTTCCTTAATCATGTCCGCTTTTAAGTAATTGGCTTGGCCAATGGCAATAATTATAATATCGCTGTTTTGTAGATTTTTAGCAAGTTTATATTCTTCTGCTGTGCAACTTTGTCCAGTAATTCCCAGTTCTTCCAAGGATTTATTGACTGACTCACCAAAAATCGGGGAATTGCAAATGACACAGGCATTTTTCCCTAAAAGACTTTCTTCACTGGATTTTAATAATTCCATAATTGCCAAATTCAATCCAGGGACCAAGTAGGGCGTACCAGCCATTAACGCACGGTGATTTTCCAAATGAAAACCATCAACATCTTTTTTGGGTTCAATGGCGTTGATGATTTTTTCTTTATCAAGCTGCGGTGGCAATGGTAGTTGCACTAAAATACCGTGAACATCATCGTCGTGATTTAAAAAATCAATTGCTTCCAGGATTTCTTGCTCAGTGGCATCATTCTCAAACAGATATTTATTAAAATTAATTTTTAATTGGCGGGCGGTTTTCTCTTTGATTTTGACATAAACTTGGGAGGCGGCATCATCACCAACCAAAATGACTGCCAAACCTGGTGTCACCGGAAGGCTATCTTTTTGTTGATACAAATTATCTAGAATGTTTTCGGCTAATTGTTTGCCGTTAAGCGTGATAGTTTTCATGTTGATATGCTAAAGGATGATCATTACATAGTTTTTTGACTGCCAAGCGAACTTGTTCCAATATATCAGTCTTGTCATGGTTTTTCAATACAGTTAAAATTAGCTCGGCGATGGTCGTCATTTCTGTTTTTGTAAAACCGCGCGTGGTGATGGCCGGCGTTCCCAAACGAATCCCGGACGGTGCTAGGGGTGTTCCTGGATCATTAGGAATCATATTCATGTTGACGGTGATACCGGCTTGCTCTAAAGCGTCTTGGGCTTCTTTACTATTAATTCCAAAGTTGCGAATGTCACAAAGCATTAAATGATTTTCCGTTTTTTCAAAACAAATTTTCACGCCACCGGAACGCAAGGCTTCGCAGAGGGCTTGGGCGTTGTCTAAAACATTTTGGGCATAGATTTTAAATTCCGGCGTTAATGCTTCTTGGAAAGCGACGGCTTTGGCAGCGATGTTGTTTTCATGGGGACCGCCTTGCAAACCCGGAAAAACCGCTTTGTCTACGGCGGCTGCGTGTTTTTGTTTACACATGATTAGGCCACCGCGCGGGCCACGCAAAGTTTTGTGCGTGGTGCTGGTAACAATATCAAAAATCGGGACCGGGTTGTTCATTAGTCCGGCAGCAATTAAACCAGCCGGGTGAGCAATGTCGGCCATAGTATAGATTCCCAATTCATCAGCGATGTTTTGAATTTTTTGATAATCAATTTCTCGGGAGTAAGCAGAGTAGCCGACTAAGATTAATTTTACCGGATTTTTAATTGCTAATTCACGAATGTTCTCATAATCCAATTCGCCGTTGTCTTTAACATTATAATGAACAAATTTGAAAATTTTACTGATTTTACTGACCGGATGACCGTGCGTTAGATGTCCGCCCTGTGCCAAGGACATTGCCAAAATCGTGTCGCCCGGCTCCAGCAACGCAAAATAAGCAGCCAGATTGGCCGGCGAGCCGGATAAGGCTTGCACATTGGCGTGCTCGGCTTGAAATAATTGTTTGGCTCGTTCAATCGCCACGCTTTCAATTTCATCAATGAATTGGTTGCCGCCGTAATAGCGTTTGCCAACATAACCCTCAGCGTATTTGTTGGTGAGTGGACTGCCTAAAGCTTCCAGGACCGCCGGACTGACAAAATTTTCTGAAGGAATCATTTCTAAGGTATTGTTTTGTCGCTCGATTTCTTTTTGTAGACTAATCCAGATTGTCTGATCTTGCTGGTGTAGGTTTTTCATAAAGTTAAGGCATCATGATTTTAAGTTCGTTAGAGCGTTGCAGACAATTTTGGTTGTTGTCAATTACGCATAAGGATGCAAAATATGTTTTACTGTTGTCGTAGCCGGTGAACAAATAATAATTTTGTGAAGGATTGATTTCTATTGCTTGTCCATCACTGAAAGCGGCACTGATTTGTAAGAGGTAGCGTTTGCTACTAGATAGTTTTGTCCAGCTGATTTGCGGGATTTCTCCTTGCCATTGTAAATTGATTTGCGGGACATTGTTATCCTCCAAGTTTTGCATTTCTTCTTCATCAGAAGCAGCCAGCCCGACGTTCACGGTGACGGTGTTGCTGTAAGATAGACATTCGTTTTTCTCAGTGTCATATTCGCACAATCGGAATTGATAAGTTTTTCCCGGACTTAAATTTCGCCAGGTGTAAGTCATGGTTTCGCGGTTTAGATTTTCCGCACTGTGTAAAGGATAAATCGGCGTGGTATTTTCAGCAATTAATAATTTCCAGGAACTGTTTTCCGCCAAATTTTCGGCTGTCCAGTTAAGCGTTGCCCGTGTCTCGTCAACCGCCCCTTCCAGTAGCAAAGTGGATTTTTCATTGGCTGGTAATTTGATTTTGACATTATTGCTATACTTAACAATTTCTTTGATGCCATCAAAAACACCTAAACGGAAATGGTATTCGCCGTCTTCTAAATTTGCCCAGAGATATTCATTTTTGATTTCTTCGTTATTGAGATCAGCACTATTAATGTAGACGTAAGTATTTTGTGGATAACTTGGGTCTTCCTTGTCACCCATGATTAAGTATAAACCATACGGCGGAACACCTTCATATTGGGAGTCGTATGTCCAGTTGAATTTTATTGTTCCGTCGGCGGAGGGCTCGGCCGAAAGTTCTAGGGATTCTGGCCAGTTTTCCTCAAACGGCAAGCTGATTAAGTTTAAATTTTGCCCTTTATTTTGTTGGTTATTCCAATTAATCCATTGATAGTTAAATAAATCTTTATTCAAAACTAATTCTTTTTCTTCCACCGTATTATCATTGAGGTTGATGACTAATTGTTTGGCACCAATGCTGGTTTCACTTTTGCCATTAGCACGTTGCCATTCCATGCTGCCATCAAAATTTTGAATTTGAATATTTTGACGATTGTTAAAGGAGTTAAACATTTCGTTGAGGGCGGTGAATTGCCAATCAAGAATCGTTACTTTGTAAACCAGGGGTTTTTGTCCTTTGTTGGTGTAATGAAAAGCTTGGCCATAGCTTTGTTCTATACTGATATTTTCTTTGTTGATTTCGCTTAAAGAAATTTCGGTGTTAGCATCCAAGCGGACAAACGCTCCTTCTGGTAATTTAATAATTGCCCAGGCATTATCAATGGTTTTGATACTATCATTTTGATTTAAATTGACGGAAGAATTGATTTTTTTCCAAGAAACTTTTTGGTCTTGGCTAATGTAAACATCGCCTTGAAAAAATAACACACTAGCGTTGCCGGTGACAGTTGGGTTTTGATTGTTATTGTTAGGATTGACAATCGTGGTTTCCGGGCGATTGATGGACCAAAAAATAAAAGCCACGCTGGCCAGAAATACCGCCAGTAAAGCATAAATCAATTTACTTTTGTAAAAAGGAATGGCGTAATAATCTTTGGCACGGCGATTGACTCGGTAGGCGGAAAAATCATCGTGCATAGGGCGCTCCCCAAGATCATTTTTTAAATCGAGCTTGTTATCTTCGACCGGCTCTTTTTTTTGTGCTTTTGAGTCTTGCATAGGATATGTTTTAATTGTTTGGTTTAATAAAATAAATAAGATCACCCGAGTGGGTTTCAGCCCCTTAATTTTAGCAAAAATGACGATTAAAAGTCAAAGTAAAAATCAGAGGGCCTTTTAGCAGTCATTCCGGGGAAATGTCATCCTGGGGCTAATCCGAATACCATGAGGATTAGAACCCAGGATCTCGCCCATAGTGGATTGCGTCATCTTGCCCCGGATCAAGTCCGGGGTGTTTCAGGATGACCCATAATGCCGTTCCGGGATGACTACATTACGGCCGTGGTTTTTCCGGGATGACTACATTACCACCGAGGTTTTTCAGGATTACCCCTAACGCCGTTTCTCCGATGGCCCCCAAGCCCCCTGTGTAAAGTGGAAAAACAATTTCTTGTCCAATGTCAAAAAATTTAGTATAATGAAACAGTCTAATGGAACAATAAAAACCAAAAGTAAAAATCAATGAAGATTTATCCGTTAGTTCAGTTTAAAGATTTGGAAAAAACCAAACGAGTTTTGCTTCGTTTGGATTTTTGTTGTTATTCTTTGCCGGTAGCCCCACATTTTGAGTTTATTGATGGGCTGTTGCAGGCCGGTAAGCAAGTGGTTGTTTTGGCTGGTGGGGGTGAAGAGTTGATTGAGAAACAACTACAACGATTGAAAAAATATTATCACCATGATTTTTTGGCTTTTGATTGTAGTCAAAACCCGTCTTTTGAGAAAATTGTTCAGCAAATTTTAACGGAAAAAACCCAAAAATTATTTGTTATTCATGGTTTGGATGATTATCCACCGGAGAAAAATTTTAAAGATGATTTTGCCAAGCAATTGGCTTTGTTAGCTGATGTTTATGTACTTGATTCTCTTAATTCTTACGGCAAGTTAAGCAGTAGTTTGTCAATCGTCCCTTTATATTTGCCAACTTTTTATGGACCAAGCACGGCCAATGATTGGCAAAATTTGCAACAATTAAAGAAAAGTTTATTTTCTAAACGAAGCACTTTTGTTTTAGGCGGTTTGTTTGATTTTTCTAAACTTGAAACCTTAAAAGAATTATTACCCAAAATTGATTATTTATTGATGGGGACGGTTTGGACCAGTTATTTTTGGGAGAAAAAAGCCGCAGAGTTTGATTTTAAAGAAATGTCGGAGTTTGCTAAAGTTTTAAAACGTTACGCCGCCAAGGTGATTTATCCTTTGGACTTTTTGGTCGCCCGCCACGATGGTAAGTCCGGTCGTTATGATTTGCGTTTCGCCAAGGCTAATGAGATTGATAAAAAAGATTTCTTGTTGGACTTAGGGCCGGAAACAATTAGATATTATGCTTTGTTAATGAAAGAGTCAGATCAAATTATTTATGATGATTTGTTAAGTCCTTATACTAAAGATCCCGGCCACGCTGATATGATTTTGGCACGCGCCTTTGCTAATCGGTCGCGTGGGAAAGCTTTAGGCTTGGCCACAGGGCGTCCCTTACTTGATTTATTATTAAAAGAGAACTTAAATGAATTTATTGATGTGATTGTTCCGGATGCGCTCGGTGTTTACAAATTTTTAAAGAATAAAAAATAAAGTTATGGCCCTTGATAAAAAATTTATGATTGCCGATTTGCAAGCTCGGCAGATTCTCGATTCACGTGGCAATCCGACGATTGAAACCAAAGTTGTTTTGGCTAATGGTTTAAGCGCCAAAGCCAGCGTTCCTTCGGGGGCGTCTACCGGTGTTCATGAGGCCTGTGAGTTGCGTGACAAAAAACAAAGTGTATATTTTGGAAAGGGCGTTTTAAATGCGGTCAATCATGTGAATCGTATTATTAGAAAAGCCATATTGAAAAAAGATGTTCGTCAGCAAAGAGAATTGGATAAAATTATGTTGGACTTGGATGGCACGGAAAACAAAAGTAAATTGGGAGCCAATGCTATTTTGAGTGTTTCTTTGGCGTGTGCTCGCGCTGGCGCGCTCGCTTCTGGTTTGCCTTTGTATCGTTATTTGCGAGAGGCTTTTGGTATCAAAAGTAAAAAATATGTTTTGCCGATTCCGTCTTTTAATATTTTAAATGGTGGTAAGCACGCCGATAATAATTTGGATTTCCAGGAATACATGTTGTTCCCGGCGGGGGTAAAAACGGCAGCGGAGCAGGTGCGTGCCGGCGCAGAAATTTTTCAACAGTTAAAACATTTATTGAGTAAAAAAGGTTTAAGTACTGGCGTTGGTGATGAGGGTGGTTTTGCTCCCAGTTTGAAAAATAATGAAGAAGCCTTGGAGTTGATTGTTCAAGCGGTCAAAAATGCCGGTTGGCAATTGGGCAAAGAAATTTTCTTTGCTTTGGATCCGGCGGCCTCGGAATTTTATGATGGTCGCAATTATGTTTTAAAAGGTGAGAAAAAAGGTGGATTGTCCTTGAGCGGTGCGGAAATGATTAAGTATTGGCAAAAGTTAATTGATAAATATCCGATTATCTCTATTGAAGATGGTTTGGCTGAAGATGATTGGCCAGCGTGGTTGGATTTGACTTATCAACTGGGTGATGAAATTCAACTGGTCGGTGACGATTTGTTGGTGACTAATGTGGAGCGCCTACAAAAAGCGATTGACAGTGGGGTAGCGAATTCAATTTTGATTAAAGTCAATCAAATCGGGAGTTTGAGTGAAACGATTGATGCGATTTTATTGGCTCAGAAACATGAATATGGAGTGATGATTTCTCATCGTAGTGGTGAAACTACTGATGATTTTATTATGGATTTGGCAGTCGCCACGAACGCCGGTCAAATCAAGTCCGGATCTTTGAGCCGTGGGGAAAGAATTGCCAAATACAATCGTTTGTTGGAAATTGAAATGGAATTAAACAAAAAATGGTAAGTTATGAAAATAGTTGATACTTCAATCTTGGAAGGTGGTTTAGGTGGGAAAGCAGCCAGTGATCGGCCGAAGCCGGTGGTCCTTTTGATTTTGGATGGTTGGGGGGTGGCTAGTCCGTCGGCTGGTAATGCCGTGACTTTAGCGAAAACGCCGGTGTTTAAATACTTAACCGCAAATTTTCCTACCATGACTTTGCTAGCTTCAGGCGAAGCGGTTGGTTTATCTTGGGGAGAGACTGGAAATTCGGAAGTCGGCCACTTAACGTTGGGGAGCGGGCGCATTATGTTTCAAAATTTACCACGAATTACCAAAGCGGTGCGTGATGGTAGTTTTTATAAAAATGAGAAATTTTTGCAAGCCATGAATCATGTTAAGCAAAACAAGTCGGCCTTGCATTTTATGGGTTTGGTCAGTCCTGGTTTGGTGCATAGCTTTGATGAACATTTGTATGCTTTGTTAGATATGGCAAAGCGTGAGGGTGTGGAAAAAGTTTATGTTCATGCGTTTTTAGATGGACGTGACACTGTCTTTAATTCCGGTAAAAATTTCATTAAAGATTTATTGTTTAAAATGGAGCATAGTCAGATTGGTAAATTAGCCAGTATGTCCGGTCGGATGTTTGCTTTGGATCGTGATAATCGTTGGGAAAGAGTGTCTAAAGTGTGGCAAGTGATGGTTAATCCGGAACAAGGAGCCAAGGTCCAAGATCCACTGGCCGCGATTGAAGCATCTTATGTTAACAAAGTTTATGATGAAGAATTTGAACCAGTAGCTTTAGTGGATGAGGCCGGTCAGCCGATTGCTAAAGTGCAAGATAATGATGCCCTGATTTTCTTTAATTTCCGCTCTGATCGAGCCCGGGAAATTACTAAACCTTTTGTTAATCCGGGTTTTAATTTTTTTGATCGAGGACGTGGTGATTTTCAAAATTTGTATTTTGTCGGGATGACTGAATATGAAAAAGGTTTAAATATTGAGGTGGCTTTTCCTGGGGAGGAAAATGAAAGTTGTTTGGCTAAAGAATTAAGTAGTGCCGGTTTAAAACAATTGCATATTGCTGAAACGGAAAAATATGCTCATGTCACTTTCTTTTTTAATGCCGGTCGAGAAAAGGCTTATCCTGGTGAAGAGCGTATCGTGGTGCCGTCGCCGCGCGTTGCCTCATATACTGAGAAACCGGAAATGAGTTTACGCGAAGTCAATGATAAATTATTGGCAGCAATTGAGGCTGATAAATATGATTTTATTGTTTGTAATTATGCCAATCCGGACATGGTCGGTCATACCGGTGATTTATATGCCGGTATTAAAGCAGTGGAATTTTCTGATAAATGTTTGGGAGAATTGGCACAATTGGTTTTAAATAAAAATGGCGTTTTGTTAATTACTGCTGACCACGGAAACGTGGAAGAAATGGTTAATCTGCGTACCGGTGAAATAGATAAAGAGCATAGTGTTAATGCTGTTCCCTTTATTTTGGTGGGACGTGATTATCAGGGATTATCCAGTTCGTTGTTGGAGAGTATTGGTAATGATTTGAGTTTATTGACGCCGGTCGGCGTTTTGAGTGATGTGACAGTCACGATTTTTGATTTATTGCAGGTGGAACCGAGTTGCAGATTTTTTGGCCGTTCGTTATTATTGTAGT
>ENA-UOWO01003731-UOWO01003731.1-activated-sludge-metagenome-genome-assembly--contig:-NODE-3731-length-17395-cov-6.345040_pt1 | contig 17395 bp, 12 predicted proteins | sample MGYA00238148_ERZ761564 | MGnify/ENA primary metagenome ERZ761564 (study PRJEB28885, sample SAMN05720194) | activated sludge metagenome | isolation source: Anaerobic digester | place: USA...
CACCGAACAGGGCACGCCCGGGCTGGATCTGCGGGCCGGGCTGGCCGAACAGCTGACCGGACTGGGCATCCGCGCGGTGCACGTCGACACTCGTTGCACCCGAACCGATGCCAACCTGTTCAGTCACCGACGAGGCGCCCCGACCGGGCGCCAGGCCGGCCTGATCTGGATGGCCTCGGACGGGTCTTTACGGCCGGGTGACCGGTCGGGTGTGTCGCACCACAGTCCGTCCCCGGATCGGGGATAGCCTCACCGGCAGGCGTGGAAAACGGTTCGCGCGGCCTGCGTTTCGAGTGGTCTCGAACGGGCCGGGCGGCTCCGCTGGACGGGCCTGACAGACGGCCCTGGGTCAGCGCAGTGGCAGTGATCGACAGCGGAAGGATCGGGACGGGCATGGGATCGTGGCGAAAGGTGGGGGCATTCCTCGGGCTGGTCCCGGAGGACGGCCGCCGGGATGAATACGGCGAGGAGTACCACGAGGGGCAGTACCACGAAGGTGGCTACCCGGACGGGTACGAGGCCGACCGGGCTCCCGAGTACGACGAGGCCTACGCCCGTGAGCAGGTTCGGCAGTCGCCCTACGGATCGGCCCCCCGGGCCGTGCCGGACGGGTACGAGGCCCCGATGACCCAGGGAGCGCTGGCCGTCCAGGCCCGCCCCGAGGTCCGTCGCGAGTACGCCGAGTCCACCGGTGCGGCCCGTCCGGTCACGGTCAAGCTGACCGGGTTCAGCGAGGCCCGGGTGATCGGCGAGAAGTTCCGCGAGGGCAAGCCGGTCATCCTGGACATGACCGAGATGGACGACGCCGGCGCGCGTCGCCTGGTCGACTTCGCCGCCGGGCTGGCGTTCGCCCTGCGCGGGTCCATCGACAAGGTGACGACCAAGGTGTTCATGCTGCTGCCCCCGGACACCGACATGGCCGACCTGCCGGCCTACGAGCCGGATTACGCCGCCTACCCGGGCGCCCGCCCGGCCTACGCCGGAAGCCGCGCCGGCCGCTGACCGTCTGTACCCGAACACGCCGGCCCCGCACCTGGGGACCGGCGTGTTCGGCGTTGCCGGCCGCCGCCGGCCGCGGGCGGTCGGCCCGACCCGGTCTGGGCGCGCGGGTGGAATTCCGCGCGTTCGATCAGGTAGAAGTGGAGGCGTGAACGTTCTCTGGCAGGTCGTCTACCTCCTGCTCTGGCTCTTCCGCCTCGCCCTGCTCGGCCGGATCGTCATCGAGTTCGTCCGCATGTTCGCCAAGACGTGGCGTCCGGCCGGCACGCCGGCGGTGGCGATGGAAGTGTTGTACGTCACCACCGACCCGCCGGTGAAGCTGTTCCGCAAGATCATCCCGACCATCCGGATGGGCGGCGTCGGCTTCGATCTGAGCATCATCGTGCTGCTCATCATCGTCTACATCCTGATGGAAGTGGTCTGGCGGCTCGCGCTCGGCGCGCTGTGAGCTCACCCCCGGTGGCCGGCCGGCACGCGCATGGCGGCTCGATGGGCGGCGGTTCCGACTATCCTGGCCGAGACGATCACGGCGAGTGCTGCTCGACGAAGTGAGCGATCGCCCCGGTACCAGCGCAGTTGAGTAGAGCCATCAAGGAGTAAGTCATGCCGCTGACCCCAGCCGACGTGCACAACGTTGCCTTCAAGAAGCCGTCGATCGGCAAGCGCGGGTATGACGAGGACGAGGTCGACGCCTTCCTGGACGTCGTCGAGGCCGAGCTGGCCCGCCTCATCGAGGAGAACGCCGAACTCAAGGCCGGCGGCGCCACCACCGGTGGCCAGACCGTGCCGCTGACCAAGGCGGAGACCCCGCTGTCCACCGGTGAGGCGCACACCGCCGCCGCCCGCCTGCTCGGGCTGGCCCAGGAGACCGCCGACCGGCTGACCTCCGAGGCGCGCGCCGAGGCGGACAAGGTCACCGGCGAGGCCACCGCCGAGGCCGAGAAGACCGTCGCCGACGCCAAGAGCCAGGCCGAGGCCCTGCTCTCCGACGCCACCGCGCGGGCCGAGGCCACCGAGCGGGACAGCCGCACCAAGGCCGAGAACCTGGACCGGGAGGCCAAGGCTCGCTACGACGAGACCCTCGGCCGGCTGGACACCGAGAAGGTCGGCCTGGAGAAGAAGATCGAGGACCTGCGGGGCTACGAGAAGGAGTACCGCGGCCGGCTCAAGAGCTGGATCAGCGACCAGCTCGCCCAGCTCGACGACGGCGGATCCCGAGAGCAGCAGCCGATCGCGGTGACCACCAGCCCCGGCGACTGATCGATTTCCGGTCGATTTCCGGCCGATCCCGGCCAGGGCCGGGAATATCCCTGGACCGGCGGCGTTACGCTTGATCCAGATCTGTTGGTGAACGTTGCACGACGGCAGTGACCCGGCCATCACCGGCGAGCCATTCGGAAGAACGGAGCGCCCGTCGCCACCGCGGCGGGCTCTCTCACTAGACCCGAACGGGTCCGGCCCGACACAGCCGGAGCGATGAGTGGTCCGGCCCGTGCTCGGCAGAGCGCGGACCCGGGCAAGCGGGGTGGTACCGCGGGGCGCGACCGGACACGGTCGGGCCTCGTCCCTGCAGTGTCGGATGACCTGCAGCGACGAGGAGTACCCAGCATGGCGAGCACCGCCGACCACCCGAACGCCTACCCCCGCGCCGGCGCGACCGAGGTCGCCACCCACCCCGACTTTCCCGCCCTGGAGCGGCAGGTCCTGGCCCACTGGGCCGCGGACGGCACCTTCCAGGCCTCGATCGACCGCCGCGCCGCCGGCGACAACGGCAGCAACGAGTACGTCTTCTACGACGGCCCGCCGTTCGCCAACGGCCTGCCGCACTACGGGCACCTGCTCACCGGCTACGTCAAGGACGTGGTGCCGCGCTACCACACCATGCGCGGTCGCAAGGTGGAACGCCGCTTCGGCTGGGACACCCACGGTCTGCCGGCCGAGGTGGAGGCCGAACGCCAGCTGGGCATCAAGCACAAGTCCGAGATCGTCGGCATGGGCATCGAGGCGTTCAACGACGCCTGCCGCCAGTCGGTGCTGCGGTACACCCACGAGTGGCAGGAGTACGTCACCCGGCAGGCCCGCTGGGTCGACTTCGAGAACGACTACAAGACCCTTGACCTGGACTACATGGAGTCCGTCATGTGGGCCTTCAAGACGCTGTGGGACAAGGGCCTGATCTACGAGGGCTATCGGGTGCTCTGGTACTGCATCCGCTGCGAGACGCCGTTGTCGGCCACCGAGACCAAGATGGACGACACCTACCGGTCCCGGCAGGACCCGGCGGTCACCGTCTCGCTGCGCCTGCGCTCGGACGACCCGGCCCTGGACGGGGTCAACGCGCTGGTCTGGACGACCACCCCGTGGACCCTGCCGGCCAACCTGGCCGCCGCGGTCGGGCCGGACATCGACTACGTCGTCGTCGAGTCGGCCGGCCCGTTCGCCGGGCGGTACCTGCTCGCGCAGGCGCGGCTGGGGGCCTACGCCCGGGAGCTGGGGGACGAGCCGACCGTGCTGGCCCGCTACACCGGGGCCCAGCTGGTCGGGGTCCGCTATACGCCGCCCTTTGACTTCTTCGTCGGCCGGGACAACGCGCACCAGGTGCTCACCGCCGACTACGTCAGCACCGAGGACGGCACCGGCATGGTGCACATCGCACCGGCCTTCGGTGAGGAGGACAAGGCCGTCACCGACGCCGCCGGCATCGAGGTGGTCAACCCGGTCGACGGGCAGGGCCGGTTCACCGCGCAGGTGCCCGCCTACGAGGGCTTTCAGGTCTTCGACGCCAACGTGCCGATCATCGCCGACCTCAAGGCGGCCGGGCTGCTGCTGCGCCGCGACTCCTACGAGCACCCGTACCCGCACTGCTGGCGCTGCGACACCCCGCTGATCCAGCGGGCGGTCTCGTCCTGGTTCGTGGCCGTCACCCAGTTCCGGGACCGGATGGTCGAGCTGAACCAGCAGATCAGCTGGGTGCCCGGGCACATCAAGGACGGCCAGTTCGGCAAGTGGCTGGAGGGAGCGCGCGACTGGTCGATCTCCCGCAACCGGTTCTGGGGCTCGCCGATCCCGGTCTGGACCTCGGACGATCCGACCTACCCGCGGGTGGACGTGTACGGCTCGCTGGACGAGCTGGAGCGCGACTTCGGGGTGCGGCCGAGCGACCTGCACCGGCCGATGGTCGACGAGCTGACCCGGCCCAACCCGGACGACCCGACCGGGCGCTCGACCATGCGCCGGGTACCCGAGGTGCTGGACTGCTGGTTCGAGTCCGGCTCGATGCCCTACGCCCAGGTGCACTACCCGTTCGAGAACCGCGAGTGGTTCGAGGACCACTACCCGGGCGACTTCATCGTCGAGTACAACGGGCAGACCCGCGGCTGGTTCTACACCCTGCACGTGCTGGCCACCGCGCTGTTCGACCGGCCGGCGTTCGTCACCTGCATGGCCCACGGCATCGTGCTGGGCGACGACGGGCAGAAGATGAGCAAGTCCCGGCGGAACTACCCGGACGTGGGGCAGGTGTTCGAGCGGGACGGCTCGGACGCGATGCGCTGGTTCCTGATGTCCTCGCCGATCCTGCGCGGCGCCGACCTGGTCGTCACCGAGCAGGGCATCCGGGACAGCGTCCGCCAGGCCGTGCTGCCGCTGTGGAACGCCTGGTCGTTCCTGTCCCTGTACGCCAACGCGGGGGGAGTCGCCGGGTCGATCCGGACCGACTCGACCGACGTGCTGGACCGCTACATCCTGGCCAAGACGGCGGAGCTGACCGGCGAGGTCACCGCGGCGATGGACGCCTATGACCTGGCCGGCGCCTGCGCCGCGGTCCGGGTCTACCTGGAGGTCCTGACCAACTGGTACATCCGGCGGTCCCGGCAGCGCTTCTGGGACGCCGACCAGGACGCGATCGACACCCTGCACACGGTGCTGGAGACCCTGTGCCGGGTGGCCGCGCCGCTGCTGCCGCTGACCACCGAGGTGATCTACCGGGGGCTTACCGGCGAACGGTCCGTGCACCTGACCGACTGGCCGGCCGACCAGTTGCCGCTGGATGCCGAGCTGGTGACGGTGATGGACGAGGTCCGCGAGGTCGCCTCGGTCGCCCTGTCGGTGCGCAAGGCCGGCAAGCTCCGGGTCCGCCAACCGCTGTCGTCGATGACCGTCGCGGTGCGGGACGCGGCCGCCTTGGAGCCGTTCGCGGCGCTGCTGGCCGACGAGGTCAACGTGCGCTCGGTGCTGGTCAGCGAGCTGGCCGAGCACGACGAGCGGGTCACCCGCCGGCTCACCGTGAACGCCCGGGCAGCCGGCCCCCGGCTGGGCAAGCAGGTCCAGCAGGTGATCAAGGCGGCCAAGTCCGGCGACTGGTCGGTGGCCGAGGATGGCACCGTGACCTGCGGTGACGTGGTGCTGGCGGACGGGGAGTACACCCTGGAACTGTCCGCCGCCGGCGCGTCCTCCGATGCGGTTGGCCTGCTGTCCGCCGGCGGGTTCGTCGCGCTGGACACCGCCCTGGACGAGGACCTGGTCGCCGACGGCCTGGTTCGCGACGTCGCCCGGGGCGTGCAGGACCTGCGCAAGAGTGCGGGCCTGGACGTCTCGGACCGGATCGAGCTGTTCGTGGTGAGCGACGATGCCACCGCCCGGTCGGCCGTGCTCGGGCGGTGGGGGTGGCTCGCCGATCAGGTGTTGGCGGTCAACGAGGCCGCCGTCACGGCCGCGTCGCCGGAGATCGACTGGTCGGGCTCGGCGGATCTGGTGGTGGGCACCGGGGTGAGCGCCAAGGTCGCGGTCGCCATCCGGAAGGCGATCAGCGACAGCTGAACGCCTGGCCGAGGGTCCGGCTCGCCTCGCCCGAGCCGGACCCCGGTCAGCCGGTGGGAGTGAACGAATCGACGACGACCGTGATCCCGTCAGCCGCTCAGCCGCTCAGGCGTTCGGCCAGTGCGGTGAGCGTCGGCGTGCAGCCGGCGTCGACCCGTCCGAGGGCCAGTGGGTCGCCCCGGGTGATGCCGCGGTTGACGATGACGATGGGCCAGCCCAGCTTGGCCGCGTGCCGGACGAACCGCAGGCCCGACATCACGGTCAGCGACGAGCCGGCCACCAGCAGGGCCTGCCCCGTCGTCATCGCGGTGTAGACCTGATCGACCCGCGCCTTGGGCACGTTCTCGCCGAAGAACACCACATCGGGCTTGAGCACCCCGCCGCAGACCCGGCAGTCGACCAGGACGAACTCGCTGGTGTCCTCCAGTTCGACGTCGCCGTCGGGGGCGGTGCGCACGTCGGCGTGGGTCGCGAAGTCGGGGTTGACCTCGTCCAGCCGGTGGTGCAGCTCCAGCCGGCCGGACAGGACGCCGCAGCGCAGGCAGATCACCTGGTCGATCCGGCCGTGCAGGTCGATGACGGTGCGGCTGCCGGCGGCCCGGTGCAGCCCGTCGACGTTCTGGGTGATCAGGGTGCGGACTACGCCGGCGGATTCCAGCGCGGCCAGCGCGTGATGTCCCTGGTTGGGTTGGGCGCTGCCCAGCCGTTGCCAGCCGATGTGGCTGCGCGCCCAGTACCGCTGCCGCGCCCGCGGGCCGGAGACGAACTCGTCGTAGGTCATCGGGGAGCGGGGCGGGCTGTCCGGGCCGCGGTAGTCGGGGATGCCGGAATCGGTGGACAGACCGGCGCCGGTCAGCACCACCAGCCGGCGTCCGGCCAGCACGTCGGCGGCCTGCTCGGCGGCCAGCAGGGCCGCGCTGGGCGTGCCGGTGCGCGGGGTGTCGGGGATGCGGACATCAGCACTGGCGGGGCCGGCCGCGGTGGGGGTGACCGTCACCCCATCGAGAGTACGGCCGCGCTCAGCCTTCCTCGGCGATCTCCGGCACGTCCCGATCGGCCGGTTTGACGCCGCCGTCGGGCGCCCGCCGGTGCAGCGCGAGCCCGATCAACGGGTAGAGCAGCACCGACAGCATGGCCGCACCGACCAGGGCCGCGGCGGTCCCGGCCGGTAGATCGCCGGAATCGACGCCGATGTCGGTGACGGCCACGACGATCGGCAACCCGGTGGCGCCCAGCAGCATCACCGCGCGCCGGTCGGCCCCGGGTAGTCCCCGCGAGGTGAACAGCGTCGACGAGCCGCGCACCACCAGCAGCAGCACCAGGAAGACCGGGACCAGCACCAGCGTCAGCGGCTGCGCCAGCAGGGCGTCCAGGTCGAAGGTCAACCCGGTGCTGATGAAGAAGATCGGCACCAGGAACCCGAAGCCGACGGCCTCGAGCTTGCCCTCGATCGACTCCTTGTCCCGGGGCGGCGCCCCGGCCAGCAGGAGCTTGGCGATCACCCCGGCCGCGAAGGCGCCCAGCAGCATGTCCAGGCCCAGCAGCAGGCTCAGCGCGACCAGCAACAACAGCAGGCAGATCACCAGGCGGACGGCGAACTGACCGCTGGTGTGCAGGGTCGCGGTGACCAGGGAGGTGAGCCCCGCGTGCGGGCCGCGACCGGCCAGCACGATCGCCACCGCGGTGATCACCACGAAGCCCAGCAGCACGACGGTGGCCACCCCGGGCTGCCGCCCGGACAGGAACAGGGAGATCGCGATCAGCGGGCCGAACTCGCCGACCGCGCCGATCGCGATGACGGCCGCGCCGAACGGCGTGCGCAGTTCACCGGCGTCCCGCAGGATCGGCATCAGCGTGCCCAGCGCGGTGCTGGTCAGGGCCACCCCGATGAAGATCGCCGCGGCCGGTTGCGGGGCGAGCGCGAACGCCGCGCCCACCCCCAGCACCAGGGCGAACAGCCAGCCGACGATCGAGGAGTTCAGTGGCCGGCCGCGGATGCGGCGGAAGTCGATCTCGTTGCCGGCCAGGAAGAACAGCATGCACAGCCCGAGGTTGGCCAGCTTCTCGGTGGTGCCGGTGGGCGTGACCCAGCCCAGGACCGCCGGGCCGCACACGATGCCCAGCACGATCTCGAACACCACCAGCGGGATCCGCACGAGCCGCCCGGCGGCCGCGGCCAGGATCGGCGTGATCGCCGCCAGCAACGGGAACATCACCAGCACGCTCAGCGGCAGGTCCACCTCGACCCCCCGGGGCCGGCTCGCGTTCCCGGCCTCAGGCGGCCGGTCGCACGTGGATCCCGTGCGCGATCTCGGGGGAGAGCTCGGTGGTGATCGCCCCGTCGACGACGACCATCGTGTCGCCGCGGACCTCGAACTCCAGCACCGCTCCGGGCACCACACCGGCCCGGTGCAGCCGGTCCATCACCACGGGCTGGTTCTGCACGATCTCGATGATCCGGCGGACCTCGAACCGGCCGCCGCGCCCGGCGGCGACGTCGGCGCCGATCAGGTCACGATGGGTCTCGGTGACCGGGGGCGTGGACTCGCCCAGATGATCCAGGCCGGGGATGGGGTTGCCGTAGGGCGAGGTGCGGGGGTGGCCGAGCAGGGTGACCAGGCGCTGTTCGACCTGCTCGCTCATCACGTGCTCCCACCGGCAGGCCTCGACGTGCACGTCCTGCCAGTCCAACCCGATCACGTCCAGCAGCAGCCGTTCGGCCAGCCGGTGCTTGCGCATCACGGCGACCGCGCGATCCCGGCCCAGGTCGGTGAGCTCCAGGTGCCGGTCGTCGGAGACCACCAGCAAGCCGTCCCGCTGCATCCGGGCCACGGTCTGGCTGACCGTCGGCCCGCTCTGGTTCAACCGCTCCGCGATCCTGGCGCGCAGCGGAACGATGCCCTCTTCCTCCAACTCGAAGATGGTCCGCAGATACATCTCGGTCGTATCGATCAGGTCGTTCACGCTGGCGTTTCCCCTTCTTGGCGCTCGCGATCCTACTCAGCGGCGGGCCCGACGCGGTGGTGGTCGGTGGGTCTGGTGGGGACCCGAGGCACACCCTTCCGGGCGTGCGCAACCCCTTTCCATCGCGAGTACTCCACAATAGTCGGCGATGAAACCCTCACCGGCGCCACCGTTGATCAGGGCCGACGAACTGGCTCACGAACTGGCCGGCCCGCGCCCCGACCGGATTGCGCCGATCCTGCTGGACGTGCGCTGGTCGTTGGCCGGCAGCGACGAACCGGGCTTCGTGGCCGGCCACCTCCCCGGTGCCCGGTTCCTGGACCTGGACCGGCACCTGGCCGGTGCGGCCGGACCCGGCGGCCGGCACCCGCTGCCGCCGGCCGAGTCGCTGCAGGCGGCGTTGCGCGCGCTGGGCCTGACCGACCAGTCGCCGGTCGTCGTCTACGACGGCGGATCCGGCCTGTCCGCGGCCCGCGCCTGGTGGGTGCTGCGCTGGTCCGGCCTGGCCCGCGTCCGGGTGCTGGACGGCGGCCTTCCGGCCTGGCTGGCCGACCCGGCCCGGCCGACCGAGTCCGGCCTGGCCGCCCCGCCGGCCGCGGGCTCGGTCACCGTGCGACCGGGGGCGATGCCGACCGTCACGGTCCACCAGGTCGATCGCGCGATCGGCAGCGGGATCGATGCGCAGGGGGCCGCTGATCACCCCGTGCTGCTGGACGTGCGGGCAGCCGCCCGCTACCGGGGCGAGGTCGAACCCCTGGACCCGGTCGCCGGGCACATCCCCGGCGCGGTCAACCTGCCCATCGGCGAGCTGATGCGCCCGGACGGCACCTACCGGCCGGCCGCGGAGATCGCGACGGTGCTGCAGGCGGTCGGGCTGACCGACGGCACCCCGGCGATCGCGTCCTGCGGCTCGGGGGTGACCGCCTGCCAGCTGGTGCTGGCCGCCGAGCTGGTCGGCCGGCGGGCCGCCCTGTACCCGGGCTCGTACTCGCAGTGGTGCGCGCTGGGCCGGCCGGTCGCCACCGGCGCGGGCCGTCCCGGGGCGGAGGTTTAGCCTGATTCGATGGCGGCGCCGCTGGTGGTCTGGGATCGACGAATGCTCGGCTACGACCTGGGCGGGGATCACCCGCTGCACCCGCTGCGCTGGGACCTGACCTGGGCGCTGGCCGGCGAGCTGGGCGTGCTCGACGACTACGAGGTGCTGGTGCCCGAGGTGGCCGACGACGCCGCCCTGGGCCGGGTGCACACGGCCGGCTACATCGAGGCCGTGCGGGCCGCCTCGGGGCCGGTGCCGATGGCGGTCGGGCACGGGCTGGGCACCGACGACAACCCGATCTTCCCCGGCATGCACGAGAACGCGGCGCTGATCGCGGGCGGGTCGATCGACGCCGCCCGGGCGATCGCCCACCGCGAGGTCGACCGGGCCGTCAACTTCTGCGGCGGCCTGCACCACGCCATGCCCGATCACGCCTCCGGATTCTGCGTCTACAACGACGTGGCGCTGGGCATCACGGCCATGCTGGACGCCGGGGTGAACCGCATCGCCTACATCGACGTCGACGCCCATCACGGCGACGGGGTCCAGGCCGCGTTCTACGACGACCCCCGGGTACTCACGATCTCGCTGCACGAGTCCCCGCTGACCCTGTTTCCGGGAACCGGCTGGCCGACCGAGCTGGGGGTCGGGGCGGCCAGCGGCACCGCGGTGAACGTGGCCCTGTCGCCCGGCACCGGGGACGCCGCCTGGCTGCGGGCCTTCCACGCGGTGGTACCCGGCGTCGTCCGCGCGTTCCGGCCCGAGGTCCTGGTCACCCAGCAGGGCACCGACGCGCACCGGGAGGACCCGCTGGCCGACCTGATGCTGACCGTAGACGGGCAGCGAACGACCTACCTGGCGTTGCGGGACCTCGCCGAGGAGTTCACCGGGGGCCGGTGGCTGGCCCTGGGCGGCGGCGGGTACTCGCCGGTCCGGGTGGTCCCGCGGGCCTGGACCCACCTGCTGGCCATCGTCGCCGGCCGGGACCTGCACCCGGGCACCCCGATGCCGCCGGACTGGATCGCCCGGGCCGCCGCGGCCCGGCCCGATGTCGAACTGCCCATCGACATGTCCGACGGCACACCCGATGTCGTCGGCTACCAGCCGTGGGCCGGGCACCAGGAGATGGCCGTGGACCGGGCCATCCTGCAGACCCGGGAGGCCGTCTACCCGCTGCACGGGCTGGACCCGCGGGATCCCCGTGACTGACCCGGCGCCGGCCCGGCCGGCCTACCCGCAGCAGTGGGAGGCCGACGTCGTGCTCACCGACGGCGGGGTGGCCCACGTGCGCCCGGCCACGCCTGACGACGCCGCCGGGATCCGCGCCATGCACGGCCGGGTGAGTGCCCGATCGCTCTATCTGCGGTATTTCTCGCCGGTCAAGCAGGTCTCCGACGCCCAGGTCGCGGTGTTCACCGACGTCGATCACGACACCGCCATCGGGCTGGTGGTGATGCTCGGCGAGCAGATCATCGCCGCCGGCACCGCCCATCGGGACCCGTCGGGGGACCGGGACTCGGCCGAGGTCGCGTTCCTGGTCGAGGACTCCCAGCAGGGCCGCGGGCTCGGCTCGATCCTGCTGGAACACCTGGCCGCGGCCGCGCAGGAGCGGGGCATCCGCCGGTTCACCGCCGAGGTGCTGGGGGAGAACACCCAGATGGTCCGGGTGTTCATCGACGCCGGCTACTCGGTGCACCGCGAGTACGACTCCGGCGTGATCGACCTGGTCTTCGACATCGCGCCCACCGACAAGTCCCGCGCCGTCGTGCTCTCCCGGGAGCACCGGGCCGAGGCCCGCTCGATCGCCCGGCTGGTCGCGCCGCGCTCGATCGCGGTGATCGGCGCGTCAGCCGACCACACCAAGATCGGGCACGCGGTGCTGGTCAACCTGCTGCGCGAGGACTTCGGTGGCCCGGTCTACCCGGTCAACCCGGACGCGGTGTCGGTGCGCGGGGTGCGGGCGTACCCGACCGTCAACGACATTCCCGACCCGGTCGACGTCGCCGTGGTCACCGTGCCGACCGACACGGTCGCCGACATCGTCGAGGCCTGCCGGGTCAAGGGGGTGCACGGCCTGGTCGTGATGACCGGCGGGTTCAGCGACGCCGGCGACGACGGCGCGGCGGCGCAGCGGCACATGGCCGCCGTCGTGCGCGGCGCCGGGATGCGGCTGCTGGGTCCCAACTGCCTCGGCCTGATCAACACCGACCCGGCCGTGCGGCTCAACGCCTCGCTCGCGCCGGTGGTCCCGCCGCCCGGCCGGATCGGGTTCTTCTGCCAGTCCGGCGCGCTGGGCGTGGCCATCCTGGCCGACGCCGCGGCCCGCGGCCTGGGCCTGTCCACGTTCGTCTCGGCCGGCAACCGGGCCGACGTCTCCGGCAACGACCTGCTGCAGTACTGGCACGGCGACGACCGCACCGAACTGGTGCTGCTGTACCTGGAATCGTTCGGCAACCCGCGCAAGTTCGCCCGGCTGGCCCGGGTGCTGGCCCGGACCAAGCCGGTGATCGCGGTCAAGTCCGGCCGGCACGCCCGGACGGTGGTCGGCCTGCAGGGCTCCGCGCTGTCCGAGGACGTGGTCGCGACCCTGTTCGAACAGTCCGGGGTGATCCGCACCCCGGGGCTGACCGCCGCCTTCGACGTCGCCCAGTTGCTGTCCACCCAGCCGGTGCCGCGGGGGAACCGGATCGGCATCGTCGGCAACTCCAGCGCGCTGGGCGTGCTGGCGGTCGACTTCTGCCTGGACGCCGGGCTGATCGTCGACCCCGATTCACCGGTCGATCTGGGCGTCGGCGTCAGCGCCGCCGAGCTGGCCGCCGCCGTGCGCGAGATGGCCCACCGCGACGACCTGGATGCCCTGGTCGTCGGGTGGGTACCGCCGGTGGCCACCGAGGGGCACGAACACGCGGCCGCCCTGCGGGACGCGTTGCGGGGCGCGCCGATCCCGGCGGTCACCACCTTCCTGGCCGTCGACGGGCTCAATGCCCACCTGGCCGTCCTCGACGAGCACGGGCACCCGGCGCGCGGGTCGGTGCCGTCCTACCGGACCCTGGAACGGGCGGTGGCCGCGTTGGCCTTCGGCGTTCGCTACGGCGCCTGGCTGGCCCGCCCGGCCGGCACCGTGCCCGACCTGCCGGGCCTGGATCGCCGGGCGGCGGCCGCCGCGGCCCGGGCCGCGGTCGAGGGCATGCGGGCCCCGCAGGACCCGGCCCGGGCGATGACCGACGCCGAACTGGTGACCCTGCTGGCCGGCTACGGCATCCGGATCGAGGACTTCCGGGCGATCGGCTCGGCCGACGAGGCGGTGGCCGCGGCCCAGGAGATCGGCTACCCGGTCGCCCTCAAGTCGTTCGACGACGCGCTGCGGCACCGTATCGACCAGGCCGGCATCCGGCTGGGCCTGCACACCGACAGCCAGCTCCGGCACGGCTACGAGAGCCTGTCGGCGATCGCCGGACCGTGGCTGTACGTGCAGCGGGAGGTGCCGCGGGCCAAGTCCGAGGTGCCCACCGTCTTCCGGATCACCGCCGACCCCTCGTTCGGGGCGCTGGTCTCCTTCGGCATCGGCGGGATGGCCACCGAGCTGCTCGACGACCGCGCGTACCGGGCGGTGCCGCTGACCGATGTCGATGCCGCCGACCTGATCGGCGCCCCGCGGGCCGCGCCGCTGCTGGACGGCTACCGCGGCGCCCGCACGGTGCCCAAGGAGCCGCTGATCGACTTGGCCCTGCGCCTGTCCGCGCTGGCCGACGACGTCCCCGAGCTGCTGGAACTGCAGCTGCAGCCGGTGCTGGCCGGACCGGCCGGGATCGCGATCACCGGGGCCCGGGCCCGGATCGGGCCGCCGTCGGCGTTCGACGACTGGCGTCGCCGGCTGCGCTGATCGAACCGGCTGATCGACCGGTTGACCCAGCCGGCTGACCCAGCCGGCTGACCCAACCGGCTGACCGTGCCGGGGGTCGCCCCGGCCCGTCCCCGACCGGCCGGGCGTCAGTCGCGCTTGGGCGGACCGGTGGGGTCGGGACCGGCGGCCGCGACCGTCGAGCCGGGGGCGACCGTGGGCAGCTTGGTGGAGAAGAACAGCGCCCCGATCGCGATGAAGCCGACCAGCGCGAAGGCCACCTGCAGCGCCTCGAGCCGGGCCTGCGCATTGATCTCGGTGATGGCATCGATCTCGGACTGGTTCACCCCGGCCGCGGACAGCGCGGTCGCCACCTGCTCGTCGGAGACGAACGGCACCCCGCCGACCAGTTCGGTGGAGATCTGTGACTTGAGCGCGTCGTTGATCTCCGGGCTGCTGGCCACCCCGGTCAACGCCGCACTGCTCAGCGTGGCGATGAGCACCGAGCCGATCAGCGCGGTGCCCATCGAGGCGCCCAGGTTGGTCGCGGTGTTCTGCAGGCCACCGACCTCGGCGGTCTCGCTCTCGGACACCGCCGACACGGTGACCGCGCCGAGCTGGGAGGCCAGCGCGCCCAGGCCCAGGCCCATCAGGATCATCGGGATCGTCATCACGCTGGCGTCGGCGTCCGGATCCATGCCGGCGACCAGGAAGCCGATCCCGATGATCATCAGCAGCAGCCCGAGCCGGACCACCCGCCGCGGGTTGGCCTTGGGCCACACCTTGGGTACCCCGATCGCCGTGACCAGCAGGGCGATCGAGAGCGGCACCAGCCGCACGCCGGTCTGCATGGCGGTCAGGCCGAGCACCACGGACAGGAACAGCGGGACCGCGAAGAACGCCCCGGCCTGGATCATGAACTGGGAGAAGAACATGCCCAGGCCACCGGTCAGCTGCCGGTTGGCCAGCATGCTGGGCCGCAGCAGCGGCTGCAGCGCCGTCGGGTCGTCCTTGGCCGCGGCCTCCAGCCGGCTCTCCCAGCGCAGGAAGCCGTAGACGACCAGCAGCCCGCCGGCCATGCACCAGATGGTCAGCGACACGTTCAACGGGGCCGGCGCGCCCGGCTTGGCGATCACCCAGCCCCATTCGCTCGAGCGCAGCACGCCGAAGACGAACAGGCCCAGGCCGACCACCGACAGCAACGACCCGAAGAGGTCGATCCGGCTGGGCTGCGGGGCCACGTCGTTGAGCTTGCGCAGCACGGCCAGGATCAGCAGGACGATGACGACCTCGCCGAAGAAGACGTACCGCCACGAGGCGTAGGTGGTGACCGCGCCTCCGATCAGCGGGCCGACGGCGACCGCGGCCGCACCCGCCGCGGCGACCAGACCGTAGGCGGCCGAGCGCTTGTCGGCCGGGAAGTTCGAGGCGACCAGGGCCACGATGGCCGGCATGATCAGGGCCGCGCCGATGCCCTCCAGCAGCGACCAGCCGATCAGCAGCTGGGTCAGGTTCTGGGCGATGCCGGTGGTGAACGAGCCGGCCGCGTAGATGACCAGGCCGATGCCCATGGCCCGGCGGCGGCCCATGATCGTGCCCAGCTTGCCGCCGGTGATCATCAGGGTGGCCATCACCAGCGTGTACATGGTGATCGCGGTCTGAATGCCGGTGATCGTGGTGCCCAGGTCCGCGGCGACCGTGGGCATGGACACGTTCATCACCGAACTGTCCAGCGTCATCAGGAACTGGCTGGCCGCCAGCACGGCCAGGACGAGACCGGCCCCGGAACGAGCGGTGGCCGCAGCGGCGCCGGTGGAGGCGGAGGTGGTCATCCGCTCATCCTGGCAAGCCGATGCCCCCCGGGCGGCATCCGGTTGGGGTGATTCGCCCGATCGGTCCCACAAACGGTGCGGGCAGATGGCAAAGGGCCGGGTCCGTGTGAACAGACCCGGCCCCTCTGGGCGACGGCGCGCAGAACCTCGTTGTCGAGGCGCTCGCCGCTACAGCGTCATCGTCAGCTCGGCCAAGCTCAGCTGGCGTACGAGCGAAGCACCTCGGAACGATCACCGACGCGCAGTTTGGCCATCGAGTCGCGCTCGATCTGCCGCACCCGCTCGCGGGAGATGCCGAAGTGCCGGCCGATCTCGTCGAGCGTGCGCGGCCGGCCGTCGTCGAGCCCGTACCGCAGCCGCACGACGGTCTGCTCGCGGTCGTCCAACGTGCGCAGGACCCGGTTGATGTCGTCGTGCATGAATCCGGCGACCACCGCGGCCTCGGCCGAGGTCGATTCGCTGTCCTCGATGAAGTCGCCCAGCGGCGCCTCCTCGTCGGACCCGACCGGCATGTCCAGGCTCACCGGGTCACGCGCGTGGTCGAGCAGATCGGCGATCTTCTCCTCGGGGATGCCCGACTCGTGGGCCAATTCGGCCAGCGTCGCGTCCCGGCCCAGCTGCTGGTGCAGCTCCCGCTTGAGCCGGGAGAGCTTGTTGACCTGCTCGACCAGGTGAACGGGCAGCCGGATGGTGCGACCCTGATCGGCCATGCCGCGCGAGATCGCCTGCCGGATCCACCAGGTGGCGTACGTGGAGAACTTGAAACCCTTGGTGTAGTCGAACTTCTCGACCGCGCGGATCAGGCCCAGGTTGCCCTCCTGGATCAGGTCCAGCAGCGGCATGCCGCGGCCGGTGTACCGCTTGGCCAGCGAGACCACCAGGCGCAGGTTGGCCACCAGCAGGTGGTTGCGGGCCCGGCCGCCGTCGCGCACGACCATCCGCAGATCCTTGCGGCGCTGCGGGGACATCTCGACGTCGGACTCCAGCACGTGCGCGGCGAACACGCCGGCCTCGATCCGCTTGGCCAGCTCGACTTCCTGCTCGGCCGTCAACAGCGCGGTCTTGCCGATGCCGTTGAGGTACACGCGGACCAGGTCGGCGGAGGGGCCCTGGGCGTCCAGGTCCTCGTCGTGGCTGACGGTGCGCGTGGTCGCGGCAGTCGCCGTGGTCGCGGTGGTGGTGGTGCTCGCGGTCGTGGTCATGGTGGTGCGGCTCGCAGTATCGAGGTCGTATGAGGGTGCGGCCATGTCATGCTCCCTTCGTCACGTTCGTGGCGGACCGTTTGCTGCTGACCCGCTGACTATTCGAACGTCTGTCAGTTCCGATTTAGTTCCCCGGCCGATGTCGGCTGAAGCACCCCGACGGCCGGATTGCGACTGCCCTTCGTCCGTTCGACGTACCCAATCCCGACGGGCTGTGACCCGCCGTGTGGCGGTCATGGGAACTACATGGGAAACGGGCCGCCGGCGCCGACCCGCTCTTGTCGTCGGCCGTATTTCCCCTTGTTTTTCTGATTCGGAGACGTCCGGGCATTGGGCCGGTCACGCGAATGCCGATGCGAGTGAGGTACGTCACACTCGTCGACGGGGGTCGATCAGAGCTCGAGCAGCACCGTGAACGGGCCGTCGTTGACGCTGGCGACGCGCATCGTGGCGCCGAAGCGGCCGGTCGCCACCGGCGCGCCGCGCCGCCGCAGCTCGTCCACCACTTCGGCGACCAGGGGCTCGGCCCTCTCGCGCGGGGCGGCCAGGTCCCAGGAGGGCCGGCGGCCCTTGTCGGTGCGGGCGTAGAGGGTGAACTGGCTGACCACCAGCAGGGGAGCGCCGGTGGTGGCGCAGGAAACCTCGCCCGGCAGGATGCGCAGCTCGTGCAGCTTCGCGGCCATCGCCCGCGCCGACGCCGACG
>ENA-UOWO01003734-UOWO01003734.1-activated-sludge-metagenome-genome-assembly--contig:-NODE-3734-length-17386-cov-7.626161_pt1 | contig 17386 bp, 19 predicted proteins | sample MGYA00238148_ERZ761564 | MGnify/ENA primary metagenome ERZ761564 (study PRJEB28885, sample SAMN05720194) | activated sludge metagenome | isolation source: Anaerobic digester | place: USA...
TGGTGCTCGAGATCACCGAGAACTCGCTGATGAAGGACCTGCAAAGCGTCATCCCTTCGCTGCACCGGCTCAACGAGATCGGTGTCGAGATCTCGATCGATGATTTCGGCACAGGCTATTCATCGCTGGCGTACCTGACGACCTTGCCGATCAGCGAGTTGAAGATCGACCGCGGTTTCATCCGCGACCTGGGCATGACGCCCCAGAGCTCGGCGGTGGTCACCGCGATCATTGCGCTGGCGCGCTCGCTCGGCCTGCGCGTGGTCGCCGAAGGTGTCGAGAACCTGCGTCAGATGGAGGTGTTGCACCGACTGGGATGCGGCGTGATGCAGGGCTTCCTGTTCAGCAAGCCTCGGCCGCCTTCGGAAATCCAGTCCTGGCTCGAGGAAACCGTGCTTCCCAGAAAGGCACCTTGGATCGGTATCTCGCCCGACGAAGTCTCCACCGAGCCTTCGCGCTCCAGCATGGCACGTCCTGCGCGCACCCCGAACAATGCAAGTTGAGATCCGACTGAAAGATGGCTAACCTGCCGACTGCTTCCAAAGGAGGCGGTGCCGCCACCGGAGCGGCTTCCGAGCCAGCATCGGCTGCCGACGCACAACTTCCCGCCCAGCTGGCCAAGGCTGCCCTGCGTCGGCTGGCTCTCGACAAGCTCGAACCGACCCCCGAAAACTACGCCCGTGCCTACCAGCAGGAGCAGGGCAAGCCGCCCGCCAGCGGCGATTCGCTTGCCGACCTGATCGAAAGCATCGTGCGTGGCATCGAGCGTGGCGGCAAGCAGTGGACGCTGGCACGCAAGAAGGAAAGCCTGCAGCGCGTGCTCGGCGGCAGCCGTGGCGATGCCAATCGACTCCAGCAGCGGTTGCGCCAACTGATCGGCAACTGGGAGGCCGACACCAACCCCGACGTCAAGCCCGACACGCCCGACGAAACGACCAGCGACGCGATGCCGCCCTCGACGTCGTCCGAGCCCGCTTCGAGCACCCTGCCGGGTCCCGCATCGGCTTCGCCCGGAGCGACGCTGCCGGCGGGTCCGCAGGGCGATCCGGGGGAGGCCTCAGGTCGTGTCGTCACAGCGTTCGGCCAGACCGTGGTGCGTGCGCTGCCTTCGGCTGATTCGGGCAACCGTGAACTCGCCGAAGCCATCGCGCAGGCGTCCCAGCGAATTCGTTCGGAAGGCGCCAGCGAGGCGAGCGCCGCGGAAGTCGAAGGACTCTGCGAACGTGCCGACTGGGTGCTGCAGCACCGCGATCACCTGTTCGAGCAGATCAGCGGCCTGTGCCTGGAATTGACCGCCAGCCTCACCGATCTGGCCGAGGACGACAGCTGGGCGCAGGGCCAGTGCGAGGCGATGCGCATCTCCGTCGAGGATGGCCTGACCGGTCGTGGCGTCAAGTCTGTCAGCGAGCTGCTGCGGACGACACGACTGAAGCAGGCGGAACTGCGCGGCGAACGCGATGCAGCCCGTGATGCGCTCAAGCAGATGATCAACCGCATGCTCAGCGAACTCGGTGAGCTGGGTTCGCAGACGGGTCGCTTTCATGAAAGCGTCGGACGCTACGCCGATGTCATCGAGCGAGCGGACACGCTCGAAAGCCTGGCCGGTGTGGTGCGAGAGATGGTCGAGGAAAGCCGCACGGTGCAGGGTCTGGTCGACCAGACCCAGCGGCGCTTGAGCGAGGAGCACGCCCGGGCCACCGACCTGTCCGAGCGCGTGACCGAACTGGAATCCGAACTCAGGCGCCTGTCGAGCGAGGTGTCCACCGACCAGTTGACGCAGATAGCGAATCGTCGCGGCCTGTTGCAGGCGTTCGAGGTCGAATGCTCGCGCCTGGAACGCGCGCTGGCCGACGATGCGTCCGGCAGCGCCACGGAGGGGCTGGCGATCGGGTTGCTCGACATCGACAACTTCAAGCGCCTGAACGACGAATTGGGACACAGTGCAGGCGACGAGGCCTTGAAGGCGCTGGCCGCCACCGTCAGCAAGACGCTGCGTCCCACCGATATGGTGGCTCGCTATGGCGGCGAGGAATTCGTCGTGCTGCTGCCTGAGACCCCGGTCGACGAGGGCCAGCAGATCCTCACGCGATTGCAGCGTTCGCTGAGCGGCGGGCTGTTCATGCACGAGCAGAAGCAGATCTTCGTCACCTTCTCCGCGGGCATCACGGCCTACCGTACGGGTGAGCGGATCGAAGATGCGCTCGAGCGGGCGGACCTGGCGCTCTACCAGGCCAAGCGCGCCGGCAAGAACCGGACGCTGATCGGCTGACCACGACGATGGTCTGGATGGATCGCCTCGTCAGCGTCGCATGATCACCGCATCCAGCATGTCGATGACCACCTACCTGGCGCTGGCGGGCGGCTTCGCGCTGCTGGTGCTGGCGATCTTCTGGTACCGACGCCGCCGGAATCGGCGCTCCCATTCCACCTCGACGATGGGCCCCGCCTCGTTGCGCCAGTTGCGTACCGGCGAGTTCGTGCGTCTCGTCGGTCAGGCTTTCGAGGCCCGGGGCTTCCACGTGGTCGAGTCCGGCGTGAAAGGCGCGCGTGCCGAGGGCATCGTCGACATCGAACTGCGCAAGGACCGGGAGGCCCACCTGGTGCATTGCAAGCACTGGCGATCACGCAAGATCGATGTCGATGCGGTGCGTGAATTCCATGCGCTGATGACCGAGCGCCGCGCTGCCGGCGGATTCATCGTGACGACCGGCCGCTTCAGCCGCGAGGCGATGCACTATGTGCGAGGTATCAGCCTCAGCCTCATCGATGGGTCGTTGCTGGCGCCGATGCTCGATGAGGGGCGCTATCGCAAGTCAGCCGTGACCCCGTCCGCCACGATGCCGCTGGCCGCGCCCAAGCCGGTGGAGTGGTCGCCGGTGTCCGTGATGGCCTCGGTCCCCGACGCGATGGAGGACACCTACGATCTGTCTCGACAGACGGGAGGCGACACGCGCCCGCCGCCCATCCCGGCGCCGCCGAGCTGCCCGCTGTGTTCCGCACCGATGTTGATGCGTACCGCTCCCGAGGGCAAGCATGCCGGCCGCATGTTCTGGCGTTGCTCGCGCCGCCGCGAATGCAAGGGCTTGCGACCCCTGGTCTAGAGTGCAGCGCGGTCCACCGGGCCGATCGATCCGCCAGTTCCCATCGAAGGAGACAGCCATGAAATCCAAGACCGCAGAAGAGTACGTGCAGATCGATGCGCTGGCCTGGAAAGCCTTTCCGGCAGCATTCTCGAACGGCGGAATCCGCTGGAAGCTGCTTCATGTGTCGCCCGAGCAGGGCGCGTGGACCGCGATCTTCGATTGCCCGGCGGGCTCGTCGTTCGCGCCGCATGTCCATGCCGGACCGGGCGAGTACCTGCTGACCAAGGGGCGCATGGATGTGCGCGGCGGCAAGGCGGCTGGTGGCGACACGGCGGTCGCTCCCGGATACGGCTACGAGTCGTCCGGCGCCCGCCACGACAAGACATTCTTCCCGGTCGACAGCGAGTTCTACATGACCTTCCTGGGTCCGCTGACCTTCATCCAGCCCGATGGCTCGCCGATCGCGGTGGTCGGCTGGTCCGAAGCCCAGGGCGCCTGGGGCTGAGCACGCGCGCCAGGCAGCGCCTGCGCGCCGTCTGGCGGCAGGCGGGGTCTGCCTTGGCTGCCTGCTTGCCGGTCGAGTGCTGCCGTTGAGGCCGAGTTCGCAACCGGACTCAGCCCAGCCACCGACCGAAGAATCCGAAAGTCCGGTCCCACGCGATCTGCGACCACGCCGGGTCGTACTGCGTCATGGCCAGTCGGCCCGGCCCGACGGCAGTTTCGTTGGCGAAGGCGTGCCTTGCCAGGTAGCGGTGACCGCTGTAGCGCACAGCGGCGGACTGCAGCTTCTGCTCAAGCGCGTCGACGGTGGCAATGGGGAAGAACGCGTCTTCGGTTGCCCAGTGCGCGAGCATCGGCGCACGGATGGCCGAGGCATCGATGAACTCGAGCGGAGGGCAGCCGTACCAGACCACACCGGCATCGACCTCGGGCACCTTCGTCATCGACAGCAAGGTCAGCGCGCCGCCCATGCAGAAGCCGGTCAGGCCGACCTTCGCCGAACGCGCTTTCAGGAATCGGACCGCACCCCGGATGTCCTGCGAGGCGGCGTCGCCGAAATCGAGGCCGCCCATCAGGTGCTGGGCTTCTTCGGCCTCGACTGTGGACTGGCCGCGGTACAGATCGGGCACCAGCGCGATGTAGCCGGCTTGCGCGAAACGATCGGCGACACCGCGAATCTGATCGTTGACGCCCCACCACTCCTGCACCACGACCACTGCAGCCGCGCCGTCGCAATGCGCCGGTTCGGCGAGGTAGCCCTCGAGGCCTTTGCCATCCGGACGGTCGAACGTGACGCGTTTTCCCATGGCGGTCTCCTGTGTGTTCTGACAACGGCGCAGAGGATAAATGCTGCGCTTCAATTCGCCGCAAGTGGCGTAACCTTGAAGCGCTCGATGAACCCGCGGTCGATCCGATCCTTCCAGCGCCAGACCCAGGCGCCTTCTGCGGACCAGCGTCCCCATGATGCGATGGCGCGGCGGTCGCCGGTGGCCAGCAATGACAGCACCCGGCGCTGGGGGGTGTAGGGGACGGGCGCCTGTGTGCCGAGGGCTGCGCACAGGTTGTGCGACAGCACCGGCCCCATGCGTACCGCAAACACGCCTGCCTTCGGCAGCGGCTGTTCCCAGGCGGCGCAGTCGCCCGTGGCGTAGACCTCGGGGTGCGAAATCGAGCGCAGGTGGCGGTCGATGCGTATCCAGCCGGGCGCGCTGACCGCCAGGCCGCAGGCCCTTTGCCAGTCGTGCGATTCGGCCCCGGTCGCCCACAGCATCAGGTCGGTGGCCGCTGGCAGCGCTTCGTCGAATCGCTTGCCCAGTTGCACCGTGGCCTGCAGCGAGGTCAGTGTCCGCCGCGCATGCCCTGCCGCACCCGGGGCCATCCCCGGCAGCAGTTCGACGCCGGTGCTCACCAGCGAAAGATGCACCGTGCTTCGAGGCTGCATCTTCCTCACCCGCTGCCGCACCGCCAGCAGGGCCTCGAAGCCTGCCGCTCCGCCGCCGACTGCCGTGACCGTCACGGGTCGCACGGCGGCAATGCGGGTGATCGTCGCCAGCGCGGCCTCCCACCGCAGCCGCAGTTCACCGAGTGGACGCAGCGCCAGCACCGGGACAGCGGGCGATGGCGGTGGCCTGAGGGTCGAGCCGACGTTGAGCGACAGCAGGTCGTAATCGAGCTGCCGACCGCTGCCGAGGGTCAGCCGGCGATGTGCCGGATCGAGCGCCACCAGTTCGTCAGCGACCCAGTGCGCGCCGGCGGCTGCCGTCAGCGCAGCGAAGTCGATGCAGATGTCCTCGTAGCGATAAAGGCCTGCCAGCCAGCCCGGGACCATGCCTGAATAGGGCGCCAGCGCGTGCGGTGACACCACCCACAGCTCGGCCCCGGCCGGCGGCGACGTACACCAATCCTTCAGCACCTGCGCGTGAGCGTGGCCGGCACCGACCAGCACGACCCGCTTCATGCGAGCCAGCCCGCTGGCAGGTGCGCGAGATCGGCGGCCTCGTCGATGTCGTGGACGGGGGGCAGCTCGGCGTGCCGCAGGCCGTGCGCGCGCAGCCGGGCGCGCGTGTCGTCCATGACCCGGGGCGTGCTCCAGGTCATGCCGTCGAACAGCATCGCCATCGGGTACCTCAGGCCGACCAGCGCATAGCCGCCGTCGTGCGCCGGCACGAAGACCGCGTCGTGCATGTCGAGCGCATCGGCAGCCTCGCGCAATCGTTGCGCGTCGAGGGCAGGCGCGTCGGTGCCGATCAGCAGTGCGCGATCGTGGCCGGTCAGTGCGCGCTCCAGCGCATGGAGCATGCGGGCGCCCAGATCGCCATCGACCTGCTCCGAAAGCTGGGTCACGGGTGACGCGGCGTGGCGCTGGAAGGCAGGGTGCGATGCGTCGGGCGCACAGCACAGATCCACCGGTCCGAGCGCGCTGACCCGGGCCTGTTCGAGCGCATGTGCCAGCAGCCGGTCGGCCAGCGCAGCCGCGCCCGCACGTCCCAGGGCAGGAATCAGTCGGGTCTTGGCGTAGCCGGGTTCAGGCGCCTTGGCCATCACGATCACCGGGCAAGGCCTGTTCATCGGTAGGCGCGGGCGAGCGTGTCGGCCGGCGTTCCGAGCCAGTAGCGCAGACGCAGCGACCACATCAGCAGGATCGTTCGCCACACGCCGTGCTGTTCCCAGCGACGACCCGAGGTGACGACGCGTGCGCGCAGGCAAGCCGGACGGTGCTTGCGGCGCAGGCGGCTCGACAGCTCGATGTCTTCCATCAGCGGCTGGTCGGGGAAGCCGCCGATCGACTCGAACAGCGTGCGGCGCACGAAGATCGCCTGATCGCCGGTGGCGATGCCGCTCCAGCGCGAGCGAAGGTTCATCAGCGCAGCGATCAGGGGCAGCATCGGCGAGCGGCCGGCGATGTCGACATCGAAGCGGCCCCAGTCGGCGCCGCCGGCCAGCACCGCCGCGATGGATCCCATCGCATCTGCAGGCAGTCTGGTGTCGGCATGCAGGAACAGCAACACTTCGCCGCGCGCCTGCGCTGCTCCCGCGTTCATCTGTCGCGCGCGACCGCACGGCGCCTGCAGTGTCCGATCGGCCCGACCCGCGCAAAGCGCCAGCGTAGCGTCCTGGCTGCCGCCATCGACGACCAGCACCTCGGCACCTGCTTCTCGCAGGGGTGCCAGCGCATCGAGTGCTTCGGCGATGGTCCGTGCCTCGTTCCAGGTCGGGATGACGATGGACAGGAGGCGCGCCACGGTGAATCAGCCTCGTTGCCAGGCGTGATAGCGCTCGACCCAGGCCAGCAGTCGCTGCGGCGCGTGGGCGCGCTTCCAGGCACCGGCGACGTACTTGTTGGCCTCGGCCAGGGTCGGGTAGCTGTGGATCGTGCCGAGGATCTTGTTGAGTCCCAGTCCGTGCTTCATTGCGAGTGCGTACTCGGCCAGCAGGTCCCCGGCATGTGCACCGACGATCGTCACTCCGACGATCCTGTCCCTGCCGGGCAACGTCAGCACCTTGATGAACCCCCGGGTGGTGCCATCGGCGATGGCGCGGTCGAGATCCGCGAGCGGGAAGCGCGTCACCTCGACCGACACGCCCTGAGCATTCGCTTCGGCTTCCGACAATCCGACGCGTGCCACCTCGGGATCGGTGAAGGTGGCCCGCGGGATCACCGAGTAGTCGACCCGAAAGCGCTTGAAGAGTCCGAACAGCGCGTTCACCGCCGCGTACCAGGCCTGATGCGCCGCGACATGCGTGAGCTGATAAGGCCCCGCGACATCACCGACCGCGTAGATGTTCGGGTAGAGCGTTTCAAGCCAGGCGTTGGTCTCGATCGTCTTCACGGTGGACAGTGGGATGCCCAACTCCTCGAGCCCGTAGCCCGCGACGCGCGGGCTGCGGCCGACCGCGCAGAGCAGCCGATCGAAGGCCACCGCGCGCTCGACCTGGCCCTGCCTGACGATCAGCCTGTGTTCTCCATCGATGGTTTCCACGCGCACGGCTTCGTGACCGGTCAGCAGTTCGATGCCGTCGTCGCGCAGCGCCTGGGCGACAACGGCCGATGCGTCCTCGTCCTCGCGGCCGAGCACGTGCGGGGCCATCTCGACTTGCGTGACCTCGGAGCCCAGCCTCGCAAAGCACTGCGCCAGTTCGCAGCCGATCGGACCACCGCCCAGCACCAGAAGACGGCGAGGCAACTCGGCCAGACCCCACAGCGTGTCGCTGGTGAGGAAGCCCGCCTGTTGCAGGCCGGGTATCGGCGGCACGAACGGGCGGGCGCCCGTGGCAATGACGATGCTGCGCGTGGTCAGCGTCTGCACCGTGCCATCGGCACGCGTCAGCTCCACGCTCCATGGCGAGGTGATTCGCGCGCGTGCCTGCACCACGTCGACGCCCAGTGCGGTGTAGCGCTCGACGGAGTCGTGTGGCTCGATGTCGCGTATGACGCGCTGCACCCGTGCCATCACGGCCGCGAAATCGATGCGGCCGCTCGCATCGCGAATGCCCATCGCGTCCGCCTGCTGGATGTCCCGGGCCAGCTTGGCCACTCGGATCAGTGCCTTGCTCGGCACGCATCCGTAGTTCAGGCAGTCGCCACCCATTTTGTGGTCTTCCACCAGCGTCGTGCGGGCCCGGACCGCGGCAGCGATGTAGGCCGTCACCAACCCGCCCGCACCGGCTCCGATGACGATCAGATTGCGGTCGAAGCGCTTCGGTCGTGGCCAATTCGCGTAGACCTTGCGCCGCTGCAGCGCGCCGAGCAACGCCTTGGCGAGGAGCGGGAATACGCCCAGCAGGACGAAGCTAAGCAGCAGTGGCGGCGACAGCACATCCGCCAGATTCGTGATGCCCGCGAGTTGGGTGCCGGCGTTCACGTACACGGCGGTGCCGGCCAGCATGCCCAGCTGGCTGACCCAGTAGAAGCGCACCGCAGCGATCGGCGTCAGGCCGACCAGCAGGTTGACCATGAAGAACGGAAAGACCGGCACCAGCCGCAGGCTCAGCAGGTACCACGCACCGTCACGTCGCATGCCTTCGTTGACCGGTTCGAGCCGCGAGCCGAAGCGGGCCTGAACCGAGTCGCGCAGCAGGTAGCGGGCCGTCAGGAAGGCCAGCGTCGCACCGATGCTCGACGCGAACGACACCAGCAGCAGACCGAGGCCCAGGCCGAAGATGGCGCCGGCTGCCAGCGTCATCACCGCCGCGCCTGGCAGCGACAGCGCAGCCACGGCGACGTAGAGGGCGAAGTAGCCGATGGCGAACGTGGCGGGTGACTGGTCGAAGCGGGCGACCAGCGTGTCGCGGCTGGCCTTGAGCGAGTCGAGCGTGAGCAGGTCGCCGATATCGAAGTGCCGGTACAGCACGGCAGCGAGCAAGGCCATCAGCGCGACAGCGATCCACAGACCGCGATGGCGCGACGAAGTCGTCACCGGGATCCCACCTCGAGTGCGCCGCTGCAGCTGCTGCCCTGGCCGGCGGTGCAGCCGTGGCAATGGTCTGCCACGCGGATGATCTCGTCGACCGGGCTGTGCTCCAGCAGGTCGCGCAGATGGGCCCGCGTGCGGCCGTCGAGCCGCGCCGGCAGGCCGAGCATCTGGTTGAAATCGCAGTCGTAGAGGTCGCCCTGCCAGTCGACGCTGACCTGCGACACGCACATCACCGTGTCCAGGTTGTCCGCCCGGTAAGCATCCTTGAGCAACTGGAGGTAGGACTCGAACTGCCCCTTCGACACCAGCGTGCTGCCGAACCGCTGGATCGGCATGTTGGTGAGCGCGAACAGGTGGTTGAAGCGGATGCCGAAATGAGCTTCGAGCTCGCGCTTGTAGTCGGCCTGCAGCGCTTCCTGTGGCGGCGGCAGCACCGGCCCCTGCGGGTTGTAGACGAGGTTCAGCGTCAGCGCGCTGCCGGGCTGTGCATAACCCAGTGCATTGAATTTCTGCAGTGCGGCGATGCTCTTGTCGAACACGCCTTCGCCGCGCTGGCGGTCGACGTTGGCGACCGAGTAGCACGGCAGCGACGCGACCACTTCCACCTGCTGAGCGGCCAGGAAATCCGCGAGGTCCTCGTGCCCCGGCTCGAACAGGATGGTCAGGTTGCAGCGGTCGATCACGCGCACCCCCATCGCGCGCGTGGCTTGCACCAGCCGACGAAACTGCGGGTTCATTTCGGGGGCGCCGCCGGTCAGGTCCAGCGTCTTCACACCGCGCCGTTCGAGGACTTCCAGAACCAGGTCCGCAGTGTCTGCATCCATCGCCTCGGTCCGTGTCGGGCCGGCGTTCACGTGGCAGTGCAGGCAGCTCTGGTTGCAGCGGTAGCCGAGGTTGACCTGCAGTGTTTCGAGGGATCGACGGCGCAGCCGCGGGAAGTCAGTTCGGGCCAGCAGCGGGAACGTGGGATGCATGGGCGCGCCTCAGCCGTCGCTTCGGCCGGCTACCGGGCCGAACCCTGCATCAGGCCGATGGCTTCCTGGCGCAGTTGCATCGACCGCCGATCGATGGAGTCCAGCGCGGCGCTGGGCTCCTTGACCTTCGTCTTCGCCTTGAGGTATTCCGCCTGCTCGGTCATGCCATTGCATTCCGGTATGTCGGTATCCCCCTGCTTTTCTTTCATGTGCTGCACGCACTTCTCGAGGATGTGGTTCATGTGGTTTCCCGCGGCGACCGCCTCGTCGACGGCATCACAGGCGCACAGGCCCAGCGCGAGGGCAATGACGAGAATTCTTTTCATGATGGGTCGGGCTTCGTTGGCTCCAGGTCTGATTGTGTCGAACGCGGCAGCGCGGTCGGTTCGAAGGGGTTACAGCTGCACGCAGGCTTCACCCATTCCGTCGAAGGCCACTTCGACCCTGTCGCCCGCCTGTGCCTGCAACAAGCCGCACCAGCTGCCGGTGGTCACGATGCTGCCGGCCGGCAACTCCTGGCCGTGACGGGTGGCGTGACGCAGCCAGGCCGGCACCACGAAGACCGGGTCCGCCAGTGGGTGGGTGCCCTGGAATACGCGTTCCGGGCGCGAGCCAATGCGCACCCGGCAGAACTGTGTCGACCACTCGCGCGACGCTTCGAATCCAACCCAGGCGCCGAGCACCAGCGCGCCATGCGACAGCACATCGGCCAGTTGGGCGAGTGCGGGCGCCTGCGTCCCTTCGGCCCATCGCGAATCGACGATCTCGATCGATACGCACATCGCATCGATCAGTTTCCGTGCCCCCGACAGGTCCAGCGTCGCCGCCCGCTCTGCATCCACCGGTTCCCGCAGTCGCAGCGCGACCTCGGCCTCGATGCCCCCTCGCACCTCGGGCCAGGTTCCGGCCTGTGCGGGACTGATCCAGACACCGGCGGGTGGCAGGGGCGCGTGGGAGATGACAGCCGCGCGTGACGCGCCGCCGGACTTCCAGTACCTCGGTGGCGCAGTTCCAAACCAGGCCAGCTCGCGGGCCACACGCTCCTGCGCCGCATAGGCCGCAGTCGCGTCGGCCAGCGCTGGCGCCGGCTGCGGTTGATGCTCGTGGCGGGCCCGCACGAGTCGCGAGACGGCAATGTCGATGTCTGTCATGGCACCTGGGGTCGGTTTCGGCCGCGTCGGGCAGCCGCGTGCATCATCGCAGCGTGCAGACAACGGCCCGCACTCCGCGGGCCGTGCGACGAAAGGACCCACGATGCGACGCTTCATTCCAATTCTGGCCCTGGCCTGCGCCACGGCCGCGCAGGCCGAGTCCATCGGCGCGGTCGACACCGTCTTCAAGTTCATCGGGCCGGACCACAAGATCGTGGTGGAAGCCTACGACGACCCGAAAGTCAACGGCGTCACCTGCTATCTGTCGCGCGCCAAGACGGGGGGGATCAAGGGGGCGCTCGGACTCGCGGAGGATCGGGCCGAAGCGTCGATCGCCTGCAGGCAGATCGGGCCGATCTCCATTGCGCAGGCGCTGCCTGAACAGGAGGAGATATTCAACGAGCGGATCAGCCTGGTCTTCAAGAAGCTGCGCATCGTTCGCATGGTCGACGCCAAGCGGAATGCGCTGGTGTACCTGACCTACTCCGACAGGCTGATCGAGGGGTCGCCGCAGAACTCTGTCACGGTCGTCCCCGTCGATCGATCAGCAGCCATTCCCGTCAAGTGACATGGCGCTTCGAACGAGCCGCCGGCACCCTGGGAGCCTATGCGGTGGTTCGAACCGTCGATGGTCGGAAAAAAGCCGCCCGAAGGCGGCTCTCGTCATGTCAGACCCGAACAGGTCAGGATTGGATCTTGCGGCGACGCGAAGCCAGGCCGGCTGCAGCCAACGCCGCCAACACCAGTGCAGTGGTACCGGGTTCAGGAACGGCTGCCGCGATCTGCAGTTCAGGAACGATGGCTGTGAACTCGATGTTGTCCAGTGAGCTGCCGTAGGAATCGCTGGTTCCGATCGCGTTGAAGCGGAGATCTCCCGAACCATCGAAGTCGACGAGACTGGTGTACTGGTGCCAGTTGTAGTCGAGGGCTGCGGCGTCGGAGCTCAGCAGCACGGATCCCAGGTCGACTCCATCGAGAGAAAACGACAGACCGTTGGTTGCCTTGCTGGTATTCGGCCGGGTCTGGTACCAGAAGCTGAGCAGGTATGTGCCGGCATCGCCGGTCAGCGTTTGTGCCATCGAGCTGTTGCGCGTGGTGTCGAGTTCGACGAAGTTGTGCCCGTCGATGGCGCTGCCGGCGACGTTGTTGCGGACTTCAATGCCGTGGCCGATTCCCGTCCAGCCGGAGACCGAGGGATAGATGCTCCAGCTGCCGGACCCTTGGGCGGTGGCTTCGAAGCTGCCGTTGGTCACGAGGTTGGCTGCAGCGGGAAAGAACGGTGCGGCCATCAGCATGGCGATGATCAACTTCTTCATGGTGGGCTCGGCTTTCCTGATGTGTGTCGACCTGTTGGACGCAGTGTCGGGGCAGGGCCCCTGGCCGGCCACCTGCAGTTGAGGGGGATCGACACTGTTCGCGGCCGGCCTCGTGATTTCCTGCACGGGCTCAGCGGTCCGTCGCTGCTCATGAGTGCGAGTGGGGACGCGGTTTGGTGATGCGGCCGGATTGCGTGCGCGACGGTCGGATCCGACGTGCCCGCCCTGCCTCGGTTTTCCCTGTCACGCCTCGGCGGCGTCTCGCAGTGGCAGCAGGGCGGAGAGCGACAGTTCGTGCAGGCGTCGGTGAGCCGCGTCATCCCACGCGATGGGCAACTGGTTCTTTGCCTGCAGGTAGTGGAGGGTGAACACCTCCAGGTAGGCCTCCAGCGTCTGCTCGGCAAGAGATTCGCCTGCCAGCTTCAGGCAAAGGGCGGCCACCTCGCTCGTGCAGAAGTGGTCGCCGCGGTGGGAGCGGCGCAGCTTGTACTGCGACAGCTGGTCCGGATTGAGGCTGAGCACCGGCAGGTGGTCCAGGTAAGGACTCTTGCGGAACATCTTGCGTGCCTCGGACCAGGTGGCATCGAGCAGCACGAACAGCGGGCGCTTGCCGGATCCGCCCTCGAGGGTGTCGGCCGTTTGAACGCTGTGGACGACCCGTTCGGGCGCCACGTACTCGCCCGGAAACACCACGTACGGCTGCCATTGCGGATCGCTCAGCAGGCTCAGCAGATCGGGGTCTGTTTCGGTTCGAGCCCAGCCGAAGGCGAAGGTATCGGCCACGACATCGGCGATCAGCCAGCCGGTGTTGCTCGGCTTGAGCGGCTCGATGTCAGCCATCAGCAGGCACACGCCCGAGCGGGTGGGCACGGCCGGTCGCAAGGCGCACATGCAGTGGCTGGGCAGCAGTCGGCAGCCCGCACAACGCTCGCGCTTGAAGCCGCCGCGGGCGAGAAAGGGCTTGGCGCTGCGCGCCAGTCGGGCGGCGCGCAGGCGGGAGACGGCGTGAGGCATGCGGAGCTTTCAGGGAGAGGCGCAGCGACGGCAGATCCCGCCGCTGCGATGCATCTGCGCGTATTTCACGAGATGCCCGGCGACCCAGTTGGACTCGGCGGGAAACCTGCGAGCCATCAGATCGCGAAGGGGATGGTATTCCGGGTCGAAGGCTCACAATCGCAAAGTCATCGACACCGCTGTCGACGGCCATTCCTGATACGCGATGAGCCAGCCGATGAGTGCCCTGCCCAACTGTCCCCAATGCAATTCGGAACTGACCTACGAGGACGGATCGCAGTTCGTGTGCCCGGAGTGCGGCCACGAATGGTCCGGGGAAGCCGCGACTGAAGTGGCAGAGGCTCTGCGCGTGGTGCGAGACGCCCATGGCACGGAGCTGAAGGATGGCGACACCGTCACCGTCATCAAGGACCTGAAGATCAAGGGATCTTCCCTGGTCGTGAAGGTCGGCACCAGGGTCAAGAACATCCGTCTGGCCGAGGGTGACCACGACATCGATTGCAAGATCGATGGCATCGGGGCGATGGGTCTGAAGTCTGAATTCGTGAAGAAGGCCTGAGCGCCTCCCTTGTCATCGCATGGGCCAACCTTGGCCTGCGGCTGCGGTCAGGCGGCATGGAGACAGCCCCAAGCGTTCCGCGGCCTGCTGATGTGGTGAGGCGGATCGCCTTTGCCACGTGCTCCGGAATTGATCCAGGTCAAACCTGCAAGCGCTGACATCGAAAGGACACGGATCCGTCAATTCACTTTCACTGGCGAAGGTCACTCTGCCGTCATCAACAACGCCAACCGGAGAGCGAACGATGGGTGAATTCTGGAAGAAGGTCGAGATCCTGCGCTGGGACGACAGCCGCTATTACCACCAGTGCCGCATCAACCAGACCTTGCATCTGGCGAGCGCGATCAGCTTCGTCGCCGCCTACGTGCTGATGTTCGTGGACCCAGCCTCGGCCGCACTGGTGGGCTGGCTGGTCGGCATGATCACGCGGCAATCGGGACACATATTCTTCGAGCCGCGCGGCTTCGACTCGATCCACGGCGTGAGCTACCAGCAGAAGGAGTCGATCAAGGTCGGCTACAACATGCGCCGCAAATCCGTGCTGATCGGCGTGTGGTTGTGCCTGCCCGCGCTGCTCCTCGCCAGCCCCAGCCTGTTCGGCCTGATCGAATCCGCTGCTGGCTGGCAGGGCTACGCCCGCGATGTCGGGCTGAGCTGGCTGGCGCTGGGTATCGGCGGACTGCTGTTCCGCACCGTGCACCTGTTCTTCCTGCGCGGCCCGGCCTGGGGCCTGGCCTGGGCTGTGAAGATCCTGACCGACCCGTTCCACAACATCGCGATCTACTGGAAGTCACCCCTGGCGCTGCTGCAGGGCCAGCGGTTCGACCCGATGGGGACGCACCGCCATCCTGCGGAGACTTGAACGCGCGCTGGGCGACAGCGGCAGAAGGAGCGGCGCCTTCGGACGCCAGCGTCAGGCTCGCCGCTGCACCCTGCCCGATGACCCGCCGCTCTTCGAGGTGAACACCGAACTGCGCCTCTCGAAGTCATTCATGTCGGCTTCGGCGCGGGCTGGGCGTTCTTCGTCGAATGCGTTTGCTTCCTGGCCACGAAGGGCACGGCCACCCCGCCAGAAAGCGCTTGCGGCGCGCCTGCTGTGTCCATGCCGCCCATGACAGGCATCCTGTCATCAGGACCCGTTCGTGTGCCTCTGTGCGAGCCATCGCACAGGTTATCCGGCCGTTGTTGTCGGCCGCATCAACGGCCAGGCCCAGCGTGCTCTGCACACCGGCTGCGTCGTCAATCAGCTGCCGCAGGCGTGTCTGAAGATTCGCATGACTGGGCGTGGCCGATTGCAGTCCGTATTCAGCAGCGGCTCGCGACCCGGGCGGCGACACCATGTGCCGAGCAAGGTGCACACATGCCTCCCCTTCAGCACCTGCTCATTGACCCGGGGATTGCTCTTTTCCGAAGGTCCGAATGTTGCTGACCTCGTCGGCAGGGAGCACGGGTTGATTCAAATGGATTGGCGAGGCTGGCCTGGCCTGCTCTGCGGCATCATGCAGGCATGAACAAGACCACCGGCGGTGAGCTCGCCGCCGTACTCAAGGCAGAAACTGGTGCGCTGCATTCCCTGACCGAACGCAGTGGAGCAATGGCGGACTTGCTGCGCGGGCGGCTCAGTCTGCATGACTACTGCGTCATGTTGCGCAATTTGCAGCCCATCTATGCGGTGTTGGAGGCGGGCCTTGACGAGCATGCAGAAGATGCCAGGCTTTGGCGCCCGGAATTGCGTCGGCTTCATGCCCTGGAGCAGGACCTTGACCAGTTGCATGCCGGCGACTGGCGATCCGAATTGATAGTGGCGCCGACTGCCGGGCTGTACGTCACGCGATTGACAGCGCTGATTCACAAGGAGCCCTTGCTGCTGCTGGCGCATGCCTACGTACGCTACCTGGGCGACTTGAGCGGCGGCCAGATGCTCTCGGGGCTGATTCGCCGACAGTATGGGCTTGATTGCCAAGCTGGGACTGCCTTTTACGCCTTTGGCGAGCCCTCGCATGTCGACGCGCTGAAGCGCGATTTTCGCGATGGATTGGATGCGCTGACCCTGATGCCAACGCAACGCGCGGCTTTCGTGGAAGAGGCCCGTGAGGCATTTCGCCTGCACCAGCGACTCTTCGAGGAACTGCGCGCATAGCCATCTGCGCTGCGCAGCGTGTCGATCAACGGGACGCCTGCGCGCAGGTCTATGAGAAGAAGCTTCGGATCTGCACGTAAAGCCCCGTAGCGCGCCGCGTCGAGTCTTCCAGCTCCTGCAGAAGCGGCGCGACTGGTACGCCGCCCCGTGCGTCCGCAATGTCCATCGCTGCCAGGCTTGCATTGGTGAGGATGGCCGAGATGACCTCATCAGCCTCGGCAGGTGAGTTCACTGCAGCCAGTCGCAAAGCTGTTTCCAGATTGAGCCGAGCGGTGTCAGCACGGCGTGCCTCACGAAGATCGACCAGTCTCAACACAAAGCCGAGCAGCTTGCCGTCGCGGCCACTCACCGGTTCGGCATGCACGTCCATGGGCACCGCGCTGCCGCTGCCTGTCGACAAGTCGAGTTCTCGTCGCCAGCCATGTTTGGAGGTTCGCATCTGCTCAAGTGCCTGCGATATTGCTGGTGAATTCGTGAACAGTGCTTCGATAGGAACTTCTCTGTCCACGGCTGACCCACGCACAGCCACCAGGGCGTCGTTTGCGAACACTGCACGGCCTTGCGCGTTGGCCACCAGCACCGGCTCGCGCGAGCCCGCTACAGTGCCACGGATCTGCACCAGTTGATGCTCTGCGATCAACAGGCGTACCGCATGCACTTGGGCGATGATGTCCACCAAGGCAATGCCAATGCCGCGCGCGAGCGCCAGTTCTGTAGGCGTCCAGGGCACAGCCGTGCCTCGCACGATTTCCGACCAGGCCGCGAATGAGCGGCGCGGCTCAAGCTCCAGCGGGTTGTTGGCAACCATGGACTTGGATGGTTCGCCAGCCCAGGTGACGCTTTGCAGCTGTTCCTTGCGAAACCAAATCAACCAGTCCGGGCTGTTGTTTGACAGCGGCACAGCCAGTACGCCGCTCGCCGTTGGCGTCAGGCTGGACAGTGCGGGATTCTTCTGGGCGATCGATGAGCAGGAAAAGGGCGCATCGCTGGGCTGCGGTTGATCCTGCACCCAGGCAAGCAGCGCACGAAGTTCGGGCGTGGACGGTGTTTCTCCCGCTGTCAGTACCTCACCTTCGCAGAACAGTGCCGCCCCCGTCGCTTCCAGAGGCTGCAACAAGGTGCGCGGGTTACGGAACAGGGCGTAGCGCCAGTCGCCCTCTATCGAGGTTGCCTCGATGAGGCTGCTCCAACCGGCGCACCATCAGCGCCACCTGCGCATGGGCATAGTTTTCGA
>ENA-UOWO01003736-UOWO01003736.1-activated-sludge-metagenome-genome-assembly--contig:-NODE-3736-length-17383-cov-5.055459_pt1 | contig 17383 bp, 17 predicted proteins | sample MGYA00238148_ERZ761564 | MGnify/ENA primary metagenome ERZ761564 (study PRJEB28885, sample SAMN05720194) | activated sludge metagenome | isolation source: Anaerobic digester | place: USA...
TCTTCACTAAGTGTCTGTGCCACAATAGGTCAGAAATCGCAGGCCAAAAACGCCCCTGTTTATTTCTTAAACCGCGAAGAAAAAGTAAAACAGTGCCCAGACTCATGATCAGTCACTATGTCATCCCAGCGCCCAGGTTGTCATCCCAGCGCCCAGGTTGTCATCCCCGAGCCTCACATTGTCATCCCCGAGCCCCATTTTGTCATCCCAGCGCCCCATTTTGTCATCCCAGTCACAGATTGTCATCCCAGCGCAGGCTGGGATCCAGGTCTTTAAGATTTCAGACCCGTAACCCAGCCCGCACAACGAACACAAAGTCATCGTAACTGATTGTCATTAAAAGACCTGGATTCCAGCCTGCGCTGGAATGACAAGTAGGAGACTTGCTCCGGCAAAATAAAACTTCTGAGTCCTGGATACTCGCGTCTCTTCAGTTGACCCGGGCCGGCGGAGTCCGTCCCTGGATGACGGCAATGGCGTTTTCGGCGGCCAGGAGGCCCATTTTGGTGCGGGTTTCGATACTGGCGGAACCGATGTGGGGCAGCAGGACGACATTGTCCAGGGCCAGCAATTCCGCGGGGATCTGCGGCTCCTGTTCGTAAACGTCGAGTCCGGCCCCGGCGATGCGATTTTCCCGCAAAGCCCGGACCAGCGCGGCTTCGTCCAGAATGGGGCCGCGGGCGGTGTTGATGAGAATGGCGCTGGGTTTCATCAGTGCAAATTCCCGGGCACCGATCAAATGCTGGGTTTGGGGCGTCAAAGGGGCGTGGACGCTGATGAAATCGGATTTTTGGCAGAGTTCTTCCAGGGACACGCTCTCCCAATCTTTAGGCAATGTGGAGAGGGCGGCTGAGGGATCGTAGAAAAGGACGCGCATATTGAAGCCGGCGGCGCGGCAGGCCACAGCCTGGCCGATCCTGCCCATTCCAACGATCCCGAGGGTTTTGCCAAAGACATCGTGTCCCAGCAGTAAAAGTGGCTCCCAACCGGCGAATTTCCCTGCACGGACAAACCTGTCGCTTTCCGCGATCCGCCGCGCACAATCCATGAGCAACGCCCAGGCCAGGTCGGCAGTCGTTTCCGTGAGCACCCCGGGGGTGTTGCAGACCGCGATCCCGCGCTGGGTGGCGTAGTCCACATCGATGTTGTTGTAGCCTACGGCGTAGTTGGAAACGCATTTCAGCCGGGGCGCGGCGTCCAGGACTTCCCTGTCGATGGCGTCCGTCAGCAGGCAGAGCAAGGCCTCGGCGTCCTGCACCGCTTCCAGCAGGCGGGTTCTGGGCACAGGTGAGTTTTCCCGGTGGAGATCAACTGTGAAAACCTCCTCCAGGCGGCGCAGAGCGGCTTCCGGCAAGAGGCGGGTGACGAAGATCTTCGGCTTGGACATTCTATTTCTCCGCCGGTTTTTTGAGGGGCACGACGCGCTCGAGTTGGGCGTCCGCGATCCAGCCGCTGAAGCCGTCGGCCAGGATCACCTGCGACCAGCCATTGGAGCTTTGTTTGATCTGGAGGATGGTCCCCTCGGAAAGGTATTGCAGCGCCTTGCCGTTTGAAGGGGCGGAATTGACCGGCGCTCCTTCCCGCATCACGACGGCCTTGGGATTGTGGCGCTGGCGGTGGTTTTTGAGCAGCAAAGTGCCGCCGGTGATGAGGAAGAAAATGAGCAGGATGCTCAGCACCAGGACCGGCAGGCCGTGTTCTTTCTCCGGAGGATAATGCATCAGCCACTGAGCGCTGAGAGTGCAAAACAGCCCCAAGATCAACAGGACCAGCGCCAGGCGGTTGAGGGAAAAGAAATCGTAGATGTTGAGCAGCAGTTGCAGCAGGAAGGGCCGCCGCGGAGCCTGGACATCCGAGGGATGCAGGGATTGGATGTAGGCGATGTTTTCCCTGGCCTGGACGTGCGAGCTGTCGATGTTCAGGGCGCGCAGGAAATAGAGGATGGACTTGCCTGGTTGGCCGAGTTCGTAATAGCAAACCCCGAGGTTGTAAAAGAGGTCGGCGTTGCGGGTGCCGGATTGCGCCAGGGGCAGGAGTTTGTCCAGTTGCTGCCGGTAAGACAGCGAGTCTTGGGCCGCTGGGGTTTGTGCCGATAACTGAACGCAGAGCGAGGCCAGCAAAAACACGCTCAAAGCGAGATACAGTCCGCGTTTCATGGCTTTTCCCCTCCGTTGCTTTCATTGACTGACAATGGCGATTTGTCCTTTCCCCCGCCGTTCTTTGAGGCGAAAGTCAGGGTCCGGTTGCGGCTGAAAGCCTGGACCAACTGGCGCAGTTTGGCCAGGGCGTCCATGAGCGGCGCGGCTTCCCCGCCTCCGGGCATGTAGCGCGCTTTCTGGCAGAGTTCCAGGAATTCCCCGACCTGGGCGACCAGCGGGGCCGGAACCTTTCCCTCCAGTTCCGCCAGCAACTCCTGCGTCGCCAGTCCGCGGGACACGCCGAATTTTTTGACCAGATAGTCGATCAGGCCGCTATCGGCCAAAGTGTAGAACTCAGGGGACATCGCCGCAGCCGCTTCCGTGGCCTTGTGGAGATATTTGTTCAGGATGCGGTTGGCGGTCTTTTGCGCGTAGGCGTTGGGATCCAGCCGGCGCAGCCTGCGCTCCAGGGTGAGCCAGCCGGACACCGCCAAAGACGCCAGGCAGCCCGCGAATACCAGCCAAAACCAGAAACTGGCGCTGAAATTGCGGTATTTGGGATAGACACTCCTGGCCAACAGCGGATTCATGGTCATGGGCCGGTCGCTTTGCAGGAGTCCGGAAAAGTAGGACAGCACGTTGGAGGGCTTGACCGCCAGTTGCTGGGGCTGGCCCTGGAAGCTGCTGTAGCTTCCGGTGGCGGTGTTGAACCAACTGAAGCTGAGTCCCGGGATCTGGAAATCGCCTGTCTCCTGGGGCAACAGGGTGTAATAGATGAGCCGCGTGCCCTCGATGGGATTGGCCAGTTTGTCCTGCACGGAGGGCTCGGAAACCTGGAATTTGGCCAGGGAGGGAAAGGCCGGCGCGGTGAACTGGCTGAAATTGCCTTTGCCGGAGATCTTGATGGTGCAGATCAAGGCGTCGCCCTGAGTGATCTTCGACTCGGAGAAAGACTGGCTGACGCTGAAGTTTCCCACAGCGCCGGTGTATCCCGCCGGTTTTCCTCCCGGCAGGGCCCGGACATCGAGCCAGGCTGGCTGGGAATCCACGCTTTTGTTGAGAAAACTGTAGGTCCCGCTGAACTGCACCATCCCGGTCAAAGTCGGCACCTGGAGGCGTCCGGAAACCTGGGGATAGAGCACGATCCTCTTGATCAGGGCACGCTGGTAACGCTCTCCCTTGTAAGTGACCCGCTCGTACTGCAGGTTGGCCGGCTGTTCGAAATTGGATTTGCCGTAACCTTCGTAGTCCTTTTCCATCTCGGTCGAGAAGGATTCCACCATCTGGTTCGTGTAGAGGTAATAGGAGGCGATGGCGGGTTCTCCGACAAAGACGGCCGGAGTCTGCAACTGGCAAAGGATCAGGGATTCCCCGGCGGAGCGGTTGCGTCCGAAGTAATCGGCGCCGTAGGGATCGACATAGGGATTGAAGTTGTATTGCGGCGCCCGGGAGGAGGGCATGTCCACCACTTCGACCTGCATCGGCGGTGTGGTGTAGAGACGCTTGTCTATGCGAAATTGGAAGCCGGGAATGCTGAATTTGCCTTTCTTCTGGGGATTGTAGAAATAGGTGTAACTGAGGGTGTAACTGCGCGACATGCTCCCATTGAAGATGTTCATCTCGCTGGAGGAGGAATTGCGCATGTTGCGGTAGCTGAAAAAAGGTATCTTGAGGGCGGGCGGGGCGTCGATCTGCAAACGCGAATCGCTGCTGATCTCCAGCACGACCTGCAGTTGGTCGGAAAGGGTGATCTGGTCCTCCGCCACATAACTGGAAACCTTGAGCGCTTGGGCGCCCAACGCGCCAGCCAGCAGGAACGGCACCAGCAGCCAAAGCCGGAAGCGGTTCACCACCATTTACCTCCATCCTTGTAATCCTGGGGTTTGTTTTTGGCCATGCGGTCGGCGGCGTCCTTCTGGTCCAGGGCATTCAGGGCGTTGCGATACTGTTCCTTTTGCTCTTGTTGGGACTGTTGCTCCTGCTCCTGTTGCGATTTGTCGTCGTCCTTGCCCTGTGAGGGAGGCGGCGGACGGTAGCCCTGCCGTCTGAGCACCAATTCATAGTTGGATTTGGCGTCCTGGTCGTCCGGAGCGAGGAGCATGGCGGCTTTGTAGGCCTCGAGGGCTTTATCCAGGTCGCCGGAGCGGTAAAAGGCGTTGCCCAGGTCATAGCGTACGCCCGGGATCTTGCCCTTTTCGGAGGCAGCCTGTTCATAGGATTTCCGGGCCGCGGTGTAGTCGCCACGCCGGTAGTGGACTTTGCCGGCGCTGCTTTCGGGGATGTAATCGCCGTCCTTTTTGCCGGCCCGCTTCTTCCAGATCTGTTCGGCCGCGGGATACTTCTTTTGGTTGTAAAGGCCGGTGGCGCGGCCGTGTTGCAAGACGCGGTTGCGGAAGACGAGTTCGAAAAACAGGAAGGCCGCGAGCAGCAGGGCCAGGATGAGCAGCGCTTTGAGCAGAAGGGAACGGAGTTTGGGCTTCATGCAGTTTTCCTCTGCCGCCGCAGGGGCAGCACGAGCGCGTCCAGAATCAGGAAAAACAACGCCAAAACCGCCGGGAAGGCGTATTGTTCCTTGAGCGCGCTGATATTGCGGTTGCGTTCCCTGCCCTTTTCCACGGAATAGATGTTGCGCAGGATTTGATCCAGGTCGCCCTGACCGGATGAAAGCGAAAAGTATTGTCCGCCGCCGGCCGTCGCTATCTTTTCCAGCGCCGCGGCATCGAGTTTGGAAAAAGCCTTCCTGCCGGTGGTGGGATCATTTACTTCCATTCCTTCCGGAGTGCCCACACCCATGGTGTAGATCCTCACACCGGCTGAGTTGAGCCGTTTGGCCTGCGCCAGGGCCGAGGTTCCCAGATCCTCGCCGTCGGTGATCAGCAGCAGCACGTTGTTTCCGCCCGAAGCCTGAAAACCTTGCTCCGCCAGGGCCAGGGCACCGCCGATGTCGGTTCCCAACTGGACCACGGAACTCGTCGTCAGGCTGTTGAGGACCAGGGTGGCGCTTTCGTAATCATCGGTGAGCGGGCATTCCAGCGTGGCTTTGCCGGCAAAAGCGATGATCCCCACGCGGTCGCCCCGCAATTTATCGATAAAGGCGTCCATTTGCAGTTTGGCGCGGATCAGCCGGGACGGAGCCAGATCCGTGGCGTCCATGCTTTTGGACACATCCAGGCAGACCATGATGTCCAGGCCTTGGGATTCGAAGTTTTTCATCTCGTAATCCCATTGCGGGCGGATCAGGGCAAAGACCACGAAAACAAGCGCCAGCAGGAGCAGGACGACCTTCAGGGTCTGGTAAAAGGGCGACATCCGGCTCAGATATTGGTCCATGAACTGCGTCTCGGCGTATTTGGCAAAGCGCTTCTGCCGCCGTTTCTGCAGCAGGGTCAGCGCAAAGACCAGAGGGATCAGAACGGCCAGGAGCAAGAGATGCCAGGGATAATAAACGTTCACGCGGTCACTCCGGTAGAATGGGGATGTAAAGCAGGCGCAAAGCGAGTTCCGCCAGCAGCAGCAGGAAAGCCAGCCAAAGCAGGGGCATGAACCTGTCCGCCCAAATGTAGTGCACCTTGGCGCTGTAATCCGTCTTTTCCAGGTCGTCGATGGTGGCCATGACCTTTTGCAACTGGTCCTTGTCGCCGGCCAGGGCGGCCTTGCCGGTTCCTGTGATCCCGGCCACGCGGTCGAGGGTCTCCATGTCCAGCTCGACCAGGACCTTCTGGTAAAAACTTCCGAATCTGGGATCGACCACCGGGTAGTCCACATAACCGTTGCGGCCCACACCGATGGGATAGACCTTGATGTTGAATTCTTTGGCCATCCGCGCGGCGCTGATGGGATCGATCTCCCCGGTGTTGCTCACGCCGTCGGTGATGAGGATCACGACCTTGCTTTTGGCCTTGCTGTCTTTGAGCCGGGCGACAGATTTGGCCAGGCCGAGGCCGATCGCGGTGAAAGAGGCTTCCTGATTGACCTCCAGGCGGTCGAGCTGTTCCTGGACAGCCATGTGGTCGAAGGTCAGAGGGCTTTGGGTGAGGGCGTATTCTGAAAAAGCGACCAGGCCGAAGCGGTCGTTGGGGCGTTTGCTGATGAAATCCTTAGCGACTTTGACGGCCGCGCCGAGGCGGTTTTGCGGGGCAAAGTCCATGGCCAGCATGGAGCCGCTGATATCCACGGCCAGCACGATGTCCACGCCGCGGCGGTTGATGTCCCGCGTGCCTTTTCCCCAGCGGGGTTGGGCGATGGCCAGGATCAGCGCCGTCAGGATCAGGGCGCGCAATGCGGGAAAGAAATAACGCCAAAACCGGTTGTCACCCGCGATCTGCCTCAGGATACGTACGCGCGTGAACGGCAGGCGCAGCTGCCTCCGGCTTTGTTTTTTGAACTGGAACCACAAGAGCAGCGGAACCACCAGCAGAGCCACAAGCCACCAGGGATTGGCGAATTTAAGCATTCTCGCTTCCTTGGGAGGCAAGGGCGCGTTGCAACTCCGCCAGTTCGTAAGACTGCAGCCAGCCGCGGAACCAGGCCATTGCTTCCTCCGCTTCACCTGGCGAGGGTATATACTTCGCGAATTTAACTCGGTCGCAATAGCGGAGGAATCTGATCACTTCGGTCGTTTTGTCGATAAAGATCTTGTAGGTGGCCTGCATGATCTCGGAAGTGGTCATTTCCACGGCCGCAAAGCGGTAGCGCGCCTCCAGAAATTCCCGCATGATCATGGAAAGTTCGTAATGATGGCGGATGTATTCGCCTTGGGCCAGGAGATCCAACGAGTTCAACTCATCCAGTTTGTTGAGCGCGATCTTCCAGGGAGGCAAGGCCTGTTCGGGCACGGGTTTGGTTTCGGGTTCGGCAGCAGCCTGCTGTGGCGGTTTGGCTCGCTTCAGCCAGAAATACAGGCCCAAAAGCGCCAGCATCAGCGCCAGCAGCGCGGGATAAGCCCAAAACGGCAGTTGCCATCTGTATTTCTCCACAGGTTTGATGTCCACCAAAGTGGTGTCTTTTTCGCCCCGCACCGGGATGATGTTGAGCCGGAAGCGTTCGGTGGAATAAGCTTCGCCGTCCGGATTGGCCAGTTGGACGCCCAAGGCAGGAAAACTCTGCGATCCGGGTAAAAGCGGAACGATGGTCAGCCGCAGCCAGCGCAACTGACCGCCTTTGCCGACTTTTTCGACTTTCAGGACCTGGAAATTGGACAGGCTGTCCGGCAAGGCCACATCGTTGAGGGAAACGTCAGCCTGGATGTTCAGTTGGAAACGGTCGCCGACGCTGAGGTTGTCCGCCCCGGTCAGGCTTTGGCGGATATTGGCCGCGCCGAGAAAGGCCAGCCATAATTCCAGCAAGCAAAATAGGATTGCCTTTTTCATCCGCGGCTCCGGCGGCGCTGCCTGCGGCGTTCAAAGAACTCGCGCAGGACATCCACGTGCGAGTCCGCGCTGCTGATCAGCATGTGGTCGACTTTCATGTCCCGCAGGCTTTTCACGAGATCAGCCTGCTGCCGTTTGATGATGAGGTCGTAAGCCTCGCGGAAACCGGGTTTGGAGCTGTTGAAATAGAGCGATTCCCCGGTCTCGGGATCGTAAAGGTTGAGGACCCCGGCCTCCGGCAGGGTGAGTTCGGCGTCGTCCAGAACCTGCACGGCGATCACGTCGTGCTTCTGGGCCAGGAGCTGCAAGGGTTTCCGGTAGCCATCATCCATGAAATCCGAGAGAATGAAGACCACGGAGCGTTTCTGCAGGATGAGGTTGGCGAAGGTAAAGGCGTCCGTCAGCGAAGTACCGTTGTTTTTCGGCTCCAGATAGAGCACGTCGCGCAGTATTTCCATCGCTTTGTTGCGTCCCTTGCGCGCCGGGAGGTATTTTTCCAATTGGTCGGAAAACATGATCAGGCCGACCTTGTCGTTGTTGGATAGCGCGGAAAAGGAGAGCAGGGCGATGATCTCGGCCAGGCGTTCTTTTTTCAGGATGCGGCGGGTGCCGAAATTCTGCGAGGCGGAAACGTCCACGATGAAGATGACATTTAGTTCGCGGGTTTCCTGATATTTCTTCACATAGGGCACGCCCAGGCGGGCGGAAACGTTCCAGTCGATGTCGCGGTAGTTGTCGCCGCTCTGGTATTCGCGGACCTCGGCGAATTCAAGGCCCTGGCCTTTGAAGCTGGAGTGGTATTCGCCGCTGAAAACCTCGCTGACCACGTTTCTGGTGCGGATCTCGATCTTCTCGATCTGAGCAAGGATCTCCGCCGGGGTGCGGGATGGCATCGTCGCTCGCTTTTAGGGAACTTCTATCTCGTCAAAGATACGGGTGATGATCTCGTCCGTGCTGATCTGTTCGGCCTCCGCCTCGTAGGAAAGGATGATGCGGTGGCGCAGGACGTCTTTTCCAACTTCCTTGATGTCGTCCGGGATCACGTAGCCGCGGTGCTTGATATAAGCGTGGGCTTTGGCCGCACGGGCCAGGTAGATCGTGGCGCGGGGCGAGGCGCCATATTGGATGAGGCCGGTCATGGAAGAAATGCGCGGATAGCGCTGCGGAAAACGCGTGGCCTGCACCAGATGGAGGATATATTCCTTCAGTTTTTCTTCCATATAGAGTTCCGAGATGACTTCGCGCATTTGGTCGAGGGCTTCCGGACGCAGGATCTGCCGGACTTTCAGCTCGCGCTCCGTGACCATGCGGTCCAAGATCGCCCGCTCTTCCTCAAAACTGGGATATTTGATGCGCAGTTTCATCAAAAACCGGTCGATCTGCGCTTCCGGGAGCGGATAGGTGCCCTCGTGTTCGATGGGATTTTGGGTGGCCATCACAAAGAAAGGCTGCGGCAGGTCGTAAGTGGTGTCGCCGATGGTGACCTGACGTTCCTGCATCGCTTCCAGTAAGGCGGATTGGACCTTGGAGGGCGCGCGGTTGATCTCGTCGGCCAGGATGAAATTGGCAAAAACGGGGCCCTTTTTCGGCGTGAATTCGCCCGTTTTCTGGTTATAGATCAGCGTTCCGGTGATATCGGCGGGCAGCAGGTCCGGAGTAAACTGGATGCGCTTGTAAGAGGCGTCGAAGACCTGCGCGAGGGTGCTGATGATCAGGGTTTTGGCCAGGCCGGGAACGCCTTCGATGAGCACATGGCCGTTGGCTAGCATGCCGATCAGAAGCCGGCTGATGATGGCTTCCTGGCCCACGATCACCTTGGCGATCTCGGCCCGCAGGACATCAAGGATGGCCGAGCTTTCCATTACGCGCTGGTTGATCTTTTCTATGTTGTAAGGATCCCCGGTGGCGCCGGAGGATTTGCCTTTCTCGCGAGCCTCAGGATCCGTCAGGAAGTCCAGGTTGTCGTTGTTCATGTATGAAACTCCCGAAATTTATCTTTCCGATAACGAAAATCGGGAACAGGGCTGATCCTGATTCCCGATCTCCTCACAAATAGCATTGTTTTAGGCAGGCATGGCCTGAAGCGTTCGTAACTCCGTCAGGAAGTGGCTTTGCGCACTTTGTTGGCTTTCAGGCAGGAGGAACAGACCTTCACCTTGTGGATCCCGCCTTCGGTAATGGCGCGGATCTCATGCAGGTTGGGATAAAAACGGCGTTTGGTGGCGTTCAGCGCGTGGCTGCGATGGTTGCCGACCTGGGCCTGTTTTCCGCATATATCGCATATTCTTGACATCTTTCACCGTCCAGTTTTCATTCTTTGAAGCCAAAAAATCCCAGGCCCCCTTTTTGACAAGGATTATTTGCGCGCATCATAGCGTCTGTGCAACCGGATTGGCTGGAGCCGGGCAGCGAAGTGAGTATCGGCTTCTGCAAGATTCCTGGGACAGAGTGGCAAAACCTTTAGTGCAGGTTTTGCGGCAGGCGGATGTCGAACTTGCTGCCGTGCGGTTTGACGGGCTGGTAATCCAGTTTTCCGGAGTGCTCGGCAACGATCTTGGCGCTCAGGGGCAAACCCAGCCCGGTGGCGGTTTCCTTGCCATAGATGATGAAGGGCTCGAACAGCCGTGGCACGATGCTTTCCGGAACTCCCGGCCCGTCGTCGGCGACGGAAATCTGCAGCCAGCCCGTGCTCATACTGGCGGTGATCTTGATCTCTCCCTTGCCGCTCATGGCTTCGGAACTGTTGCGCAGCATGTTCACGATCACAAGGCGGATGCGTTCCTCGTCGAAATAGACGGGCTCGGAGCATTTATTCTCAACGGTCAATTTGATACCGCGCCCTTTGAGAGAGACGCCGTAACTGGAATCAATATCGTTCAGGAACGCGAATAAATCTACCTTACGGACGTTTAGCTCGGTCCGTGTGTTCTGCACCAGGTCCCTGATCTCGCGCACGTTGCTTTCCAGCAATTGGGCTTGTCTGATGATGCTCCGCGTGAATTCCCCGCTGTCCGGATAGATGCCCTCGATCATTTGCGCCGTCAGCGAGATTATGGTCAAAGGGGTCTTGATATCGTTGAGGATCTTGCCAGCGGTGATGTTTACGGCCAGCAGGTGGCTGTTCAGGCTGTTGGACTCCAGCATCGCGGTCAACATTTTCTCGTTTCCCTTGATGTGCGGAGCGATCTCCCGGATCAGGTTTGCCGAAACGACAGGATGATAGAAACAGATGATGCCGAAATCCGCACGTGGGATCTCCATGATCTCGGAGTCCTCGAGGAACCTGACCTTGTCGGTAGCCGAGCCGGACGCGATCCAGCCCGCGCCGAAATAATCCCCTTTGGCCAATTTTCGGGCTGGAAGTTTCACGCGGGGATCTGCCGGCACTTCAACCTTGCCTGAGCAAATGAAATAAATCGTCTGCTCGGTGAATTCATCGGATGTGATTTCTTCGCCCTTGGCATGTTTGATCCGTTTCAATCCTTTGGTCACATCTTCCACGATGTCTGGATGCATTCCGGCAAACAAGCCAAAATTCAGGTCTTTCTCGCCTTTGATCTTTGCACTCATAGTTGCTCCTATATGTAAGACAGCCTTGTCAATTACCTCTTTTGGGCGTCCGCGAAACAAGTCAATGTTTTTCTGCTTTTCCAGCGTTTCTGCCAGCTTGTTCCCCGCTCAAACCTCGATCGATTGCCCATGGCCTACTTCGCACCGACTTCCCGTCCATCTGGCGGGAAGCTATCAGGATACTGCCAGGAAGCTTCCCAGCTGGGAAACAGGGCTGAGAAATGACTTTCTCAAAGTTTTCACCCACTGAAAAATCCGTTTACCGGATCGCGTCAGTGAAGGCCGAGACCCGCCAGCCAGCCGGTGGAAAAGGCCATCTGGATGTTGAAGCCCCCGGTGGGAAGGTTGTAATCCAGGATCTCGCCCGCGCAATACAGGCCCGAACAGAGTTTGGACTCCAGCGAGCGCGCTTTGATTTCACTCAGCGGAATTCCGCCCGAAGTGGCCATCGCCGTTCGCAGGGATTCGACTTCCGCGATGGTGAAAGTCAGTCCGGAAAGCTGCTCGACCAGCCTATTGCGTGTGTCTCTGGTAACCGCGCTGCAGATCTGGCCTGGATCGATCGCCGCAGAAACCAGGATCGCGGACAGCAAACTCTCCGGAATTTGGAATCTTTTTAGCGCTTGCAGCAACGATTGGCGCGGATGGAGCCGGATGACCTCCGCCACGCGCTCAGCCGCCCGGGGCAACAGATTCAGGACGATCCTGTCACCGCGCCCGAGCAGATGGGAATGGTCAAGGATCAGCGGACCGGAGAGTCCTTCATGCGTCCAGAGGACATCCCCGCGAGCCCGGATCCTTGCGCCTTGCGCGTAAAAAACCGCTTCCGCCTGTTTGACCGACACTCCGGCGCAGGCTTTGAAAAAACCAAATCCTTTGATCCTGACCGACGCCAAAGCTGGCCTGGGAGCGACTATCAAATGCCCCAAAGATCTTGCCAAAGCGTAGGCCGAGCCATCCGAACCGGTTTGCGGCCAGGAACTGCCTCCGCCAGCCAGGATGAGCCTTTCGGCCTGGTAAATAGATTTGTCGGCTGTCTCCACGAAAAAGCGATCCTGCCTCCGGACGCTGGCCACACGGGCGTTGAAAACCAGGCGGGCTCCAGCTTGGACGGCCGATCCGAGCAGCGCGTTGCGGACGTCTTCCGCCCGCAGCGAGGCTGGAAAGACCTTGCCGTCGGGTCGCGCAAGCGTGGGACAGCCTGCCTTTTCCACTAGCTCGCGAAACTTGACATTGTCCATAAGGTAGAACGCCGGTTTCAAAAAAGCGTAGTTCTTTCCGCAGACCTTGAGAAATTCCGTCCTGTCGAGGGCGTTGGTAAAGTTGCACTGTCCGCTGCCGCTGAGCAGGAGCTTATTTCCGGCAAAGGGATTGCGCTCCAGTAAAAGGGATCCCTGGCCGCAGGAGATAGCGGCTCCCAGCCCGGCCGGGCCGCCTCCGATGATGATCGTCGAGACCGCGGACGCCATCCGGCCTTACTTTTTCAGCCTGGCTTTGGTGAAAGTGGCGGCCGGGATAGGAATGTCAAACTGGATGCTGTCCACGAAATATTCGGTGCCCTTGCCGTCCTTGAGTTCGTCCTTAAACAGGATGTAGCGCGGATACCAACGGTTTCCGGTCTTTGTCACATTGGAAAATTTAAGCGATTTCAAGAGTTTTCCGCTTTTGGCATAGAGCAGTTCGTAGAGGACCACATAACGGGATTTGTCCACGTAGATCTTACGTTTTGCGTAGGCCAGGCCTGGCTTTTTGGCCATCAGCGTGAGGATCCAGCAAGCGCGCCCGTCGTAGGTGATTTCGCCGTCCACGCCGGCCGAATAGTCCTGGCTGAGTTTGTCCTCCTCCATAAAATCCTCGTAGGAAAGGTCGCTGCCCATCACCGACTGTTTGAGCATGTTTCCGGAGATCTGGATGGTGCGGTCTGTGCCGGGATCGTAGATCCAAAGGTTGTCACCGGCTTTGAGCATTTTCGTCCCCTTGTCACGGGGTGGAGCGAGATATTCAGTGAAAAACCTGTCCGAGCCCTGGCTGTAATTGACCGATTCGACCGTGCGGCTGGAACGTTTGGCGTGAATGACCATCCGCGTCGTGCTTTTGGTGGTTTGCGAGGTCATGTTTTTGTCTATGGCGCTGAGTATGGATTCCGCCGAAGGCGCTGCAGAGACCAACGAGAACGCGCAGAAAGCCAGGATTGCGATGATCGCTTTTTTCATACTTCCAGTTCCTTGAAAAGTTGGGAAGTTTGCCTTTTAAAGACCGCGAGGCCGGCCAGTATGGCTCCCAGGACGGTCGAAAGGACGCCCGGGATAAAGCCCGCCAGCGCGGTGTGAAGCGGAATATATGTGTAAATGATATCCTGGGTGAATAGCGTGGAATTGCGCGTGAAGACGCTGACATCCATGCCGTGGATATTGAAATACCAGCAGCCGAGGCTGCCCAGCAAGATACCAATCGCGCTTCCCACTACGCCAATGGCCACCGCCTCGAGGACCAGCGTTCCAAAGATATGTTTCTTGGATTCGCCGACAGCCAGGCGGACACCGAATTCGCCGTATCTGCGGATCCCGTTCATCAGGCCGGAATTCCAGAGTACGATCCCCAAAATAACGATGAACACGAAACTGAAGATCCCCAGCATGCTGTGTACTATGCCCATCAGGTAGCCCATGTTGTTCTGGTCGGACATGGCCAGCATCACGGGAGAATATTCGTCCCGGGGATCGCTGAAGGTCTGGTTGAAATCCGCCTTTATCCTGTCGGCCTCTTTTTGGTCGTATCGGCCGTCTTTGAAGAAAGCCAGGATCTCCGCCGCTCCGCCAGGCATATCCAGCATTTGGCGGATGTCCGAAATATCCGCCATGAGCGCGCCGCGGTCAAGCGCTTCCGCGCCAAAATTAATTGTTCCGCTTATGACGAGGCGATGAAACGCCAGGGAGCCGTAGATGTCCGAACCGATGAGTGTGACCGGGTCCCCGATCTTGAGTTTCAGGCGCTCCAGAGCTTGCTCGCTGACCAGGGCTTCTCCAGGCTGGGAGGGGATCCTACCCCGCGCCAAAGCTTTGTCCAGATTGAGCAGTTTGCGTTCCATCCCACTTTTGAGGAGATCGATGCCATAGACGATGATCTCGCCCTGCTCGCGGGTTTCGCCGGTGGCATCGGGAACGTCCAGCAAAGCGCCCAACTGGATGCGCTCTGTCCATTCCAATTGCGGATATCTCTTTTTCCATTGGTCCAGAGCGGACTGGATATCCAATAAACTGAGGTCGTAAGGTTTTTGCGCAATGATATCTGAATAGGCGCGGCTCACCACTTTCAGGTGTCCGGTCTCGAAACCCGCGTTGGAACGGATGAAACTGTCCATATAACCGTTTATCAGCGCCAGCATGAAGATCATGATCAGCACGCCGCAACTGACGATGATCAGGGGAAACAGATAGCGGTGCCGGTCCCGGAATACGCCTTTAATGAGGAATCTGATCACTTCATTTCCCCCTCAAAGCTTCGGTCGGACGCAGCCTGGCGATCTTGCGCGCCGGCAGCCAGCTGACAAAGACGGTCAATAAAAACAGGAAAATCAGGGTGCCCAATATGACCAACAGAGGATAGTGGAATTTCAGCGGTTCATTGAATCCAGCTACGCCGAAGCTCTGATAGCCCTGGGGCAGGGCAAAGCCCTTGACTGCGAAATACCAGTAGAGCGGAAAACCCAGCACGACCGCGCACACCGAAGCCGCAACCATGTACAAAGCCCCTTCCGACGTAAACAGCCGGATGATCTGGCCCTTGGTCATTCCCAGCGCTGAGAGCATCCCGATCTCCTTGCGGCGCTTGAAGATCGCCAGCGCCTGGGTGTCGAAAACGGCCAGCATCGCCAGCAGGATCAACATTCCAAACGGCAGGGACTGGCCGCTGACCTTGGTCTTGACCATTTGGTTCAGGTCGGCAAAGAACTCCCGGGGATCGATATAGCGGAAAAGCGGAGCCTTGATGGCTGTCAGGGAGGCGTCTTTGAGCACCAGGACCGTCGCCGCGTCGGGCAGCAGTTTGACCTTTCGCAGCGCAGCGAGATCGATCCAGACGGTTCCGATGTCCAGCGAGGGCACCGGGCAATCCATCACTTTCGACACCTGCAGGTCGAGGGAGTTGAAGGCTCCCGTGCTGTCCTTGAGCCTCAGCGTGAAAACTTCGCCTTCCTGGAGCCGTGAGGTTTTTGCCATTTCCCGGCCGATTATTGCCGGCACGTAAGAGCTGTCCGCGGCGTTCAGCGCCGTGGAAGGAAAGCTAAGAACTTTCTGATTTTCAGGGATGCCCTTGACCAGTGCGTTCATCATTCTGCCCTGCGGATAGATCATCCCGGGGGAATAGAGGATGGGAACTATCCTGCCGCCCCGCACGTAGCTTTGCGCCTCAGCGGGGACCGGCGCGTAGCCGTTTTCCCAAGTAAAGGCATCAAAGGGGTCATAACTTTTGGCCCGCAAGATCCCGCCGCCATATTCCCATTCCCGCTGTTGGTTTTTGGCGAGGGTCAGCCAGCTATACCACATCCCCTCGCCCCAGATCAGGCCGATCAGGACGATGGCAATCACAGCGACGTTGATCAGACTGCGCCAGCCGTTGCCGATGATGTTTCTAAGCGCCAGTTTGAGTATCATCGGAGACAACCTTGCCGTCGATTAACTTGATCACCCGGTGTAAATAATTGATCACCTTCTGGTCATGTGTGGCGAAGATGAAGGAGGTGCTGAGGGCGGCGTTGATCTTCTGCATCGTGTCCAGAATGTGCAGGGAGTTTTCGGTGTCCAGATTGGCCGTGGGCTCGTCGGCAAGGACCAGCGTGGGTTTTTTGACCATGGCCCGGGCGATCGCGACCCGTTGGCATTGGCCACCGGAAAGCTGGGCTGGACGGGATTGGGCCTTGTCAGTCAAACCAACCCATTCCAGCGCATCCATCACAGCTTTGCGCCGTTCGTTGGGAGCCATTTTCAGCAGCAGCAGAGGAAACTCCACGTTTTCATAGACATCGTAAACCGGCAGCAGGTTGTAGGTCTGGAAAATAAAGCCAAGGTGGCGGCTGCGCAATTCGCTGGATCCTTTCTGGCTGAGCTGGCTGACCTCGAGGCCCAAGACCTCCACTTCCCCGGATGTAGGCGTATCCAGGGATCCGATCACGTTGAGCAGGGTTGTCTTACCGCTGCCGCTGGGGCCGACGATGCCGGTAAATTCGCCTTTCCCGAAATCCAGATTGACGTTTTTCAGCGCCAGAAACTCGCTCTCCCCGGTGGGAAAGGCTTTGCTCATGTTTTTGATGCGGACGATCGGATCTTCCATGCTACCTCACAGGTCGTAATTTATAACTATATTCAGGGAAGGCGCGCTGCTCAGGACTGCCGGATAGCCGCTGTCCAGGCTGACGGATACTTCCCAACTCAGATAATCGTAAGTGCGGCGCCAGGCCAGGGTCGCCAAGCCGCGCTCTTTGTCAATGTCATAAAATGCCAGAAGCTGCAGCCCATCCAGCAAATTCAACGGATAACTCAGCAGCAGCGCCGTCTGGTACTGGGCTTCCTCATACGATAATGATGTCGGGCCAGAAAACCGCACATTTTGCTCCGCGAGCAGATAAAGACCGTTGCCGACGCCAAAGGTGTAATCCCCGCCCAGGGTGGCGGAAACGCTGTTTTCGGGATAGTCGGAGCCCATGGAAATAAGCTGGTTTTCGAGGTGATTGGCAGAGGCTTCCAGCCAGGCTCCGATAACACCGTCATATCTGTGGTCAATGCCGACACGGTATTCAACCGCGGAGTTTCCGGAAAGCGGATCTTCCGCTTCGCGCCGGTGGCCGGAGATTCCCGTTTCTCCTAATGGATTTTGGACACCCAGCCTACCGCCGAATTCCCAACTTCCCTGGCGCGAGGGCAGCAATTCGGAACCTTTCGACCTTCCGATCCCGGGCATGGCCCACAAACGCAATTCCGGATTGGGAAAAAAGTGCGACAACGTGAGGGCTTTGACTCCTTCCGTTTCTTGCAGCAAGGCGCCGGGGACCAGGCGGTCAAACCACATCAGAGGCCGCAACAATTGCGCCGGGCCCATCCGGATATGCTGCAGACCGCATTTGAACTCGGTTTGGCCCCAAGTGACGGCCCCCCAGGCCCGGTAGAGTTTGAAATTCAGGTTCTGTGCGGAATCGTATCCGGCGAAGAGCAGCTTCAGCCGGTTGTCTATGATAACATCCGCGGAAAGCCGTAGTTTCTGCCCGCGGCTGTACTCGCCAAAGAGTTCCGGTTTCCAGATCAGATCCAAACT
>ENA-UOWO01003740-UOWO01003740.1-activated-sludge-metagenome-genome-assembly--contig:-NODE-3740-length-17376-cov-9.013625_pt1 | contig 17376 bp, 29 predicted proteins | sample MGYA00238148_ERZ761564 | MGnify/ENA primary metagenome ERZ761564 (study PRJEB28885, sample SAMN05720194) | activated sludge metagenome | isolation source: Anaerobic digester | place: USA...
TGTTCAAAATGAGCTCCCCGAGAACCATCAACTGTTTCAAGCGTCCAGTCGTCTTCTGCTACGACAATACCATCTCTACCAGTGTTTAATATTGGCTCAATGGCAATTATCATACCAGGCTCTAACCTTGGACCGCTCTTTGCTCTACCGTAATTAGGGATATATGGGTCTTCGTGAAGTTTTTTACCAACTCCGTGCCCAGCTAATTCTTTAATAATATTAAATCTTCTATTAACAAAAGATTGAATTGCATATCCAACATCGCCAACAGTAGCCCCACCACAAGCAGCCCAAATACCAGCCTCTAAAGCCCCCCTAGTGACTTCAATTAATTTTTTGTCTTTATCTGAAATTTTTCCAACTGGAACAGTGATAGCATGATCAGTAAATAAACCATCATACTCTAGCCCTAAATCCAAAGAAACAATATCTCCATTTTTTAATATCTTATCTTTTTTTGGTAAACCGTGGACTAATTCTTGATTAACCGAAATACAAATAGAAGCCGGAAAAGGATAGGACGCCCCTTCTGGTTTATAATTTAAAAAAGGGGATTTTCCGCCAGCTTCTTTTATATATTTAGCTGCATATACATCTAACTCAAAAGTAGATATTCCTGGCTTAACATGCTTGGCCACTTTTTGTAAAATTTTAGCTAAAATTTTTCCTCCTTCTCTAATTTTCTTTATTTCTTCTTCTGTCTTTATTATTATTTTCATTTTCAAATATTTCAATTAAACTAATTTATGATTGTTCCCTTAAAGGGTTTATTGTCTAGGTAATTTCTTAGATTGTTTAGATCTTTACCATTCAAGATAACAACTTCTAGCCCTGAGTTTTGAGCTTCACAAGAAGCGATTGGATCAAATGGAATATTGCGACCAGGTATCCATTCGTTTGGAAACAGAAGCATAAAATCCAACCATTTAATTTTTTCTATTGGTTTAGCCGTTTCATCTTTTTTTGGATCCTTGTCGTAAACATAATCTATGTTTGATAAATTAATAACGGTTTTAGCCCCCAAACTTTTAGCCGAGTGAATAGCTGCTAAATCACTACTGTTACCCGGCTTCCAGCCTCCTCCAACAATAACTGGTTTAGTTGTTTCAGGAATAAAATCAGGATCAGTGATAATTTTATTAAAGGCTAGATTACCAAGAGCTACTCTTATAAACTCAGCATTAACACGAGTAATAGCAATTCCAAGCCAATCCAAGTCTTCATTTGTTGGATTAGTTATTTCTTTTAATGCATTATTATAATCTCGGCTTATCTTGCCTCCCCCTGTGATTAAAACAAATTCATAACCTTTATCAACATACTCTTTGATAAAGGAAACGAAAGACTTAACAAAGGGAGAATCGATATCATCTGGTACAATCAACGAACCTCCCAAGGACATTACTATTTTTTTATTTTCCATATTAAATATTTAATTCTTTTATTAAATTATAATGTATCTCTTCTATTGTCCCTTCTCCGTCTATTTCTAAATAGCGAAAAAATGAATCTCTTTTAATTTCTTCTATCATCGGAGTAGTCAATCGGTCAAATTCATCTAGCCTTTTATCTATGGCCTTATCTTTATCGTCAGCTCTTTGCCTTAAAAGCATCCTCTCTTTAACGCTTTTTCTAGAAACATCAATATTTATAACGATCGGTTTGTCTCTTTTAATATATGTTAGAAATTGTTTAATTATATTAAGCTGATCTAGACTACGAGGGAAGCCATCAAAAAATAATATAGCCTCTTCTTCTGCTTGCATCACGGCTTCGTTTATAAAAAGAGCGTTGGTCAAAAAATCTGGTTGAAATTGCCCTTTTTCCATAGTTGCCTCTTTCGCCATTTTTTGAACAAAACTATCTCCATTAAAAAAATTACGAAAGATATTACCCATAACTATTTCCTTTATTTTTATGTCTTTGTCTTGAGTCTCTAAATATTTTTTTAGTAAATCTATTTGTGTTCCCTTGCCCGAGCCAGAACGCCCGACAAAAATAATTGTTTGCGGTTTAGTATTCATATATAAATAATTATATCTAAAAATATTAAAAACCCCAACTTTTTGGGGTTTTTAATATTCTCTCATTGAAAGTTGAGCGTCCGTTTTTTTGATCAGGTCTAAGACCACAGAAACGACAATAAGAAGTGATGTTCCGCCAATTGAAAAGGAAGTAATACCTGTAATTGATTTCATAACTAAAGGCAAGACCGCTATAACCCCTAAGAAGACAGCTCCCATCATTGTCGTTCTATTCAATATCTTTGATAAGTATTCTTTGGTTGAAGGTCCTGGTCTAATCCCCGGAATAAAAGCTCCGTTTTTCTGTAAATTAGTTGAAATTTGTTCTGGGTCAAAAGTGACGGCGGTATAAAAATAAGTAAACAAAAATACTAAAATAAAGTAAACCAGAGAGTAAAGCCAAGTATTGTTTACAAACCACATTAAGCCATTTGAGATTGACACCAAAACGGCATTAGTAGAAGTTGCTAAAAAACTACCGATCATTTGAGGGAAAAGTAAAATAGACAAAGCAAAAATAATAGGAATAACTCCGGCTTGATTCACTCTAATTGGTAAATATGTTTGTGTCCCACCAGAAACATGTTCACCCCTTATTTGTTTAGCATAAGTTACCGGAACCGGCCTCTCTGCTTCTGAGACAATAACAACCCCCGCAACAATCAAAGCTCCAATTATCAAAAATAAAATATAGGTTGGTAAATTAGCTATATCAAAAGTAAATAAGAATTGTGATAAGGCTGTTGGAATGCTGGCGACGATACCGGCGAAAATAATTATTGAAACTCCGTTACCAATTCCAAACTCAGACATCAATTCTCCTATCCACATGATTAACATAGATCCCGCAACGACTACGGAAATGTTAGTGATCATCCCAAAAATAGACATGTCACCTAATATTCCTTGTTTACCCAAGAAAGAAAGTAAAGCTAATCCTTGAACTAAAGCGAGCGGAACAGTAATTAAACGACTAATTTGATTGAATTTTTTTCTACCAATTTCTCCATCCTCTTGATACATGGCTTTTAATCTTGGAGACATCATCGTTAATAACTGCATAATAATTGAGCCCGTAATGTAAGGACCAACTCCAAGCATAATAATAGACAAAGTTGAAAGTCCTCCTCCCGAAAAAATATTTAGGACGCCCAAGAATTGATTATTGTTTATGAAGGTCTGAAGCTTCAAAATATCAACTCCAGGTATTGGAATAGCTGAAAGCAATCTAAAGACAATTAAAGCCCCAAGAATAAACAAGATTCTAGATCTTAGAATCTTATCGCTAAACATCATTTTTATTTTTTTCCAAACTATTTCCATTTTATTTAGGAAGTCTTATTTTACAGAACCCCCCGCTTTTTCTATTTTAACTCTTGCTGGTAAGGAAACCAGGCAATCTGTTATAGATAATTTCTTACTTATTTCACCTTGAGCCAAAATCTTCACTTTTGGCATCTTGCCTTTCTCTAATTTAATTAACTTCTCGTCTAGTAAAGCTTTTCTATCAACAACAGACCCGTCAGCAAAAATATTTAAAGATTCTAGATTGACTGGTCTTGGCTTTGTCTGGATAGAATTAAAACGATAACCTCTTAGTTTAGGCAACTTTTTAATAATATCCCTTAATTGAGGGCGTCTTTTATTACCAGCTCTAGCTGTTTGACCCTTACCTCCGCGACCAGAAGTTTTACCCCTGGTACCACCACGGCCAACTTGTCGAGCTTTCTTATTTGGGTGTTCTCTTTTAATTGAATGTATTTGCATAATTAATCTTTTTTATCTTCTACTGCTTTTGAAGATTCTTCATTTTCTAATTTTTTGGAAACCACTTGATTGTCTTTCAATTTTAGTAAAGCTTTATATGTGGCTCTAGCATTGTTTAGTTTATTTTTACTTCTTGAATTTATTTTGGCAGTAATATCTTTTAATCCAGACAAAATCAACATTTCTCTAACGGTACTTCCAGCAACTAACCCCTTGCCCTTATTAGGTTTGATTATAACACTTGAGCTGGTGTGTTTAGCTGAGACTTCATGGGGGATTGTCATATTTTTATCAACCTTAATCTTAAACATGCTTTTCTTAGCCTGGCGAAGAGATTTATTTATTGCAATAGCAGTGTCTCCCCCCTTGCCTGTTCCTAATCCTATAGAACCCTTCTTGTCTCCAATAGCCATAGCTACGGAAAAAGTCATTCTTCTTCCTCCAGCAACCACACGAGTTACACGACGGATAGAAATTATCTTTTGTTCAAAATCTGGCTTAGGTGTTTGAAAAGTTGCCTTTGGAAAACGACCGCCAGAATCTCTTTTCCCCCGAAAAGGTTGTTTGTTAAATCCGGATTTATTATTTGTTGTTTTTGTATCTGTGTTATCCATAATATTAAAAATCTAAACCGGCTTCTCTAGCTGCATCAGCTAAAGCTTTTATACGACCTGTATACTTAAAACCATTACGATCAAAAATACATTTCTTTATCTTTTTATCAAGACTAGCTTTGGCTATTTCTTGTCCGACTAATTTAGCTCTGTCAGCCTTAGATCCTTTATCTTTTTTAACATCTGAGGCCGAAACTAGAGTCTTTCTGTTTTCATCATCTATCATTTGAGCATAAATAAAATTATTTGAACGAAAGACTGAAAGACGAGGGCGATCTTTTGTTCCCCTTATCTTGGCTCTAATTTTTGCCTTTAATCTTATTCTTTTTTCTATTTTTTTATTTGCCATATACTTCTTAATTAAGCTGCTTTCTTACCTTGCTTTCGACGAATAACTTCATCTGAATAACGAAAACCTTTTCCTTTGTATGGTTCTGGCTTCTTATGAGCTCTGACAAAAGCTGTAAAATGACCAACTTGCTCTTTATCAATACCAGAAACCGTTATGTTATTTTTTTCAGCTGTAACTGTTAATCCTTTGGGTATTTCAATTTTAACAGGGTGAGAAAATCCAAGAGCTAGGTTAAGAGTATCTCCTGAAACATCAGACTTAAAACCTACTCCTTCCAAAATTAGCTTTTTGGTATAGCCTTCATTTACTCCTATGATCATGTTTTTAACATGAGAAGCGTATGTTCCCCAAAGAGCATTAACCTTTTTATCTCCTTCTTTTTGTGGAATAAAAGTGATATTTGTGCCCTCAATTTTAATATCAATCTGGCCAGGAAAACTTCTAACCAAAGTTCCTTTTGGACCTTTTATGGTTATTTCTGTGCCGTTTTGATTAACTTCTGTTCCGGCTGGAATTATTATTGTTTGTTTTCCTACTCTGCTCATATAATTACCAAATTTTAAACAAGGCTTCACCTCCAACCATTTCTTTAGAAGCTTGCTTGTCTGTTAATATTCCCTTAGGGGTTGATAAAACAACCATTCCGTAATTGCTAATTCCTTTTTTAATATCTTTAACTCCTTGGTAAACCCTCTTAGATGATTTTGATATTCTGTTTATTCCAGAAACAACCGCACGACCATCATTTTTATAAGATAGTTCAATTTCTAAGACAGGAAAACCTTTTCTTGTCTTTTTGTTAACTGATTTTAAATATCCTTCTTTGACTAAACAATCAGCAATGGCTGATTTAATTTTTGAAAAAGAAACAATCACGGTTTCGTGACCCTGAAGACTAGCGTTCTTTATCATATTAACCATGTTTGCTATTTGATCCATTTTAAAAATTATATATTTATTAATTCAATAAATTACCAACTTGATTTTCTAATACCAGGTAATGTTCCTTCGTTAGCCATCTCTCTAAAGCAAATACGACAAAGACCAAAATCTCTCATATAACCATGAGCTCGGCCACAACGAAAACAACGATTAGTCTTTCTTGTACTAAATTTTGATTTCTTTAAATGTCTTGCTATTACTGATGTTTTTGCCATAAATAAAATACTTGCCCCTAAGCTAAGCGATATCTTGTGTTTTTTCTTAAAACCTTATAAATGTCTTAAGGAGAAACACAGATCAGCTTAAAAGGGACTTCCCAATACTACCAAAAAGGTTTATAAATGTCAATCAATTTAAAATTATTTTTTAAAAGGAATTCCTAAGAGCTCAAAGAAATCTAGAGCTTCTTCTTTTGTCTTGGCAGTAGTTACCATGGTGACAGCTAAACCAAAGACGTCTTTTAATTCTTCATCTCCTGTTTCTGGAAAGATTGTATGTTCTTTGATACTCATCGTTAAATTACCGATATTATCAACTATCTTTTTATCAATTCCCCGAAAATCTTTAGTTCGAGGTATAGCAACATTAATTAATTTCTCCAAGAAACCATACATTCTTGCCCCTCGTAATGTAACCATAACCCCAATAGGATCTCCGGTCCTAATCTTAAAACTAGCGATAGATTTCTTTGCGCTTTTTGTTGATGGCTTTTGCCCAGTAATTTTAGTAATTCTATCTTTGACTAAATCATTAAAATCTTTATTCTTTTTTATTCCTGAACCAGTCCCACTTGAAACAACCACCTTAACTAAACGTGGAGCAGATAAAATATTCTTGTAACCATATTTAGATTTCAAGTCTGTAAAGGATTTCTTTTCTTTTTGTTTAATTGTTTCCATATTTTAATTATATATCTTAATTATTCTCTTTTTTAGCCACATTTGAAACATCTATTGGCATAGCAATATCTATAATCTGGCTAGGGTCTCCTTTTTTCCTTGACTTATGAGCTTTCTTTCTAACATTAACCCCCTCAACTACAACCTTATTTAAGGAAGGGATAGCCTTTACAACTTTTCCTTTTTTACCCTTGTCAGCTCCGGCTATAACTATTACATTGTCTCCTTTTTTGATTTTCATATTATTATATAACTTCTTGGGCTAATGAAATAATCTTTTGATAACCTCTTTCGGCCAATTCTCTTGGAATAGGACCAAAAACTCTTCCAGCTTTTGGATCCATCTTGTCTTTTTCTAAAATAACCACAGCGTTATCATCAAAACGAATATAAGAACCATCCTTTCTACGATAAGACTTTACTGTTCTAACAACAACTGCTTGGCAAATATCTTTTTTCTTAACAGTTTTTCTTGGTTCAGCAACTCTTATAGACAAAACAACCTTATCTCCTATTGAAGCGTAGCGACGCTTAGAAGCACCAAGGATTTTGAAAACCTTACCGATTTTTCCGCCGGCGTTGTCTGTTATATTTACGATTGTTCCATCTTGAATCATATTTTTATTTAATCACTTTAAATTTCTTGTCTTTAGAAATTGGACGAGTTTCTTCTATTTCGACTATATCTCCAATTTTTTTATCATTATTTTCATCGTGAGCTTTATATTTCTTGACTTTCATTATTCTTTTACCATATTTTTTATGCTCAACAAAACGCGAAACTTTGACCACTACTGTTTTATCCATCTTGTCAGAGCAAACAACCCCTTTCAAAACCTTATTTGATTTTTTGGTTTGATTTTCCATAAAGATTTATCGTGAGATGACACGAGTATTAACTGGTAATTTAGTTCCGGCTTTTCTTAACGCTTCTTTAGCCGTAGCCTCAGGCACTCCGTCAACTTCAAATATAATTCTACCTGGTTTAATATATAAAGAATATCCCTGTAAATCTCCTTTACCTTTTCCCATACCAACCTCCGCTGCTTTTGCTGTAAATGGTCTGTCAGGAAAAATTCTAATCCACATTTTACCAATTTTCCCAAGAGTTCTAGATGTAACCTTACGGGCAGCTTCTATTTGATTAGACTTAATTCGTCCAGCAGTAAGAGCTTTTAATCCATAAGAGCCGAAGGCGACAGCTGTCCCCCTTGTATCAGCAGAAATCTTAGACATATTTCTTCGTCCTGTCTGCCACTTTCTATATTTTACTTTCTTTGGGATTAACATAATTTATTAATTTAAAAATTTTGATTCTTGTTTGAATTAGACCCACTACCGTCAGAAAAAATCTCTCCTCGGTAAATCCAAACTTTAATACCTATATCACCATAGCTCATATGTGCTTTTTCTCTTGCAAAATCAACATCAGCTCTAAATGTTTGAAGGGGAATTGACCCTCTTTTAATTTGTTCGCTTCTAGCTATTTCAGCTCCTGATAATCTTCCTCCTAAATAAATACGAGCTCCTTTAACTCCTCTAGCTGACATTATTTTATCAATAGCTTGCTTCATAACTCTTCGGTATGGCAATCTTTTCTCTAAAGCTTCAGCAATAGAACAAGCCACAATAGCGGCATCCGCGTCTGGGTTAGTAACTTCAACTATGTCAAATTTAAAATCTTCTGGCATCTCAATTTTCTTACGATGTAAAGCTTTAACCATTTCGCTTTTTATTTTAGTAACACCTTCTCCTGATCGTCCAATTATCATCCCTGGGCGAGAAGTGTGAACCATTATCTTTGTAGCCTTAGCGTTTCTCTCTATTTCAATTCTAGAAACATAAAAACCTCTTAATTTTTTTGCTAAAAACTCTCGGATAACAACATCTCCTTGAAGTAAGTCTTTGTAATTTTTATCACCAAACCAGCGTGATTTCCAATCACGGAGTGTTACTAACCTATGAGCATACGGATGGACTACTTTTGACATATATTATTTTGATTTTTTATCAGATTCGACTTTTTTAGCAACTTTTGGTTTTTTATCTTGTTCTTTTTTAACATCTATTTTTTTTTCTGTTTCTGATTTAACTTCTTCTTTAATCTTCTCTATTATTTTCTTTTCAGTCAAGGTTATAAAAACATGACTAGTTCTTTTGTTTATTCTAGAAGCGCTACCTCTTGCTCTTGGCATTATTCTTTTCAAAACTATACCCTTGTTTACAGTTATGTTTTCAACAAAAAGATCCTTAGGGTCAATTAAAGAATTATTAGAGGAAGCATTAGAGACTGCTGAGTCAACTAATTTTTTAAGTGGCAAAGATGCCCTTTTAGGCAAGGTGTCAAGTAATAAAAGAGCTTCAGCAACCCTTTTGCCTTTTATGAGTTCCGCTACAAGGCGAACCTTGCGGGGGGACTGTCTGTAATTTTTTAAAAACGCTTTCATCTGGTTAGAAACGACTTGGCCGTTTCTCTGTTTTTTTTAATAATAAATTATTTTTTCTTGCTATCTGTGGCTGTCTTGGCCGCTCTAGCGGCTGAGATTTCTGCTTCTTTCTTCTTGGCTTCTATCTCTTTCTGCATCTTTCCTCCATGTTTAATAAACTTACGAGTTGGAGAAAATTCGCCTAAACGATGACCAACCATATCCTCACTAACTAAAACCTCTATGTGATTTTTACCGTTGTGAACGCCAAATGTAAATCCAACCATTTCTGGAGAGATTACACAGGCTCGAGACCATGTTTTAATAACCCCAGTCTCTAGTGGTTTCTTACCGGCTATCTTTTGCAATAACCTTTCATCAACATATGGTCCTTTTTTAATTGATCTTGTCATCCTAAATAATACAAGCTCAAAAAGAGCTCGTGGCTTTTATATTATCAGATATAAAAATAAAGTCAACTTTTTGAGATTAACTTAAAAGAAGCTAATCAGTTTTGGGATAAAGATTAAAGATCCAACTATCCCAGCCAAAAAAGCTGAGAACAAAACAGCTCCGGCCGAAATATCTTTTATATCTTTTGCAAAAGGATGATAGTTGGGACTAGTGAGGTCAACATCTATTTCAATAGCAGTATTTAATATCTCTGCAATAATGACTATGCCAGCAGAAAAGACAACTAGTGCCCACTCTGTGGGGTTTAATTTTAATACAAAACCCATATAAACAGCCAGGACAGTAAAAAATATCTGAAGCCATAAATTATGGGTTGATCGGATCATAATTCCAAGTCCCCGCCAAGCTTTATCAGTACTTCTAATTCTTGCAATTATTGAAAACTTTTTTTTGTTTGAAATCTTGTGGTGTTTCTCCTCTTGCATATTTGTATTATATTACTCTTTTTATATTTATCAAAATAAACAATTTACCGATTAAGAAACGGCCGTCCCTTAATTTGTAAATTGTATCAGCCACAGGTCCGACCTGTGGCTAGACTATGTCCATAACTCAGCCACAGGTCGGACCTGTGGCTGGACATGTGGCCCAAATAAAAAACTTGCCCTTTCTGCGACCGCAGGAAGTGCAAGGTTTTTTAGATGTGATAGAGATTTTTATTTTTTCTTACCAACCTTTCTTCTAGCAACTATCCACATATTTGAATATTTCTTTGGAGTTCTGGTCTTCTGTCCCTTACCTGTTGGTTTACCCCATAAGCTTTTAGCTCTTCTGGTTCCTCGTCCTTGTCTACCTTCTCCACCTCCATATGGATGATCAACTGGATTCATAACAGAACCTCTAACTGTTGGTCTAATACCCTTCCAACGAGAGCGTCCGGCTTTGCCAAAATTTTGTAGTTTATATTCTGAATTAGAAACTTCTCCGACTGAAGCCCAAGCATTGTCAGGTATTTTGCGAATTTCTGTTGAAGGCATTTTGATATTAGTATAGCCCATATCATTAGCCACAACTTGTCCAAACACGCCAGCAGATCTGGCCAACTTTCCTCCATTACCTGCTTTAATCTCTATGTTATAAACAAATGTTCCGACTGGTAAAACCCTAAGAGGCAACCTGTTACCAACAGAGATTGGAGCTTTTTCACTAACAATAAAGGTATCTCCAACTTTAATTGATTTTGGAACTATAACATATCTTTTCTCTCCGTCTTTATAAACAGCTAAACCAATAAAGGCGTTTCTGTTTGGATCATATTCAATAGAACTAATCTTGGCTGGTATATCATGCTTGTTATACATAAAGTCTACTTCGCGATAAAGTCTTTTGTGTCCACCCCCTTTATGACGGGTTGTTATCCGGCCTTGATTATTTCGTCCAACTGATCTTTTAAAGCCTTTAGTTAAAGACTTTTCTGGTTTTTTCTTGGTCAAAACCCCACGATAAGTAACGGTTGTTTGGTGGCGTCTTGATGGACTTGTAGGTTTATATTTTTTCATATTAAGCAAATGTTATTTTATCTCCTTTCTTCAAGTGGACGACGGCTTTTTTACCCCCTTGTTTAACTCCTTTCTTTCCTTTTCGTGTTACGGTTTTGTCAGCTATTTGAGTCATTGAAACTTTAACTGGACTAACTCCATAAACTTCCTTGATAGCTTTCTTTATCTCATTCTTATTGGCATTTTTGGGAACATCAAAAGTATATATCCCTTTCTCAGCATAAAGAGCGCTTTTTTCTGTTATCCTAGCTTTCTTAATCAAAGGATGAGTCTTAGTTTTTTTGTCATTAACCTCATCTTTCTTTTCAGCTTTATTTTTTTTGGTTGTTGTTGCCATATTATTTCTTTTCTATTTTACCACCCAAAAAAGCAATACTTTCTTTAGGCTGTGAGATAATAATATACTTAAAGTTAAGCAAATCTACGGGATTAAGATTTTTAACTTCGTCTATTTCTATGTTTTTGATATTAGAAAAACTCTTTTTCAATATCTCATTTTTGGCTGGAACCGTCATAAACAAGTTTGGCTTTTTAGATCCATAAATTCTTTCAAAACCAGTAATAGAACTTAAGTCTTTAATGACAGTAGAAGCCTCTTTTGTTTTAATTTCTTTTAAGTTTAATTCTTCCAAGAAGAGAATTTGTCCTTTTTTAAATTTTTCAGACAAAACAGTAAAGAGTGCTTTAACTTTCATCTTCTTATTTATTTTTTGTTTATAGTCCTTTTCATTGCGAGGTCCATGAGCCACTCCTCCGCCAACCCAAATAGGTGATCTTTTTGATCCGTGACGAGCTCGGCCAGTTCCTTTTTGCCTCCAAGGTTTTTTCCCGGTTCCACTAACTTCTCCTCTAGTCTTAGTGTGAGCCACGGGGATTCTAGCGTTGGCTTGCATAGCTACCACAACTTGGTGAACAAGATCGGCATTCCATTTTAAACCAAATATTTCGTCTGGTAATGATAATTTACCGACAGCTTTTCCTTTTTGATTGTAAACCTCAGTCTCCAATTTATTAGAAACTTCTTTTACTTTCTTTTCGGATGGTACTTTTTTGTCTTTAGTTGTATTTTCTTTTGTTGTCATAAAATTATCCAATTACTTCCACCAGCGTTCCTCGACGACCAGGAATAGCCCCTTTAATCAATAACTGGTTATTAGCATTATCAACACCGACCACTTCAAGATTTTTTATCGTTATTCTATCTCCCCCCATTCGGCCAGCCATTCTTGTCCCTTTAGGAACTCTATTTCTTAGACCTCCACCGATAGATCCGGGCTCTCTCTCTGAGTGTTTTTGACCATGGGTCCTTGGACCGCCGGCAAAATTATGTCTTTTGACAACTCCCTGAAAACCTTTACTTTTTGAAATACCAGACACCGTAACAATGTCTCCTTCCTTAAAAGCACTGACAGTGATTACATCTCCTTCTTTTATTTCTTCAATATCTCTAAACTCCCTTAGGTGCTTATAGGCTTTATTTATTCCATCTTCTTTTCCAGCCCTAGCCGAAACATGCCCCAAGTGAGCTTTTGTTGCTCGGTTTTCTTTTTGTTCTTCATAGGCAACTTGCACAGCGGTATAGCCGTCAACATCAGGATTTTTAACCTGAGTCACGACCAAAGGACCTGCTGAAATAACAGTCACCGGAACACAAGTACCATCTTCCTGAAAGCACTGTGTCATTTGCAGTTTTTTTCCAAGGATAAATTTCATATTTACATCATTTTGACATCAATATCAACACCAGACGGTAATGATAGGTTTGTCAAAGCTTCTATTGTTTTAGGGTTCGGATTTAAAATATCAATAACTCGCTTATGAATTCTTATCTCAAATTGCTCTCTAGCATTTTTGAAGACAAAAGAAGCTCGGTTTACTGTATATTTCTTAATTTCTGTTGGAAGCGGAATCGGTCCAACTATCTTAGCGTCATATCGTAGGGCGGTATCAATAATCTGCTTGACCGAAGTGTCAAGAATCTTATTCTCGTAGGCTCTAACTCTAATCCGCAGTTGAACGACCGCATCTTCTTTACCCTTTTTAGGTTTTGTAACTTTTGTTGTTGGCATAATTGAGTTGTAAAGTTTATAAAGTCAAAAGTTTGTAAAGCTAACAGAAACTGAAAAACCTTATAACTTTTTCAACTTTATTAAACTCCCTTTTATTTGATGATCTTAGTAACAACTCCAGCTCCGACAGTTTTACCTCCTTCTCGGATAGCAAAGTGCATTTGTTCTTCCATGGCTACTGGGTTAACTAGTTTAACTGTTAGAGTAACATTATCTCCAGGCATAACCATTTCTGTTCCTGCTGGCAAAGTTGCTTCTCCAGTTACATCTGTTGTTCTAACATAGAATTGAGGCTTATATCCAGTAAAGAATGGAGTGTGGCGACCACCTTCCTCTTTCTTTAAGACATAAACATTACATTCAAATTCAGAGTGAGGAGTAACTGTTCCTGGTTGAGACAAAACTTGTCCTCTATTAACATCTTCTTTCTTTGTTCCGCGAAGAAGGATACCGGCATTATCTCCAGCCATACCTTCTTTCAAACTTTTATTGAACATTTCTATTCCTGTAACTGTTGTTTTGGTTGTTTCTTTAATTCCAACAATTTCAACTTCATCTCCAACATGGATAATTCCTCTTTCTATTTTTCCAGTAACAACAGTTCCTCTTCCTTCAATTGAGAAAATATCTTCTATTGGCATTAAGAAAGGTTTTGAGGTGTCTCTCTCTGGAACAGGAATATAAGAATCAAGGGCTTCTACTAATTCTAGTATTTTCTTTGCCCATTCATCATTATTATCAGCTGATTCTAATGCTTTCAAAGCAGATCCTCTAATAACAGGAGCTCCAGCTCCATCAAAACCTTGGCTTGTTAGAAGTTCGCGAACTTCTTCTTCAACTAAGTCAATCATATCTTTGTCGTCAACCATATCACACTTGTTTAAGAAGACAACAATCTTAGGCACATTAACCTGCTTAGCTAAAAGTATGTGCTCTCTTGTTTGAGGCATAACTCCATCAGTTGCAGCCACAACAATAATGGCTCCATCTGTTTGAGCAGCTCCAGTAATCATGTTTTTAATGTAGTCAGCGTGCCCAGGCATATCAACGTGAGCATAGTGACGATTAGGAGTCCAGTACTCACTATGAGAAAGAGCAATCGTTATTCCACGAGCTTTTTCTTCTGGAGCGTTATCAATTTCTTCAACTCCTTTAATTTTAGCACCAAAACCTTCCCCTTGTCGGGCTAAGGTATTTAAAATAGCCGCAGTTAAAGTGGTTTTTCCGTGGTCAACGTGACCCATAGTTCCCACATTTACGTGTGGCTTGTCTCTGTTAAATTCTTCTGCCATATATTTTTATTGGTTGATAATTAGAATAAAGATTACGAGAAACCTTCTTTATTCACACTACCAACATAAATTATTAATAATTAGCGTAAAACGCAGTTGCAACTTATCTTATACAAATATCAAGATATTGTCAACAGCGCACACGCTTAATCATATAGTATTGATAATTGGATAAATAAAATTTAAAAAGTTTGACCTTGATATTGCTAACTAAAAGGAAAAGAGGATGCCCCCAAAAGACTATTGATGTCCTTTCTCTTTTCTCACATCGCTAAAAAAGATTGATTTATTCTGTTTAGTTTTTATTATTAAAAGAAGGTAGCCCCTTTTCTTTTTTAGACAACATTAATAAAACTTCAAGATTATCGGCCTTAGAAAACTTGTTTTTTTTCTTAAGTCCGCACTTTAAGCAACGGTGAATAATTATATATCCGCCGTTTCTTATTTCAAAGTCTTCCGGAATCATTAACCCATGACAATTAGACAGACGATCTCCGGGGTTTATATCTACGTGTTTACTATACAAGCAAACTGGGCAATGGTTGGTATAGCCATTCCCCTTAACTTTTGTTCCACAATTTTGACAGACAAAATCTTCTTTTTTTCGTTGAAATTTTTTCATTTTATTTATCTTTGTTAAATAGCTAGGTTTTTTTAATATATATTTGATTTTATTATACAACATATTATAAAAATAGTAAATATCTTAAATGTTTTGATCTTCTTTGTGCCCAACCTAAAAATAAAACCTTGAGATTTTATAACACCAGATTCGCAGATGTTGGGCTTTTTGTCCCTTGTTTAAATTTTCTATTAGGCTAACCCAACTTTTTTAAATAAGAGGTGATAAAATTTTTTATATCACCACGGCTATCAAGCCACAAACTGTTTGCTATCTTTAATTTTTCTTTTAAATCAGAATAAAATAAGCACTCCTCTCCTTGTAATATTTCTCTGAACTGTGGCAAGTTAAGAACAATAACATTAAAAATTTCTGAAAGTTCCCATAAAACCCCTTTGTTTTTATCTAAATCTTTTGTTTCTTCTTTTAGAAAAGAATCACAGTAATCAAAAAAAATAAAATGCAACAACTCATGAAAAACAACCTCCAATTTGTTTTTATTATTTCTTTTGTAAAATATTTGAAACTTTTTTTCTTCTAGGTACCGAGGGTTGCAATCAGAAAAAGGTGTCAGGAACCTTTTAATTCACAAACAAAGTGATATCATTAAGTTGTGGGGAGGTAATCCCTCCTTTTTTTCAAAAAAATGACTAAAAAAATATATTTTATCCCAGGTTGGGGAGAAACTAAAAAATTTAAATATTCGGAAAAAATAATTAGAGCTCTAGAAAAAAGAGGGGCGGTTATTCCTCTTGGTTATATTTCTAAAAAAGGAACAACCCCGAGTAAGAATATAAAAATTATTTTGGATCAATTAAAGAAACCAACTTCAAAAGATGTTCTTGTTGGTTTTTCTGTTGGAGCTTTATATGCCTATATTATAAGCACTCAAATAAAATTTAAAAAAGTTATTATCTGTTCTATTCCTCCAGTTTTAGAGAAAGACCTAGATAGATTTCCCAAAAAAGAAGTTTCTCTTTTGTTTAGTAAAAAAGAAATAGATGAATTTCACAAAATAAAATACACTAGGCTCAAAAGCCCAGCAATCTTTATCTGTGGAGATAAAGAAAAAAGAGAAACAATAGAAAAAACCAAATGGCTAGCTAAAAAATTTAAAAGTAAATCAATCATCATCAAAAATACAGACCACAATTTAAACAATAAATATATAAAAACAATTTTAGATAATTTATAAAAATAAAAAAGATTCAGTAGTTTGTAACTCATAAAACGAATTTGCAACCGCGGATTCGTTTTATAATTTTCCTACATAGTACATATGCATTACCTTCTTTGCTTGGTCTATATAAACTTTACCATAATTAAGTTTGCATAGGTTTGTAAAAAGTATTTTTGAGTTTTTGTTTTAGTATTTTATTTTTAGAGTTTTGTGATAATCAACAAAGAGGGGCTAAAAAATTACAGACACCATTCATGGAGAAGTTATAATTAAATATTCATCGTTTTGTTTAAAATCATGTTAAAATATTAAAATGAATGAAAAAGAAAATAATCTAGCTTTTATAGATGGGCAAAATCTATATCTTGGAACCAAACAAGATGGATGGTTTATAGATTTATCTAAATTAAAAATTATACCTAAAAGATAAATATAACATAAGAGAAGCCTATTATTTTATAGGTTATTTACAAGAAGAAAATAATGAATTGTATAAAGAAATTCAAAAATCTGGATTTATAGTAATTTTTAAAGATCATAATGAATATGCTGTTTCTAGAAAGAAAGGAAACGTAGATACAGATATTGTTTTTGAAATAATGAAAAATTTAATTGAGGACACTGATTTTGATAAAATAGTTTTAGTTTCAGGTGATGGAGATTATAAAAAACTAGTTGATTATTTAATAGAAAAAGAGAGGTTTAAGAGAATTCTATTTCCAAGAGGAAACAAAGCGTCCTCTTTGTATAATAAGATTGATAATAAATTAAAATTATCGCTAGATAGACAAACTGTTCGTCAATTTATAGAAAAGAAATAAAATGAAAAGGGGGCGTCACATAAGTGAAGCCCCTTTTCGTATTGATATTAATATTGTATCATAGTCCTCATTTTGTGCAAGCATTTATACAGTTAATCATATAGTATTGATAATTGGACAAATAAAATTTAAAAAGTTTGACCTTAGAATAAAGAAGGAGACCAAAAAAGGTTCCTGACACTTTTTTCACCTTTTTAGGTTTTGTTTTGGCAAAACAAATTAAACACCCAAGATTTTTAGTCGCTTCCATTTGACAGCCAATCCCATGGGATTGGCTGTCAAATAGTCGCAAATATTTCAACCACTAATTACCAAAATACTAAAATAAAAAACCTAGAAATTTTACCAACCCGTACAAAATTAGCCATGGCTAAGTTTGTACGGGTTAAACAGGA
>ENA-UOWO01003741-UOWO01003741.1-activated-sludge-metagenome-genome-assembly--contig:-NODE-3741-length-17374-cov-4.789076_pt1 | contig 17374 bp, 15 predicted proteins | sample MGYA00238148_ERZ761564 | MGnify/ENA primary metagenome ERZ761564 (study PRJEB28885, sample SAMN05720194) | activated sludge metagenome | isolation source: Anaerobic digester | place: USA...
AGATTGATGCCATTCCTGATTTTCCGATAGATCGGGAATGGCATCAATCTTATTCGTCTTCACAGAATATATTCCCCAGCCAAATAAACCAGCTGCAATGAGCAAGACCAGTATTTGGTTCCGAAGGGAAAATGAAATTAGATTTTGAATCATACTGTGTTAGTATTGAGTCTTTAGACTTAGTGATTAACTTCAATCATTTGTGAAAGCATGATTAGTTTTTGTATTGCATGAAATCAATACAAAACTTTCATCATGCTGAGTGAGCAGATGAAAATGCGGGAATTATAAAATCAAATTTGGAAGGAATGAACAAGCACGGAAATATCGTGCGAAAGCATTGGTGGCTTGTAAAGCGTAAAGCTTGAATGAGCTTTAACGGAAACAGAAGGTACAACTGAAATAAGGTATGGCAGTTCAGCAATCCATGATGCATTCTGAACTTCTGGTGAAACATGCTCTACATTAGAACTAAAATCTTTTCCTTCGAAGGTTAGGCTTTTGTCTTCACAACATCCATTCGATTTTTTTTCTGAATGTACTATTCCATGACACGCATACATTTGTTCCATGGCGCATGGAGCAGCGTTTTCAATAATGGCAACACTCGATACATGACCACCACAAACGTGCATATTCACACTGAAACTCGTAGACGACACGAGCACCAACATGGCAAGAAGGGTAGTTAATATAGAGTGGATTACTTTCACGTAGGTCAAATGTACGGATTTGGCAGATTCATGGTTTATATTTTATCGAAAATCCTTTGTATAATTCCGCTATAATGCGGCAATTCTTACCTTATGTTGCTCAAAACTAGCGGACTAATTATATTACCTATTTACCGACAAGGCCATTCATGAAGAAATTAATAGGGCAAATCCGTTCCTTACTGCTAGTCGCCTTACAGAAAGCCCAGCCTGTATTGCGTGTCATTGAATCGTATTATCAGCGCGTTCGCGACTACTATAGTGTGCACCCGAAATTGAAATGGTTGTCGATCATCGGCTCGATTATAGTAGGTCCGCCACTGCTGCTGCTGCTCATTGCGTGGATTCAAATTCCCAGTAAACGTGAGCTTCGGAACATCCAGAACCAGGTAGCATCAGAAGTATACAGTGCCGACAGTGTATTGCTTGGGCGGTATTACATTCAAGACCGAACTGAAGTTAAATACAATGAGATTGCTCCGGTGGTAATCAACGCATTGATTGCTACGGAAGATATTCGTTTCTACGATCACGATGGTGTGGATTACAATAGTTTGGGACGTGTGCTGATCAAATCGATTTTCATGCAAGATGAATCTTCGGGAGGAGGTAGTACCATCACACAACAACTCGCCAAGAATTTATATCCCCGAAAGGATTATTGGATTTTTTCTATGCCGATGAATAAAACACGAGAGGTTATCACCGCTTTTCGGTTAGAAGATATTTATTCGAAACAGGATCTGATCACCATGTATTTGAACACCATTCCATTTGCAGATCTCAGTTTTGGTATTGAGGCTGCTGCGAAACGTTTTTACTCAACAACAGCAAAAGAACTCAATGCGAATCAAGCTGCAATTTTGGTTGGTATGTTAAAAGCTACTACCTCTTATAATCCTCGATTATATCCGGACCGTGCAAAGACGAGAAGAAATGTAGTGCTCTCGCAAATGGCGAAGTATAATTTTTTAACGAAGGAAGCTTCTGATTCATTGAAGCAACTTCCGATTGATCTTCAATACAACAGTGTTTCCTTTCATGAAGGTTTAGCTCCTTACTTTCGTGAATATGTGAAAGCAGAATTGATGGAGTGGTGCAAGACAAACTTTAAACCCAATGGAGATCCATACAATATATATATTGATGGATTGAAAATTTACACCACCATTGACTCACGATTACAAGGCTATGCTGAAAAAGCTGTGACTAAACAAATGACGGATGTACAAAAATCGTTCTTTGACCATTGGGGAAAAGAAGAACCATGGAAGGGAAGAGAAGAAGTGGTTGAAGATGCTATTCACCATTCACCGCGCTATGAAAAATTAAAAGCACAAGGGTTAACAGAAGAGGAGATTCTTGAGGCCTTCTCAAAGAAAGTACCGATGCGTTTGTTTACATGGGAAGGAGAGCTCAATACAAACATGAGTCCAATCGATTCAATTAAACATACCTTACGATATCTCAGCGCTGGCTTTTTGGCAATCGAACCTAACACAGGAAGAATCCGCGCCTGGGTTGGAGGTATTGAACACGACTTTTTTCAATTCGATCACGTGAAGACCAGTACGAAGCGTCAGGTAGGATCAATCTTTAAACCCATTGTTTATGCTATGGCGATTGAAAAAGGTATTGATCCTTGTGAATTGATTTCAGCAGGTCGCGAGACTTACATCGATGACGAAGGGGAGAAGTGGACGCCAAGAAATTCTCAAAATGATTATGAAGTAGAATACTCAATGCCAGGAGCACTTGCCTATTCAGTCAATACGGTCGCTGTTAAATTGATCATTGAAGCGGGGGTTAGCAGCACAGTTGATCTTGCGCGTAAGATGGGAATTGTGAGTGAATTCAAAAGTGTTCCGTCTGTTGCTTTGGGTTCTGCATCTATCTCTTTAATGGAAATGACAACAGCATATTCGTGTCTTGCCAATTATGGAGTAACGACTAAACCGTATTTTATAAGCGCTATTCATGATTTGGAAGGAAATGTTTTTACAAATTTTAAATCGGAAGAAAAGCCCACGCGGGTCATTTCGGAAGAGTCAGCTAAACTTGTTGTTCAGATGATGAAGACTGTTGTCCATGAGGGTACAGCTTCTCGCTTGCGTTGGAAGTATGGAGTATACAATGACGTAGCGGGGAAAACAGGAACAACTCAGGCGAACGCAGATGGTTGGTTCATGGCCTTAACTCCCGGGCTTGTGGTCGGTACCTGGGTAGGAGCAGATGATCCACGCATTCATTTTAGAAGCACTGAGCTTGGACAAGGATCAAGCACTGCATTGCCGATGTACGCCTACTTTATGAAACAGGTAAATGAAGACGAACATTTCAAGCAGCTTTCAAAGACAGAATTTCCACGTTTGCCAAATGATCTCCAGGAGCGATTAGCTTGTGATCTCTACGAATTGAATGATGATTTACGATTGCAGGCTCAAATGACTCTTTTACAACGTGATTCACTGATGAAAGCAGATACAACCGCCAAACTTCGAGATGATTCATTCCTTGAGCAACTCTACAAGAGAAAATTGAAAAAAGAATTGTGGCAACAAAAGCGGGATAGTATTGCTATTCTGGAATTGCAGGAGACTCAATAATTTCCAATTTTAGATGTGAGGTGCATTTTGATCAAACGAAGAAACTTTAAATCTTAAGCTGCATTTAAGATCGTAATTCGAAAATTGTACTTTGTACCTTTATAAAAACTTCCTAAAGATTATTCTGAAAGTATGACACTTGATAAATTGCTCGGCATCGACTACCCCATCATTGTGGCTCCGATGTTTTTGATTTCGAATACCAAAATGATTAAGGCTGCATTATCAAATGGAATTACGGCTGCGTTCCCTGCGATGAATTATCGAACTGATGAGGAGTTGCGTGCCGCGATTAAAGAGATCAAAGCATTTTCGTCAAAGCCATTTGGTGTAAATCTGATTGTGAATAAATCCAATCCCAAGTACAAAGCTCATTTGGAGACACTGCTTGAATTAAAAGTAGATTTCATCATCACATCTTTAGGCAGTCCGCGTGAAGTAATTGAAAGATGTAAACCATTGGGTATAAAGGTTTTTTGTGATGTAGTGGATCTGGACTATGCAAAGAAAGTAGAAGAGCTTGGAGCAGATGCAGTGATTGCAGTGAATGCACAAGCCGGTGGACATGCCGGAAACATCGAGCCAAAAGATCTGATTACTTTATTAAAAGAGAACTGCAAAATCCCGATTATTTCAGCGGGAGGTATTGCGAAAGGAAAAGATTTAAAACAGGTAATGGATTGGGGAGCAGCCGGTGCATCTGTCGGTACCATTTTTATTGCCTGCGATGAAGCTGATATTTCTCCTGAGTACAAACAAGCCATGGTGGATTATGGTGCAAAAGATATTGTTCGCACGAACAAACTTTCTGGTTCACCACTTACCGTTATTAATACACCTTATGTTCAACAACTGGGAACAAAAGCGAATTTGTTGGAATGGATTTTAAACAACAACAAGACCTTAAAGAAATACGCAAAGATGTTAATCGCTTTGCGTGGAATGAAGGCCGTGGAGAAAGCTGCCTTTGGTGCTACCTATAAAACCGTTTGGTGTGCCGGTCCTGCAATTGAATATGTGAAAAGTGTTCGCCCGATGGCCGATATTATTCAAACACTTACAAGTGAGTACGATGAAGCAAGAAACGTTCGTTAACTATTGTCTTTAATGAAAGCTGCTTCCGTAAATGAAATAAAGAAAGCCCTGCAAGCACTGGACGAAAAAGAAGTTCAGGGTTTTTGTCTGCGGTTGGCCAGATTTAAAAAAGAAAATAAAGAACTGCTTACCTATTTACTTTTCGAGGCGCAGGATGAAAATGCTTATGTGGAAAGTGTGAAGGAAGAAATCAATGAGTTATTCGACACGGTTCCAAAGAGTAATGTATATCTGATTAAAAAAGTGCTGCGAAAAATCCTTCGCATCCTGAATAAACGAATCCGATATTCTGGAGTAGATGAAACAGAGGTAACGCTTCTAATTTATTTTTGTATGAAGTTTAAAAAATCCGGTATTCATCTTCATACCAGTACCGTTATCTTTAATCTGTATCAGCAACAAATCAAGAAGATCAACGCTGCTTTGTCGAAACTTGATGAAGACCTTCAATTCGATTATGCACGTGACTTTGAATACATCTCTAAATAAACAGAAATACCTTTCACGCAAAGGCGCAGAGAACAGCCCGCAAAGGACGCGAAGAGATTGTATAAGTGACTAGTTTCTGAATTCAATGTATTTCCTTTGCGTTCTTTGTATTTAAACCTTTGCGCCTTTGCGTGAAATGCATTCGAACACGTACATTTACGTTATAGCACATGCACCTAAAGTATTTTCAAACCAATCCAATAGCATGAACGAAGAATCCCACTGGAACAAAATCGGAGATAACTATAACAACGAAATTTTTGATGTTTTTAAAAGTGATAAGAAGAAAAGACTTCCATTCTATTTTAAAAAGCACGCAAACAGAAACCATAGCGTAATCGATTTTGGATGTGGCAATGGAAAATCATTTCAATACATCGCGCCATTATTTAAAAACATTATCGCCATCGATATTTCACAGGAGTTAATTAATCAGGCAAAGCAAAGACCGTTCAATACCATTTCATTTAAGCAAAAAGATCTTTCTATTCGCAATCTTAAGTTACCGCTCGTAGATTTTATTTTTTGTTGTAACGTAATCATGCTTCCTGCGCTTGATAAAAATGTAGAGATGTTAAAGAACATCTCACGAGCATTGAAGCCAAAAGGTAATGCGATAATTGTATTGCCTTCGCTTGACTCTGTGATGTATTCGGCATGGCGGTTAATTGATTGGTATAAAAAAGAAGGAGTGAAACCATCGGAGATTGATCAAAGTGAATTTGATTGTTTCACCGGAAGCAAGCGTGACATTATTCAAGGTATTGTGTACATCGATAAAGTACCCACAAAACATTATTCAGCAAATGAGCTTGAAGTTTTATTCAGCGAAGCAGGTTTAAAAATTACTTCACTTGATAAGGTAGAATATAATTGGAATACAGAATTTGATTCTCCACCCGAGTGGATGAAAGGTCCGTTTCCGTGGGATTGGTTAGTGGAGTGTAAGAAGGCTTAGAGTAATTGATTATAGTATGTTACGCTCTTGCAATGAATGAACTGTTTGCATTGTTCAATTCCCCCACGGGTATCGTATAGTTCTCTCTTTTCTGCCTTTGTAGTATGATGTCCATTTCGTCAGATAAGAAAGTCAGGTTGGCCGAATGAGATTGATTTAGAGGAGATTATATGCCATAATTTCTTGAAAGCTGATTTAAACTTTGATGGATTCTTATTTGTTAGAAAGGCCCGGAGGACTACAACTATGAACTTTGAAAAATTCACCATAAAATCACAAGAGGCTTTACAGAAGTCGGCTGAGATTGCGTCTGCTTTGCAGCAACAGGCAATAGAGCCTGGCCACGTATTGAAAGCTATTTTTGAAACGGATGAAAACGTATCAAATTACCTTGTTAAAAAACTAGGTGTTAACGCTACTATTCTTGAAACCAAGTTGGAAGAGATTATCAATGGCTATCCAAAAGTTTCCGGACAACAGGCCTACCTATCGAATACAACAAACGCTATACTTCAAAACGCGGAGAAGGAGTTGTCGGAATTCAAAGATCAATACATTGCTGTTGAGCATTTGCTTTTAGCAATATTGAATTCAAAAGATAAGGTAGCCTCTATTATGAAGGATGCGGGCTTTGAAAGATCGTCTTTAATTAAAGCCATAAAAGAATTGCGAGGTGGTTCAAGTGTAACCGATCAGAATGCAGAATCAAAATATAAATCGCTTGAGCGATACAGTAAGAATTTAAATGATCTTGCGAAAAAAGGAAAGATTGATCCGGTTATAGGACGCGATGAAGAAATAAGACGCGTGCTGCAGATTCTTTCACGGAGAACAAAGAATAATCCAATCCTTATTGGTGAACCCGGTGTAGGTAAGACTGCTATTGTTGAAGGCCTTGCTCAACGTATTGTCGATGGTGATGTACCAGAGAACTTAAAATCAAAATTACTCATCTCACTTGATATGGGTTTATTGGTTGCAGGTGCAAAGTATAAGGGAGAGTTTGAAGAACGATTGAAATCTGTCATTAAAGAAGTAACAGATTCAAATGGTGAGATCATTCTTTTTATCGATGAGATTCATACGTTGATTGGTGCAGGTGGTGGTGAGGGTGCGATGGATGCTGCAAACTTGTTGAAGCCAGCATTGGCACGAGGTGAACTTCATGCTATTGGTGCAACGACTTTAAAGGAGTATCAGAAACATATTGAAAAGGATAAAGCATTAGAACGCAGGTTTCAATCTGTTGTCGTTGATGAACCTTCAGTTGAAGATTCAATTTCAATTTTGCGAGGAATAAAAGATAAGTATGAACTTCATCATGGCGTTCGCATTAAAGATGACGCGGTAATTTCTGCAGTGGAATTATCAAGCCGTTACATCAGCGATCGATTTCTTCCCGACAAAGCCATCGATTTAATGGACGAGGCGGCTGCAAAACTTCGACTTGAAATGGATTCCTTGCCAGAAGAGCTTGACGAACTCAATCGTAAAATTATGCAGTTGGAAATTGAGCGTGAAGCCATCCGCAGAGAAAAGAACAAAGACAAGGAGGCTGTGCTCAGTAAAGAAATAGCAGAACTTTCTGAACAACGCAATTCACTCAAGGCACAATGGGAAGGTGAAAAAGAAGTAGTGAATAGCATCAGAAGAGAGAAGGAGAATATTGACAAATTGAAATTTGAAGCGGAGCAGGCAGAGAAAGCAGGTGACTATGGAAAGGTTGCTGAGATTCGTTATGGAAAGGTAACTGAAGCAGAGAAGAAGCTGAACGATGCCCAGACGAAAATGAAAGAAATGCACAGCGAGAAATCGTTGATGAAAGAAGAGGTAGATAGCGAAGACATTGCTGAAGTAGTTGCCAAGTGGACGGGCATTCCGGTTTCTAAAATGCTGCAAAGCGATCGCGAAAAATTACTTCACTTAGAAGTTGAATTAGGTAAACGAGTAGCAGGGCAGGAGGAAGCCATTCAGGCATTGAGTGATGCGGTGAGAAGAAGTCGCGCAGGATTGCAAGATCCAAAACGCCCTATTGGTTCGTTTATATTCATGGGCACCACAGGTGTAGGTAAAACAGAATTATCGAAAGCACTGGCCGATTATCTTTTCAATGATGAAAGCGCCATGGTTCGCATCGATATGAGTGAGTATCAGGAGCGCCATAGCGTGAGCCGCTTGATTGGAGCGCCTCCGGGATATGTAGGATATGATGAAGGTGGACAGCTCACAGAAAGTGTTCGCAGAAAACCATACTCTGTTATTCTGTTGGATGAAATCGAAAAAGCGCATCCGGATGTGTTTAATATTCTGTTGCAAGTGCTTGATGAAGGAAGGTTAACCGATAACAAAGGCCGTGTTGCGAATTTTAAAAACACAATCATTATCATGACCACCAACATTGGTTCGGACATCATTCAGGAAAACTTTGGAAAAATTACGGGCGAGAATTATTTCGAAGTGCTGGAAGGTACAAAAGATGAAGTGATGAGTTTGTTGCGCAAAACCGTTCGGCCAGAATTTGTAAACCGAATTGATGAAATCATCATGTTCAGTCCGCTGAGCAGAAAACATATTCGCAAGATTGTGGATATACAAGTGGATTTAATTCGCAAGCGACTGGAAGAAGCCGGAATTCGTATTGAAATTTCGGATGAAGCGCGTAATCGTTTAGCGAAACTTGGCTTTGATCCACAGTTTGGCGCGAGACCGCTAAAGCGAATTATGCAGCGAGAAATACTAAACGAGCTTTCCAAGCAGATATTGTCTGGAAAGGTGCATAAACAAGGTGTAATATTTATTGACTTAAAAAATGAAACTGATTTTGTTTTTGAGAACCTTCAGGACACTAATGGTGTTATAGAATTGGTTTAAGGATAAGTGCAGTTGGTTGAGGGGTTTGGTTTGAAGCCTCGGGGTGGTTCCCGAGGCTTTTTTTGTTCCAAAATTTTAATTTCTGATTTTGAATGCTTGTTGATCAGCTGAACTTATGCAATCCGTCTTTCACCACAGAGTACACAAAGAAACAGCCCACTGAGATTGCACGAAGAAATACCTCTGTGTCTTCTCTTTGTGTATTTAATCTGTGATTTCTCTGTGGTAAAATTGAAATTTTTCGTAATGTCAGCTAATCCGTATTCTCAGGCGAACTATTTATTTCCCAACCAAAGCAATGCATTTGTTATAAAGGTATTTTGATCTTCGCTGCTGAAAGAAGATGATAATGCTTTATTGGTTTTATTTTCATAGTCCATATCATTATGACCCATGTTAAAATAAATCATACGATATTTTGTATTTGTCCAAACTACAGGGTAGTATCCTTCATACCATATTTCGTGCGGCTTCGGTCCGGTACCAAGCGGAAAACTGGTTGAGTCAATGGAAGCTAAAATTTTTATGTTTGGATTTTTGCGCAAATCGTTTGTCCATCGGTACCATTCGTTTGGTGCAGAACGAAATGTTTGAGGTAAATTTTTAGTCGATGAATGTTTAGAATCTTCTATACGCAATACTGCGGATGTCGGTCGCCAGGTATTGCTGGCGTACGAACCTGATCCTAAGAATTCATTGTGATACCAATCCCAGTTTTGTGGATAAGTGGAAGGGGTTAGTGCAAATCCGGTAAAATGAAATCCCATCCAAGCGCCACCATGATCCATGTAGTTTTGAAATGCTTTTCGCTGTTGATCAGATTCCGGACGAGTATCTAAGAAAATCACAACCTGATAGCGTTTAAGAAATGTGGTGTTGAGATTATCCCAATTGTTTGTTGAATCATATTTGAAATGGTGTTTCTCGGCAAGAGATGCGAACCAACGATTTGCTTCATGGACATAGCTAATGTGCGCTGCATCATTTTTTGCAGTATAAAATGCAATTACATTAAAGTTGATTTCCTGGCTTTGAGCATTTAAAGATGAGCTTAAAATTAGAGTAAGCACGATGATTTGGAATGTCTTGATCATATTGTTGCGTCTTCGAATGGTAAGGTAATTACTATTTTTAGCTTGCTGAGAAATAAGATAAATAGATTCTAAAGTAAAAGCAGACTTGGAATTGAACTATCTTTCAAACGCTATGTTAGCATACTCAGAAATATACCAAACAACCTTTAAATGCCATGCAAACACAAAATGATCTCTTTATTAAAATGACGCTTGATCTGTGGAATGTATACATCAGCAGAACAAATAAATTGGTAGATGCTCTAACAGACGAGCAATTGCAAAATGAAGTTTCTCCGGGTCGGAACAGTGGCGTTTATTTGGTGGGACATCTTGCAGCAGTTCATGATGCCATGCTTCCTCTGTTGGGTTTTGGAGAGAAGTTATTTCCTGAGTGGGAAAATATTTTTATCAAGAATCCAGATAAATCAGGAATAGAAAAACCCTCCATCACGCTAATAAGAGAAAACTGGAAACAGGTAAATGAAAAACTGTATTCTCACTTTTTGAAAATGAATTCAGAAGATTGGTTTAAAAAACACAGTGCCGTTTCAGAGGAAGATTTTAAAAAAGAACCGCATCGCAATAAATTGAATCTGGTATTGAACCGAACAAACCATTTATCAGGTCACTATGGACAAATGGTTTTTCTCAATTCCAAGGAAGAGTAATTCTGAGAAGCTGACATTAATCATTTTTATACGATCGACTTAATTTTAGATTTACCTCTTCCTAATGTGAAGAAGTATGAACAATAAAGTCAATGCATGGATTAATAATCATGTTTTCGATCTGTTGAAGATAAGCATCGGTATCGTGTATGTTTGGTTTGGTGCGTTGAAATTTTTCCCCAAACTCAGCCCTGCCGATCAGTTGGCAAAAGACACCATTGATCTGATAACCTTTGGCCTTCTGTCCAGCAATGTAACCATTCTTCTTCTTGCGCTCTGGGAAACGATATTGGGTTTCTTTTTAATACTGAGCAAATGGAATAAGGCAATCTACTTTATGCTGATACTCCATTTGCTCTGCACTTTCGTTCCCCTATTTTGTTTTGCCGACATCTCCTTTACATCACCACCATTTGTGTTTACGTTAGTGGGGCAATACATAGTAAAAAATATTATTATTGTCTGCGCAGCACTTGTGCTTAATGCAAATTCAAAGGGAACTAATAGGAAAACTATTGTTGCGTGATTTATTTTCCTGAAAATGAAGTAGGGATAAAGTTTTCAAGATTTGAAAAACGATAACCAACCGTTAAGGTAATTTTTAAATCAGTGGTGGTGAGGTAAGATGGATTAAGTGCGGTATAATAAAGATCGTATGCGACCCGTGCAGTTACATACATCTTAGCACTATTGTATCCCAGGTTAAGGGAGCCGGTTGCGGACCATTCGTAATTCAAAATTGTTTTTTTTCCGGCATCACTTCGATATGTGTTCACTGCAAATCCTGGCCCAGCCATAATGATCGGGGAGATAAATATTTTTCCTTGTAGTAGAGCAACATTAATTCCGTATCCAGGCATTAACAATAATCCGGGAGCACTGATATACTGAAGTCCAGCCTGATCGCCATAGGTAGCGACTAAATCTCTACTGGCGGAAACCAGTTTAGTGGGTGCTTCTAAAAACCGATACGATGGTTCACAACGAAGCAAGAATGCTCCAGCCGTTTTCTTTTGAAATTCATTTTGAAAATTTGCTGCACGATAGGAGTATTTTGTTTCGTTGAAGTTATAGGTAATCTGCGTTGCAACTTTAATCATTTCCACATCGGGTTGAGATTCAAACGCTCCATTTTCATCAGAAGATACCATCCCGGTACTCTTTGTTAAATATCCACGAATGGCAATTTTTCTACCTGTATAGCTTGTTGCGAGCCTGAACAATTTTAAATTTTCACGGTCTTCCTCCATCAATCTTGTTTTTGGCAAAGAGAAACTAAGATCGACATCCAGAATTTTGTAGGTAAGTCCAACGCCAATCAAATCGTTCACATTATTATAGAGTGATGTGTTGATATGATTTCCTTCCTTCTTCGAACCAAAAGCCAAACTTGTACCTTCAGCTCCATATAGAACGCGAATATCATTTTGTTTTGCATAACGCATAATGTAGTTGCTATCGGCATCGATGGGAGGATGTATCAACTGGTTAGAATTGAAAGATAGTGTAACAGATGATTGAGCCCCGCAGTGAAATAAACTTGATATGGTCAGGAGGAGGATAAGTACAGGTTTCACGTTGGCTGAGTCAGAACGTAAAAATAATGATTGTCATTTAATTCTTTTAGAAATCTGGTTCACCCTATTAATCTATTTACTTCAAGCACTTTTATTGTAAACCTCCATTTCAGATCTTACCTTAGAACAAGTAAAAGTATTCTCCCTTTTTTTATTCTTCATTTTATAAACAAAGTGTATGGCCGCAAAAAAGATTGTAACAGAGTCTCCTAAAAAGAATTCTAAGAAACCTTCGGATGAAGAGCAAGTAGCCGATTACATGAGTGCTTTAAAGCATCCATTGAAAAAAGAAATGGAGGAGGTGCGAAAGATAATTAAAGGGGTCGATAGCCGAATTGGTGAACGAATAAAATGGAATGCTCCAAGTTACTACTTCCAACAGGATATGGTAACATTTGGTCCGGCACGACCCAATTCACCCAATGGCGATAAGCTGCTTCTCGTCTTTCATCATCCCTTTATCGTGAAAATTAAATCACCACTACTTGAAGGCGAATACAAAGACCGAAGACTGACTTACTTTCAAAATATGAAGGAGGTAAAATCAAGCAAGAAAGAGTTGATTAGAATTATCTCTGAATTGATGAATGAAATCGAAGGTTAAAAATAGTAGTGCAATGTCGTGATTAACCCTATACTTTGTCGTTTTTAACCGTCACAATTCCGCTAATGGGTTTTTAGATTTACACAAACACCATAAAAATCTAAATTCAAAATGATATGCAAAAAATTACACCCTTCCTGTGGTTCGATGGCAATGCTGAAGAAGCCATGAATTTCTATACCTCTATATTTAAAAGTGCAAAGATCACAAAGGTTGCGCGTTATGGTGATGCAGGTCCTGGCCCAAAAGGAACATTAATGACCGCCAGTTTTCAATTAGAAGGGCAAGAGTTCATCGCTTTGAACGGTGGTCCGAGGTTTAAATTTACAGAAGCAATTTCTTTTGTAGTGAATTGCACCAGTCAGGAAGAGGTAGATATGTTTTGGAACAAACTTTCTGAAGGTGGGCAGGAATCACAATGCGGTTGGTTGAAAGATAAATTTGGTTTGTCGTGGCAGATTGTACCAACAATTTTAAGTGAACTCATGTCGGATAAAGATGCAGCGAAATCAAGCCGGGTAATGATAGCCATGCTGAAAATGTCGAAGATTGAAATTGATGTTTTGAAAAAGGCTTACGATGGAAATTAAAATGAACTACAATGTCACGAGCAAATTCAAGAACACCCCTCAGCATTGATGATTACATTGCCATGCAGCCAGAAACGTTCAGAGCTACTTTGGAGGAACTGCGGTCCATCATAAAATCCGTTGTGCCAAAGGCTGAAGAATTAATTAGTTACCAGGTGCCCAGCTTCAAACTTCATTACATATTGGTTGGTATTGGAGCGAATAAGAAGTATTGTAGCCTCTATACCATGAGCCCGACTTTAATGAAGAGCTTAAAGAAAGAACTTGAGTCTTTAACTATTTCCGGTGCGACACTTCATTTTCTTCCAAATTCAAAGTTGCCGGTAAGGATTATAAAGAAAATTGTAAAGGCGCGTGTGAAGGAAAATGAAACAAGAACATTTACAAAAAAATAAGACTCCTTATCTTGTATAAAGTAAAGAGAAGCCTTGCTACCAATTCCATGGCAAAGAAAAGTAAACCAGCTCCTGTCAAAAAAACGACAGCCGTAAAGTCATCGAAGAATATTAATGGTGAAGTAAATGCTAAACAATTTATTACAAGGTTGAATTCGTATCAATCAGCCAGTGAGAAAGAAAAGATTCAGCGCTATTTTAAATCGGAGGAAGGAGATTATGGTAGTGAAGACAAATTCATGGGTGTACGCATGGGACAGGTATTTGCGTTGGCAAAAGAATACATCGACATGCCCCTCTCAGAAATAGAGAAGCTATTAGCGAACGATGTACATGAAGTAAGAGTCGGTGCGGTCAGCATTATGGATTTTCAGGCTCGGAATAAAAAAACTCCATCAAGCCGAAGGAAGGAATTGTTTGATCTCTACATTAATTCTCACGACCGAATTAACAACTGGGATCTTGTTGATCGATCAGCTCCTTATGTTGTCGGGGGTTATTTATTTGATCAGCCTCGAGCCATTCTTTACAAACTTGCACGATCCAAAAATGTATGGGAACGCAGAACCTCCATCGTCAGTACCTATTTCTTTATCCGACAAGGACAGGTTGATGATACCTTTAAAATTGCAGAGTTGCTAGTGAATGATAAACACGATTTAATCCAGAAAGCTGCAGGCGGATGGGTTCGTGAAGCAGGGAAAAAAGACCCTAAAAAATTGATCAGCTTTCTGGATAAGTATGCCGCCACGATGCCCCGCACAATGTTGCGCTACGCCATTGAACACCTAACTAAAAAGCAACGCGATTATTATTTGAGTTTGAAGAAATTGTAGGACTATTTTTCGTTTACATTTATCTTTTAAGCAAACCACGTATACTTTTCATTAAAGTTCCTGCGTTCTACCGGCAGGCGTTAACCCCAAACCAAAACCGTTCATGAAAAAATACCTATTGCTTTCATCACTTCTATTGGTTGCCATCATCTCTTCAGCACAGAGAAACTTCCAGGTAACAGTGTATCAAAACACGGATTACTTTAATGTCAGCTACTACAACTCTCAAACTAATGCATCAAGGAATACAGAAGAGTTAAACTTTAGCAGAATCTCGATTGCAGTTGCCATTAACACACTAAAGCACTTTACACATGAGATTGAGTTCTTTATTCCTGAACTCTCGAAATCTATTTACAAAGTTAAGCTACCATTGGATTATGAATTTGAGGAAAATGACGGATATGTAAGTTCAATCAGTACATATTCATTTCGGTATGAATTGAGTAAGAAAGTATTCAGCTTGTCTAATCGATTTCAATTCATTGCTGGATTAGGAGTAAATCCTTACCTCACGACTACTGAATATGAACCAACGATGTCAAATCAATATTACTCCAAGGTCGAACGGTATGGTGTTTCATTTAACATCGTTCCTCGAATTGATTATCGTGTTACCGATCGCATTTACATTGATTTAAACATTCCCTTAAAAGTATATGACCTTCAAAGAAAGGATGTTCAAAATAACAACCCCAACCTTCCAATGAGAGAGCAAAAGTTTAATGAAGTGACTGACATTTTCTTTGAGAACGTGTACACCATTCGACTTGGTGTACGGTATATTTTTAAATAACGATCTAAAATATAGTGAGTATATCTGGTAAAGGTGCCAACCCTCGGGCATTCGCTTCGTTTTAAAATTTTTTAGACTTACTTGCGTTTTTGTAGTACTAAAGCGTAAGCATGGTTAATAGATTTTTTCATCAAGTAATTGGATACGGTTACAAATTCCTGAGTTATTTTAAGAGGCAGTCATGGTTTAGGAAGCTGATCATTTTAGTTGGATTAGTCGGAGGCGTAATCGTTAGCTTGATCTTGTTTTTATTTCTTCTGGTGATAAGTGGATTGCTTGGCAATGTTCCTAATCAGGAAGAGCTCAAATTGGTTGAGAACCCTGTGGCCTCCGAAGTGTATAGTGCCGATAGTGTTTTGCTAGGAAAATACTTTATTCAAGAGCGATCTGATATTCGATTTGATCAGCTTCCTGCGCATGTTGTGGATGCCTTATTGTCAACCGAAGACGTTCGCTTTTATGATCATAACGGAATTGACTACCGAAGTCTGGGAAGAGTTTTAGTAAAAAGTGTTTTGCTTCAGAGCGATGCATCGGGCGGTGGAAGTACCGTAACACAACAACTCGTAAAGAATTTATATCCAAGGAAAAGGTATTGGATGTTTTCGCTTCTCATCAATAAGATGCGGGAGTTGGTTGTGGCTTCGCGTTTGGAGAAGGTATACGATAAGAATTCATTGCTTGCGCTTTACCTTAACACAATTCCTTTTGGTGATAATACCTTCGGAATAGAATCGGCAGCACAACGTTTCTTTTCAAAATCAACTAGTGACCTTTCAATCGATGAGGGGGCTATTTTAATTGGAATGTTAAAAGCTACCCATTCATACAATCCACGAATTTTTCCTGACCGATCAAAAGAAAGAAGAAATGTTGTGCTGAATCAAATGGAAAAGTATGAGAAGCTATCTCCTGCAGCATCAGATTCGTTGCAAGCGCTGGCATTGGTATTAAGTTATAATAAGGTAACCCATCATTCAGGTCTTGCTCCTTATTTCAGAGAATACATTCGGAGTGAATTGCAGGAGTGGTGTAGCAATCATACAAATGAAAAGGGTGAACCCTTCAATCTCTATACAGACGGATTGAAAATTTACACCACCATTGATTCAAGATTGCAGAACTATGCAGAGGTAGCTACAACAAAACAGATGACTTTGTTGCAGGACAAATTCTTAAAGCATTGGGGAAAGACAGATCCATGGAATAAGCAACCACTGGCTCTGGAAGATGCCATAAAAAAATCAGATCGGTACAAAAGTCTGAAGCAAACTGGAAAATCGCATGATGAGATTTTGACTGAGATGAAGAAAAAATCATTGATGAATGTCTTTACCTGGCAAGGTGAAAAAGAAATGGAGATGAGTTCGATTGATTCAATCAAACATTATTTGAAATTTTTGAATACAGGAGTAATGGCAATGGATCCCCAACAAGGAGCTATTCGGGTTTGGGTAGGAGGGATCAACCATCATTACTTTCAGTTTGATCATGTGAAAGAAAGTACGAAGCGTCAGGTAGGTTCAACCATTAAGCCACTTGTATTTGCTGCTGCATTAGAGCAAGGAGCAAAACCCTGTGATTTTATTTCAGCAGAAAAGACAACATATCAAGGTATTGATGAATGGACGCCCTTGAATACCGAAGAGAATTATGATTTGAAGTATTCCATGGAAGGTGCATTAACCTATTCTGTCAATACGGTTGCTGTGCACACCTTAGAGAAAGCAGGTATTGAAAACACAATTGCATTAGCACAGCGAATGGGAATTACAAGCGAGTTAGAGCGATTACCTTCACTGGCATTGGGTGCGGCAGATGTTTCTATGACTGAAATGGTGACAGCTTATTCGTGTATGGCAAATAATGGACAATCGGTCAAGCCGTATTATTTAACTTCTATTGCTTCTCGTGATAAGGTGGTGTTAGAAAATTTTGTTCCGACAATCGGGGAACAAGTTCTATCGAAAGATAACGCAACTATGTTAGTTCAAATGTTAAAGAGAGTTGTGAATGAAGGTACGGGTGCTGGGATGCGTTCACGGTTTGGAGTCACAAATGATATGGCCGGAAAAACAGGAACCACACAATCCAATGCAG
>ENA-UOWO01003742-UOWO01003742.1-activated-sludge-metagenome-genome-assembly--contig:-NODE-3742-length-17364-cov-6.465018_pt1 | contig 17364 bp, 8 predicted proteins | sample MGYA00238148_ERZ761564 | MGnify/ENA primary metagenome ERZ761564 (study PRJEB28885, sample SAMN05720194) | activated sludge metagenome | isolation source: Anaerobic digester | place: USA...
GCAATCTATCGTAAAATACTTGCATTCAGAAAGTAATTCCAAAAATAGAAAATAAGAATATTTTGAATATGGTCTTTCTTCAATTAAAACAACAATTAAAATCTTTGTATGATTTGCTCACCTCATTGAGTGATGAGCAGTATCGTTTTAAAAGTGTGCATCTAGGGCAATCAAGTATTGGTGGACATGCACGTCATATAATTGAATTATTAAAATGTGCTATAGATGGTTATGAAATGGGGAGAATTGATTATATAAATCGAGAGAGGAATTTTGGAATACAGGAAAACAAGTGTTTAGCACAAGAAATTTTGCTTCAACTTATGAGTCAAATTTTTAAGGAAGATAAAATGCTTCATTTAGCAGTTGAAGGTTTAGAGTCTTTGCCAGAATTTGATATTTCAACAACATACTTGAGAGAAATAGTATACAATACCGAACATACGGTTCATCATTTAGCACTTATAAAAGTGGCTTTAATTGAAATGAATTTAGATATTGTTAATCCTGATTTTGGAATGGCTTATTCAACATTAAAATTCAATAAAGCGATTCTAAATTCTTAAGGTCAAGACAAGATAAAGTTTGGTTTTTATTTTAGAGTATTTCTGTGTCTCATCGCAATTCGAGAACAGATAGTTTTTGACTAACAAATTTGATTTTCAAGTCTTCATTTATAATTCGTATCCTATGAATCCTAGTAATGTAAACCCTTTTGAATATGTATCTATTTTAATTTCTATCATTTTAGGTTTAGGAATTACACAGATATTGTCGGCAATTACTGATTTACTTTATCATTATAAAAAGGTGAAATTTTATTGGCCTCATTTGTTATGGATTGGGTTTATTTTATTTCTTCATGTTCAAGATTGGTTTGTGACCTATCAATTAAGGGAGAAGCATTCATGGTATTTGCCTGAATTGTTTTTTATCCTTTTTTATCCCATATTGTTATTTGCTATTGCAAAGATGTTATTACCAACCAATGAAAGTGAAGAACGGTACAACATGAAATTGTTTTACATGAGCCAATATCGAATTATATTTTTTATTGTATCGCTTGCCATTATTGTCTCGATCTTGTTTAATTTAATTCTATTGAAAAATTCTTTTCAAGATCAATTATTATTCATCCCTTTTTTAGTTACGATGTTAGTAGTTTCATTTATGAAAATTGAAAATGAGTGGGTTCATAAAATAATTGCATTTATAATTTCGGTGGTGTCTTTGATTTCGATATTTGTTGATCAAGATAATTGGGCCGTTAAGTAAGTAGAATTGTAAACATATCATGTATGTTTGAGAAAGTGAAAGATAAACTGAAAGAGAAAGCATCTAAATCTTAACATGACGGACTTTCTCTTTCTTATTCACTTTCGCTTTCCGAGTGGTTGAAGTAGAATTCCAATTACAAATGTCGGGAGTAAGTGTGCAAATGAGAAATGAATTCATGTTCTTAAATCGGTCTTCATGACAATGTTCATGTAATAGAAGAATGCGACTACAAGATAAATTTTCATTCGATACTCATATTTAATTATCTTCGCCAACTATATAAAAGTTGGAGACGTGTCCGAGTGGTTGAAGGAGCACGCCTGGAAAGTGTGTAAATGGGTAACTATTTCGCGAGTTCGAATCTCGCCGTCTCCGCAACCTTTTATAAACCTATGTTTTATGCCTACGTATTAATTTTCATCTTCAACTAACAAATACTATGTTGGACACACAAGTGATTTAAAAACAAGACTAGAAATCCATTATAATAGCAATGGTAATTAAAAATTACAGTAGCTTAAACTCCAAGGCAAATCAAATGTTTTACTGAAATTGGTTCTAGAAAAGAGGTTTTGATTCTCGAAAAAAAAAACTAAAAAATCTTTCAGGTATAAGATTGATCGAATTCAAAGAAAAAAATAATACAGGATTTTGAGTGTTTGAAAGTGCATTCGTACTTTAAATGTCGGAATCGCCGTCTCAGTCAAGAAAGGACACGTCTCCAATTTTGTTATTGGAGGCATAAATACTAAAATTCGAGGTATTAGTCAAAGTTAAATATTGGTCTCCTCCTATTTAGTTATTTCCCTTTTTGAGTGGTTCGTTGTTTAGCCTCAGTTGTTAAAGCGAAGCTTTCTCGACGGGTAATTGTTTTTATAAATTCTACTTTTCGAAATCTTAAAGCACTCCAATCTTCGTCTATTGCAACTTGACGAACAGGTTCTAAATTCAACGCTCCAAAACTCGACCAACCATTATCGCGATTAAATTCACATTTGTATTTTTTGGAACTCGCTTTTGGGTAACAAAACCATACGATAGCATCACCTTTTAATTTTGAAATAATTTTATTGAGATAAAAGTCAATCTCTTTTTGAGTGGTAACAAAAAAAATTCCAAATTCAATTTCCTTTATCTCTTTTAGGTGAATGATAAAACTGGCATCATCTTTCATTGCTAAAATTTCTTTATCAAATGTTGAAGGATAGTTTAATGCAATTATTGTTTTATGATCTTTGAAATTTAATTTTTTGAAAAGTGGTGTCATGATTTTTGTAGATTCCTTGAAATTGGTAAATAGGTGAAGTGTCTTGAAGTTAAATGCAATACCGCAGACCAATCAATAAGTAATATTTGAGTAGTAAAAGTAGTAAAAAATTTATCAAGAATTTGATGTTCTCATCTAGGATTAAATTACTTAAGTTTGTTCAATCTTATGAATTCAATTTATCAAATCAATATTTCAAAAGGTGGTGTGCCAAAACTTCCTATTCAAGAAGCCAATGTTTTATTTAATGGCATCGAAGGTGATAAACAAAAGGATAGAAGATATCATGGCGGTCCTGAAAGAGCTTTGTGTTTATTTTCGATTGATTTGATTGAGAAGCTAAAATCAGAAGGTCATCCAATTTCAGCAGGTTCAACGGGTGAAAATATTACCATTTCGTTTAAAGATTATCATTTGCTGGTTCCCAATGTAAAATTGAAATTGGGTGATGAAGTAGTCATTGAAATTACTTCATATGCAGCGCCATGCAAGACAATAAAAAGATTTTTTTTGAATGAAATTTTTGTTCGAATTTCTCAAAAATTATTTCCGAATCAATCGCGATTGTATGCGCGTGTTTTAAAAGAAGGTAGAATATCTGTTGGGGATAAAATTGAAATCCTGAGTTAAAGATGAATATTGATTGAATGCTGAAAGGCTGCCAGATTGAACGATTACCCCGCTGAAGCTGATGTGTTGAGCCTTTGTGGCGGAGTAAAAGTGAAAGCTGGATATATGTTGAAGGATGGTAAAAGCCGATAGCCCCAAAATTTAATTTTACCGATTATACAAAATAAGTAGTCCAATAATTTGTACAACAATTTTGTTATATCGGCATTAACCATTGTAAAATTTATAGAAGTCCTTTGGACAATCTTTAAATTACAATTGGTATTATTTTTCCATGATGGCTAAATTTGAAGCAACAGATCGCCATTCGGCTAGTGATATTGCTTTTAATACCCACGATAATCGAGTGCCTGGATTACGAAGTTTTCTACCTAGCATGGCAACCGTTTCATCGCGTTCATGAATGCATGGTTCGCTTCGTTGATTCTGACTTAATGCAGTAGCAAAATCCCAAGCACCATCGCGCGCAATTTTGATACTAAAATTAATAAGCATCTCATCTGTTTTTTTAACTAATGGCATCAACCATTTATAAACGGGCGACATTGCACCCATATTCTTTTTTACATCATCAACAAGTTCTGAAAGTACCGCATTGATAGCTATAAAATCTTTTTGAATATAATGAATGGGTTGTTGATTGCATGCATCCAATGCAGCAATTCCTAAATCGAGATTGATATGCGCATTGATGCCTAATAAAATATGTTGAAGAATGATATGTCCACTCTCGTTTTTTGCATCAAAGGCTGTCTGCCAGGCTTGGGTGCAAATTTGTTTGTTTTGATAAAGTTCATAAGCATCAAAATATCGATTGGCAAATACCACGTCAAGATTTTCCATTCGCTGATTATCTTCAAATTCGTTTCGTTGAATGCCTTGTTTAACTCGTATGGTCACTTTTCGATAAAGCACAGCAAAATATCCTAATGGATCTTGACGTTTTTTACAGTCTTCAACAATGAGATTTAATTTGTCGATCACTTCATTAATGTTCTTACATTTCATCATGGCAAAATAATTTATTTAAGCTTTTGAGCACGAAGAACTTTAGCTTCAGCCATTTTGTTTTTATAGTAATCGGCCTTTTCTATTTTGCCAATGGCTCTATAGGTAATATCTAAAAATTGAATGGCAGTAATATCTAAAGCATCTAATTGATGAGCTTTTTCAAACCAATAAATGGCGCTATCAGGGCGTTGTGTAGCGCCATAAATACAACCAATATTATTAATAAAATCTGTTTCTGTTGTATCACCTTTATGAGCACGCATGAAATAAGGAAGTGCTGATAAAAGTTTTTCGGTACCTGCCATAATATAATATTGAGCACTATCCATCATGCCCATACTTTGGTATTTAATACCTAAATTGGTGAGTGTTGATGAACCATTATAATAAGCCGTGCCTAAATTGTTTGTAAAAATAGGATTGGTACTATCTTCACTATAAGCACGCATATAATATTTGTAAGCACTATCTATATTGCCAATATTAAAATAAGCTTTACCTAATTGGTTATACCCATCACTTGGTAGGGCAGGATATATACTAAGTGCTTTTGTAAATACTTCAATTGATCGGAGATTCGCTTTTCGAATAGAATCTTGTAAATTAATATTCAAATTATTTTCGGTAATATCAAGTTCAAGATTTTCTGCAAACTCACTTCCAGATAAATGATTACCCATATAAAAAAGTAAATGGGTTGAGTTAGGATAATTTTCAACATCTTTTGAAAATAGTCCAAAATCAGATTTCCAATCTTTGTTTCTATCAAAGGTTTTAAAGCTATATAAGGCAGCTACTAAAAACACCAAGCCAAAAAGGGCAGGAGATCTTTTCATACTTGAAAAGAAGTTTGCATCTTCACCCTTATGTAAAAAATGGCCAAGTGCAAATACAATGGCTATTAGCAAACCTAAAGATGGGATAAAAAATAGTCGCTCTCCAAATGAAGTGCCTATTAAAAAAAATACATTTGATGTAATTGACATCGAGATAAAAAACCAAAGTATACCAAAACTCACTATATGCAATGGTTTGCCTTTTTCACCAAAGGGTAATATTTTCCAAATAGCAAAACCTAATAAGCCTGCAAGTATTAAAAAGGAAGCTAAAAAACCAGGATCAGAGAAACCGACGGGTATTAATGATGAATAAGAATAATCACATGAAAGTGGATGTGGATACAAAAATGTTTTAAGGTATAAACCGAGGGTATTAATGGCTGATGCAAATTTTGAAGTACCAGCATAAGATGGGTCATTACACATCACCATATAATTATCTAATGCATTCACTGGCGATTCGGGCGGATAGCCACTTAAAGAAAAATGACGGCAGACCAAGAAAAATAAAGTACAAGCAAACATGATGGAGGAGACCAACACATTTTTTTTATTAGAAGCCGATGTGAAAAAATAAATAAATAAGGGGAAAATGGCAACTGCAACAACAGTTGACTCTTTTGAAAAAGATCCAATCAAATAAACAATAACCGCTAGAATGAGATAATAATTCTTTTGTTTATCGAAATAGAGTTGAATACATCTTATTGCCCCCAATATGCCAATTAGACTTAAAATTTCATCGCCACTTTTAATATTTGCTACTACTTCAGTGTGAATCGGATGTGTAACAAACAATAACGCAATCAGAAAAGGCATGACCCACTTTTTTTTGAATACATCGAAAAAAATAAAAAAGATGAGTAAACCTGTGAGAGCGTACAATAAAACATTCACAACATGAAAAGCATGAGGGTTACCATCAAATAGATGCCATTCAATATTAAAAAGAAATTTTACAAAGGGACGATAAAGTGAATTTTCTAAATCTGAGAAATCACCTTTTCGTAATGGTGTACTAAATATGGTTTTGGTATTTTCCCAACTAATGGGTGCTTTGGTAATTTTATTATTCTTGATAATGCCATGATCATCTAAAACAAAACGGTGACTAAAGGTATTGCTATAAATGGCGATGGTAATACCGACCAAAAGAATAGGATAAAGCCAAGTTTGAAGCCAATTCATGCTTGAAGTAGAGGAATTAGATTCAATAGCCTGTTTAGGTTTTATACTTTGTTCTTTACGTATTGGTTCAGGAGTGGCTTGTCTTTTTTGAGTCTTGATTTTGCTCATAAAAAAAATAAATTTCGCGTTAGGTGTGAGGTCGTAAAAATAATACGGTAAAAGTAATTTTTCTTTTTTTAATTAATGAATCAAAATTTTATGATAAAGAGAAGAACTTAGTTGGTCTGTATGGGTTTAAAACTTGATTTAAGCAAAATTAAAATAGGTTGAGACGCCGTGTAAAAAATATAATTAAAATAAGCCGAACTATTTTACCTTAGCATTCCCAATTACAACAACTATACAAACCATGCCACGCGAATCAAAAGAACGAATTAAAGATAGAATGTTAAAAACTGCTGCTCGCCTTTGGGGTTATGCAGATGTAGAGGTTGAATCGAGTTTCGATCCAATTGTAAAACTCATGTTGGATGCATGTTCATACGAATTAGAAAAGATAAGTGGCGATATGGAGGCTTCTCATTCGCGCATGATTGAGAAAATGGTTGAGGTGATTTTGCCTGATGTATTGGTTGGTATTCGGCCTGCGTCAACCATAATTAATGCATTGCCAGTTGATGCCGAATATACTTTACATCCTAAAAAGCATTTTACAACCATTAAAAAAGTGGTGAATACTGTTGCCAATACCACTCAAAATTTTACCATACATTTTTCACCTATCGGTAATTTTCAATTGAAAAATGGGACTGTAAAATATATTGCAAGTGGAAATAAATTGTCGCAAGTGATTGCACAATGGCAAAAGGAAACCATACTGCAAACAGAAGAGTTTGCGAAAGATACCAGTTATTGGATTGGTTTAGAAATGAAACAAGGTATTGAAAATTTGAAAGGAATTAATTTTTATTTTGATTTAAGAAATCAATTTCAAAAGGAAAATTTTTATCATCATCTACGACAAGTAAAATGTTATTGCAACGGCAAAGAAATAAAATTGTCATCAGGAATGAATGAAGAGCCTCAATTTACCCAGCTCAATATTGATGATATTTCTGATAATTTGTTTCAATTTAATCAAAAGATATGTAACCATATTTATAAAATTTATCAAAAGCAATTTTTACATATTGAAGGTGATCTGCCATTAAAAGAATTCCTCAATAATGGCTTGCCTTCAGAATTAGTTTCGAAATTTGGCGAATCATCATTGAAGGAAAAGATTAAAGAGAATTGTATCTGGTTGAAGTTCGATTTTTCTTCTAGTCTGGCCATGGATGCACTCGAAAATGTATTTTGTAATATCAATTGTGTGCCTATGATTAATCGAAAGCAACACGAATTAACTTACAAAACGCAGAAGTATATCAATGTGATTCCAATTGAAAATAAAGATTATTTTTTTGATATTAAAAGTATAGTGGGTGCGAATGGGGCTGAATACCATAAACGAAATTTAACAACCTCATCTGAATTAGGTGATGGTGAAGCCATTTTGCGCGCTTCAGGCGTGGGGCGATTTGATTCGCGTGAGGCAAAAGAAACCATTGGTTATTTATTGCAAATTATTCGTGATGAAACCAGTACGTTTTCAGAAATAGGTGGCGAAGCAGTTGCTGTTAAAATGAAAGAGCTCAATCAGGTTTTGTCGAGGTTAGAAGATCAAATGCGAAGATTTCAACATACTGGTTCAAGTTGCTATATTATGCTGAAGCCTAAAAAGGAAATGGAAACTGTTTTTATTGAGTACTGGACTAGTAATGGAAAAAATGGAAACGATATTCGCATAGGCACCAAACTGATTCAAGAAAGTGGTAGCGAATTACAAAGCAATGGTGTTGTGATGCTGAGCACATCTATGGGTGGAAAAGACAAATTGAATTTAGAAGAAAAATTAAATTTGTTTAGAAAATATCTTCTTGCAAAAGATAGAATTATTACTGCAGAAGATATAAAAATATTAGCATTTCAATTAATTGGACAAAACCTGAAACAGGTTATTGTTCGTAAAGGTGTTATGACTGGCTACGCCGAAAATGTTGGATATGTTCGATGCATAGATGTTGTATTATCATTTAAAAATAAATCGCAATATCAATCCGATGAATTATCTTATATGGTCAATGATTTAATGATTCGACTTGAAGAAAGTTCATCATCCTTATTTCCGTATCGAATTATTATTGATTAATGTTGATTATTCAAAAGTGAGCGTTATACAAAGCAGCTAATACTGCATTAACCGCTAAGTTATTTCAAGTTGTAATTCTTCATCTATTATAGTTCTATCTTTAAGTAGTATTTTTCAATACAAAATTTGAAAAAGAAGTGTTTTATGAAATTAAAAATCATTCTTTCCGCCCTTTTTCTTGTAATCAGTTTTAATCAATTATTCAGTCAGAAATTGCATGATTTGATTATGTATGATACAATGATTTATGTATACAAATTAGATAAAACACAATCTAATTTCATGATACAAAAAAATATGATTGTCGACTCGTCGATCTTATTTACAAATCTGTACAAAACTTATCCTCGAAGGTTATATAAAGATGACACTTTGCCGAATGGCAATTTTATTATTGTATCTATTACGAAAGAGTATATTAATTATAGATCGTTTCATAAATCTTCATTTGCAGTAAAGTCAAAAGTTATAGGCAATGACCTCATTTTATTTTTGAATGATATTAAGTCTAAGGCAAATATCGAAAAAGCTAAAATTGATATTGATGGAATTTCAATGCCATTTAATGATGGATATGGCGGTTATGTTATTCAGAAAAGCAAACTTGACAAAGAACGTTTGCGAAATAGAAAGATCTATGTTCATATTGCATTAGGCGATGAGTATAAGGTGTCGTTATTTAATTTTAACCAAGGATATAAGTCACCCAATTCGCCCAGAGCTTACGGCGCGAATACCGTTGTGGCATCTGAAGGCTATATGATTACTGATAAGCCAGTGTATAAACCAGGAGATACATTAAGAGTAAAAGCATTTTTAACTTATCCTAAAAATGGTCGACCTATTCATAAGAAAGTAACCATACGAATTCATGAATCTCAACAAGATTTCACTTTTACTAAAACAATAAAATCGGCATCGCCAGGCGCTTATCTCTTTGAATGGAAAATACCGGATACATTAAAAATAGATAGGAATTTTAATATTGAAATTCAGTATTCAAAAGGTTCGTATTCATTTAATAAGCAATCGAGTTTTTATTTAGAAGATTATGTGTTAAATACCAATAAATATGATGTTTCGTTATTAAGTGAAATCTTTTATGCTGGCGAAGATATTACCTTTTATACATCTGCAAAAGATGCGAATTCGTTTCCAATTCAGGGCACACAAATTAAGTATAAACTGAGTTTGGGCAATGTTACAAGTTTTTTAGGAGATAGTCTGACTTTATCGCAAACTCAAAAGGCCAATTTGTTTGAAAAAGATACTATTTATTCTTATGATAATTTTATGGAGTTTAAAATTCCTTCAAGTGTTTTGCCTAAAATAAATGCGAGCTATAATTTAGAAGTAAGTTTTGTAGATCCTGTGAGTTTTGAAAGAAAAGTGATTGTGAAACAATTTAGTAAATTAACGCAGAAAGAAAAGGTTTTAATTTATCAAAATCAAGATTCACTTCACTTACGATGTTTGTATAATTTGAAAGATACTGCACGTCCTTATCAAATTATTGCAATGAGTAAAAATGATACCTTGTTTAAAAAAAAGGTGACAAGTCCTTACTCGTTTAAGCTTTCGCCTTATACAACCAAAGTTATTTTTATAGATAAAGATTCAGTATATACTGATATGAATATTGTATTTAATAAACTTGATATTACTAAGGTGGTAGGGATTAGAACTTTTGATAGTATTCATATTTCATTTTCATTTCCTTTTGATGAGCCTGTTTATTATCGAATTTTAAAAGGCAATCAATTGGTCAAATCAGGGAAAAGTCGAAAACTCGATTTTAAATTTCGCGATGATAGTAAAGATGCCTATACTATTTTGTTGACAACAAATTTAAATGGCGAGATAGAATCTAATTTTTACAAAATAACCTATACGCCACAAATTCATAAAATAAAATTGCAGTCTTCAATGCCTGCCCAAGCTTTTCCCGGACAAAAATTGCCTATTGAAATTACAGCAACCGATTATAAGAATAAGCCTTTGCGAAAAATTAATATCGCTGCGTATGCAGTGAATAAGCAGTTTGAAGAAAGATTAGTTGCCCCTCAAATAAATGTGCCATATGCATTTAAAGATTTAGTAGAGATTAAGCAAGAGACAAGTAACGATCATATTGTTTTAGAGCAACCAGCCTTGACTCAAAATTATATTCTTACAACCAAGCATTTAGCAAAGTACAATTTATATAAAAATGAATATTATGAACTTCGCTATCCTAAAAATGAAATGGCCTTACTTACTAGAACTATTCAATCGAATATACCAGAGTTTTCAGTTGCCGTTACACATAAAAATATGGTTTATACACCTAAGTATATTTTGGTGGATGGTGAGCCAATTTATATCAGTGATTTAAATAAGTCGGTCTATTCGTTTCCTATCAAGTCTGGTGTACATGATATTACAATACGTTATTTTGATAAGAAAATTGTGTTCAAGAAAATTACATTTGAAGAGCAAACCAAATATTGGTTGGGAATAAATATTGATAGTCTGAAAGCATCATCTAAAAACATAGTTATCACCGATTCGCTGAAAGTTGCTCAGCCGAATGAAAGTGAAATGAAATTATTGTATTCAACTTTATTATTGGTGAAACCTTTTAATTTGTTGAATGACACTTTGATTGTAAAAGATAAAAGAGATAGTCTATTTCAATTTATCTATTCGGTCAATTATCAACCCAAACTACTTAGTATTGATGGCGATGGTTTTTATGTATTCGGTCCAATGAAACCAAATTCTAATGCTATTCTTAATTTCGGAAAGCAGCGACATGTATTAAAAGTTTCGCCAGAATATGCACATTATTACGATGAAGCAAGTAAAGCATTTACAACTAAAAATATTGGTAAAGTCAAGGGCGCTATATTTAATTTTAATGAAATAGGAATTTCTGATTTTCAATTCGCAAGTTTGTTTAAGCCAGATACAATCAAACCATTACCGCAAGTGGTTGATATGGATTATAATCGCGAAGCCCTTATTGCGAGCACCATAAAGCCCGAACAAGAATATTCGCAGAATTATAGATCGGCGAATGCGAAAAGTAATTTTCATCTCTATATTAAAAATGATGATAAATTGGTTTATGCAAAATCGTTATGGATAATTAGTAAGAGTCATCCTGATCAATGCGATTTTAAACCAAATATTCAACCCAATAGTTTGTATCATGATATCAAGAATGGAGAAGATGGTAGATACGATTTTTACTTTTTAATGAATGATGATAAGCTTGTTATTTTAAAGGATATTTTATTGTATGATCAAGTTGATTTTTATATAAATCCATCTTTATTTAAAACTGAAAAATTGACAAATGATAAACTGGCTGCACCATTAAAAGTATATAGTGATTTGACTAAATTACCTTTGTTGCCATTTTATTTTCCTCCAGAAGAAAGCTCCGATAAGATTAAGGAAGTGAATGGTGTAAAAAGAGGGAATCCATATTTTCATGGTATTATAACCGATCAGGCATTACAGCCAATTTCAGATGCTATGATATTATTAGAACTGAATGGAATTTATAAATATGGGGGCTATACCAATGCAAATGGTGAATTTGAAATCTTAAATATCATGCCAGGTTCTTATCAAGTCAAGCTGTTTCAATCATCTTATCAAATGAAACATTATCCAGCCATTTTTATGAAACAAGGATATGAGTATGAATTAAATGCAAGTCTGAATGAATCAGAATCGCTAAAACCAGTTTTAGAAACCATCAACCAAGATTTTCGTTTTCTTTCATTTGGTGGCAGTAAGCAAAAAGAGATATTTAAAATTCAATTGTTTGATAAGGATACACGTGATATTTTAAAAGGGGCTAGTATTAAGTTTTTTGAAAAAGATAAATTGCTTGATGAGAAAAGATTTATGGATCGATCTGATATTGAAATTCCATTTCCAATTGACCCGAATTTAATTTATAATATTGAAATACAACGTGAGGGATATATTCCAATTCAATTGCAAAATATTCGGTTTATTAATACCATGTATTATACCTTATTCATGTTTATGTCGAAACAAGATGAATTGAAATTAGAGAAGAGCAAAGCATATGATCTTCGTATGAACCAAGTTAATATTGAAGTGGAAGAAAGATTGGTGAATGAGACCAATGTAAAAGACATGAAAATTAGTTATACTGATACTGATTCAAAGGGAGTTGGCGAAGTTTATGGAAGAATAGCTGATGAGAAAAATAAAGGCCTTGATTTTGCTTCTGTAACAGTGTCTCAAAAGGGTATTATAAAAGGAGGAGCAAAAACAGATATAAATGGTAATTATAGAATTAAGCCATTATTAAGTGGCACTTATGATTTTCGGGTAACCTATGTAGGTTATATTGAGTCGATGATAAAAGATATTGTGGTGTATGAAAATAAAAAAACGAGGATTGATATACGACTCGAAAAGCAATCAAATCATTCTGCAACAAAGGATGTTGTAGTAAGAGACTATAAAGTTAAATTGATTGATGCTAGTAGTCCTGGTAGAAATGTTGTGAATATGAATTCTTACAATAGTTATGCTGCGCCATTGAATGCTTCTCCAACTTATTCAAACTATATAAATGATGAATCGGTTGATTTAAATATAAGTGGTGCTAGATCTTCAAATACATTGTATATGGTTGATGGTATAATGATAAGGCCTGGCAAATCAGATTTAACATTAGGTTTTAGCAATACCACTGAAAGCTTAAGTGCAAAATATGGTTCAGCAGATTCTATTTATGTCAGTAACGATATGATTAATCAGGTTGCCATGAATTCGGATATTAGTCAGACTAGAAAAAAATTTACAGATATAGGATATTGGGAGCCCAACCATATCACCAATAAACAAGGAAAAACAAATTTCGAAATTCGATTGCCAGATAATATAACCACATGGCAATCAAATATCATAGCAATGGGCAAACATCGCTTACATGGTATTCAAACTTCTGAAACAAAAGTGTTTAAGCCGTTACAAACCATGAGTATCATACCTCAATTTATTTGGGATCAAGATAAAGTGTATGCGAAAGCTAAGTTTACCAATTTAACGAAGGATTCAAAAGATGTATCAATTCGTATTTTACTGAATGATAAAGTATCGAGCACAAAAAAAGTGACAATCAAAAACGATTATGTTGATTCTGTTTTAATTACTGCATCTAATACTAAGCCTATTCAATGGAGAGCTGGTTTGCAGTTTAATGAAAATTATAAAGATGAAGAGGATAGAGAAATTTTAGTGTATAGTTCTGCTTTAAAGCTTTTTTCGAATCAGAATATTTTAATGGAAAAGGATAGTAGCTATCAACTCAAGTTTGCCAAAGAGACTAAAGGATTTATAATTCTCAATAATACCTTGTATGAAAAAATTATTGAAGAAATCAATCAATTATCTAATTATGAGTATGGATGTGTTGAGCAAACCAGTTCAAAATTAAAGGCGTTACTCTGCAAGCAAAAAATAAATGGAGTCATGGGGTTGAAAGAAAATCTTACACCAGCAATTTATAATTTAATCAACAAACTATCTAATTATCAAAATATTCAAGGCACATGGGGTTGGTGGGCTAAAGAATCTCCTAATTGGCGAATGACTATTTATGCAATGGATGTATTATTTGCTGCGAATAATATTGGGTATTCAAATAATAGTTTTGCATCAGCAAGAGATGCCATCAATGCAAATTTTTATGAATTGAATATCTCTGATCAATTATATGCATTATATGTTTTTCAAAAAATGAATTTTGTTGATCAAGATATGAAAGATATGTTTGAAAAAATTCAAATCAATGATTTAAAAACCATAGATAAAATTTACTACCACAAAATAAATGAAGGGTTGGGTAGAAAAGTTAATCCAAATGATTTTTATGCTTTAACACTTGAAATGAACAATCGTTTACAAACGCCTTATGCCGAAGATTTTTTTAATGATCCAAAATCAACCATGTTTACTTCATATTTTTTATTTTCAAAAACATCAATGGGTAAAGAATGGGTAAAAATGTTTAGAGATAAATTAGTCAATGGCCAACTTGAAAAAAACTTGAATACTTATGCTAAAGCAAATATGATTGAAGCGTTAACCTCCTCTATTGAAAATACTGGCAATAAGCCAATTACTTCTCAAATTATAATAAATGATACTTTGAAAATAAAAAGCTTCCCTTATTCAATGCCAATTTCAGGTAGCAACTATACAATAAAACATACAGGTGGAGATGTTTATCTGAATACAGCCGAGGAAAAATATGTGTTTCTTCCTAAAAAATCTGATTCTGTTTTTAAGGTTACAACTTCGTTTAATCAATTTAAACAAACAACTGAAAGTTTGAAAACAGGTGAGCCATGTTTTTTCAATGTTGAAATAGATGCATATCGATCACAAGAATATGTGATGGTTGAAGTACCTATTCCATCAGGAATGCGTATTGTTACAAAAAAGCAATTCTCTGGTTGTACCATAGAATACTTTAAGAATAAGATTGTTATTTTTTATAGCAAGCTCAGTATGGATAAGCATCAATTGAGTTTCGAATTTATTCCTAATTTGACAGGTAGTTTTACTTTACCGGCTGCTAAATGCAGCTTAATGTATTATCCTTATATTTTTGGAAATAATGAAACACGAACAATCGAAGTGAAATGATAGATTCATCTTTTTTAAAAATAATTTACTTTTTTACTAACGTATTGCGCTTAGGTATCGTATAGTAGTTTGTTGATCTCATTTATAAATAACATAATCTACTACCTTATGAAAACCTATGCACAAAAAATTGCTTTAATTGTTTGCCTTTCTCTTTTTAGCATTTCAGTGAATGCACAATATGTCAATATTCCTGACTCTAACTTTCAAAAGTACTTATTTGCAAATTACCCGACTGCTATGTTGGGTACACAATTAGATACAACTCATGTTTCTGTATTGACAACTACATCAATCGTTATAGATTCATTGTTTATCAGAAATCTAGATGGAATTCAGTATTTTGATAATTTGCAGTATCTGCAATGTTCATATAATTTATTACGTTCTCTACCTTCTTTACCTTCAGGCCTGATAGAACTTGATTGTCATACAAACCAACTTGATTCGTTACCTGTTTTGCCTAATGGTTTACAATCACTCAACTGTATGAATAATAATCTAAAATTACTTCCCAACTTAACCAACTTATTAAAAACGTTGAACTGTTCATATAATCAATTAGATTCATTACCTAATTTGCCAGTTAATTTGGTTTCATTAGATTGCGGCGGAAACCAGATATTGCAATTACCTATTTTACCTAGTGCACTAACTGTCTTGAATTGTTATCGAAATAAATTGTCATCAATACCAGTTTTGCCTTCAACGCTGATCTACCTTAATTGTTCTGCTAATCCATTATTTAATTTACCAGTTTTACCATCTTCTTTATCAAGTCTTTATTGCTATGCCGATTCGTTAAGTGTTTTACCTGTGCTGCCCACAACATTAAAAACCTTGGATTGTAGCGACAATTTAATAAGTGCCTTGCCTTTATTACCAAATGGATTAGAAACGATAAATTGTAGAATAAATTTATTAACCACACTTCCAACCTTACCTGCTGCGCTTATTACATTAAATTGTAGCAATAATGATTTAATATCTTTGCCTAGTTTGCCAAGTTTGCTGGTACAATTATATTGCAATCATAATGATTTACCCGTATTGCCAAGTTTACCATTGTCGCTTACATATCTTGATTGTAGTTATAATTTAAGTCCATCTCTTCCACTTTTGCCAGCGTCACTTTTTTATTTAAATTATAGTGCTAACCCCATTACAACCTTACCGAGTTTACCTGTCAATTTAAGCATACTTGTTTGGAATGAGAACTTTATAAATATACTTCCAACCTTACCAAATTCGCTAAGGAAACTTTATTGTAATTACTCTGATATTGATTCTTTGCCAACACTACCTTCTTCACTTTCTTATTTAGAATGTAGAAATGATTCTTTAACTTTTCTTCCAGTATTGCCAGCCTTATTAGATTCGATCGATTTCAGCAATAATTTGATTACCACAATGCCTGTTTTGCCTTTAGGCTTAAAAACATTAAGATTCTACGGTAATCTAATCAGTACAGTACCTAATTTACCACTTAGTATTAAAGCGTTAGAATGTAGCGGAAATACTACACTCAATTGTCTACCCAAACTTTCATCTGAAATGAGATGGGTTCGCTTAGACAATACTGCCATTAATTGTTTGCCAAATTTCTTTTCGGTGACCGATACAGTATTAAGTTCATTAAGTATTTTTAGTATGCCTTTGTGCACACCGGCAAGTGCTTGTCCGTGTGCTTGGAATATAACAGGTAATGTTCATGTTGATACTGCAGTAAATTGTTATTTTGATAGTTTAAATCCTGGTCAGAGAGTAACTAATATAAAAGTGAATCTGTATAAGAATACCGTACTCACTGACAATATATTTTTAACTGCTGGTGGAGAGTACTCCTTTGATACAAATAATAATGATACATTAGATGTTGGGATCGATACAATTGGTCTGCCTTTTAAAGTCATATGTCCAACAACGTCACTTCATAATGTGATTCTTACACCAGTAGATTCAATGAAAACCAATATCAATTTTAGTGTTGAGTGTGATGGAATTGATGCCGGTGTTAATTCGATTATGGGGCGGTTTAGACCCGGCACGATTACGCATCTTGGCATCAAGGCAGGCAGTATGGCCGAATTTTACAATGTTCATTGTACAACACCTTATTCAGCAACAGTAACCACGGTGCTTGATGGTCCGGTACAATATTTAATGCCATCTACTTTAGCGCTCACACCATCTGCCGTTTCAGGAAATATGATCACATATAATGTGCCCGATATGTCGATCATTGATATTAATACAGCATTCGGCATTGATGTGAT
>ENA-UOWO01003745-UOWO01003745.1-activated-sludge-metagenome-genome-assembly--contig:-NODE-3745-length-17355-cov-26.157341_pt1 | contig 17355 bp, 7 predicted proteins | sample MGYA00238148_ERZ761564 | MGnify/ENA primary metagenome ERZ761564 (study PRJEB28885, sample SAMN05720194) | activated sludge metagenome | isolation source: Anaerobic digester | place: USA...
GCCATCGGCACGTCGCCATGGCCGGTGATGAAGACGATGGGCAGCGGGCTCTTGCGCTCCATCAGGCGGTCCTGGAGCTCCAGGCCGCTCATGCCGTCCATGCGGATGTCGGCGATCAGGCAGGCCACCTCGCGCGGGTCGAAGCGCGACAGGAAGGACTCGGCCGAGTCGAAGCACTTGACGCGGTAGTCCTTGCCCTCGAGCAGCCACTGCAGCGAGTCACGCACGGCCTCGTCGTCGTCGACGACGTAGACGGTGCCCTTCTTGGGTATCAGGCTCATGGGACGGCGGTGGAGTGGGTGGTCGCGGCCTTGGCCGTCGGTTCAGCTTCGCTGCGCGAGATATCGACCGGCAGCGTGAACGAGAAACGGCAGCCCACGACGGTCTCGCCATTGTAGAGGTTCTGCGCCTTGATCCGGCCGCGGTGGCTCTCGATGATCGAGCGGCACAGCGACAGGCCGATGCCCAGGCCGTCGGTCTTGGTCGAGAAGAATGCCTCGTACATGCGGGCGATCACCTCTTCCTTGAGGCCGGGGCCCATGTCGGTCACCGTGAACTCGATCACACCCCCTTCTTCGGGGGTGTGCCGCGGCACCACGCGCAGTTCGATGTTGCGCCGCTTGGGCGGCAGCTGCGCGTTGTCGATCGCCTCGGCGGCGTTCTTCACCAGGTTGAGCACGACCTGCTCGATCAGGATCGGGTCGACCATCAGCATCGGCAGCCGCTGCGCGACGTAGGTGGTGATCGCCACGTTGCGCCGGCGCAGCTCGATGCCGGCGAGGTCGATCGCGTCCTCGACGATGGCCTTGGCCTGCGCCGGCTGGCGCTGCGGCTCGCTGCGTTTCACGAAGGCGCGGATGCGGTGGATGATCTGCCCGGCGCGCTGCGCCTGGCGCGCGGTCTTCTCCAGCGCTGCGATCAGGTCGTCCTTCGAGATGGCCTCGTTGCGCACCCGCGTGACCATGCCGTTGCAGTAGTTGGTGATGGCCGTCAGCGGCTGGTTCAGCTCGTGCGCCACCGACGAGGCCATCTCGCCCATCGTCACCAGCCGGCTCGTCACCTGGGCTTTCTCGGCCTGGTGGGCGGCCAGGTTCTCGGCATTGCGGCGCGCCGTGATGTCGGTGGCGATGAGCATCTGCGCCAGGCGCCCGTCGGTCCATTGCAGGTAGCGCGTGCGCACGTCGAACCACTTGCGCAGCGGCTCGATGAGCACCTCGCGCGAATCGGAGCCTGCTTCGGTGAGCTCGGTGGTGGGCAGGCCGCCGAGCGACTCGATGGTGTCGCCGAATTCGCTGTTCGCGAAGGGCGAGGGCTCGCCACCGGCCAGCAGCGCATGGCCGCGCGCGTCGGCGCCGAACCACAGCCGGTAGGAGCGATTGGCGAACAGCAGCTCCGACTGCTGCACCGACAGCACCGACACCGCCGCGTCCAGCCCTTCGAGCACGGTGGTGAAGCGCTCGTGCGAGGCGGAGAGCTGGTCGCGGATGCGCTTGGCCTCGGTGATGTTGGTCATCGAGGTCATCCAGCCGGTCTGCTGGCCCTTCGGGTCGATCAGCGGCGAGACGTACATGCGCGAGTCGAACACCGAGCCCTCCTTGCGCATCACCTTCACCTCGATGCCGCCGGCCGGGCTGCGGCCCTGAAGCTCCTGCTGCAGCAGGCGGTTGTTCTCCTCGAAACGATCCGGCGGCCAGTACGGGAAGGGTGGCCGGCGACCGATCAGCTCCGACTCGAGGAAGCCGGTCATCGCGCAGAACGCCGGGTTCACGTAGGTGATGCGGCCTTCCATGTCCATGGCCCGCATGCCGGTGAGCATGGAGTTCTCCATCGCGCGCCGGAAGTTCGTCTCCGACACCAGCGCGCTTTGCATCTGCACGCGCCGGCGCATGTGGCGCCAGGTGCCCAGCAGCATCCACACCGTCAGCACCGACAGCGCGGCGACCATCCAGAACAGCGTGTTGCCGATCAGGCCGATCGAGGTGCGGTAGCCCTGGCCGCGCAGGAACAGGCCGTTGCCAGCCGGGGCAACCGGCACGTCGTGCACGATCTGCGCGCGTCGCGAGGCGACGCCGGGCATGGCGCTGACGGTGCTGGCCAGGGTGCGGTCGTTGGCGTCGAGCAGCGCGATGGCGTGGCGGTTGGACACCTCCGCCGGCACGAAGTAGCGCACCAGGCTCTCGACCGAGTACTCGGCCACCAGCGAGCCGGCGAAGGCGGCGCGGTCGATCAGCGGCACGTGGATCTGGAAGACCGCATTGCCGTTGCGGTCGCTGAACGGCCGCGAGTACACCGGCTGGCGCAGTTCGCGCGCGGCGTCGAAGGCGCTCTCGGGCTCGGCGGGGCGCTGCGTGCCGGCGGGTTCGACAAGCGCTCCGGTCTCGGCCTGGAAGGTGGTCGCCGAATAGCTCGCACGCCGCGCCCGGTTGGCGCCGATCCACACCAGGCTGGTGATCTCCGGCCGTTCGCGGGTGAACGAGGCGGCCTGGCCGAGGAACTCCTCCTGGTCGATCGTGCGGGTGCCGATCTCGCGCGCGATGCGCACGAGCTGCTCCTGGTTCTCGATCAGGCGCAGGCGGATCTGCTGTTGGGCGATCTCGGTGTCGCGCTTCACCGAAGCCTGCTCACGCTCCAGTTCCTCATTGCGCAGGTACCAGAAGGCCGTGATGATCGCCGCGAGGAAGAGCAGCACCGACACCAGCGGGCCCAGCGTGGCGTAGCGGTCCTGGCGGGCCGGCGACTGGCGGCGCCACCAGCGCCCGAACAAGCGCTGCGGCCAGCCTTTCGCGGTTTTCGCGGGGGCCGCGACGTCGTGGACGGGTTGCATCTGCGCATTATCGGCGGGCGGGCCTTTCGGGCCGGTCACCGGCCCCTGCGGCCCCTGTGCTGAGGGCCTCAAGAAGCTTGACTATTCCATATTACGAAACTCAGTCGCACTATTTGAAAAAGGATTTGTGTTGTGCGACACTCGCGGCCATCCGAAAAACCACCCCCTGGAGACAAGCATGTCAGCAGTGCCTGATTCGTTCCTCGGTGCGGCCGCCAACGATGCGGACGCGCAGGAAACCCGCGAGTGGCTCGACGCCCTGTCGGCCGTCATCGGCACGGAAGGCGGCGATCGCGCCCACTTCCTGCTCGAGCAACTGATCGACCACGCGCGCCAGGCCGGCATCGATGTGCCGTTCTCGGCCAACACCGCATACGTCAACACCATTCCTGCCGACCAGGAAGAGCGCTCGCCCGGCAACATCGAGATCGAGGAGCGCCTGCGCACCTACATGCGCTGGAATGCGATGGCGATGGTCGTGAAGGCCAATCGCCTGCACCCCGCCGATGGCGGCGACCTCGGCGGCCACATCTCCAGCTTCGCGTCGCTGGCGACGATGTTCGGCACCGGCTTCAACCACTTCTGGCACGCCGAGAGCGAAGGCCACGGCGGCGATCTGCTCTACATCCAGGGCCACAGCGCGCCCGGCGTTTACGCCCGCGCCTACATGGAAGGCCGCATCAGCGAGGAACAGTTGCTGAACTTCCGCCAGGAAGTCGACGGCAAGGGCATCTCCAGCTACCCGCACCCGAAGCTGATGCCCGAGTTCTGGCAGTTCCCGACCGTCTCGATGGGCCTGGGCCCGCTGATGGCGATCTACCAGGCGCGCTTCCTGAAGTACCTGCACGCGCGCGGCATCGCCGACACCGCCAACCGCAAGGTCTGGGTGTTCTGCGGCGACGGCGAGATGGACGAGCCCGAATCGCTGGGCGCCATCGGCCTGGCGGCGCGCGAGAAGCTCGACAACCTGGTCTTCGTCATCAACTGCAACCTGCAGCGCCTGGACGGCCCGGTGCGCGGCAACGGCAAGATCATCCAGGAACTCGAAAGCGAATTCCGTGGCTCCGGCTGGAACGTCATCAAGCTGCTGTGGGGCAGCTACTGGGATCCGCTGCTCGCCCGCGACAAGGACGGCATCCTGCGCAAGGTGATGATGGACGTGGTCGACGGCGACTACCAGGCGATGAAGGCCAACGACGGCGCCTTCGTGCGCAAGAACTTCTTCGGCCGCCACCCGAAGCTGCTGGAGATGGTTGCCAAGATGAGCGACGAAGACATCTGGCGCCTGCAGCGCGGCGGCCACGATCCGCAGAAGGTCTACGCCGCGTTCCACCGCGCCAACAGCCACCAGGGCCAGCCGACCGTCATGCTGATCAAGACGGTCAAGGGCTTCGGCATGGGCAAGAGCGGCGAGGGCAAGAACACCGCGCACCAGACCAAGAAGCTGATCGACGAGGACGTGCGCGCCTTCCGCGACCGCTTCAACATGCCGATCCCGGACGATCAGCTGGCGGACATCCCGTTCTACAAGCCGGCCGACGACACGCCGGAGATGCGCTACCTGCACGAGCGCCGCAAGGCGCTTGGCGGCTACCTGCCGCACCGCCGCACCAAGGCCGACGAGCAGTTCACCGTACCGGCACTCGACACCTTCAAGGCCGTGCTCGAGCCCACCGCCGAGGGCCGCGAGATCAGCACCACGCAGGCCTACGTGCGCTTCCTGACGCAGCTGCTGCGCGACCAGGCGCTGGGCCCGCGAGTCGTGCCAATCCTGGTCGACGAGGCACGCACCTTCGGCATGGAAGGCCTGTTCCGCCAGATCGGCATCTACAACCCCGCGGGGCAGCAGTACACGCCGGTCGACAAGGACCAGGTCATGTACTACCGCGAAGACAAGGCCGGCCAGATCCTGCAGGAAGGCATCAACGAGGCCGGCGGCATGGGCTCGTGGATCGCCGCGGCGACGTCGTACTCGACGAACAACCGCATCATGGTGCCGTTCTACATCTACTACTCGATGTTCGGCTTCCAGCGCATCGGCGACCTGGCCTGGGCGGCGGGCGACATGCAGGCGCGCGGCTTCCTGCTGGGCGGCACCAGCGGCCGCACCACGCTGAACGGCGAAGGCCTGCAGCACGAAGACGGCCACAGCCACATCCTGGCCGGCACGATCCCGAACTGCATCTGCTACGACCCGACCTTCGCGCACGAGGTCGGCGTGATCCTGCACCACGGCCTCAAGCGCATGGTGGAGAAGCAGGACAACGTCTACTACTACCTCACGCTGCTCAACGAGAACTACCCGATGCCGGGCCTGAAGGCCGGCACCGAGGAGCAGATCATCAAGGGCATGTACCTGCTCGAAGAGGGCAAAAAGAAGACGCCGCGCGTCAACCTGCTGGGCAGCGGCACCATCCTGCGCGAGTCGCAGGCCGCCAAGGAGCTGCTCGAGAAGGACTGGGGCGTGGCCGCCAACGTGTGGAGCTGCCCGAGCTTCAACGAGCTGGCGCGCGACGGCCAGGACGCCGAACGCTGGAACCTGCTGCACCCGACGGACAAGCCGCGCGTTCCCTTCGTCACGCAGCAGCTCGAGCCGCACGCCGGCCCGGTGGTGGCATCGACCGACTACATGAAGAACTTCGCCGAGCAGATCCGCGCCTTCATCCCCAAGGGCCGCGCCTACAAGGTGCTGGGCACCGACGGTTTCGGCCGCAGCGACTTCCGCAGCAAGCTGCGCGAGCACTTCGAGATCAACCGCCACTACATCGTCGTCGCCGCGCTGAAGGCGCTCGCCGACGAGGGCAGCGTGCCGGCGGCCAAGGTCGCCGAGGCGATCAAGAAGTACGGCATCAACACCGAGAAGATCAACCCGCTGTACGCATAAGAACGAATACGGAGACACGCCATGGCATTGGTGGAAGTAAAGGTCCCGGACATCGGTGACTTCAAGGACGTCGAGATCATCGAACTGCTGGTCAAGCCCGGCGACACGGTGAAGGCGGAACAGAGCCTGCTGACCGTCGAGTCGGACAAGGCATCGATGGAAATCCCGTCGTCGCACGCCGGGGTCGTCAAGGAGATGAAGGTCAAGCTCGGCGACAAGGTCAGCGAGGGCACGCTGGTGCTGGTGATCGAGGCCGAAGGCGCTGCGGCGCCCGCGGCTGCGGCAGCCGCTCCTGCTGCGGCTCCTGCTGCCGCACCGGCTGCACCGTCTGCAGCAGCGCCCGCCGCGGCCGCGCCGGCAGCCAGCAGCGGCCCGGTCGAGGTGCTCGTGCCCGACATCGGCGACTTCGACGAGGTCGCGGTGATCGAGGTGTTCGTCAAGCCCGGCGACACCATCAAGGTCGAGCAGAGCCTGATCACCGTCGAGAGCGACAAGGCCTCGATGGAGATCCCGTCGTCGCACGCCGGCGTGGTCAAGGAAGTGCGCGTCAAGCTCGGCGACAAGGTGGCCAAGGGCAGCGTGGTGGCGATCGTCGAGGTCAGCGGTGGCGCGGCTGCGCCGGCCGCGGCACCGGCCACTGCAGCAGCGGCTGCGCCTGCGGCGGCGACGGCCACCGTGCCGGCCGCCGGTCGCGGCTCGCCCACCGCGGCCTTGCCGATGCACGAACCTACCGCGGCAAAGGGCACGCTGCCGCACGCTTCGCCGACGATCCGCCGCCTGGCGCGCGAACTCGGCGTGCCGCTGGACGAGGTCAAGGGCAGCGGCCCGAAAGGCCGCATCACGCAGGAGGACGTGCAGGGCTTCGTCAAGGGCGTGATGGCCGGTGCCGTGCAGACGCAGGCGCAGAAGGCCAAGGCACCCGCGGGTGGTGCTGCCTCCGGCGGAGCGTTCCCGGGCCTGCTGCCCTGGCCACAGGTCGACTTCACGAAGTTCGGCCCGGTCGAGCGCAAGGACCTCTCGCGCATCAAGAAGATCAGCGGCGCCAACCTGCACCGCAACTGGGTGGTGATCCCGCACGTCACCAACCACGACGATGCCGACATCACCGAGCTCGAGGCCTTCCGCGTTCAACTGAACAAGGAGAACGAGAAGAGCGGCATCAAGGTCACCATGCTCGCCTTCCTGATCAAGGCTTCGGTGGCCGCGCTGAAGAAGTTCCCCGAGTTCAACGCCTCGCTGGACGGCGAGCAGCTCGTGCTCAAGCAGTACTTCCACATCGGCTTCGCGGCCGACACGCCGAACGGCCTGATGGTCCCGGTGATCAAGGACGCCGACAAGAAGGGCGTCTTCCAGATCAGCCAGGAGATGGGCGAACTCGCCAAGAAGGCGCGCGACGGCAAGCTGAGCCCCGCGGAGATGAGCGGCGGCTGCTTCTCGATCTCGTCGCTGGGCGGCATCGGCGGGCGCTACTTCACGCCGATCATCAACGCGCCGGAGGTGTCGATCCTCGGCGTGTGCAAGAGCAGCACCGAGCCGCGCTGGGACGGCAAGGCCTTCGTGCCGAGGCTGATCCTGCCGCTGTCGCTGAGCTGGGACCACCGCGTCATCGACGGCGCGGCGGCGGCGCGCTTCAACGCCTACCTCGGTCAGATCCTGGCGGACTTCCGCCGGGTGCTGCTGTAAGGAGCCGGCGATGGCGATCATCGACATCAAGGTTCCGGACATCGGCGACTTCAAGGACGTTGCCATCATCGAACTGCTCGTCAAGCCGGGCGACACCGTCAAGGCCGAGCAGTCGCTCATCACTGTCGAGAGCGACAAGGCTTCGATGGAGATACCGTCATCGCACGCCGGCGTGGTCAAGGAGCTGAAGGTCAAGCTCGGCGACAGCGTCAACGAAGGCACGGTGATCCTCACGCTGGACGCGGCCGGCGCCTCGGCACCGGTGGCGGCGCCCGCTTCCGCGCCTGCCGCAGCCGCGCCGGCCCCGGCCGCCGCAGCGGCGCCCGCGCCCGTCGCAGCGTCCTACGACGGCGGCGCCGACCTCGAGTGCGACATGCTCGTGCTCGGTGCCGGCCCCGGGGGTTATTCGGCCGCATTCCGCGCCGCCGACCTGGGCCTGAAGACCGTGCTGGTCGAGCGTTTCCCGACGCTCGGCGGCGTGTGCCTGAACGTCGGCTGCATCCCGTCCAAGGCGCTGTTGCACGTGGCCGCGGTGATGGCCGAGGTCAAGCACTTCGAGGCGCTCGGCGTGAGCTTCGCCGAGCCCGTCGTCGACCTGGGCAAGCTGAAGACGCACAAGGAAAAGGTCATCTCCAAGCTGACCGGCGGCCTGGCCGCGATGGCCAAGATGCGCAAGGTCACGGTGGTGCAGGGCACCGGCGAATTCGCCGACCCGTTCCACCTGAAAGTCGTGCTGACCAAGGACGGCAGCACGCAGACCATCAAGTTCAAGCAGGCCATCATCGCCGCCGGCTCCGAGGCGGTGAAGCTGCCTTTCCTTCCGAAGGACGACCCGCGCATCGTCACCAGCACCGGCGCGCTCGAACTGCGCCAGCGGCCGAAGAAGATGCTCGTCATCGGCGGCGGCATCATCGGCCTGGAGATGGGCACGGTCTACTCGACGCTGGGCGCGAAGCTCGACGTCGTCGAGATGCTCGACGGCCTGATGCAGGGCGCCGACCGCGACCTCGTCAAGGTCTGGCAGAAGCTCAATGCGCCGCGCTTCGACAAGCTGATGCTGAAGACCAAGACGGTCGGCGCCGAAGCCACGAAGGACGGCATCCGCGTGATGTTCGAAGGCCTGGACGGCACCAAGAGCGAAGGCGTCTACGACCTCGTGCTGCAGGCCGTGGGCCGCACGCCCAACGGCAAGAAGATCGGTGCCGAGAAGGCCGGCGTGATCGTCGGCGATCGCGGCTTCATCCCGGTGAACGTGCAGATGCGCACCAACGTGCCGCACATCTTCGCCATCGGCGACATCGTCGGCCAGCCGATGCTGGCGCACAAGGCGGTGCACGAGGCGCACGTGGCCGCCGAAGTGGCGGCCGGCCACAAGGCGGAGTTCGACGCCCGCGTGATCCCCAGCGTGGCCTACACCGACCCGGAGGTCGCCTGGGTCGGCGTCACCGAGGACGAGGCCAAGGCCAAGGGCATGAAGGTCAAGAAGGGCCTGTTCCCCTGGACGGCCTCGGGCCGCGCTATCGCCAACGGCCGCGACGAGGGTTTCACCAAGCTGCTGTTCGACGAAGAGACGCACCGCATCGTCGGCGGCGGCATCGTCGGCACGCATGCGGGCGACATGATCGGCGAGGTGGCGCTGGCCATCGAGATGGGCGCGGACGCGGTGGACATCGGCAAGACCATCCATCCGCACCCGACGCTGGGCGAGAGCATCGGCCTGGCGGCCGAGGCCTTCGAGGGCGCCTGTACCGACCTGCCGCCGGTGAAACGCTAGCCGAGGGATCGGCTCAGCGCTTCGGCGCCGAGCCGGCCGGTGCGGGCGCGTTGGCCTTCATGCCCTCGGCGCGCGCGTCGAGCGCGGCGCGGTCGCTGGAACTGAGCTCGCCCACCACCACCGGGCAGCGCGCCGGCGCATCGCCATCGGCGGCCCAGCCGACGGCTTCGTCGGCGAGCTTGTCGGTGCGGGCGATGCCCAGCTGCGTGCCGAGCTGATTCATCGCGGCGTGCGTGCGGGCATAGGCCAGCGCGAGGTCGTGCTCGGCATTGGCGTAGGCACGGCGCGCGGTGTAGACCTCGTTCTCGGCATTGAGCAGGTCCAGCAGGCTGCGCTGGCCGATGTCGAACTGCTGACGGTAGGCGTCGCGCGCCTTCTCGATGGCCAGTGTGTTGCGCTCGAGGTAGACGAGCTGCTCGGTGAGCTTGCGCGTGTCGTTGTAGGCGATCGCGGCCACCTGGCGAGTCTCGCGGCAGGTGCGGTCGCGCAGGTCGGCGGCCTGGTTCATCAGCCCGACCTGCTGGCGCACGCGCGCCTGATCGGAGCCGCCGTTGTAGAGGTTCCAGTTCAGCACGATCTCGGCGGCACTGTTGCGCGTCTGGTCCTGGATGCCGTCGACGTTGCGGCCGGCGCTGCTGCGCACACGCGCCTCGACGCGCGGTTGGTAGGCCGATTCGCGGGCTTGCGCCTGCGCGCGAGCGGCGCGCAGGTTCTCGATGCTGGCGCTGATCGCCGCGCTGCCCTTCAGCGAGTTCGCCATCGCCTCGCCGGGGCTGGCCGGCACGCCCTGCTTGAGCAGGCTCAGCGCATTGAGCTGAGCTGGCGGCATTTCGCCGACGATGCGCTGGTAGCGCACCGTCACGTCATGAAGGTTGGCCTGTTCGGTGGCCAGGTTCGACTCGGCCAGCGCGACACGCGCGCCCGCCTGCTCGAGGTCGACGCCGCGGCCCACGCCGGCCTTGTAGCGCGACTGGATCTGCAGGAACGCGTAGCGGTGCTGCACGTAGTTGTCTTCGGCCAGCTGGACGAGGCGGCGGAAGCGCTGCACGTCGAAGTGCGCGCGTGCGGCCTCGAGCACGGTCTGCTCGGTGGTCTCGAGCAGCTCGAAGTAGCGCGCCAGGCGGTCGTGCGACAGGCGCGTCACCTCGCCGCGCGTGCCCAGGCCATCCCACAGCAGCTGCGTCAGGCTCAGGCCGACGGCGCTGCGCGTGAGCGACTGCGACTCGGTCGGCAGTCGGCCGTTGATGCGGTCGTTGTCCTTGCCGACGCTGGCGTTCAGGTCCACTCGGGGCAGGAAGCCGCCGCGTGCCACGTCGACGGCGTCGGTGGCGGAGCGGAACGCGTTGAAGCGGGCCGTGACCTCGGGGTTGCCGCTGACGGCCTTCTCGGCCGCAGCGCGCAGCGTGTCGGTGGTCTGGGCAGCAGCATGGCCAGCCGCCAGCAGCGTGACGGCTGCGCAGATTGCCCTGGTCTTCAAATGCATGTTCTTCCTGCTACGACGGAGGCACCGCAATGGCGCGGCACAAGCCCTGGCGAGTGTAGTGAGGGCTGACGCCCCACCACCCGGCAGTGATGTAATGCACGAAGTTTTTCACGGCTGAACGTCACGAGACGGCGTGTTTGCAACAGATTGCGAACGGGCGTGCTGCCCATCCCGGCCCGTCGGCCTCAAGCTGAGCGCCGATCAGACGAGAACACGTCGTCCATGCGTCCATTCACGCCGCCGCCGCTGTCGGCCTCTGCCAGCCCCGCGGGCGCGCCTCGGCGTGTCCGGGCCATGGCATGGGCTCGTCCGGCGGCGGCGATCGCGGTCGTTGTTCTGGCGCTGGCCAGTTCGCTCGGCCAGGCCTGGGACCAGGACCGCATGGCGCAGGCCGCGCAACGCGTCGGTCCGCGTGCGGTGGCGTCGGTGCGTGCCCTTCAGCCCTTGCTGGCCAGTGCTGCGGCGACGGATGAGCGCACGCTGCTCGCTTCGGTCAACGACTTCTTCAATCGCCGTGTTGTTTTCACCGACGACCTCGCCGCCTGGGGCAGCGACGACTACTGGGCCAGCCCGCTGGAGACGCTCGAGCGCGGACAGGGCGACTGCGAGGACTATGCGATCGCCAAGTACTTCAGCCTGATGGCCGCCGGCGTGCCCGTGGCGAAGCTGCGGCTGGTCTATGTGCGTGCGACCATTGGTGGCCCGGGCGGGGCGGTGCAGGCGCACATGGTGCTCGCGTACTACGCGCAGCCTGGCGCCGAACCGTTGATCCTGGACAACCTGGTCGGCGAGGTCCGTGCGGCGTCGCGCCGCCCCGATCTCACGCCGGTGTTCAGCTTCAACAGCGAAGGCCTGTGGCAAGGCGCGGCGGGCGCGGCTGCGGGCGACCCGACCGTGCGCCTGTCGCGTTGGCGCGAAGTCCTTGCGAAGGCGCGCGCGGAAGGGTTCCAATGAGTCTCGGGAGGAAAACATGTCCTTGATCGGCCAGATCTGGCTCAAGCTGTTCCTGGTGCTGGTGATGGCATTCCTGGGCAGCGTGGCAGTGCACACCGATGCGATGCGCGAGACGCTGCAGACGCAGCTGCGCCTGAAGAACAGCGACAACGCCACGGCGCTGGCGCTGGTGCTTTCGCAGCAGAAGGGCGATGCGGCGCTGATGGAGCTGGCGATGTCGGCGCAATTCGACACCGGCTTCTACCGGCGCATCCGCTTCGTGGCGGCGGACGGCACGCAGCGTTTCCAGCGCGAGGCAGCGCCCGCCTCGCTGGACGCGCCCGGCTGGTTCGAGCGGCTGCTGCCGATCGAGGCCGTTCCCGGCGTGGCGCAGGTGTCCGACGGCTGGCGTGCGCTCGGCCGCATCGAGGTCCTCAGCCACGACACCTTCGCGCACGACGAGCTCTGGCATGCCGTGAAGCGCGCCGCCGCGGCCATGGCGATCGTCGGCCTGCTCGCGGCCTTGGCCGGTGCCTTGATCGTCAACCGCATCCGCCGGCCACTGGAGCTGACCGTCGAGCAGGCACGATCGCTGGAGCGCGGCGAATACGTCACCGTGGTCGAACCGTCGGCGCCCGAGCTTCGGCGCCTGGTGCGTGCGATGAACTCGATGGTGGCCCGATTGAAGCTGGTGTTCGAAGGCCAGGCGACGCAGGTCGAGACGCTGCGCCGGCAGGCCAACTGCGACCCGCTCACCGGGCTGGCCAGCCGGAACCACTTCATGGGTCAGCTTGCCACGGTGCTGATGCGCGAGGACGGCGCCGCCGAAGGCGGGCTGGTGCTGCTGCGCGTGCTCGACCTGGCCGAACTCAACCGCTCGCTCGGCCACGATGCCGCCGACAGGATGCTCGGCGCCATCTCGCAGGCGCTGCAGGCCTATACGGAGCGGGTGAAGGGGTGTTTCGTCGGCCGCCTCAACGGCTCGGACTTCGCGATGTGCCTGCCCGTGGGGGGCGTATCGGAGGAAACCGCGCGGGCCCTCACCGAAGGCCTGCGCGCCGTGCTGCCGGCCTTCGGCAAGAGCGCGGCCGTGGCCGCCGGTGCCGTCGAACTCGCGCACGGTGTGCCGATGGCGCAGCTGATGAGCGAAGCCGACATGGCACTGGCGCGCGCCGAGGCGCAGGGCGCCTTCGCCGTCGAGACTTCCGGCGAAGCCGGTGCGGCACTCGTCAAGCTCGGTGAGGGCGGCTGGCGGCGCCGGCTGCACGAAGCACTGGCCGACGGCCGCATCGCGCTGGTGGCGTTCCCGGTGCGCGATGCCGGCGGCCGGCTGATGCACCTCGAGTGCCCGCTGCGTGTGCAGCTGGACCTGGACGGGACATTCGAGCCGGCGGCACGATGGCTGCCGCTGGCCGTGCGTGCCCGGCTGACCGCCGCGCTCGACGAGCGCGCGCTGGCCCTGGCGCTGAGCGCGATCGACGACGACGGCCAGCCGCGCGCCGTGAACCTGGCGATCGGCTCGCTCGCCGACAGCGGATTCGCCTCAAGGCTGCGTGCGCAGCTCCTGCAGTCGCCGCGTGCGGCGCGCCAGGTGTGGCTGGAGGTGCCGGAGGCGGCCGCGGCCGATCACTTCGAGTTGGTGCGCGAACTCGGCCGGCAACTGCGGCCCACCGGCGCGCGCCTGGGCCTCGAGCATGCCGGCGAGCGCCTGGGCCGCATCGAGCGCCTGTTCGAGCTTGGGCTGGACTACGTGAAGATCGACGCCGCCATCAGCCACGGCCTGAGCCGCGACGGCAACCGCGCCGGCTTCGTCACCGGGCTGGTGGCGATGCTGCACAGCCTGTCGCTGCAAGTGGTGGCGGAGGGCGTGAACGACGCCGCCGACGCCGCCGCCCTGTGGCAGTGCGGCGTCGACGGACAGACCGGCCCCTGGGTCAGCGCGCAGGTCGACAGCGCGGGCTGAAGTCTCGGCCCGCGCCGCACCTCAGGGTGCGCTGTCGACGATCAGCTTGCCGCGCGTCAGCAGTTCCTGAAGGATCTGCGAGTCGGTGGCCCCGGCGCCCAGGCCGAGCGCCGTGGGAAGGTTGACCCCCTGCAGCACGATGGCCTGGTCTTCCTGCCCCGGCGCGTAGACGCCACCCGCGAACTGTCCGGTCGAGCTGATGTGGATGGTCGTGGAGGTCACGCCGCCGGTGGTGCTGACCTCGAACTCCATGAAGTTGATCAGGTTGCCCGCGGTGTTGCCCGCGCCCATCACGTCGCCCGACAGCAGGTCGCGCAGGTCCAGCACGTCTCCGCCGGCGGAGACCGCGCCGACGTTGAAGTCGGTGATGGTGTCGGTGGCACGTGCGCCGGCAGTGCCGGCATCGGCCAACGACCAGGCGAACACGTCGGCGGTGGCATCTGCTGCGCCGGCGGTGGCGCCGCCGGTCAGCGTGTCGTTGCCCGCACCGCCGCGGATCATGTCGGAGCCGCTGCCGCCGAGGATGATGTCGTTGCCGATGCCGCCGAGCAGCATGTCGTTGCCTGAGCCGCCGTTGAGTGTGTCGGCGCCGCTGCCGCCGATGATGTAGTCGTTGCCGGCGTTGCCCGAGATGTTGTCATCGCCGCCCAGGCCGTCGATCAGGTTGTTGCCGCCGCTGCCGCTGAGCGTGTTGGCGTTGTTGTTCGCGCCACCGGTGGTCGAGGTCGTGTAGTCCGCGAACAGCGTGATCGTCGACGAGACCGAGTCCGCCGAGCCGGTGGCTGTTTCGGTCGACGCGACCGTCACGGTCAGTGCCGTGCCCGCGCTCGGGCTGGAGTAACCAGCCGGCAAGGTCATCGTCAGGTCGTCGAGGTCGGCGGCGCTGAAGGTCCAGACGCCGTTGCCGGTCGAGGTGCCGTGGTTGAAGGTGGCGCCCGTCGGCACGCCTGAAATGGCGATGGAGAGCGTCTCCGAACCGTCGGTGTCCACCAGCGTGGCGAGCACCGGCAGGTTGATGGTCGACTGGCCGCCGCTGCCCTGGGCCATTGTCACGATCGTCGTGTTGCCCGAGATCACCGGTGCATCGACCGTCGGCGTGACCACCACCACCAGCGGGCTCTGCGTGGTGGCCGTGGCGCCGGTGGATTCAGTGGCGGTGGCCGATACGTTCAGCGAGATGTTGCCGGAGAAGTTGGCCGGCGGTGTGAGAGTCAGGTTGTTCAGCGCCCAGCCCGTCACGTTGACGCTGGTCGAGCCGGCGGCGGCGGTGAAGCTGTTCGTCCCGTCGCTCAGGATCGCGCCTGCCGGGATGCTGCCGATGCTCACGCTCAGCGTCTCCGAGCCGTCGGTGTCGACCAGGCTGGCGGTGATGCTGCCCAGGCGGATCGCCGTGTCTTCATTGCCGACCCTGTGGATGGCCGGGAAGTAGCCACCGTCGTTGTTCGGCACCAGCGGGCCGTTCACCGTGCTGCCGGCGAAGCCGCTTGCGTTGGCGTAGAGGCTGAAGTTGGCGGTGCTCAGATCGACGGCTGCGGCGCCGTTGACCGACATGTTGATGTCCAGGTCGCCCGGGCCGTCGCCGTTGTAGGCCGTGACCTCGATCGAGTAGTAGCCGGACACCGCCGGCGTGAACGCCGTGGCACTGAAGGATCCGTAGTTGTTGTAGCCCACGCCGTAGACCTGCGAGCCGCCGAGCTTGACCATCAGCGTGTCGTCGCGGCTGCCGCTGACGGTGTAGGTGTTGCCTGCCTGAAGGAAGATGTAGCCGCTGTACCGATAGGCGTCGTCCTGCCCGATGGTGGCCAGGGTCACGTTGGTGACCACCGAGCTCGAGGTCGGGGTGGCGTTCTCGACGGCATTCTCGAGGGTCGAGATGTTGCCGGCGTTCGACGTGTCGACCGAGGCGATGTTGTCGTAGAACGCGCGCGTCAGGCCCGTGCTCGGCGGGAGCACCGGGCTGGTGACGGTGCCGCTGGTCGACGTTGCAGTGTCGATCACCAGCGTCGGTGCGTCCGCCACTGCGGCGACGTTCACGTTGACGGTGGCCGTCGAGGAGGCGCCCTGGCTGTCCCTCACCGTGTAGGTGAAGGAAGCCGCACCGCTGTACTGGGGTGTCGGCGTGAAGACGATGTTGCCGCCCACCAGCGCCACCGTGCCACCCACGGCATCCTGCACGCTGAAGACGCTGAGCACGTCGCCGCTGTCGACGTCAGTGTCGTTGCCCAGCAGCGTGGCCGGTGCGATCGTCAGCGCGATGTCTTCGGTCGCCGCCACGGTGTTGACGTTGGCCACCGGCGCATCGTTTGTGCCGTTGACCGTGATGACCAGGTTGGCCGTCGAGGTGGCGCCGTTGTTGTCGGTCACCGTGTAGGGCACGGTGATCAGCTGCGACTGCCCGAAGGCCAGCGACTGGTAGGCCGCGTTGGCCGGGTTGAAGCTGTAGGTGCCGTTGCTGTTGAAGGTCAGGCCTGCCGGGGCCGCACCGTTGAGCGCGAAGCTCAGCGTGCTGCCGGTGTCGACGTCGGTGGCGATGACCGTGCCGTTCACGATCGCGGCGTCCTCAGCGACGGTGAAGCTGGCCGCCTGTGCGACGGGGGCGTCGTTGCTGCCGTTGACCGTGACGACCACGGTGCGTGCCGTGCCGTCGGCACTGGTGACGACGAAGCTGTCGGTCACCGAACTGCCGGCCGGCAGTGCCTGCACGTTGGTGGCGGAGTTCGCCAGCGTGTAGGTCCACACGCCGCCGGTGGTGATCGAGAAACTGCCGTAGGTGCCGGCGACCGCCGTGCGAGCGGTGAAAGAGGACTGGCCTGCATCCGCGTCGGTGATCGTCAGCGTGCCGGTGGCGGTGAGCGTGGTGTCCTCGCGCACGGTGCCGGTCAGCGGGCCGCCGATGGTCGGCGCGTCGTTGACACCGGTGACCGTGATGACGAGGTTGGCCGTCGACGTGGCGCCGGCGTTGTCGGTCACCGTGTACGGCACGGTGATGGTCTGCGTCTGGCCAGCGGCCAGCGATTGGTAGGCCGCGTTGGCGGGGTTGAAGCTGTAAGTGCCGTTGCTGTTGAAGGTCAGGCCCGCCGGTGCCGCGCCGTTCAACGCGAAGGTGTGCGTGCCGCCGTTGTCGATGTCGGCGGCCGTGACCGTGCCGTTCACGATCGCGGCGTCCTCCGCCACGGTGAAGCTGGCCGCCTGTGCGACGGGGGCGTCGTTGCTGCCGTTGATGGTGACGACGAGCGTCGACGTGGTGCCGTCCGTCGAGCGGACGGTGAAGCTCTCGGTCAGCGTCTGGCCTACGCCGAGGGCCTGAATGGCCGGATTGCTGTTCAGTGCGGTGTAGGTCCAGGCGCCATTGGTGCCCAGCGTGAAGGTGCCGTAGGCGCCTGCTGTTGCAGCTTGGGCCTGGAACACAGCCTGGCCTGCGTCGGCATCCGTGACCGTCAATGTGCCACCGGTTGCGATGTTGCCGCCGACGACGGCAACGTCTTCCGTGACCGAGCCCGTGCCGGCCGAGATCACAGCGGCATCGTTCGTGCCGTTGATGGTGACGACGACGGAGGACGTGGTGCCGTCAGTGGAGGTGACCGTGAAGGTCTCGGTGAGGGTGTCGCCCGTGCCGAGCGCCTGGATGGCGGGGTTCGTGTTCGAGGCGGTGTAGGTCCACACGCCGTTGGTACCCAGCGTGAAGCTGCCGTAGGTACCGGCGGTGGTCTGCGCGGTGAAGCTGGCCTCGCCGCTGTCGGCATCGCTGATCGTCAGCGTGCCGCCGGTGGCGATGTTGCCGCCGACCACACCAACATCCTCAGTGACCGAG
>ENA-UOWO01003746-UOWO01003746.1-activated-sludge-metagenome-genome-assembly--contig:-NODE-3746-length-17355-cov-8.847977_pt1 | contig 17355 bp, 15 predicted proteins | sample MGYA00238148_ERZ761564 | MGnify/ENA primary metagenome ERZ761564 (study PRJEB28885, sample SAMN05720194) | activated sludge metagenome | isolation source: Anaerobic digester | place: USA...
ACTCCAATGATCTCTTTCCATCCAAGATCATCCGGGAGTTTGCACAAACCCGCTTTCACTGCAATAAAACTTAGCAGGAAAATTCCCAATGGTTTACCTGCAATAAGTCCTGCTGCAATGCCTGCGCTGTAATGATGTTCAAAGATCTCCGTAAAACTGCCCTGTATATTAATGGCCGTATTGGCCAAAGCAAAAACGGGCATGATAATAAAGGCGACTGGTTTGTGCAGCGTGTGCTGCAGCCGGTAGGAGAGTGTTTTTTTGCTGCCATCACCAAAAGGAATAACAAAGGCCAGCAATACGCCCGCAATGGTAGCGTGTACGCCAGAGTGCAGCATACAATACCACATGGCAACGCCACCCAAAAGGTAAGGCAACCAACCATGAAATTTCATCCTGTTTAAAATAAATAGTCCGCCCCAGATCGCCATTGCACCTAACAAATAACCCCAGGCAAGGCCGCCAGAATAAAAAATGGCAATCACCAGTATTGCCCCCAGGTCGTCTATCACAGCCAGCGCTGTTAAAAAAACTTTTAGTGAGGTAGGAACCTTATTTCCTAACAAGGACAGTATACCAAGCGCAAAGGCGATATCCGTTGCCATTGGTATACCGGCACCGGATTTTTCGGGCGTATTATAATTGAACAATAAAAAGATAGCGGCTGGAACCAGCATACCACCCAATGCGCCTGCAACAGGCAGCATGGCGTCTTTGATATTAGAAAGTTCGCCTTTGTAAATTTCCCTTTCCAGTTCAAGCCCGATCAACAAAAAGAAAATCGCCATCAGCCCATCGTTGATCCAGTATTCAATGCTGTTGCCAGCCAGGTTGCTATGCCAAAAATGAATGTATTGTTCACCCAAAGCTGAATTGGCCAGGATAAGAGAAACAGCGGTACAGACAATCAGCACAACACCGCCTGCTTTTTCACTGTGGAAAAAATCTGAAAATAGACTGGATATTTTCATAGTGAGAATGTCATTTAACTATATATTTGGTGGTTGACGTTGAACCTTTTTAGTTGCTTTGATACCTTTTCACAATATAACCATACAAATGAAACCAATATTTCTTTTTACCTTACTTTTTTATTTCCAGGTCTGTTTGTCACAAAAAAACAACCCTTTTTACGCCGGTGCATTTGGAGGTTATGTAACAATAAACAAGCCATCTGCCGGAGTATTTGGCGGGTATAACATAAACCAATACATTGGCGCCGGTGGTGGGATTGAAATGCTCGGCATGGATCAGCTGGAAAGCAAAAAACTCAACCCCTCATTCCCTTTGTTTGGAGAAATAAGATTCTCTATTCCGGGTAAAGTAGTAAAACCATCACTGGCATTACAAGGTGGAAAGTTTATCTATACAAGTAAAGCAGCCATATCCAGTTTGCCGGATTTCGAAATAGATTACCAAAATAAGGGAAAAACTTTTTTTGGAGGTACTCTGATCTTTACTTTTCCTGGTAAAAATGACCGGTCAGGATTCTTTGCAGGGTATAATTTTCGGGCAGTTAAGTTTGAACAAAATGTTATGTTGTCTAATTTCAGAAATCCTGTTACTGGAGTAATCGAACCAGCTCCCAGAATTAGCAACACCAGCACAATATTTGAAGTATATCTCCATGTAATAGTAGTTGGGTATTCTTTTTAGAGCAGGAGTTTTGTAAAGACTACTACTTCATCAAATGCCCCACTTCAGCATCAAAACTCAGGTGCTGTGATAATAATTTTTCAAACTGCATTTTATCCTCAGCACTTTTAAAAACACGCTTGGGGAAAATAATCGCCTGTATACTGCTTATGAATAGAAAGTAATATTGGGCGGTTTCTTCTTTTCTTACAAAAGCGTTCCAGTGGTAACGGGTTTCTATGTTGACATCTTTTCTTGTAATGCCGGCTTCCGAAATATCAAACATGGTTTCAACAAACAAAGAAGCGTTGTCTTCGTCCTTTGTAATTTTTTCTCCCTGCTTACGGGCAAGGATACGGCCATTGAATATCTGGAGTATTGTAATCAAAGCTAGAATCCCCACATAGATATAGAGCATCAGCGAGTCAAGCCTGAACAACTGGGTATAAAAAAGTACCAGTATGATCCCGCCATTTACCAGCACCTGCCGTCCGTAATATTTCAATCTTGCTTGCTTACGGTCAGGCGCATCCCAGGTCATGTAAAGATAGTACTCCATATAATCCTCGGGCGTTATAGCAAATTTTGCAGCAACCATACACAATGATACAAAACAAACCGCAGGTGCGAAACAACCTGGACTTTAGTTTCACACCTGCGGTAAATATGGATTGAAAAACTATTTCTTTTTAGCCGCCTTCTTTGGGGCAGCTTTTTTAGCAGCGCCTTTCTTTGCCGGAGCTTTTTTAGTAAATGCTGTGGGATCCTGCGCCACGATCATTTTTTTGATCACTTCCAGGTCAATGGTTGCCAGCTCTTCCGGCGTATATTTCGTTTTATCATCCTTGCCATATAGTTTCAGCATCTTTTTTCCAAAGCGGATAAAAGCACCCCAGCGGCCGTTTTCAATAGAAATTTTTTCAGCAGGCCATTGTTGTATAAAACGGTTGGCTTCTTTTTCTATCTTTTTTTCTATCAACTCATTACAGTCTTTCTGAGTAAGGGTGTCAAAATTGTATGCCCTTGGAATATTGATGAACATATCATTCCACTTAATGAATGGCCCAAACCTTCCCTTACCTTTTGTGATGGGTTTTTCATCATAAAAACCGATCGGTGCATCTTCCACTTGTTTGGCAGTGATGATCTCAATGGCCCTTGGCAGATCCACCTCAAAAAGGTCTTCTCCTTTTGGAATGGATATAAACTGTTCGCCAAATTTTACATAAGGACCAAAGCGGCCAACATTCACCAGCACTTCCTGGCCTTCATATTCACCCAGAGTCAAAGGAAGTTTGAATAACTCCATCGCTTCTTCCAGGCTGATGGTTTCGATGCTTTGCCCGGATTTTAATTTAGCAAACTTAGGTTTCTCTTCATCTTCTGAAGACCCCAGCTGCACCATGGGACCATAGCGGCCCATCCTTGCAATTACCGGCGTTCCATGTTCGTCTGCGCCCAACGACCTTTCGCCAACCGCCCGTTCTGCATTCTCCATCGTATGTTCCACGCCTTCATGAAAAGGTTTGTAAAAATCTTTCACCATGGTATTCCACACAATTTTGCCATCGGCAATTTCATCAAACTCTTTTTCAATTTCCGCAGTAAAAGAGTAATCCATCACTTTATCAAAATGCTGGTTTAAAAAATCCGTTACCACCAAACCAAGATCTGTTGGAAACAACTTTGACTTTTCTGCACCCGTATTTTCCTGGGCAATGATATGGTGAACTTTATTGTCCTTTAACTGCAGTATTCTGAAATCTCTTTTTACACCATCTTTATCTTTCTTTTCTACATAGGTTCTTTTGATGATGGTAGAAATAGTAGGAGCATAGGTACTTGGTCTTCCGATACCGAGCTCTTCCAGCTTTTTAACCAGCGATGCTTCCGTGTATCTTGCTGAAGGCCTCGTAAATCTTTCGGTGGCCGACATTTGTTTGAACTCCAGTTTTTGTCCAACCGTTAAGTTTGGCAGGCGGCTTTCATCGTTTTCTTCTGCTTCATCTTCGTCTGTGCCTTCCATATATACTTTTAAAAAGCCATCAAACTTGATCACTTCTCCACTGGCAGAAAGTTCTTCTTTGTTGGTGCTGATATTTATTTTTGCAATGGTCTTTTCCAGTTCCGCATCACTCATCTGGCTGGCAATGGTACGTTTCCATATCAGGTCATACAACCTTCCTGTTTCAGGATCATTTACCAGGTTATTTTCCATGTATGTGGGACGGATGGCTTCATGGGCTTCCTGTGCACTTTCATTTTTGTTTTTGTATTTACGAACCTGTACATACTCTGGACCAAAATTTTTGTTGATGGCATTCTTAATATCATCCATCGCCGTATCACTCAGGCTCACACTATCCGTACGCATATAGGTGATCTTACCACTTTCATACAGCCTTTGTGCCAGCAGCATCGTTTTGGCTACACCATAGCCCAATTTACGGCTGGCTTCCTGCTGAAGGGTAGAAGTGGTGAAAGGTGCAGCCGGTGTACGTTTACCGGGTTTTACCTGTATGTCACTAACGGTGTAATTTGCCCCAATACAACTTTGTAAAAATTTCTCTGCATCCTCACCGGTATTGTACCTGGCACCATCCGCTTTAAACGTAACTGTTTTATCATTCAGGTCGGTTGCAGCCAACGCCGCCTCCACTTTATAACTGCTGGTTGCGCTGAACTGGTTGATCTCTCTTTCTCTTTCTACAATTAATTTTACGGCCACGCTTTGCACACGGCCTGCACTCAACCCACCTTTCATGCCGATCTTTCTCCACAATACCGGGCTCAGTTCAAAACCCACCAACCTGTCTACCACCCGGCGTGCCTGTTGTGCATTCACCAGGTCCATATTAATAGTACGTGGATTCTGCACCGCTTTCTGAATAGCCGGTTTAGTAATTTCATGAAATACGATCCGCTTGGTGGTTTTGGGATCCAGTTTTAATACCTCGGCCAAATGCCAGCTGATGCTTTCTCCCTCACGGTCCTCATCCGATGCCAGCCATACTTCATCGCTTTTTTTTGCCAATGCCCGCAGGTCGCTCACCACTTTGGTTTTTTCAGGGGAAATGATATACCTGGGCTGAAAATTATTTTCCACATCAATGCCCATATCATTCTTCTCCAGGTCACGGATATGACCAAAGCAACTTTTTACTTCAAAGTCCTTTCCTAATATCCCTTCTATTGTTTTTGCCTTTGCAGGGCTTTCTACTATCAACAGATTTTTAGCCATAATGGGTTGTATATTTCTTTGGTACAAATGCCAGTCAACAGGAAATTACGATGCAATTTAAACTTCCGGTTACCAACTTTCTGTGGCGCAATATTAGTCTAAAATTGAAAAATCAAAATATTTCGTGGAAAATGATTGGTCAAACCAGCAATTTTCACCAGCTGCTAATCCAGCTGGTCACACCTATGTATAAGCGAATTGATGCTTCAAAAATTAAAGAATACCTGGCAGGCCTGCAGTCTTCTTATTTTAATTTAAAAGAATTATAAAAATGGTCTGATGAAATATTGGGGTACAAGGTCTTGTTAGTTATTGTCTGTACCAATATCATTCTGCTGCCTTTCAGGATCATTCTGATTTTTATTATTGCTTCTCCATTTCCATAATCCACTTCAATTTCCCTGGAAGGAAACTTTCCAACATTCCCGGTTTTTTCACTTATAATTTTGCCATTGGAAGATTTTACAGCACCGTCAATCGCTCCCCTGAAAAATTTATCTAACATTTCTTTCTTATCTGAATGAATGGAGGAGTCGGGATATCTGGAATCAATAACCATATATACATAGTTACTGTCTCTTGCTGCTTCTCCTGGCTCGTAGGAAAGTACGGTTATTAAAAGCGTTCCTACTGCCGAGGGGACTTCTTCATTGGTTTTAACAGGTTCAGTGGGAAAGTTGATTTTATATTCATCTGTTTCATATATATAAAACTTATTTGACTGGCTTGATGCTGAACTCCAGCAAAACAAAATCAGGACTGCAAGGGTTATCTTCATGCTCATATAAAAATACTTTTAAAATAGGTTGATCCGTTTGGGAAGCTGTACTGCAAGTATATTACTTGACCCCGCTTATAAAAAATCAATGATCCTGTTCATCACTTCCTCATCACTGTAGATCCTGCTATGTCCCAACCCCCTGGTAACTACAAATTCCACATTGGGCCGCCGAAGGTCTTTTGTTTTTAAGGCATCAATTAACGGTGTGGTATCATCATATTCATCATGTATCCAAAGAACTTTAGCATTGATATTATTCATGGCACGGTTAATAGAGAACCATTCAGGCTTCTGTCCGCTGATTTCTTCTATCAGCTGATTAAATGCTGTTCTTACTTTTTTATTGGAAATGCCCAGTAATTTAAATGCGTTGTCGATCGCCGTGGTGGTTTCGGTGGCAGGGGCAATCAACACCACTTTAGTATTGGCATCATGTGCTGTTTCTTCCAATGCAAGCGAAACGGCCAGTCCGCCAAAAGAATGAGAAATAAAACCGTGCACAGGTCCGTGGTTGTCCAATACTTTTTTAATCATCATTTTATACTCCAGTGCGTTAATGGTATCGCCACCGCTGCTGCCATGTGCCGGTGCATCAAAAGCTATTACTTCATATCCCTTTTCAATTAAAGGCAATACATACCGGTGAAACTTATGGGCTGCAGAGGCAAAACCATGCAAGATCAGAATCTTAGTGGGCTGTCCTTTATTCCAGCGATAGCCCTTTAGTTTGTGGCCGTTAAACAATTCATAGATGGGCTCGGCAAACTTAAATACAGGTGGCGTTTGCTTTTTCGACTTTTCTAACGGGGTGCAAAAAAGCCTGAATGCGGCGACCGCAGTTTTACGTACCGAAATGAGGGAAAGTACCCTAAATTTCAGCCTGATGTAATTAAGAGCCAGTAATTTCGTTAGTTTCATTAATACAAAAATAGTGATATGAGAGTTGTTATAATCGGTGCCGGTAATGTGGCGACTGTTTTAGGCAGAAGAATTAAAAAAGCCGGGCATGAAATTTTACAGGTTATTAGCCGAAGCCAGGAGAGTGCGAAAGTACTGGCGCAGGAATTAGGTTGTAATGCCAGCAATAATTTTGCAGATATTGATAAAACCGGCGAGCTTTTTTTGGTGGCTATGTCAGATGCCGCTTTAAATGAGCTGAAAGAAAAAATTAATGTAGGTGATAAGCTGGTGGTGCATACAGCCGGTTCTGTTTGCAAGGATGTACTAAAAGATGTGTCTGTTAATTATGGCACTTTGTATCCCCTGCAAAGCCTGCGGAAGGAAAACCCGGACGAATCGATCGTAATACCCATATTGATAGATGCAATCAACGATTACAGTATCAGGATAATCAATGATTTTGCCATCAGTATCAGTCCCATTGTTAGTTATACCCAGGATGATCAACGATTAAAATTACATGTGGGTGCGGTGCTCACGAGCAATTTTGCCAATCATTTATATTGCCTGGCGCTGGAATTTTGTGAAAAAGAAAAAGTGGATTTTAAATTATTACAACCATTGATTGAAGAAACCGCCGCCCGGTTAAAAAGCCAATCTCCCTGCGATATGCAAACCGGCCCCGCCGCCAGGAAAGATGTATTGACTTTGGATAAACATCTTCGTTTGCTGACAGCCCATCCCAAACTGCGGACCTTATACCTACGGATGACGGACAGCATTATGAATCCGTAGAGTGATTTTATTTTGTTGAAAGGTTGCTTTTAAAAGTTTCGGGTTTCGGGTTTATTTGTTTTGAATCATTGCTTCATTGTAATCTTGCGTCATTGCATTCTTGAATCCTTGCCACATTGTCCTTTGCTTATTGAACGCTTACTATTTTCCCTTCTTCCTATCTTCACATCTTCCCATTTTCAAATTTCCAAATCTTCCCATTTTCAAATCTTCAAATCTTCAAATTTCCAAATCTTCCCATTTTCAAATCTTCAAATCTTCAAATTTCCAAATCTTCACATTGACGCTACTTCCACGGAAAAATCACATCCGTCCTCACTTTATACGGATCCTTCATTTTCCCATCCTTATCCATAGGGTCATCTACGTACACTTCGTAAGGTTTGCCATTTAGTTTTTTCTTATGACCTTTCATCCAGTCGCCAAGTGCTTCATAAGCCTGTGGCAGCATATCATATGAACCATAGAAATGGGCCACTGTTACGCTGTCAATACCCATTTCTCTTACAAAAATATTGGAGGGTAATTTGGCCGGCTTTTTATCAACCGGAATACCGGCTTCAAAGAAATATGGAGCTTTAGTACTTTTGTACCAGGCAATAGGAGCACCGGTGGATTTTGCTTTGTTTTTCATCAGGATTGCACCCAACTTTACGCTCAATATCTCACCTAATTTAAATTGCAGCCTTTCCACCGTAACGGCACTGTCCTTCATATATAAAACCGTCTGTTTCACAGAAAGTGTATCGGTGATGTTGATAATCGGGGCACGACGGGTTTCGGCTACTGGTTCCGTTTTCTTTTCCTGTTTGGCAACGGAATCCTTTTTCCCAGTTTCGTCCTTTTGCTTATCAAGGTTGTCACTGCAGGCAGCCAGCAGCAAGGACAATACAAACACCGGTAAAATGGTCTTTTTCATATAGCCAGGTTTACTTTTTAGTGAAATGAAAATAGTCAATTCAATTTTAAATGCAAATAAAATAAATATCTGTACATCAGCTTTATTACACAAAATCATGCCGCTGTTGAGTTTATTAATGATTGATTTCCTGATATGGTAATTGTACTGTACGTTTGCACCCCGAATTTTGCACTATGTACACGATCACTTATAAGTTTGAACAGAAAGGACTGGAACCAATAACGCTGAGTGGAATAGAAGACGGACAATCATTATTGGAAGTTGCTTTAACAAATGATATTGAACTGCACCACAACTGCGGTGGTGTATGCGCCTGCAGTACCTGTCACCTGTACCTGGAGCAGGGAGAAGACCTGGTAGAACAACTGACCGACCGGGAAGAGGATTTCATCGACCGGGCCGTAAATCCCAGGCTCAACAGCAGGCTGGGCTGCCAGTGTGTATTGCTGGAGGGTAGTGGTAATATTGTAGTTACCTTGCCTGATCAGACGCAGTTTTTAGGAGAATAATCAATTTGATGATTTGAAAATTTGGTGATATGATGATGGAATCAAATTTTCAATGTCTAAATATATACAGCAAGCTTTTTACATCATCAAATTTTCAAATTACCTAATCATCAAATCAATATGACTTTTGAACCCCCCATCCACTGGAACGATTACGAGGACATTGCACAGAAACTCTACGAACGTTTTGGTGATGATTTTACCGAAGGAAAGATATACCGCATTCGTTTTACCGACCTGCACAAATGGGTACTGGAAATTCCTCATTTTGCCGGTAAACCAGATGAAAGCAATGAAGGGCATTTAGAAATGATCCAGAGCAGTTGGGTATATGAGTGGAGGGATAACCAGAAGTAACCCCGGTCGGTACCGCAGGTCAGACCGGGCTTAATAAACGCTGCTCCGGTCTTTACTACTGGTCAATCCGGAGAAATAGAATTTCTTTTATTGAGCTTTTTCCATTCAGTTATATAAAAAACTGCCACTTTCCCCCAGGCATTAGCCGAATCAACCTTTGCAAAATAACCTATTGCTTCTATGTTGTAGTTGAATATTTCGTCTCCAATTTCAGCTCCGGAATAAGGAGATTTCCCTGCTAATATTATTTCTGTTCCACCGCTATATAGACTAACGGGATTTACCTGTTTTGGGAGGGTGACTTTGCCTTTAGTAATTCTGGCTTCTGCACACCCGGTACATTCTTCATGTACTATAACAATGGTATCAGTTATACCAGTTACATTTTCATACTTTTCAGAATTGCCGCTACAACTGTATTGTAAAAGGTGGATAAAAATCATTAAAGTGATGAAGAACAGACTATTTAAGCTGAAAGCTTTCATTTGCTAAATTGAAATCTTGTAAAAACTAAAAAATGGATAACGATTGGATTATATCCGAACATTATCCATTTTAGTGCTGGTCTGACCTTTGGTGCCGACCAGTAAACACGGTCTGACCTTCGGTACCGACCAATGAACCCGGTCTGATCTGCGTGCCGGCCGGCGATTAATCCCGGTCTGACCTGTGGTACAGACCGCTAATTAATTCGCCGCTGCTTCCATATAGCTCTCCACCGGCTCACAAGTACAAATTAAATTCCTGTCGCCATGCGTATTATTAACCCTGCTCACACTTGGCCAGAATTTGTTTTCTTTAACTGATGCAAGCGGAAATGCTGCCTGTTGCCTGCTGTAAGGCCTGCTCCATTCATCCGCACAAATGACATGTTGTGTATGCGGTGCATTTTTCAATACATTATCTTTTCTGTCTGCCTTACCTTCTTCTATTGCCTTTATTTCCTCATGTATGCTGATCATCGCATCGCAAAACCTGTCCAGCTCACTTTTATCCTCGCTCTCCGTTGGTTCCACCATCAGCGTACCCGCCACAGGAAACGAAAGGGTAGGAGCATGAAAACCATAATCCATCAAACGCTTGGCTACATCTTCCGCTTCAATACCGGCACTGGTTTTAAACGGACGCAGGTCAACAATAAACTCATGGGCTGCTGTTCCATTCTTGCCGCTGTATAATATTTTGTAATGCTTTTCCAGTCTTGCCTTCATGTAATTCGCATTCAGTATGGCGTATTCAGTTGCTTTGCGTACACCTCTTGCACCCAGCAGTTTGATGTAAGCATAACTGATCAATAAAATACTGGCACTGCCATATGGCGCAGCACTCACCCGGCCACCAGTAAGTGTATCCGCCTTGGTTGGTAAATAGGGTACCAGTTGTTTGGCTACACATATTGGCCCAACACCCGGGCCACCACCACCATGTGGAATGGCAAATGTTTTATGCAGGTTCAAATGGCATACATCTGCGCCGATCAAACCCGGACTTGTTAAACCAACCTGTGCATTCATGTTAGCGCCATCCATATACACTTGCCCGCCATAGGCATGAATGGTATCGCAAATCTCCTTGATACTTTCTTCAAACACACCATGTGTAGATGGATAAGTAACCATCAGTGCAGACAGATCGTCTTTATGTTCAAGTGCCTTTGCTTTCAGATCAGCCACATCTATATTTCCCTGCTCATCACATTTCGTCACCACCACTTTCATGCCGGCCATTACAGCGCTGGCAGGGTTGGTTCCATGTGCACTAACGGGTATCAATACCACATTTCTATGTCCTTCGCCTCTTGCGATATGATAACGGCGTATCGCCAGCAATCCGGCATATTCACCCTGTGCGCCACTGTTAGGCTGCAATGATGTGGCAGCAAAACCCGTGATCACACTAAGGTAGTTCTCCAGTTCCTTTATCATGTGCAGGTAACCGGCAGTTTGTGCAGCCGGTGCAAAAGGATGCATCTTACTGAACTCCGGCCAGCTCACCGGGATCAGTTCTGTTGCCGCATTCAGTTTCATAGTGCAGCTGCCGAGACTGATCATCGAAGTATTCAGGCTGAGATCTTTATTCTCCAGCATTTTTAAATAACGCATCATCTCACTTTCGCTCCTGTGCTTGTTGAACAAAGGATGTGTGAGGTAACCGGATGTTCTGGTAAGGTGGTATGGAATATTATCAAGTGTAGCGTCGGCATTGAAAGCTGCACTCGCCGTATCAATATTCAATGAGGATGCAAATACATCAATGATGTTGATCACATCAGCCTGGCTGGTGGTTTCATCAAGCGTTACCTGTATCGTATTGTCTTTGTAGTAAAAATTGATAGCTCTGTTTTCTGCTATTTTTTTTATGGCCGTTACATCTTTTAAGTGAATGCGAAGCGTATCGAAATAATAGTTGTTACTGTTTTCAAAACCAAGCTCACTTAATTCATCGCTGAGTGTATGTGCTAAAGTGCTTACCCTTTTAGCAATGTTTTTCAAACCATCCGGACCATGATACACTGCATACATCGCCGCCATGTTGGCCAGTAATGCCTGTGCTGTGCAAATATTGCTGGTGGCTTTTTCCCGGCGGATATGCTGCTCTCTTGTTTGCAATGCCATTCGCAAACAACGGTTGCCTGTTGCATCAATACTCACCCCAATGATACGGCCGGGGATCACTCTTTTAAAATCATCTTTTGTGGCAAAGAAAGCAGCATGAGGTCCGCCAAAACCCATAGGCACACCAAAACGTTGAGCAGAACCTACTGCAACATCGGCTCCCAGCTCTCCCGGAGGTGTTAATAAAGTCAACGCTAACAGGTCAGTTGCCATCACCACCTGCGCATTAACTGCATGTACTTTATTGATAAACTCACGGTAATCTGCAACCGAACCTGTACTGTCGGGATATTGCACAATGGCACCAAAGAAATGGTCATCTAATTGGGCAGATTGATAATCGCCAAACACTAATTCAATACCGATGGGTTCTGCCCTTGTTGCAAGCACATCTTTTGTCTGGTGAAAAATATTTTCATCTACAAAAAACTTTGGAGCAGTTATATGGTCGTGGTCTTTGTTCTTGTGGTTAAAAAGCATGCTCATGCCTTCAGCAGCAGCGGTGGCTTCATCGAGCAGACTGGCGTTGGCAATAGGCAATCCCGTTAGATCACTCACCATCGTTTGATAATTCAGGAGGCTTTCTAAACGGCCTTGCGATATTTCCGCCTGGTAAGGCGTGTACTGAGTGTACCATCCCGGGTTTTCAAACACATTTCGCAGGATCACACTCGGTGTAATGGTATCATAATAACCCTGGCCGATATAGTTTTTGAATACTTTATTCTTAGCTGCTGTTTCTTTTAAATCGGCCAAATATTGATATTCGCTGCTGGCACCTGGTAATGCCAATAAGCCTTTGATGCGGATACTGTCTGGAATGGTCTTGCTGATCAGTTCATCGATGCTTTGTACGCCAATTGTAGCCAGCATTTCTGCGGTTTCCTGTTCGTTGGGCCCGATATGCCTTCCTGCAAATTCGTTCTGTTGTTTTTCGAAGAGATTCATAAATATGGGGAGATTGAAAATTTTCCGCTGCAAATTTACGATGATAAACAGTCAAAATGAGTTTTGGTTTGCTGAAAAGCTAATGGATGTTAGTAAACATGGTACTAACTTTTTTTGGTGGTTACAAAGAGCAAATAGGGCGCTGTGATTTATGACATCTTCTCTTGTAAAAAAATGTTTGTGTTACTTTTGTAACAAAGTACCGGCGCTTATCTGCTGAACTTTACCCAAACTATACAGATCATTATGCCAGTTAATTTGAGATCACTCACCGTTTTAGCAGCAATATTAATTTCTCTCAAAAGTTTTTCGCAAACAGCCCCCTTTGATATCGCTTTGGAGCCAGTAAAAATAGAAGGCCTGGGCGGTTTGCAATCTTATGCTTTTGGTCAGCACAATGGAAAGTGGCTCATCATTGGTGGCCGGCTGGACGGTTTGCACCGCAGGCAGCCCTTTGCTGCATTTGATGAAGATGGGCATAACAGGAGGTTGTTTGTAATTGACCCGGTTAATAAGAAGCACTGGACAGCATCCATTAGTTCTTTATCCACGGCTTTACAGGAACAACTGAGTTCCACCAATATGCAGTTTTTTCAGCAAGGCAATTATTTGTATGTAGCCGGTGGTTATGGTTTTAGTGCAAGTTTAGATGATCATACCACTTATGCAAAGCTGGCTGCCGTGGATGTACCGGCTACCATCAATGCCATTATTAACAAAGGAAAACTGGTGGCTCATTTCAGGCAGATAACGGACAGCCAATTCCAGGTAACAGGCGGCAGGATCGTGAAAATAAATGAACTATTTTATTTGGTAGGGGGACAAAAATTTTTAGGTGCGTACAATCCAATGGGGCCAGATCACGGCCCGGGTTTTATACAGGAATATACCAACCAGATCAGGAAATTTTCTTTAATGGATGATGGCAGCAGGATAACCATCGATCACCTGCCGGCTATTACAGATGAAGCGCATTTACACCGGAGAGACTATAACGTTGTTCCGCAAATTTTGCCTGGGGGACAGGAGGGAGCTACTGCTTTCTCCGGGGTTTTTCAAAAAACTGTCAATATTCCTTTTTTAAATTGTGTTGATATCGACAGCGCAGGTTATACCGTGAATCATTCCTTTACACAGTACTATAACCATTATCATTGTGCTCATTTTCCTGTGTATGCTGCTTCAACCAAAGAAATGAACACGGTTTTTTTAGGAGGCATTGCGCAATATTATGATGATGGTGGTTTACTCACACAAAATTCTGATGTACCCTTTGTAAAAACCATTGCCAGGGTATCAAGAAATGCGGAAGGGCGTATGGCAGAATATAAACTGCCGGTTCAAATGCCTGCCTTGTTGGGCGCCGGATCAGAGTTGATACCGAATGAAGCTTTGCCACGATATACCAATGGCGTGATCAGGTTCGATGAACTATCTCCGGATACCACACTAATTGGATATATATACGGCGGTATTGTGAGTAAGCAACCCAATACATTCTGGGTATCCGAAGGAGAACTAAGCAATGCAACCAATAAGATATTTAAAGTTTTACTGGTAAAAAATGGCAGGGCAGGAGCACACCGGCTGAATGAACAAAGCACCGGTACGCTAAAGATGGAAGCTTACCCCGATATTAAAAATGATTCATTGATCATTCAATATAAGTTGGTAAAAACGACGGATGTAAAGCTGACATTATCCACGCCCTTAGGGAAAAACCTGGTGGAACTGAATTTGAAAGACCAGCCTGCAGGTGACATGCGCTTTTCAAAATACATAGACAAAATCAGTGATGGCGGCACTTTTATGCTGACTATAGAAACTGCTTATGAAAAAGCGACGCAAAAAATAATTGTGGAGCCTTAAGCCTATTTTTCAATAGAAAGTCCAGTTGATTTTGAAATACCTGCTACAGACCTTTTTCTGTTTCACATTTAGTTTTTATCTTGTACCAGTTGCATGCTATATGTGCTGGATGAAAGAACGGCCAACAGCAAAAACACACTACTCACTTAAGTAGTCCAATAAAACTCTTAAACTAAAAACCATGGAATTTTTAGAGCATTTAGACCCTTTACTAAGGTCCTTTTGGTTTATTGCCATTCCTGCCAGCATCATTTTTATTGTGCAAATGATCATGACATTTACGGGCACAGATTCATCTGACGGACTTTCAGCAGATTTTGACAGTGACCTCAGCGGAGGAGAAGCTCCATTTCAATTATTTTCCTTAAGAAACCTTATCAACTTCCTGCTGGGGTTCAGCTGGACGGGTATTTCATTTTATAATACCATCTCCAGCAAAGCGATGCTTATAACCCTCGCATTTGCCATCGGCAGTTTATTCATTTTTTTATTTTTTATCATCATACGGCAGGTACAAAAACTGGCCGAAGACAATTCTTTTAAGATCAGCAATACCATCAATAAAACTGCGGAAGTGTACTTAACGATCCCGGGTAATAAAAAGGGAAGGGGCAAGATCATGATCAGTGTACACGGGGCTTTTCACGAATTAGCGGCCATGACGGAAAACGATACCATTCCCTCTGGCACAGTAGTGAAAGTAGTAAGAATTGACAACAACGATATCCTTATAGTAGAAACAATATAATCAACCAGCATGACTCCACTTATCATTATTGTAGTTGCCGTAATCGTTTTATTTGTCACCATTACCGCATTAATTTCAAGGTACAAACGTTGCCCTTCAGACAAAATCTTAGTTATTTATGGACGCACAGGAGGTACTTCAGCCAAATGTGTGCATGGTGGAGGCGCTTTTATCTGGCCGGTGATACAGGATTATGCTTTCCTGGATCTGAAGCCATTGTCTATTGAAGCAAACCTCACCAATGCGCTTAGCCGCCAGAATATCAGGGTGGATGTTCCCTGTCGATTTACCATTGCAATTTCCACCGAACCAGACAGCATGAACACTGCTGCAGAAAGATTGCTGGGTTTGTCATCTGAACAAATACAGGAACTTGCAAAAGACATATTATTTGGACAGTTGCGTTTGGTAATTGCCACTATGACGATTGAAGAGATCAACTCTGACAGGGATAAATTCCTGGATAATATTTCTAAAAATGTGGACAGCGAGTTGAAGAAGATCGGTTTAAAACTGATCAATGTGAACGTTACGGATATTAAGGATGAATCAGGGTACATAGAAGCGTTAGGAAAAGAGGCGGCAGCCAAAGCCATCAACGAAGCAAAGATCAGTGTGGCGGAACAGGAAAAAATTGGTGAAACAGGTAAGGCGCTTGCAGACCGGGAAAAAGACACGCAGATCGCCGAAACGCACCGTGACAGGGATGTGAAAATTGCTATTACGCAAAAAGACAAAGAGATCAGTATCGCCACTGCCGTAAAGGATGAAACCATTGGTAAAGCCGAGGCAGACAGGGATACCAGGGTAAAAACATCTGAAGCCAATGCCATTGCGATCAAAGGGGAAAATGAAGCCAAAATTGCCATCGCCAACTCGGAAGCCCTTCGCAGGGAGAAAGAAGCGGAATCATTGCGTATAGCGATTGCCGCGGAAAAAGTTCAGCAGGCCAAGGCGCTGGAAGAATCCTATGTGGCGGAACAAAAAGCGGAATTGGCCCGTTCGGAAAGAGAGCGTTCGACTCAGATCGCCAATATTGTGGTACCGGCAGAAATAGCCAAACAAAGAGCCATTATCGAGGCACAGGCCGCTGCAGAAACCATCAGGGAAAATGCCCGGGGCGAAGCAGATGCTATTTTTGCAAAAATGCAGGCCGAAGCAAATGGTTTGTTTGAAATACTTACCAAACAGGCCGAAGGTTATAAAGAAGTGGTGGCGGCAGCAGGCGGTGATCCAAGCAAAGCCTTCCAGTTATTATTATTGGAAAAGCTGCCCGAGCTGGTAAAAACCCAGGTGGAAGCTGTTAAGAATATCAAGATCGATAAGATCACCGTTTGGGATTCTGGCAATGGCCAGGGAGAGAACGGCAATTCATCCACGGCCAATTTTGTGTCCGGTATGATGAAAACCGTGCCGCCGTTGAATGACCTGTTTAATATGGCCGGGTTGAACCTGCCGAGTTATTTAAAGGGAGCAGACAAAGAAACTCCTGGAAAAAACAGCGACCTGGATAAGGTTGAGTGATCGAGGCCCAACAAAATTTGTTTAAATTAAAATGACTGGCTGAAGCCAGGTCTGCATGAAATTTATGCGCTTAAGACCTAGAGTTTTTGTTAGTGCATTCTGCATTCTTTTTTTGAATATCTCAATAAAAATTTGATATGATTTTGACAGCATTTGCATGACTGTTAACCATATCATTTGCAACGATTAACTGATCTGTGTTGCCTGTTGTAAGCGTCTTGAAAATTTGCGATCAAAAAATCAGGGGTACAAACTCCCAGACTTTTTTCTTATAATCATCAACAATTTAATCAGCCAATAGCGTCATTATAATCTCACAATCAGATATATATATTAAAAGGTGTATACTGTCCAATTAGATTTTAAATAATCAATTAGCCTATAATTAACATTATGTTAAACAGGAGCACAGCCTGTCTTTCTTTTTTTCCCTTGCCACACTCGAGTATTAGACCTTTGAGGAGATTAGAGCGGAGAACAGTGAATAATATAAGAAAGAAAAAGAATGGAG
>ENA-UOWO01003747-UOWO01003747.1-activated-sludge-metagenome-genome-assembly--contig:-NODE-3747-length-17345-cov-4.880972_pt1 | contig 17345 bp, 9 predicted proteins | sample MGYA00238148_ERZ761564 | MGnify/ENA primary metagenome ERZ761564 (study PRJEB28885, sample SAMN05720194) | activated sludge metagenome | isolation source: Anaerobic digester | place: USA...
ATGACACACGCATATTCAGATGCGATCCCGTTGCCTTACCGGGCGAGTTCGGCTCAATTCTGCTTCTTGAGCTTGAGCGTGGCGCGAGCGGGGTAGGAGATGCTGCCGTAGTCGCTGACGCCGTGCAATCGGACTTCGAGGCCCTGGGTTGGGCTGCCGGTGAACACGGCGGCCATCTTGGTGTTTTTATCGGCGGTCTTGCTTTCGAGGCGCAGGGTCAATTCGCCGGCTTCCAGATTCCACGTGCCGCGGCTGAGAGCGCCACGATTGTCATAGCCGGTGTATTTGACCTCGGATGTGCCGGGTTCGAGAGCGCTGTAGCCCTTGAATTCCATGTCGTCACCCACTTTGCCGTGCATCACGACGACATGCTTGTTGAGGTCCCACGAGAACTCGAGGGTGACCGTGGTTGCGTCATCCGTCGAGCCCTGCCATTTGCCGAGCATCCAGGAGGCGTTTCCCTGGTCGACCATGTCTTCGAGGGTGGTTTGGGCCAGGAGGCCGGTCCAGGTGGCACACGTCAAAAGTCCCAGGGCGATCGCTCGAGCCATTACAACAGTCGTCCTCACAGCAGTTATCCTTTCAGTGTTGCGTTTTCCGAGCCCCGCCACTGGACCGGGCGGCGACATGCCGACGGCAGGCGGAGACCGGCACACTGTAGCCGGTTTGGCCGAAGGCGCAAGGCTGGGTGTCGGTTTGTGTCGTGCCGGACGGGTGTCGGGTTTCGCTTGAGGAGGAGACGTTCTTTGGACTACCGTCCCTGCCCATGCACGTCCGCTTGACCAGTCCGCGCTTTGTGGGGGCTTTTGTCCGTACTGCCCGTCGCTCCAGTTGGTGGCGGGTTGAGATTTGGTTGTCTCTCTGCCTTTGGGCTGGGGGGTGGGCGCGGGCGGCTGACACGGAGCAGTATCTTTCGCCGGTGGCAATCGCCGCCTCTCCCGATGGCGCGACCCTTTTTGTCGCTGCCGGGACGGCTGGGCGGGTGCTGATTGTCGACGCCGCGAGCGGCCAGGTCCGGAGCGCGACCGCACTCGGGGGCCATGCGAACGCGCTGGCGCTCACGCCGGACGGGACGCGGTTGATCGTGGCGACTGGCGAGGCGTCCGGTCAGATCGAGGTCTGCGACGCGCGTTCGGGACGCGTCGAGCGATTGGTGCGCGCCGGCCACACCCCGTCCGCGCTCGCGGTATCACCGGATGGCGCGCGGCTCTACGTCGCGAACCGGTTCAACCACGACGTCAGCGTGATCGACTGGAAGGGGGGGCGGGAGCTTGGGCGCATTCCGGTCGTGCGGGAGCCGGTTGCGCTGGCCCTGACGCCGGATGGGCGGCGTTTGTTTGTGGGCAATCACCTTCCCGCGGGCCGGGCGGACGCGGCGGAAATTGCGGTGGCGATCACCGCGATCGACACGGAACGGCTTGAACCGGCGGCCCAGATTCAGCTTCCCAATGGCAGCACGGCGGTGCGCGGTCTGGCGGTGTCGGGCGACGGCGCGATCGTGTACGCGACGCACGGGCTTGGGCGCTACCAGATGCCCACGACGCAGTTGGACCGCGGCTGGATGAACACCTCGGCGTTGAGTGTGATCGATGCGGCCAAGGCGGAACGCATCAACACGGTGTTGGTGGACGACGTGGACCTGGGCGCTGCGAATCCATGGGGCGTGGCCTGTTCGAGTGACGGGCGATGGATCGTCGTCAGCCACGCCGGCACGCACGAGGTGAGCATCATCGACCAGCCCGGTCTGATCGAGAAGCTGCGTCGGATTGGGGCGGGTGAACGGGTTGGCGGGGCGAGTCTTTCGTCCGAGGATGTGCCGAACGATCTGAGTTTCCTGGTCGGGTTGCGGCGCCGGGTGAATCTGAGTGGGGAGGGGCCGCGGGGGGTGGCTTTGGTGGGCGAGCGTTTGTTCGTTGCCGAGTACTACTCGGACAGTCTGGGTCTGTTGGATCTGGCGGCCGCCGGGCCGCCGCGGGCCAAGTCGTTTCCGCTCGGTCCGGCTGTAGTGCCGACGCAGGCCCGGCGCGGCGAGATGCTCTTCAACGATGCGCGGCTCTGTTTCCAGCACTGGCAGAGCTGCGCCAGTTGCCACCCGGACGCCCGGGTGGACGGGTTGAACTGGGATCTTCTCAACGACGGGCTGGGCAATCCGAAGAACACCAAGAACATGCTGCTCAGCCACGAGACGCCGCCGGCGATGATCATGGGCGTGCGCGAGACGGCCGAGGACGCGGTGCGCGCCGGCATTCGTCACATTCAGTTTCTGGTGCGACCCGAGGAAGAGGCGGTTGCCATCGACGTCTACCTCAAGAATCTCCGACCCGGCCTCAGCCCCCATCGGCAAGGCAAGGACTTGAGCGCGGCGGCGCAGCGGGGCCAGCAGATCTTCCAGCGCGCCGGGTGCGCCGAGTGCCATCCGCCGCCCCTGTACACCGACTTGCGGCATCACGATGTCGGGATGGGGACCGGGCGTGAACAGGGGAAGTCGATGGACACGCCGACGCTGATCGAGTGTTGGCGGACCGCGCCGTATCTGCATGACGGGCGGGCCGCCACCATGCGTGACGCGCTGCGCGAGGCGAATCCGGACGACCGTCACGGGCGGACCTCGAGCCTGACGCCGATCGAGCTGAGCGATCTGGCCGAGTACGTGCTTTCGCTCTAACCCGCATATTTCATACCCCGTCCGTGCATAGGGCGGTCAGATCTCGCATGATGTCTGCTATGCGGGTTAGAAAGGCAAAACCGCGCCAGGTTCGAGAGATAGAGAACTGCAACAGACTGTTCTCATGGCAGACTGCCCTCAGAATTGACAGAGTGCTTCTGGTTCCCTTTCTGGGCGCGGTTTTGCCACAGCCCGGACATTAGATCACGCACAGCCTTGTGAAATGTCCGGGCTAAGCGGATTCGCTTCCGGCGCGCGTGTTCCGAGGCAGGCCGATGATGTCGACGAGGCGCGACCGAGGGCGGTCGCGCCCCGGTGTCGGGATCAGGCGCCGAACTTGTCGAACATCCGCGCGTTGGCCTGCATGAGGCGGAGCAGGTACTTGGCTTTGAAGACGCCGAGCGATCCCATGTTCGAGCCCGTCTCGGTGAAGCGCTCGAGTTTGTCCGATCCGCTCAACGCGGAGTGCACGAGGACCGGCTGGGGGTGCCACGAGTGGCCCTTGACCGCGCACGGAGTCGAGTGATCGCCGGTGATGGCGATGACGTCGGGCTTCTTGCGGAGGAGGATCGGGAGGGCGGCGTCGAAATCCTCGATGGCCTTCTTTTTGGCTTCGAAGTTGCCGTCTTCTCCGGCCTTGTCGGTGTACTTGTAGTGGATGAAGAAGAAGTCGTAGTTGTCGTATTCCGCGAGGTAACGCTCGAATTGTTCGGCGATGGTCTTGGGTCCTTCGATCTTGGTCATGCCGACCAACTGGGCGAGTCCCTTGTACATCGGGTAGACCGCCAGACAGGCCGCCTTGAGTTGGTAGCGCTCCTGGAACAGCGGAATCCGGGGCTGATGGGCGATGCCGCGCATCAGGAAGCCGTTTGCGCGCGGATGCTTGGCGATCAGCGGCAACGCCCGCTTGTAGAAGTCGGCCACGATCTTCGCCGTCTTCACCTGCGCCGCCGATTTCTCGTTCTCGGGCTTGGCGATGGCGATCGGCAGGCCTTCCCGGTTCGGATCGGTCGATGTGAGCGGGCCGGCCAGGCCTTCGCCGCGGAAGACGACGACGAACCGGTGTTCCTTGCCGGGCTGGATGATGACCTCGACCTCGCTGCCTTTCGGGCCGGCTCTCTTGATTCCCTGCGAAAGGATGCCGCAGAGTTCCTCGCACACGTCGGTGGCAATCCGGCCCGCGCGGCGGTCGGTGATGATCCCCTTGGGATCGAGAGAGCAGAAATTGGCGCGGGCGGCGACATCGCCGGCTTTCAGATGCACGCCCAGGCCCAGGGCCTCGATGACGCCGCGTCCGACCTGGTACTCGATCGGGTCATAGCCAAACAGGGCCAGGTGGCCGGGGCCGCTGCCAGGGGTGATGCCCTGCGCCACGGGGATCATGCGGCCCTGGGCGCAGCCCTGGGCGACAAAGGCGTCGAGGTTGGGCGTGCGCGCGGCTTCGAGCGGCGTGATTTCGCCCTGGCCGACGATCGCGAGGTCGCCCAGGCCGTCCAGGACGATCAAGGCGAGCTTGGCCTTGGTCGGGAGGGTGAGTTCCGAGTACAGAGAGTCGAGGTTCATAGGCATTTCAGTTTTCAGTTTTCAAGTTCAGGGTTTTCTCCGGTGGCCGGGGCGTATCCGATTGCCGGCCCGCCCGACCAGAACGCGGATAGTGGGTACGACGCCCGCCCAGCGTCAACGCGATATTCGGAGCTCCTCCAGTTTGGTCCAGACCCGTCCGCTGTCAATCAACTCGGCGGCCGCCTCCCAGCCATCGGCGACGGTGCGGACCCGATCCGCCACGAACAACGCCGCGCCGGCGTTAAGCAGCACGGCGTCGCGCTTGGGACCGCGCTCGTCTCCGCGCAGCACGCGCCGCAGGGTCTCGGCGTTGGTGGCGCGGTCGCCGCCCTGAAGGTCCGGCAGCAGGGCGGGCTGCATCGGGAAATCCGCCGGTCTGAGCGTGCTGCAGTGCATGCCGCGTTCCTGGTAGAACTCGGCAATCGTGGTGTCGCCGAGAACGGACAACTCGTCGAAGTACATGGCGCCTGTCGCCAGCCCGGTGCGGCCGCAGACGACGATGCCGCGTCGGACGCCCAGGGCCTGGAGGACCCGGGCCAAGGGCTCGCACAGATCGGGCCGCGGCACGCCCATCACCTGCGCCGTCGGACAAACCGGGTTGAGCAGCGGGCCCAGATAGTTGAACAAGGTTCGTTGGCCGCGGTCGGCACAGAGCCGCCGGACGGGGGCGATGTGTTTGAAGGCCGGGTGATACAAAGGGGCGAAGAAAAAGGCGAAACCATGGTCGCGCAAAGCCGAGACGGCCTGTTCGGGCGGCAGGTCGATGGGAATGCCGAGCGCTTCGATGACATCGGCGCTGCCGGTCTGACAGGTCACGGCACGGTTGCCGTGTTTGGCCACCTTCACCCCGGCGGAGGCTGCGACGAGGGAGGCGGCGGTCGAAATGTTGAACGTGCCGGCCCGGTCGCCTCCGGTTCCAACCACGTCCAGAATCCCGCCGTTCCGCAAAGCCGTGTCCACGGGCGGCGCGATCGCCTTGCCGCGGAGGAATCGCGCAAACGCGGCAATTTCGTCGGCAGTCTCCCCTTTCTGGGCCAGGGCGCTGAGGAAATCGGCCTTTGTCTCGACCGACAACGATTCGTCGAGGAGGCAAGCGGCGGCGGCGACGGATTCATCGCCAGACATGGCCAGCCCCGATCGCACGTGCGCAGTGAGTCTTTCGAGCACGGGCGAACGGTAGCGACTTTCCACCGGGAAAGCCACTCGTTCATTTAAGGGTCCGTGCAGACCCAAGGAGAAGGCCCCGCGGCGGGCAGCCGCGGGGCCTGTCGAATCCGATTCAGGGAAGTCCGGGTCAGGAGGGCTTCAGGGTGCCGTAAGTGACGGGATCGACCTTTTTGCCTGTGCCATCCATGACAGTCCGGGTCTTCTCGTCGTAGTGGCAGGCGATGCCCAGGCGGTCCGACATCTCGCCCAGCGAGACGATGGTCTGGACGCGCACGGCGAGGTCGATGTTCGCGTTGGGCTGTTTGCCCGACCGGATGCAGGAAATCCAATTCGATTCGTGCTCGCCGATGTCCTCGACGGGGAGGAGATTCTTGAAGCTTTCCGGATCGATCTCCTCGCTGAACTTGGCTTCCGGTTTGAGGTCCACATTGGCCCCGCCGATGAGCAGCGTGGCATAGTGGCCGCGGATGACGTCGGGCAGGCCGTATTCGTTGACCGAACTGCTGCACACCATGAGGCTGTAGCCGCTCGGGAACTCGGCCACCAGGGTGAGACATTCGGGACAATCCCGCTCCTGCGTGCCCGGCGTATTCTTGTCCGTGTGAATCGCTTTGGTGCCCACGGCGACAACCCGGCTCGGGAACTCGGGATTGCCGGTGGCGAGCACGAGCGGGTGGAGGCGATGGGGGAAGAGATCGCCCAGGAGACCGGCGCAGTAGGGATAGTACTTGCGCCAGCGGAAGAAATGATCGGCGCTGAAGTCGGCTCGGGTCTTGATGTTGGGACCCAACCACTCGTCCCACTTGACGCCGCCGGCCTTCAAGTCGGGGTCGATCGTGTAATTCCACTCCCCGGCGGGGCTGTTGCGCATGTACGAGCCCTGGCCAAGCACCAGCGGCCCCAGAGACCCCGCCTTGATCAACTCGGCGCACTTATGCCACTTGGCGTCCGAACAGCCTTGGGACCCGACCTGGAAGACCTTGCCGGTGGTCTTGACCGTGTCCCAGACCTCGAAGGCCTCCGGGAGATAGCGGCTCATCGGCTTCTCGACGTAGATGTGTTTGCCGGCTTTCATCGAGTCGATGGAGATTTGCGCGTGCCAGTGGTCGACAGTCGCGCACAACACGGCATCGATCTCTTTGTTTTCAAGCATCTTACGATAGTCGTCGTAAGTCTTGCAGTCGCCCATCACGGCCTTCGCCGCCTCGCGCCGCTTCTCCCACAAATCGCAGACCGCCGCCAGCGCCACATTGTTCTTGTCGGCATTCTGCTTCATCTTGTTGACGTGCAGCATGCCCTGCGGGCCGACGCCGACGAAGCCGACCGCGATCCGGTCGTTGGCGCCGATGACCCGTCCGGTGGACGGCGCTTGGGTTTGCCCGTAAACCGGGGTCTTGAACATGTTCACCGCCGCCACGGCCGCCGTCGCCGTCGCGGTCCTTCGAATGAAACTCCGGCGGCTTTCCCCGCCGGCCGATTGCTGAACCGAGTCGTGTTGCATAGGCAAATGGAATAAGATTTACGTTGCCGTTCTAGACGCAGCGTAGGGCTTTTCTCTTCACGGTCAATCCGAAGTTGCATCGAGCAACCGCGCGCATCCGAAACCTCGATGAGCGTTCAGAGCAACCGTTTGATGCCAACCGAGCACGTGCGCTTGGGCGCCGGCAGTTGACGCGCGCGGAGCAACGCCTTCCGGTATCCTGCAGGGTATCGGCACATCTCCTTGAACATGCTGTGTGCCTGCAGGGCGCGGTCGACGCCCCCGGCACCGAGCACACGCGCTGTGAGCCTGCCCCCATACGCCGACGCCAAACCCACGTAATCCATTGGAAAGGCCGCGCCATCCTCGCGGACTGATCGCAGCAACTCCTTCCTGCTCACTTCCGCTCGCCCTCTCCGATCCAGGAATACGATCAGATTGTAGTCGTTCTTTCGCTTCATATGGATTCGCAGGTTCACGGCCATGCCCTCAGACCACTGTCCCCGGGCGGCGATGACCACCTTGGACGGGAACGCTTTCGAGGATTGAATGCGTTTCATGGAGAACGTTGACATTGGAAAGTCCAATGCGCACGCAGACCATGAACTGAGATTCTCTGCCTCGGGATCGTAATCGCAGTCCCAATCCCCTCGGGCCGAATAGAATTGGACCTCCACGAACTCATTGTTTTCGCGCATTGAACCCCTGAACTGGCTGGGTGGCCTTCCAATGTCAGGGGGCAGGACCACCCTCAGTTCATAAACCGTCGACCGCGTGCCGGAATACGAAGAATCCGAGGCAAATGTCCACCGCGAAAGACCGTTCCTCCGTTTGCTCGCTGCGCAGCATCTGCTCGAGGGCGCCCTGGAATGCCTGCCGCATCTCGTGCGACTGGAGGCCCCGGTAAAACTCGAGGACAGGCATGACTCTTCCACCGTAAAGCGACGGGGTCGCCGTGGAAGAGGGTCTCCGCGCCAAAATCTCCCGCCTCATTTGTTCGATTGTGTTCATTCCTGCTCAGACACATCCGGCGGAATCAGTGCCCCGGATACGGTGTGTGCCACTAACACTACTCCAGAGCCTGCGCCTCCTATGTCCTGCACACCTCGCTGCAACCGAATGAGGCCTCCTTTGCGGTCCTTTGCGACCTTCTGTTGAGGATACGGTCGAGGTGAACCGCTCTGTATTGAACAGAAGGTCGCAAAGAGCGCAAAGCTCTTCATGCATCCCTCCTGCGCGCCGTTGCTATGCTCCCGACTGTCCTTCCCTTGTGACTCGAATCCCGCACTCGCCTAATGTGCGAGTCCAGACAACATTCACTTCCTGCACCGGCTCTCGGCGTATTCCAGTTTGCCCACCTCGGCTGCCGTCAATGCCGCGCGCAGTGGTTTGAGAGCTTTGACGACAGTCGCATAGTCTTTCCGACGCCATGCCGCGTCGGCATTGGCCCGGGCGGCTCGCAAGTTCTCTCTAAGGGCGTAAGTCCGAGCTTCCTTGCGGCGGCAATCGGCCAGATCAGCAAAGCTCGTGCTGTTTCCTGCGATCAAGTCGCTCCCATAAGTGCGGAGCGCGTCGGCGAGTTTTTGGACCCACCTTGCCATTGCCAGAGTGGTCGTGATCTGGATCAGCGAGAAAGAGGCTGCGTCGGGAGCCCCGCGAAACCGCAGAATCTCGTCGATCGAAAACCAGGCGTCTCCTTTGCCAACGAGCAGCCCAAGCTCGAAGGATCGATCTCCATCAAAGACCAGTTCGACAAACACAGTGCGAGACTCGTATCGCACGCGACATGGAGTTGATTCGCTGCATGTATAGCCTCTTTCGCGTAGCAGATATCCGAAGCTCCGCTCCGCATGTGTCTTCAGCCCAAGATCTCCCATATTTCAGTTCGGGCGCGGTGGATACCAAGCGCCGATTGACGGGTTATAGTCCCAACCGCGGTCTTTAAGCAGATTCCGTTCTGCATTGAGGAATCCCGTACTCTCAATGAGTGTTCCATTGGGGTCTCGAAATGAATCGAAGATCGGATTGCCTTTCCTCATCTCGGCACGGAGGTAACCAGAATTCTGCTTCCAATTGGCCTTCGCAGAACCTCGATTGGGCATCCAAAGAAAGAAATCGCCTTCTTGCCAGCCGGTGTCTCTAGTAGATGTTGGGCGGTTCCATTTGTAAAGGTTCAATCCACCGCGTTTGACTTCATCCGCACCTTCCGCCGCTTCGCATGCAACATCAGCGCTTTTCCGTGCTGCGCAGACGAGATCATCCGCTTTGCCCACGGCGTTGTCGAGGTGTTTTCCGATCTTGCGGGCTGCGCGCAGTGCCTTGGTCGTGCCGGCTGGGACGAAAGGGATCAACGTTGCTGCTGCGTCGAGGATAAGATCCGCCTGGCCTTCCTCGATAAGCATGCTGTTCTCGGTGAGGTAGCCATAGGCGATCTTTCCGCCGTCCCATAGAATGTTGCCGATGTCCCACATGGTATCCAAGAACCGCCCATCGGGATCGACCGCGATCGTGGGGGCATTTCCAACGTATGTGTAGAGCCCAAGTCCGCCGCGTTCCCCCATCGGATCCTGGTTGATCCAGCGTTGGAGGTTGGGGTCGTAGAAGCGGAAGCCGAAGTATGAGAGGCCGGAGGGCGGATGAAACTCTTTGGATGAGAATCGGATGCGATTGGCCTCGGCGAGGGGGCCGGCGAGGCCCTGGAGGTTCCCGAATGGATCGTAGCGATAGCGGGCGACGACGTTGTGTCGGGAGTCGATGAGGGCGGTGACGTTGCCGCTGCCGTCGGCGTGGTAGTAGTAATGCCGGGCATCGCCGGGGGTGTGCAAGGTCATGGCGAGGAGGCCGCCGATGCCGCCGGCCTGATCGAGGTCGCCACTGAGGTCGGGTCCGCGGGTGTAAGTGACGCGCGGCTGGTTGTCGGCTCCGCGTTCCTGGAGAACGAGCAGGCCGGCGCAGACGTATCGGGTTTCGTCGGTCTGGACCCATTGGTTGGTTTGCCACGTTTTCTCGCGGAGGATGCGCTTGCGTCCGAAGGCGTCGTAGAGGAACTCGGAGAGGGTCGATTCGTTGAGGCCGTTGGTGACGATGACGGCGACGAGTTGATCGTGATCGTCGTAGGTGAAGAGGCGGCGGCCGTCGCGGATGAGGTTGCCGTTGGCGTCGTAGGCGAAGGCGGCGGAGCCGGGCAGAGTCACAGTGAGAGTATCGGTTGCGGATCGTCCGAGGGCGTCCCGTGCCACGGCGGTCAGGGTGGCGGGGCCGCTGGGCAATGCGAGGTTCGGTCGGGCGAAGGCGCGGTCCTGATAGAGAGCGGCGGCCTGGCCGTTGACGGTGACGTTGGTGGCGGCGGGAGTGGTCATGCCCGTGACGAGCGTGGCCGTGCTGCGGGTGGCGGTGGCGAGCTGGTTGAGGAGGTTGACGGAGAGGGTGAGCGTCGAGGCGCCGTTTTGGCGGGAGACGAGGTTGCCGGCGGCGTCGTAGCGGTAGGTGAACTGCTCGTGCTGGCGAGTCGTGCGGTTGGGTTCGGAACCGCGGGCGGAGATGACCTGGCCGAGCGCGTCGTATGCGTAGTCGATGGAGTTGCCTTCCGCGAAGGTTTGTCGGGTGCGTTGGTGGGCCGCATTGTAGTCGTAGAGGTGGCGGCTGAGCACATCGCCTTGGGGATTGGACAGGGTGGTGCGCAGCAGGCGCCCCAGGGCGTCGTGGTCCTGAGCAATGGCGGCGCCGTCGAGACGGGCGATGCTGGCGAGGAGCAGTTGGTTGCTCCGATAGGCATAGGTGAAGTCGCCGGCGGGGGACACGAGGCGCGCGAGGCGGCCGTGGCCGTCATAGGCAAAGGTCTGCAGCCAGTAAGGCGCATCGGGTTGTTCGAGGGCGAGCGTGTGCAGGGCCAGGGTGGAATCGCGTCCGAAGAACACGTTGTCATCGGCCCAAGGGCCGTCTTCGCCCGCCAGAACGCCGGACGGATGCCAGGCGAACCGCGTGGTGCCGATGCCGTCGGTGACGGCTGTCAGGCGTCCGGACGCGTCGTAGGCGAAAGCGAGGTCGGGGGTAGTTGGGGCGCTGAAATCGACTCGGGTGAGGCGTCCCAGGGTGTCGTAGGTGTAGCTGGTGAGATTGGAGCGGGCGGGGGTCCAGTGGGCGAGCAGTTGGTGATGGGGATCGTAGGCGTTGGTCCAGACGACGCGTCCGGCGGCGTCGACTTTTTTCAGGGTGCGCCCGTAGGGGTCGTAGGTCCAGGTCGTGCGGTGGTTGAGCGCGTCGAGGATGGACAGCAGGTCTCCGGCGGCGTTGTAGGTGAACCTGTTGGTCGCGGCGCCGCGGAAGGAGCCGGTGTCGACGGTGCCCTGGGTTTGGCGGGTGACGCGTCCCAGGGCGTCGTAAGCCAGGAGGAGGACATTGGTGCCGGTTTGGTTGGTGTAGGTGGCGGGCCAGGGGAGGCCGGGGGCATAGCCGACCCATTCGGACCCCTGGCTGCGGCGTTCCGTGCGTCGGAGGAGGCGTCCGAGCCGGTCGTAGTCGAACTCGTACTGGGCGCCTGTGGGCAGATCGACCAGGCGTGGGCGGTCCATGCCGTCGTAGTCCACGCGCTGGATCACGCTGGTTGCGGTGGCGACTGTGGTTTGCAGGCCCTGGTGATTGTAGGCGAGATCGAGGGAATGGACGGTATCGGTCACATTCGTCGGGCGTCCGAGAGCATCGAGGGCAATGCGGAGCAACGAGCCGCCGGGGAGGTGGACGGTGACGGGCCGTCCGTCGAGGTCATGTTCGAGGCTGGTGGTGTGGCCCATGGGGTCGGTCATCGATTCGACCGTGCCGCAGTTGCACCAGGTGAAGCGGGTGGTGTGCCCGAGGGCATTGGTGATGGCGATCGGCCGGCGCAGCGCGTCGCAGGCGAAGTCGGTGAGGTTGCCGAGGCGGTCCTTGAACCGGGTGCGGTCCAGGAGGGTGAGGCCGCCGGTGCCATTGGTGAACGGGACGCCGTCGAGTTTGACGTACCAGTTGGAAAGGGTGGTGCCGTCCGGGTAGGCGCGGCCGGTCAGGCGTCCCAGGGCATCCCAGAAGCAGGTCGTCTTGAGTCCGCGCGCATCGACCGTTTCGCGGACGCGGCCTTGGCTCCATTGGCAGGCATTTGTGGCGAGCGGCGCGCCGCTGGCGGCGATCCAGACGCGCTGGGTGAGGAAGCCGCTCGAATCGAGCTTGTTGGTGATGGTGAGTCCGAACGGGTAAGTGACGCTGGTGAGGTGACGGTTGACGGGGTGATAGGTGGCGGAGGTGGTTTCGCCGAGGGCATTGACGGCGTTGGTGATCTGGCCGTTGGGATTGTAGGCGTAGGATCGGGTGAGCATGGGCCATTGCGAGGTGTCGGCCTCGGGTCCATAGACCTCGGTGAGGCGGCATCCGATGCTGTTGTCATACCAGAGCCAGGTCTGACGGACGCCTCGAGCGGAGCCGTCCGAGAATGTGCTCTCGATCGAGACGGGCAGGCCCCACTCATTACGCTGCCAACGGACGTAGCGGACGGTGCCATCGGGCAGGCGTTCGGCCTCCTGCGAGGGCCAGGTCGTGTCGTTCCTGCTCCATTCGTCATAGAAATAGGTGTACCAGCGTCGGTGGCCTTCGGTGATGCCGTCGGGGCTGGGCGCCCGTTCGAGCAGCAGGCGTGTGCCGATTCGGGGTCCGTTGCCGACGATCTTCATATTCCAGTGGCGCCAGCGGGCCAGGCGGAAGTCCTGCGGACTGAATTTGGGCCAGTCATTGGTCACCAGAGCCAGTTGACGGCTGTTCCAGAAGAAGCTGCTGCGCAGGTTGAGCGGGCCGACTGGGACCGGTTCAGGCACCTCACTGTCCAGTTGGGGAAAATCCGGGTAGTAGTCGGGGACGCACTCGGTGCCGAGGCGCTCGAAATAGGCGTAGGTCTGGCGCTCGCCATTGGGGAGTGTGATCCCGAGAGAACGCGACGAGGGCAAGTCCTCGAGGCCCGTCTCGACCGACCAGGTGCGGAAGCGTGTCATGCCATACGGGGTCATCATGGCGTTGAGAAAGCCGTCCGAGTTGTAGCGGAAGGCGTTCGTGATCCCGGCCACATCGACGATGCGGACCAGGTTGCCGTTGGTGTCGTATTGGAACCGGGCTTCGCGTCCGTAGGGATCTCGGACGGAGGTGACGAACCGTGGAAACTGGCGGTTGGTGTAGAACAACTGCGAGACTTTGCCGTCGTAGTCGATGACACGGCTCAACAGAATCATCGTGTCATTGGTGCTGTAGACAAACCGTATGACACGTCCGTGGGGGTCCGTCTTTTCAGAGAGGAGGTGGAGGGTGTTGGTCTCGGCGCCCGGGAACCCCTGGGCGTACTGGTTGGCGCAGAGCGAACGGTGGGTCATGGTGAAGCTGACCGAACCGTCGCCGTGGACGGTGGCGGCAACCAGTTCGCAACCGGCCCCCCGCACCGGCCCGCCCAAGACGCCGTCGTAGCGGCGTTTGCCGCCGCCGGGGACCCGGAACGTGACGCCGGAGTTCGCGGCGGTGTCAAAGTAGCTGAGCCAGGAACACTCCCAGGAATTGCCGAAACCGAAGACATTGGTGCTGAGGGGCGAGCCGCGCTGTTTGTAGCGGAGGACCAGGGGCATGATGCGCCCGTTGGACATCGTGTAGTAGAGGGGCACGTCCTTGATCCAGAGGTTGATCAGGGGTTCGGAGACGCGCCACACAGGCATGCCCAACCCGTCGCATTCCTCCTCCCCATGCCCGGGCGGGCAACTCTCGGGAAGCGGGCAAGCTGTGAGTTCGCCCGGATTCGGCGCCTCGGGGTCCATGGGCTGGGACGTGATTTCCTCGTCGGTTGGGCATTCCTCGTCATCATCGTCATAGAGCGTGGGAGGGTAGATGCGCTGGCCGCCCCGGATGCAGGCGGCCTCGTCGGGGCTGAGAGACGTCCAGTTGGAATCGAGCCGGCTTGCGGGAACCAGCCCATAACCGCTGGCGTGGCAGTCCAGCCAGCGGGCATCGTGCCAGACCTTGCCTCCGAGCATCGGATCGTCCAGGAGCACGCGGCTGCCGGCGCGGTCGACCACCGCGGAGAAATGGCCGATGCGCCAGTGCACGATGGACGGCGCGGGCCAGGAATCCGTCCCGGCGCGGCGCGCGGGTTTCACGTCGAGGCCGATCCGTGCGGCGGCCCGTTCGAGATCCGCGAGTGTGGCGCAGGGTGATTCGAGATCAGGCGCGGGTCTTGGAAGACTCGTCTCGATTGTCGCCCCGACTCGATTCGCCAGGGCGGACAGGGCAGCAAGGCCGCAGGATCGAGCAACCGGACCCTGGCCCGGCGGCGGGGTGGTGTCCGCCGGGCGGTCCGACAGGGCGGGGGGCGGGATCGAGATCAGGGCGGTCGAGGTGAAGGCGGCCTCGTGCAGCAGTGCGAGCGCGCTGGCGAGGGCGATTCGATGAAGCTGGGCGCTGAGACGCATGGGATACTCCTTGGTTTGAGAGGCATGGATTGCGGGTGGAGGATTAGGGGACGGGCGATGAGCGTTGCGGGCGCGTGATGCGCACTCCGAGTCCGAGATCGCGCGCGTCACGCCAATTCGTTTCGCCCGAGTCGGCCCGGCCGTTTCCGTTCGTGTCTTCGAGGTAATCCGCGACGCCGTCAGCATCGGTGTCCTGGGGGAGTCCGGCGTCGGCGCCCGGACCGAGGGCCAGGTAGTGGAATCCGATATCGACGGTCGTCTCGGCCTCCTTGGTTTGGCTGGCTTGGACTGTGTGATGCCAGAGGCCGGCGTCTTGGGCTGGCCGACTGCCGGCGTTTGCCAGACTGGTCGCGGCATGGTAGCAATCGCCCAGCGGCCCGCTGGCGTAGGGGAACGCGGACAGGACCTTGTCGGTGGAGCCGATGCGGATGAGCTGCTCCTGCTTGGGGCCGATGTAGGCGTTGTGGCTGTGGATCAAGCCGCCATTGAGGTCCTGCAAATCCACGTCGTGGAATGCGGTGTCGCGCATGACCCAATCGCCCGCGGGCCGGATGCGGTCGAGTTGGAGGCTGCCGCCGCGGAACAGGTTGTTGAATGCGGTCAACTGAATCCCCGCCTGCAAGCGGACCTCGGCGCGCCGGAAGAGGTTGTTGTGGAAGCGGACGAGGGCGGTGGCGTCGCCCGACACGTCGAGTCGGCCGCCCCGCACCTGGCAGTCCCTGAGCGTGATCTCGGCGAAACGGCTGGTGCTGGTGTCGCTGCGGACGTGGCAGGCGCGATTGGCCAGATCGAGGAACTCGACGAAGCGAAAACATGCGGATGGGGCCGTGGGCGTGGTGGCGGCGCTTTGATCGGTGCCCAGGACGGAGACGGGGGCGGCGGTCGAGAGTCCCCAGACGGACGGTTGTTCCTGGACCAGGGAGTAACGGAACAAGCGGATCGGGCGCAGGGGTGTCCCCTCGGCGCTCAGGCGGGCCCCGGGTTCGAGACGCATGCCATAGGGGCCATAGGTGGCCAGGCAGGCGCCGGGCAGGACGGTCAAGGTGCGCGTTCCGGCCATGACGAGTTCGCTGACGGCATAGTCGATCGGGTCATAGTGATAGCCGGCATCCGGGGTGTCGGAGTCGCGCGGAACGCGCGGGGCGAGCACGAGGTCGGCGCCGTTCGAGGCGGTGCAGATCGACGGCGGGGTGGTGGTTTTCTGTCTGAGTTCGCGGGCGAGTGTGGCGTCGATGTTCGTGGTGCCGAGGTTGCGGAACGAGGGTTGGGCCAGGTAGAAGCCGCCGACGCCGACGGTTTGGAAGACGGTGTTGCTTTGAGCAGCGGATCGGCAAGAAATCTGGCTGACCTCCACGTTGCCCAGGCTGGGGACCGCGACGAGCAGACTGTTCACAAGCTCGAGCGAACTCTGGGTTCCCAAGGAGAATCCCCAGGTGTCCGTGGCCAGTTGGGTCGACTGACAGACGGTGAGGTGTTCGGCCCTGGCATGGAAGCTGTAGCCCGCAAGCGTCCGAGGCGCGTCGTGGATGAGCAGGTTGTGGAGGGTGATCTCCTGAAAGCCGGTGCCGTATCCATTGATCTGGAGCGCGGTGCCGCACCGGACAAACTGCACATGGCGCACACTGTTGGTGCCGGCACTGTAGTCGTGGAAGTAGACGCCCGTCTGGGCGTGGGCGATCCTCAGGTCATGGAGAGTTTGGCCGCCGAGCATGACCTTGAGCGCCGGCTGTCCATAGTAGCAGACTGTGGGGTTGCCCGTCGATGCGGACGGGGTCTCGCCGACCGAATCGTCGTCCCGCGCCGTCAGGACGGCGGGGTGATAGGGAGCGGTCTGGCAATTCACCGGTCCGTGCAGGACGAGGCTGGCGGATGAGTTCGGAGCGAATTTGACGACGCAGCCGCCTTCGATGGTCGTCGTGCCGGTCAGATTGAAGATGCCGGCGATGTGATAGGTCGTGTCGCTTTGGAAAGTGAAGTTGTTTGCGCTTGTGACCAGCGTCAGGGCGTAGTCGATGACCACTCCATCGGCCAGCAGGCCGGCCGGGGCCGGTCGGGGAGTCTGGGCGGTCGATCGCTGCAGAGCCTCGTGCGCGGTGGATTCGGCGTCGATATGGGGCGGGCGGCTGTTGGCCTGGCGGGGTCCAGGCAACTCGAGGCCGGCTCCTGCGCCCAACCCGGGACGCTCGGGCGTGCCGACACCCGCGGTGCGGCGCACCCTTGCCCGGAGAGATTCGAGGCGGCGTCCGGAGATGGCGGGCAGAGTTTCGGAGACAGTCAGCAACGCGAGGTATGGCACGGCCTCGATCAGGAGTTGGCGGCCGTCGAGGATTTCCCAGGACTTTTGGACTGGGATTCCCGGCGCGTCCACACCGGCGGCCGACGCCTCGCCGGCGGCCATGGACATGGCGCCAAATGAGAGGTCTTCATCAGCCAGGAGCCGTCCGCCGGAGAGCGGAAGGTGCCGGACTTTCCTGGCCGGCGTGGGCGGGTCGAAGAACTCGGTGAGCACGAGCAGCCGGGTCTGGGTTGGATCGAGTCCGAGTTCGCTGACCACCTCGGGCGGAATCCGCTCCCTGAGAATGACGTCTTGTTCAAAGCGATCCAATCGGACCACGTAACGGACGTCGGCGGCGAGGCCGTCGAACGCGTTCGGGTAGACGATTTCGCCCGGTGCGATCTGGGTGCCCTGACAGCTCTTGATTTCAGCCAGCAGCACATTGCGTCCGGAGCCGGCGTCAACCAGGGCCAGCCCGAGGATGGTCGAGCGCAGTCGGACCCCGTCTGGCGCCAGCAGGTCAACGGCGCCCTCGGAATTGAGGTCGGGACCCAGGATCACCTGGTGTTGCGTGGATTGGGCCACGAAGCAGCCGTCCCGCTGAGCGTCGAATCGAGCTTCGGCGGGACGCCAGGCCCGGCGAGCGGCGTCCCATCGGTTCAAGCCCGACGCCAACTCGATATATGAGCCGGCGGATCGCTGTCGCCCCGCAGGACCTTCACCGGG